>Ga0137418_10001636_pt1 | contig 20724 bp, 19 predicted proteins | sample CZODoug3_1_2_16f_FD_122242 | JGI IMG/M metagenome (GOLD analysis project Ga0137418, IMG submission 122242) | Vadose zone soil fungal communities from Angelo Coast Range Reserve, California, USA - CZODoug3_1_2_16fungal (Hybrid Assembly) | ecosystem: Environmental > Terrestrial > Soil > Vadose...
TGGAGCGGCAGGTTCACAACCACATCGGCAGTGACGCCATGTACGTCAGACTGGACTCTGGATTGTCCCGCATCTGAGAAATATTTTTGCGTGTTTCGGTCGAAACCGTAATTTGCTTCCGCGGATAACCAACGATTGATGTGATAGCGGTATCCCACTTCCAGACCCCCAGTTTTCGTCGTAGTCCGCGAGATTCCGTTGCCGTTGCTGTCTTTGGTAAAGAAGCCTGTTCCTTGCACGCTCACTTCATTCCGAACTTCTTGTGCCATTGCAGCAATCGTAAAGAGCAGTATGGATGCGACCGTTACAAATAGACCCCGTCTCATAATTCTTCTTTCCCCATTTTCCAAGGTTCGAGCTTCGCTTGAAGCTCTTGCTCACGAGCAATCGCCAACACGCCAACGGCAATTCCGCTCCGTTCCGTGCCGCCAGTTCGCCTTGAGCACGACATGAAGAGCATTCAACGCTCCAAACGGAGACGACTGGTCGAACGGCGGGCATCCTTCCTCCCCCTAGCCGGTTCGACACCCGGCAGCCTCACAGATCTCCTATCTCGGCTCTCCGCGTCACGCCAAGATTTTGGCGAGTGGCAGCGGTCATAGTTTCGGACTTCTCCTGATGACTCTCCGCCTGCGTTGTTGCCGCCGTTGGCTGCCGGACAATCCTGGAATGCCCCCCAACAGAATTCCCTTTGTCACTTGCCAACTCAATTGTCAGTGACAACCTTACGGCTGTGCGGAGGGGATTTGCTTTCCTTTGACGAGCGGCATTGACTGTGCAACCGACGGTTTATAGGGATGTGAGGTGAAATGGCTTGGTGACGATGCGCTCTGCGCACTTATCCCACAAGTGATTGACATTACTACAGATATGAGTGGGATAGAATGGTAAGGCAGCGCCCTGAGTGTTCTTTTTTGGAGCGGAGCACAGCCACAGTCCGTCCACACACTTCTCTGGATAAGACGCATCCCGTTCACTTGTCGGTTGAATCCACTTTCGGGCGGGCGCCCCGCATCGCGGATGAGGACGAGTGGAGAGAAATTGGAGCGGGAGACGGGGATCGAACCCGCAACCAACGGCTTGGGAAGCCGCTACTCTACCATTGAGCTACTCCCGCTCCGGTAGTGCCATTTATTCTAACAGCCAACCGAATGTTTTTTCCAAGGGCGGATCTTTCTTCGTGTCACGTATCGCAGAGACGCATGACAGCGGGTGATTCAAGTCAGACCGAGAGTTGGTCAAAAGGGTAGCATTATCTCCTGCTCATTGCTTCCGTCGCTTCCGACTTTTGCGCCACGTCCATTGCCGCCTCCCATGGGCCTCGATCAGCGTAAGAGTTGCGCCGGGATGGTCCACATCTTGGACCGCAGCTTCGACCATGTCTCTGAGATCACGCTCGTCTTTGGGAGAACTGCGCTTGAGGCATTCTTCCAGAGCCCTCAGCACTCATACCTGACGCTCGATTTTCTCTAGTGACTGGCGTTCGAACTCCGTCCTGGAACGGGTCATGGTGATGGATTCTCCAATGACGTGGCGGCGCCGAATATTTTCTTCCTTGCGGCCGCAATTAGGTCCATGGTAGCGTCCCACTTCTGCACCGCAATCTCTTTGCGAATTTGTGTCTCGTAGAAACTCCGATCGCTTCCCTTCTGAAAAAGAACTTTCGAGTTCGGCCGGGAGTCGGTGACGTGATGAAGGCCGCCGATATTGATCGTGTCGAAGTGGGGCTTGAAGCACTCACCGATTGGTGCATAGTAGCCGAGCTTGTATCCGGCCCAATCGGCGTAAAACCTAAGGACTGGGTAGGTTTTCGTCGCATGCACAACCTCAGAGAGCTTCCGGATCAACGTTAACGCATAGACCACAACCGCTTCGTCTTGAATGCCTGAAGCCAGTTGGCGGTTGAGTTTCAAAATAATTTCGTTCTTCATTGCTTTCTTGGCGCGTCAAGCAGATTCTACGCTTGCCGGTCAATGAGTCCCTACCCATGCTATGTTGTGATTGTTGTGTCTGATAAGTTCAGTTGTCTCTGGGTGCCAGAAGGAAACAATTTCGGCCAGGCAACCATTCGAACGATTTCAGCAGGAATCTTCGCGTTGACAGGTTTCATCTCGGCGGAGTAGCGTTCCCTCTATCCTCAGCGGCGATTTTCCACTATTTCCCAAGGAGGTTTCGATGAGAAAACCCCACCTTATTATTGAAGGGGCACTTCTTGCGGTGGCAGCACTCGCAAGTGGCCCGTGGTCAGCGGTGGCCCAGGAGGCTTCATCTACTGGGGTTCCGGTCCATGTGGTGGTGACCGTCGAACCTCGTCACGGTTCCAGCGTTCCCGTCATTAACCGCGAAGACGTGATGGTATATCAAGGTCACGATCGGGCTAGGGTTACCGACTGGATCTCACTGCAAGGAGAGCGCGCAGGACTTCAACTGTTCATCCTGATCGATGACGCTGCCAGCACCATCCTCGGTTCGCAGTTGGAAGACCTACGCCAATTCATCAATGCGCAGCCCTCAACCACGACGATCGGTGTCGCGTACATGCGAAACGGCACCGCGGAAATCCTACAGAATCCCACCAATGACCATACGCAGGCGGACAAAGTGCTGCGACTTCCGTTGGGGGACCCGGGCGCGTCTCCAAGCCCCTACTTCTCTTTGGTCGACTTGATCAAGCGCTGGCCCGAGGGCCCGGTTCGCCGCGAGATCTTGATGGTTTCCGACGGCATCGATCGCTTTGGGGGTGGCGGACCCAGTAACTCTTATGTGGACTCCGCCATTGAAGAAGCGCAGCGCGCGGGGGTCATCATTTACTCGATCTATACACCTGGCGTGGGCCACTATGGCCACAGTTTCTGGCGTATGAATTGGGGACAGAACTATCTCTCCCAGATTTCCGACGAGACAGGGGGAGAATCCTACTACCTAGGTTTCGGGGCTCCGGTCTCGTTTGCTCCTTATTTGGATGATTTAAGCCACCGGTTGACTCGCCAATTCCTGCTGACGTTTCTCGCCAAGCCAGAAAAAAAGGCTGGGTTCCAACCGTTCAAGCTCCGTACAGAGGTGCCGAATGCGGAGTTGGTCGCAGCCGACAGAGTCTACGTACCGGCTGGAATGTAGCCGCGAAATCGACCGCTTACGGGCGTGGCAGTTCTTCAATCGAGGGATGCGTTCCTCGTCCATTCCTGGCAACTGTAGCGTGGTATCACTCAAGTTAGTCGTCACCACTACCTCACCGCCGGTAGTGGACCTCTCTCTGGTCAACGTTATTGCCGTTCTGGATCTGCTGAGTGCGTCTGCGCGCGAGACAGAAGCAAGAGTTCAACACCTCCAACAACGGTTCGGCCCGGCATCGCCACCCCGGGAATCTCTTGGTATCCGGTGTTGCTCAGGTTCGAGAATTGAAGGTAAGGACGGATCCTTCCATTGGTGCGGGAAGCGGACACGTCCCAGACGGGATAAGCGTCATGCCCCGCACGCTGGATCACTCCCACCCGGGTGCGCGCACTGAAAACGCTACCCAATTGACCAAGCCAGGAAAACGTTGCGTTGTGGGTGGGATAGTTGAAAACGTACTTGGACAGCACGCCGGGTAAGGGCTGCTGATCGCCATGAAGGGCGGTGTATGCCAATTGCATTTCCTGGGATTGGGACAACTTGAACCTTACGGAGGCTTCGACACCAGTGAAAACGAGATTTTGAATGTTAGTCGCTTGCCAAGGCGAGGCGGGAGCACTTTTAACATAGTCGATGTCGTTGTGATCTCTGCGATGGAAGGCGGTCAGTTGGGCTGAGATTCGCCCGCCTGGATTCCACTCCGGACCCCCTTCAAAACTCCAAGCAGACTCGGGTTTCAGAGAAGGATTGCCGAGGTTCGCTGGATCGCTGTAATAGAGGTCAGTATAGGTTGGTAGACGGAAGGCACGGCTGGCGCTGGCGCGGAGTCTCCATCCTTTTCTCAACCAAATGCCAGCGGCGAGCGTGGGGGCAAATTGTGCGGTTCCTCCGCTGAAGATTTCTTCCCGTGCGCCCAGGGATAGGAAGAGGCGATGAAAGAATTGAACATCCAGATTGACGTACCCTGCCCCTCGGTTGCGGGCATGGTGACCAAGGTTTTGGCTGTCGATCTGGTCGCGGTCGGCGTCGAGGCCGTAGTAAAGCCTAGAGTCATTCCAGAGAGTGGATCGCCGCCGCACGGCAGCCTGCCAGCTCTGGCTCACATGGTTGTTTTCGTAAACTGCGGGATCGTCCCGGAGCAGGACAAATTCGTCGGAATGGCGACGGTAACCAAAGGCCACGCTGGTGTTTGTTCGCAGATCCTGGCGGATGGAGGCAAACCAGCTTTTGGTGCGTTCCCAGGAAGAAAAATTGCCATAGAACTGATCAGCTCCGAAGGGACGATCGCTTCCTGCAAGGAGAAGGTCGGTTTCACCAAGCTTACTCTCGAACCTGGTTTCGGAGGATGCCGAGCTACTTCTGTAATCCCGGTCCGGGCGGAAACCGCTCGAAACATCTCGGCTGCCGGTGAGCTGCTCGGACCATCGATCGGCCAGGTACGATCCGAGGATCCGTTGCTGATTGAAGCCGAAGTTCCCGAAGCCGATTCTCCCCCGGATCTCGGTCGCTCGGGGTCGAGCGGTAAGGAAGTTCACAGCTCCACCCACGGCATCGGCACCGTACAACGTTGATCCCGCGCCGTGGAGTACCTCGATCCGTGAAATGGCCTCTAGCGGTACCGGAATATCCATGTTGTGGTGCCCACTTTGGGGGTCATTGACGCGCAGCCCGTTCAAGAGCACCAGAGACTGGCCAAAGGAGGCGCCCCGAATGGAAAGGTCGGCCTGTACGCCGTCAGCTCCTCGCTGTTTCAGGTCCACAGAAGGATCCAGATGTAGGTAGTCAACCCACGAGTTGTAGAGCAGTGCCTTTTCTTCGGTGTCGAAGGAAACGACCGTGCGGTTCGACTCGGACAAAGGAATGGGCTCAAAGGTTCCCGTGACGACTACGGTCTCGGGGTCCGCAAGAGTGGTCGGGTTCGCGCTGGGCTGTTGCGCAAGAGCCAAACTGGGGGCCAGAAACAGAAAAACAGTCCATTTTGTCTTTGTCATACCGCGAGAATCAATCTCCATACACCAGGACGTGCAGAGCCGCAGCTTCGTGAGCCACGACGCCTGAGCGCACCACCCGGGCGGGCGATCGTCACGAAACATTATGTCTAAGTTGTAAAGGAAGCTAGGGACCGCTGAACTGCCATGTGAACCCCACCGAGTTCCTCTTCTCGCCAGTCAAGAATGACTTTCCCGCAATTCCCCGAGCGCATGGCTTCGAAACCTTCCTCGTAATCGCGATAGGAAAGGCGATGCGTGATCACCGGAGAGATGTCGAGGCCGCACTCCAGCATGACGGTCATCTTGTACCAGGTCTCGTACATTTCGCGGCCGTAGATGCCTTTGATGGTCAACATGCTGAAAATGACCTGGTGCCAATCGATGGCCATTTCGGAAGCGGGAATGCCGAGCATCGCAATCTTGGCACCGTGGCTCATGTTGGCAAGCATTTCTCGGAAGGCAGCGGGATTTCCCGACATCTCGAGTCCCACGTCGAAGCCTTCCTGCATTCCCAGCTGCTTTTGAACATCGTTGACAGAAGTTACCTGGGGATTCACAGCCGCAGTGACCCCAATCTTCGCGGCAAGAGCCAACCGATAAGGGTTGAGGTCGGTGATCACGACATGCCGTGCACCCGCGTGGCGCGCCACCGCAGCTGCCATGATGCCGATCGGGCCCGCGCCGGTGACGAGGACATCCTCACCTAACACGGGGAACGAGAGCGCGGTGTGGACCGCATTGCCGAGGGGATCGAAAATCGCCGCAATCTCAGGTTTGACTTTGGGGTCGTGCCTCCAGATATTGGTCATGGGGAGAACGATGTATTCGGCAAAGGCTCCGGCGCGATTGACTCCGACGCCTTGGGTGTGAGCGCAGAGATGGCGGCGGCCGGCAAGACAATTTCGGCAGCGTCCGCAAATCACGTGGCCCTCACCGCTGACCAATTCCCCGGGCTGAAAGTCGGCCACATTCGAGCCCACTGCGACCACTTCCCCGACGAATTCGTGTCCGATGACCATGGGGACCGGGATGGTGGACTTTGCCCAAGCATCCCATTCGTAGATGTGGAGGTCCGTTCCGCAGATCCCGGTGAGGAGAACCCGGACCTTGACGTCGTTGATACCCAGTTCTGGCTCGGGAACTTCTTCCAGCCAGAGGCCACGAGAATCACGGCTTTTTACGAGTGCTTTCATAGGAGAGTGACTCCCATACATGGGGGAGATTGGGCCATCTTAAGCATTATCGGACTATTTCAGCTCGCGTCCTCCGGCATCGGCAGGCTTTCCTGGGCGGGAAAGGACGATTTCAAAAGCATGGGGTTCGAGCTGGATGACACCATCGCCGGGACAAACAGGCATCGCTTGGCTTTCGAGGAATCTTGTCATGTCTTGCTCAGACTGCCACATGGAAAGTGTCGCAAGCTCAACATAAGCAACAAATGGCCTCTGCATGAGCCAAATCGAGATGAGCCCTGGGGCAGCTTCGTAACGAGGAATCACAAATTGCTCGATGTGCTTCAGACAACGATTGAGACTGGGCGCCGGCACGATCATCGCTGTGGTTCTCACGATCACGGGGGTCGGTACTGGATTGCAGAATCGACCACTGCCGATACCCGATTCAGACACTGCCCGCTGATCGGAGGGACCTCGGCCCAAAAGCAGGGCTTGAGCTGTTTCGTCGCAGAGGGGCAATCTGGAATCGAAAACTGAAAGCAGACTACAGGAACTTGGAGGCACAACAAGTAAATTGTTCTTAATTGAGATTCAACAGCAATTAACCGTGGCGCGACGAATTCATGCCGCAATCAGCAAGGACGCCGCACGACGGCAAGCTTTTCGCGCCTGACCAATTGCGGGACGACAGCTCGGGCGGCCTTGGTCGCAAACCCTGGCTCGTTCACGAGAGCTCTTGCACCGAGCCTTTCTTAGCTGCCCCGTAACGCAATTCCGCTGCAACGATGATGCTGGTCGAGACTTGCGCCTCGCCAATCTTGCGGTTGTGCTGTGTCACTTTTCCCTGCGGGTTGCGGACGAGATCAGAAACGATGTTGGTATCGAGAAGGTAGCGCACCAGATATCGACCGGATCAGGTGGCAGGTCCGGAAAGGGCCGAAAATCCTCGTCGAGCCGAGTGAGCGTCGCCAACACTGCCAGCAGGGATTTAGGCGGAGCGGGCTCGATGATAAGCCGGCCGGGTTCCTTTCACATGATCGCCTCCTCACCCGGAAATTCGAACTCACGGGGATCCGCAGTGCCTGATTACGACCATTCTTGAAGACTCTGACGTGGCGTTCCGGGCTCATTGCACCCTCACTGGCACATGCCTAGCATATTGCCAAAAATGATCGTGTCCACCCGGATTTGCATTGCCTTCACCCCACCTTTGGGTTGACCGCCGTCCTTCGAGACTCATGCTGTCTCTCGTCTACGGCTCGAAGGGTGTGCAGCAGGAATGCGCTGCCCGAACAGAGCTCGACGCGGCAAAGGCTCTGTTTCTGCCTTCGAAAGTATGCCTTCGTTTTCTAGCGGAGAGGTTTCTTAGCAAGACGGAGCAGGGTCCCGTCACAGGTCGAGCGTCAGGGTAGCCGAAGGGCAACCTTGACGGGTTCCTGTCCGTCTGGATCATTCCCCGCAAAACGAAGGCCAGCGGACGAAGCTTGAGACAGCACGGAATATCGGCCCGAGCCGAGATCCATGGCTCCGTCATGGCGCACTCGCCCGCCCAGGTTGTGATCTCACCGACCCGTGACGAACCCTGTCAAGCCGCCGTGGCAGTCGTGGACTTCTGCGTCATCGCGGCGATCTGTTCCTTCATGGCCTTTTTCATTTCCTTGGCTGAAGGCTCAGCCTTGTGGGTACCTACCATCCAGGCGTATCCATCCGGGTCTACGAGACTGCCGCAGCGATCCCCCCAGAACATGTCTATGACCGGACCCTGGGCTGTCGCTCCCAGACTGGTGGCTTTCGCTACGACTTTGTCTACATTTTCGACGTAAACATACAGACCGGCGGGTGAGGCTCCGAGGGTCTTGGCACTGCGCTTACCCATGGCGGAATTCTCCGGTCCCAGCATCAACGTTGCTCCGCGCAGGGTCAGCTCGGCGTGGATGGGCTTCCCGTCAGGACCGTTCATGATCCCGCGTTTGGTAAAGCCGAAAGCCTTTTGGTAAAACTTCGCTGCCGCCGCGATATCAGAAACCGTCAGCATAGCGGAAACACCTCCGTAGGCTTTCCGGTTGAGAGGGTCGATCTTCTTTGGCATAGATGGTGTCCTTTCGAAAGGTGGCCGACATTCTAGCAGAGAAGCTTCAGGGCGTCCCTGGAAGGGCCCGTGCCAGGAAGGCGCACGGAGGTCCATTCCCCTTAGACGGCCGGATCCCACAAAAGGAGATCACACAGGGCGCGCTTTAGATTTTCTCGGCGCTCGCTCTCCTCAACGTAGGGCAGAGCCCTGATCGCCGAGTAGAGCACGAAATGGAGTCTTCCCCCGGCCAATACTTGCCGGTTGATCTCGGGAGAAAACAGTTGCGGATTCTGCATCGGGAGCTCAATCACATGGTCTGCCATCATTCACCTGCAAACGAAGGAAACGGTGTTCTCTAAGACTAACAGATTCGCTTTTTATTCGCCACAAATAGATTTCCGCCGGCTTCCCAGCGCCCTCCTTTATTAATGCGCGTAAAAGTGGGACACGGTTTGCCGTGACCAAGTTCCTCTTCACTCGTCTTCAACATCATTTAATCTGCACAGGATACGTGCGGTCCGTAGTTCTCTTGTATTACGCTCTGTAATACGACAGATTCTGGATAGCGCTGCAAGCTCCTCACGTTTGCAGATTACAGGTGGTGACCTTATTCTCCTTTGACCTTGAGACTCGACCTTAAGACGAGAAAACGCATCGAGCGTATCGCTCGCCGCAGACAAGTACCCGTCTCCCCGAGGTGGTCCGCCTGGCGATCGCAGCTTGGGCAGAGCAGCAGGAGCCGGTCGCCGCGCCCTATGAGGCGATGGCGGATCTGATCGGGGTGGTCCACGGAGGAGTGCCCGGGCGCTCCATCCGAACGGGGCCTCGATTCTCCGAAATTCTCAAGAGCCGGCGGAGCCGCAAGTGATTCTCATCGACGCTGAACCGCTCGTGGCTCTGGTCGACGCGGATGATCGGCATCACGAAAAGTGCGTCGCTTGCTTGAAGACCTTGCGAGAACCCCTGGTTACAGTGTGGGCCTCCCCTTGTGGAAGCTGTCTATTTGCTAGGGGATCTTCCACGAGCCCAAGAAGCTGTTTGGGAGATGTTGGCGCGAGGAGCGGTGCAACTCCTCACCCTCGACCTGGTAGACATACACCGCATACGGGAGCTCATGATCAAGTATGCGGACCGCCGGATGGATCTGGCGCACGCGGCGCTCGTCAGAGTGGCCGAGCGAGACGGCATCCGGAGGATCTTCACAGTGGACCGCAACGATTTCGCTGTCTATCGCCTTCACGGACGAATCGGCTTTGCAATTGTCCCGTAGGAGCATCGAAGAGCGGTTGGCGGCGGCAACTGCGCGTCGGTGGCATCAACGATCAACTTCACCAGCGGCTCAGCCGAGAGGGGCGAGGGAAAGAGCCCTGGGACTGGATGGGCAACTTGCTCAGCAAGTTTTGTCGAAACTTTCATGCGTTATGCCCAGCTATCTGACTGGTCGCCAACTGTGCAAACCCAGGGATCAAGAGCAAGCAGAAGCAACTCAGCAACAAACTCAGAACGGGTTGTTCTCGACGGAACACTTTCGCCTTCGCTCAGCCTTCCGACCTTTGGCCCTATACATACGGCATCTCAGGCGTCGAATTTGCTGGATCAAAAGAGCCGGTCAGAACCTGGGTTTTTTATCGCCGAGCTCATCGAGTAATACTTCTTGCTCTCGATCCCCTTTTCGCCGACCGTCGGACGGAACAGACCATTAACACTCCACGACATTGACGGCCAGACCCGCCAGAGAAGTTTCCTTGTAGCGTGCCTGCATGTCCCGCCCGGTTTCATACATCGTGCGGATGACCTGATCTAGGGAAACCTTGTGATCGCCCAGTTCGTTCATCGCCATTCGCGCGGCGTTGACCGCTTTCACCGCGCCAAAGGCGTTCCTCTCGATACACGGAATCTGTACCAGCCCTGCGATCGGGTCGCAAGTCATGCCCAGGTTGTGCTCCATCCCAATCTCGGCGGCGTGCTCGACTTGTTCGTTGGTCCCCTCTAAGGCCGCAACTAGGCCGCCAGCCGCCATGGAGCAGGCCACGCCGACTTCCCCTTGGCAGCCCACCTCCGCCCCGGAGATCGAAGCATTTTCTTTGTAGAGAATTCCAATCGCTCCGGCGGTCAGGAAGTAGCGGAAGATGCCTTGATCGTCTGCCCCATCCACAAAAGCTTGGTAGTAGTGCGCGACCGCGGGAACAACCCCGGCGGCCCCGTTCGTGGGAGCGGTGACCACCCGTCCGCCCGCAGCATTCTCCTCGTTGACCGCGATCGCAAAGAGGTTGATCCAATCCACCACAGCCAGGGGGTCGGTCGTGTCACGGTCGCAAAGAGATCGGTACATATCCGCCGCGCGGCGGCGTACCTTCAGTCCGCCTTCGAGAATCCCCTCCGTCCTGAGACCGCGGTGAGTACAGTCCTTCATCACTTGCCAGATTCGCGCAATGCCAGAATGAATCTCGTGCTCGGAGCGCAAGACCTTTTCGTTTTCGCGTACCAGTTCCCAAATCGGTTTCGCGTGTTCGCTCCCCAAACGCAAGAGCTCGCCCGCAGACTTGAACGGATACGGAACCTGTCGAGCGGCCTGATTCGCTTCGGCCGGCTGTTCCCCGTCCGCGAGGATGAACCCGCCACCGATGGAATAGAAAATTCTCGAAGCGAGGGTTTGCTTGCCCCAGTTGTAGGCTACGAAACGCATCCCGTTGGAGTGACCGGGCAGGACTTCAGTTCTGCGAAACACGAGATCATGCTGGGGATTGAAGATGACCGGTTGCTTTCCGAGCAAACGGAGGAAGTTATGCTCCCGAACCTCGGCGAGCTTGGCTTCAATCGTGGCGGGATCCACCTCGTCGGGCATTTCTCCCATGAGGCCCAGGAGAATCGCCCGATCCGTGGCGTGCCCGATTCCGGTGAGCGCGAGCGATCCGTAGAGATCGATGGTCACGGCATCAGTTTCTGAGAGCAGGCCCTCGCTAGCGAGCTCTTCGACGAATCGCCTGGCCGCACGCATGGGGCCAACCGTATGCGAGCTGGAAGGTCCGATACCGATCTTGAAAAGATCAAAGATGCTAGTCATCGGGGCAGCTCATCGCTTCCGGCGAGTGTAGCGGAAGGGGCGACCCGCTTGAGTCTCCCGAAGGATCGAACTTCGATCCCATCGAGTGCTCGCCAAAGAGCGCGAGCCGCGGCTTCGGCGGCCTTGAGCGCCGCGTAGCTTCTTTCTGGATGAGCCCGGAGATGTTTTTCGAGCTGGGCGGAGCCAGACCCGGGAGTCGTAGACATCGGCAGTGGTATGGAGGACGAAATAACCACAGGTGCGCTCGCTTGCGCCCGTATTTCTCAGCAAGTCCTCTCCATTTTTCCCACGACACTCGCGGCACTTGCGATTCGTAGGCATAGAAGCGGCCAGAACTTCCTCCCGGCTTCCCTGTTTCGCCATTTGCTCGAAGAAGAGAACTAGATCGAAGATTTGTGAACTTGGTTTGTGGCCGGCAAGCGGACGCTCAGCTCCCATGCCTTCGACGAAATCAAGCCAGAGGTCAGAGTGCGAGCGTCTGGTACTGCCCCCTACTTCGTCGCGCAAATTGGCTAGGACCGCCGCCCGCGGGTCGCCCCGCTCGAGCCGGGCGGCAAAGCGGAGGAGGTAACCCGGAAAAGATTCCACCTGGTGATAGTAGTCCCTGGCGTACTCCCTGAGATCTTCGAGCGCGAGCTCGCCTCGACTCCAAGCTTGATAGAAAGGATGTTGAAGAAGATCGTAGCGAAAAATCGTTTGTTCCAGCTGATCCAAGAATTCTTGCATCTCCATACTGTTCTCTCCTGCGGCCCTACTGACCTTTAACCCTCGCCGCCGTGTGGGATTTCTCCTTGGCTGCCGATACAATCACTTCCATAAAAACCTGGGATGCGGGGCCGTAGGGATCCTGCTGTCGCCGCGCCGCCCAAAGGGTACGTTCCTCGTGAAACTCCGCGATGTGCCCGAGCTTCAGTTTTCCACTTTTTATCTCTTCCTGAACACACATGCCGGGGACGATCCCGATACCTAGCTTCCTCTCGACCATTCTCTTAATGGCCTCAATGGTTCCGCTCTCAACCGGAACGTGCAGTGGAGTTTGCAAGCGACGAAACGCTTCCACGATGGTCTCGTGGAGGGAGGAGGAGTCTCCCTCAATAATGATCGACTCCGAGCCCAAATCCCCGATATGAAGCGTTTCCTTCGAGGCGAGAGCGTGTTCCGGGCTCATGATGACCACGAGCTCGTCCGCCATGATGGGAAAGGTTTCCAAATCTGGACTGCTGGGACGATAGGCAACCAAGGCAACATCAAGACGGTGTTGCGAGAGTGCCAAGAGTAATGCCTCCGAGTGATCGCATGTGACCTCGACTTTTACCTTGGGACAACGCTCGCGAAACACTTGGGTAAGCTGCGGAAGCACGTACAGATTGATGCTCTCGTTGGTCCCGATGCGCAGGGTACCGCGCCTTCCCTTTCTGGTTTCCGCTACGGCTGCCAGGGCCTCGTCGTGCAAGATCAGCATGCGGCGCGCGTATTCCAGCAGCACTTCTCCGACCGGGGTCAAGGTGTGCTCCCGCGGTTCGGAACGATCAAAGACAGGCGCCTCGATCTCCACCTCCAGCTTGCGCAACGCCATGCTGACGGCCGGCGGAGTTCGAAATACTCGTTCCGCCGCCTTTTGGACGCTGCTCTCTTCGGCCACCGCTACCAGCATTCGCAGTTGCATGAGTTCCATGGTTTATTACCGTGTTGCTTTAGCCGGCAAGAAAACCGGTTCCGAGTAACACACAGCTAATGACTTTGGTCTTGGAGCCTCCCTGGTCCGACCGTTGACTTGCGTTCGGCTTCCATTGCGATTGGTCCGGTGCGCACCATTTCCAAGATGCAATCCGGGCGAAGCGATTCCGCCAATCGATCGATTTCCTGGGGAGTGGCGGCTACTTCTAAGACCACCAAGTCCTGGGATTGAGCCACAATGCGCGTGTGAAAACCGGCCATTGCACCTGACAAAAGGGAGGAGAGTTCTTTGCGGGCGGGCACTTTGATGAGAGCCAGCTCCTGCGTGATAGCAGTGTCACTGACCCTTTCGACGAAAGCCACATCCATCAGCTTGTAGAGGTTGGCTTCGACCAGTGGGGTCCGTTCCCGTTCGATGTCGACTACGATGGTCATGCGGGAAATACCGGGGAGCTCCGTATGCCCTACGGTGAACGACTCGACGCTGAAGGCGCGCGTGCGAAAAAGCGAAACCACGCGATTCAGCACCGCGGGCCGGTCGCGGACGTAAACTGAGAATGTCTGCAGCATCTCCCTCTCTCTCCGCGGATCTGACGCGGCCTGGGCCAGCGGACTTTGGGCGCGGAACATGTCTTGAACATTTGCCACCCGAAGGCACCGTTGGAACAACCTCGTCCTCATTGAGTATGGAATGCCGTTCAAGAGAATCGCTAAAATCCAAAGGCCGTCATCCCCAGATGACGGCTCGTTTCGGGGGAGAAACTTCGGGCGTCACCCGCTGCACACCGATCTGATTTCGACAGGAATGAGTATGCCGAATAACCCCACAGAACCCCAAGGAGGAAGGGGCACCGGATAGCACTGCGGCTCTGAGGCACCAAACGTGAGCACGGCCGGATAAGCCACGATAGATGTGTATCTCGACACAGAGACACTCGACTCCAGAATGATGACTACTAACACGATTAATACCTGGAAATCTATTCAATTGTGTTTACTTCCAAGAAAGTTTTGTTGTGTCCTTCGCGGGCTCTGGGAAGGAGAGGCAAGAATCAGCTCGAAGGGTCCATTGTTTAGTCCTCGCGTCCCCCTGCGATCCGCATGGTAATCACGGTGACTTGCCCGACGATGGTAGCCTCCCCCGGATAGCGGACTGGCTGAGCATGTCCTCCCGATTCTGGACTGGGGACCAGTATCAGACTGTTCCCATGTCGTTCCAACCAGGTGCAGACATACTTTTCCCGCAACTCCACAAAAAACACAGGGCGCTCATGATCATTGTGCCATTTCGGCGGACCAACTCTTTTTTTGCGAGGATCGATTTCAACGAAGGAGCCGGGGCGTACAAAGGGGTGCAGGGTGTAGTCTTTCATTCCAACGTAGCCGTACAGGGACTTGTGCCAGCCCATCTGCTGCAAGAGCGTGGCAGGAATATCGTTCCAGCTGGCAATCATTTTCGGTACCAGATTGGTTGGTTCTGTGCGCAACTTTTCTCGGATTTCGCGCGGCAGAATCACCCGCTCGGCATCTTCCGGCGCCGACCCCACCAGGTAGGTTCGTTGCAGTGCCAATGCCTTATGGTCTTTTTCGGCGTCGCCCAAAGGAATGCCGCATAAGACCAGGAGTTTGGGGCAATCGTATGCGTAAATGACACTCAAGGTGTAGAGCTTAAAAATGCTGGGTTCCTGGTTGCCGTTCTCGATATCGGCAAGCGAGGAGTGCGCGATGTAGTAATCGGGGGTTTGTTTTTCGTCCGCAATCGCACGGCTTAGCTGTTGCACGTCGCGCAGCGTCAGCGCCAGATGCTCCCGTAGAGCTCTGAGCCGCCTGCCGCTTTTGAGGCTCCAGGACGAGACCAACATCAGACAGCGAACCTCGCGAAAGAAATGAGTCATCTTACCGCAAGTGGCGGCTTTCTCGACGAAAGGTTATCGCTCGTCCCGAATACCGAACAGATTTAGACTCCCACACCGAATTAAACAGACTCTAAGACCCCGCCGCAGCGTCCTCCCTTACACTAACTTCTTGCGCTATGGTCGGAATCCCGACCATCCATACGGCCATTAGTCGGCACCGGTAATTTTCCTATCTCCTACATAGGTCAGGAACATTCCTCTCCCTTGGCAGCCAACTCAGACAGCGGATAAACACTTGTGGCGTTGGCGGAGCAACATGGTTAAAAAAAAGGGGAATTTCTGCGGACAGATCCCCAAACACTGAAGGAAACGGTCCGAGCGTAGGCGCGATGGGTCTGGCATTTGTGCTCGTTCCACTCGCCAATACAGGCCAGAAAGTCCCGGAGAGTTGATCGAGAGCCAACGTGCCGTCCCGTCTCAGCCAGCAATCATCCACCGGCGCCCAACAAGCCGAGAGGGTTCAATCCATCCTCGCGACGAAGCGATTGACGCTCTACCAGGTGTCCCGACAATCCGGAGCACTCTACGGACGGTCTTCCCCGTACTTCATTCCCCACAATCTCTACCACGATCTCCGTAGCGGATCATTCACACCCAGTATTCATCAAGTTTTCGCCTTCGCCCGGATTTCCGGTTATCGATCCCGGGACTGGCTCCGGGTCTTCGGCTTGGACCTCGAAGACATCACGCGATTGCAAGTCCGGCTACCCCGGAACCGCACGTTGCTTTTGGATCCATCCCTCACAGATCCTAGGGATTGGGTGACCTGGTTCCGCAATCGGTCTGACCGCACGTTTGTGCCTTCGATTGCCTCGCTTGGTCACCTGCTGGAGCTGACTCCACCGAAGCGCATTGATTCTCTGACAAACCCCGGTCGCCTGCATTTCCTCTACGCCAAAATCGGACGAGAAGATGCGTATGCGTTTCCGGACCTCGTGCCGGGAAGCATCGTGCGCGTCCATTCCGTGGCTGGGGAGAATCTGCCTCTGCCCCGGAATGGCAAAATCTCGGACCATATATTTCTGGTTGAGCACAGCCAAGGTTTTTGCTGCTGTCGCGTACGAGCGGTGGAAAACGGCGTCATCATGCCGGTGAGCACTCAGCTCTCCTACGCGGAGGTCGAGTTCGAGCACCCCCGAGAGATAAGAATTCTAGGAGTCGTGGACCTCGAAATCCGTCCCTTGCTGGATGTCGAAGAGCCTATCGTGCCCAAGGATTTAGCCCGACGTTGGAGGCCGCGGCCACTACTGATGGAAGGGCGACTCGGGCAAGTGCTGCGCCGGGCTCGGGCCAAAATGAACCTTTCCCTCCGCCAGGCGTCGGCCATGAGCCGCACGATCGGAGAGATCCTCAAGAATCGGCGCTATGCAGTATCTTCGAGTTCGCTCTACGAGTACGAGGCGCTCCACACGCCTCCGCGTGACTTTCATAAAGTCATGACGCTTTGCTCGCTCTACGACGTGCCATTCCTAGCATTTCTGAAGACGATTGGGGTCATCTCCGAAGATGACGGTGAGGAATCGATTCCCGACCACCTGATCCCTCGCCTCCTAGTAACGAAGCTGGCCGAGTATACGACAGAGGGTGAAACCGTTGCGGTTGGATTTCTCGAGGGGCTGCTTAACGAATGGCAGGACGTTCCGTTCTTTCTGCGGGATTCGATTGGACACTTTGCTCATGCGGTAAGTGTCTCCCTGGACGACTTCTTCTGGATCGGGGGCCAAGGTGAGGCCCTCCATCCGTACTTGGCGAACGGACTTTTGGCGCTTGTCAATCGGCGCCGAAGAACTGCGGCCCACTTTACGTCGCGGCCTGTTTGGGAGCAGCCGGTGTATGTCATTGCGAAACGTGACGAAACCTATCTGGCGGCGTGTTGCGGGATCGAGAACGGGAGCTTGGTGATTCATCCCTATACGAACGATTTCCATCGTCCGACACAGTTCCGTCAACATCAGGATGCGGAGGTGGTGGGGCAAATCGTCGCGGTGGCAAGAACAATCTAGTTTTCACTATGCATCGCAGCGCTGTGGAGTATGGATGGCCTTTGCCATCACGCAGCGCCCATGTCCGAGCAGAACGAGCCGCATCCTGCATCTCCAGCTCCACCAAGATTGGCATTGACAGTGAACCAGACGAACTGTACAGTTCACTTTAATCAAATGGAGAGTTTATGAATGATACTTTGGTCGTTTCTGCGCTGAACGCCAGGACGAACTTTGGCAAGCTTCTCCTCCGGGTCGAAAAGGAAGGCCGGTCACTGGTCATTGCGAAGCGAGGCCGGCCGCGGGCCGTGTTGCTCAGTATAAGAGACTATGTGCGTCTGGCGGTGCCCGAACCCGAGGTCCTGAGAATCATTGGGAAGGAATCGGAAAACAAAGGAACCAATCGACTGAGCGTGGCCCGAATCAACAAGGTCATCAAAACCGCTCGGAATTCCAAGCGTCGATGATCCCAGTTCGCCTGGTGATCGACACCAACTTGGTGGTGTCCGCAGCGTTAAAACCGGAAGGACTGCAACGCACTATCGTACTGCTGGCCATGACCAAACCTGCCCGTTGGTATGTCTCCGACGCCATTCTCGCGGAATACGCAATGGTCCTCGGGCGCCCCGAACTTAAGATTCGCATCGGCCTACGCCGGCAACTGCTGCAGTTGGTTAAGAACCATACCCGTCTCGTCAAACCAACGCAGTTGCATCAAGTCACGTCAGATCCGGCTGACAATATCTTTGTCGAGTGCGCGGATGCCGCTCGCGCAGACTACCTGGTGACGGGAAACCAACGCCACTTTCCGCATTCTTGGAAGAATACCAAGGTCATTAGCTCGGCGGAATTCCTCGCAATCGTAGCGCCCCACTTGCTAGGCTGATTCATCAGCAGCCTCGCTGCCCGATTTTGGAATGGACCGATGCTTTTCCGCACAGAGGATGAAAATCGACTCGGCCCAAGAACTCCTTGTTTTCGGTCAAATGCAGGCCGATTGAGCCAGAAACGGACAACTCACTCATTTACTGGACAAAGCAGTCTGCACCCACATACGCTCGCGATGTTTGACCAACGTCGCACTCCTTAAGGCGCTTCCGGTTGTCGTCTGTTCCTGATCAGCGAAGTTGTCCCTGGTTTTCGATACCGCTTGAACTCGTCTGGCTGGCCAGGCAGATTCGGCCTCTTCTGCACTGGCACGTCGCCAGCTTTTTCTGCATTACCGCCGGAAGCCTTCTGGCGCTTCTCACTCCTCTGACCCTCAAGTGGCTCATTGACGGAATCATTCCCCAGAGGAGGATGGGACTGCTTTTGCTTGCGGTCATGCTGATATTCCTCGGTCAACAGGGCAGGATGGCACTAACGAGCCTGGGGAGCTACCTGATGCTGAGCGCCGCGCAAAAAATGGGGCTGACTCTCAGGTTGAGTCTGTTGCGGCATCTTGACACCCTGTCGGCCGACTACTATGAAGACACGCCCGTGGGCGCGGTCATCTATCCTCTGAAAGAGCCGATTGAAGAGATCGCCTACTTCGGATCCGATCTTTTGCCGGCAATTCTGCGAATGCTGCTTACCACCGGCATGACGCTCACCACCATGTTCCTGCTCAGCCCAGTGCTGACCCTGGCAGTTGTTCTGCTTGTGCCGGCGTTTCTGATCACAAGACATCACTTCCGACAAAAGCTTGCGGCCTCCGCGGACAGGGTGCAGAACGATCGAGTCGTGTGGAATACCTTTCTCGAAGAACACCTCGCCTCTGCGATTTCCATTCAGCTTTTGGCCCAGGAGCGACGGCAGGAACGAAGAGCCTTCCGCTTCTTAGCCGGCGCGGTGCGTTCACAGCAGCGGCTTTACAAAACCGGGACTTCGTTCAGCCTGTCGAGTTCGGTAGCTGTCGTTCTGGCCATGTGCGCGGTCATCGGCTTCGGCGGGAAAGCAGTGCTCGCCGGAACGTTGAGTGTCGGCAGTTTGGTCGCCTTCTATGGTTTTGTGACCCAGCTCTTTGATCCCCTCAGTGGCGCGTCGGAGCTCTACGCCCGAGCCCAGAAAACCTTCGCAAGCATCCGCCAGGTGCAATCGACGTTTGCTTTGCGCCCGAGCGTGGCCAATCCTTCGGTCGCCGTTCACCTTTCGCAAGAACACCGTCCGCAGATCGACTTTGCCGCTGTCGAGTTCGGGTATCGAAGGCAGAAAGACTTGCTGCACATTTCTTCCCTGCGAATTCTGCCAGGTGAGCACCTGGCCATCGCAGGAGAGAACGGATCCGGCAAGAGTACCCTTGTGAAACTCATTGCGAGGTTCTACGACCCGACTTCCGGCTCAATTCGCATTGGCGGAGAAGAGCTTCGGAATATTAATCTCAAGAATCTCCGGCAGTGGGTATGCTATCTCCCGCGAGATCCGGTCTTGTTCAATGGAACGATCGCTTCGAATCTGCGTTTTGTTCGACCCGCAGCATCAGAACTCGACCTCGAAGAAGCTGTCCGATCGGTGGAACTCTTGCCTCTGATTCGATCGCTATCGGAGGGTTTCCGCCAACCCGTTGGTCCGGGCGGCTGCCAACTCTCGGGCGGCGAACGTCAGCGACTCGCCATCGCAAGATCGCTTCTCCGACAACCGAAAGTCCTGATCCTTGACGAGGCGACTTCCTGCCTCGATCCAACGGCCGAAGCCATCGTTCTTCACAGCCTTCGACGGAATCTCAACGGATCAACTGTTATTGTCGTCTCTCACCGCCTGTCAACGTTGAACTCATTCGAGAGAATTCTCGTTGTTTCCGGTGGACGAATCGTGAATGATCTCACTCGCGATTCGTTCTTGAGTGTCCAGGGTGCGCCTTCCCACCGGTCGATTTCCACAGCCTAGTCCTACCGACGCAAACGCTCAGGGATTCTTTTGGTAAGTGCAGATTGTACGCATCTTACAGTCCATACAGCCTGCATTGAAACGGTCGATTCCCGCTAACTAGGACACAAAAGCGCACAAAGGCGAATCTCGCCGGCTGCAAAGGCAAGCGCCAAGTACTTCACTTACCAGAAGATTTTCTCGACTAGGTTGGTTTACCGAAAGTTCGCCCTTTTTTCTGGCTTTCCACTTTCAAGCGGTGCAGAGTGCGCTTCATGGATGTATTAGCGAAAGCAAGCAACTGGGGGCCGGCGATGTACAGAATTTCCCAAACGGTGCGCAGCACGCACAACCAGGACGGCGCCATTGTGCTCGACATCCGGCAAGGTGAGATGTTCACCCTCAACCACGTTGGCTCACGAATCCTAGAACTCGTCATAGCTGGGACCGCCGACCAAGTCATCGTCGATACGATTAGCCAGGAATTCGGCGTTCGCCGCGAGCTTGCAGCGAGCGACGTACAGGAATTCCTGAGAGCTCTCGAAGTGTATCAACTACTCGAAAAACAGAATTCTGCTGCGACCATCTAAGCGAGCACTCCGGAGCTATTTCATGGCGTCTGGTTCACAACCCGAGCGCGATACCTACCGGGCAATTGTCCTTCGCGAGTGCGGAACGGAACTACTGGTCGTGCCAGCCAAATGCGGCCTTACGCTCCCTTCCGTCGAAATCCCCCGCTGGCAACGCGTAGCGGTGAATCTCACCAGCGGACTGACAACGGAGTGGGGCTGCGAGGCCATTTGTTTATTCACTGCGGAGGTGAACCATTCGAGCGACGTGCCCAAACCTATCTTCTGGCAAGTCATGGAATGCTGCCAGTACCCACAAAC
>Ga0137418_10001637_pt1 | contig 20721 bp, 22 predicted proteins | sample CZODoug3_1_2_16f_FD_122242 | JGI IMG/M metagenome (GOLD analysis project Ga0137418, IMG submission 122242) | Vadose zone soil fungal communities from Angelo Coast Range Reserve, California, USA - CZODoug3_1_2_16fungal (Hybrid Assembly) | ecosystem: Environmental > Terrestrial > Soil > Vadose...
CACCGGTCGCGGCAGCGGCGCATCCGGATCCTCGACTACGATCACCAGCTCCTGCGCCGACCCTGGCACACCACGCCAAGCGAGCGGCGGAAAACGGTCGTCACCCTCCTGTGTGTAGCGCCTCGGAATCGGCGCACCGGCCGCGAACGCCGGGCTGGTGAGCTCGACGGTCGCAGGCACTTCCGCCAGACCAGGCGAGCGCGCTAATAGATTTTTGTCGCCCGCGTGTCGTCCCGCCAGCAGCCGTCCCATGAACCGCTCGAACGCTCGCAGCATCTCGGTCGCTCCTTGATCCAGGACCAATAACGTCAGTCGACCGGATGCGCTGTTCCGCGGACCAGGCCGCCTGCAATCGAGAGACGGCACATGCGTTTGAGTCGGTGCCAGAACCACTACCGATGCGAATCACGTACGGGCTCGCCGCCGCCACGTGGCCCAGAAGTCGTCGGGTGATCCAGCGGCCGGTAGGATGACTCGCATGCAAACCTGCGTCGCCGAGATCGCCTCCGGGCTCTTTGCCCGGATAGCCGACGGGATCCGATCCGTAGCTTGGATAGCCGCAGTGCTCGCCGTCATCATCGCTTTCGGAGCTCCCACCTCGGGCTGCGGCTCTGCGGCATCCGATTTCGGGACTGACGGCGGCACGGACGCGGGCCTCACGTTCCACGTCGACATCAGCCTCACTACCGGTCTGATCGCGTTCCCCAACAAGTATTCCGGATGGAGCGTCGGTGGCGGTTCAGCCACGAACTTCGTGGGCTATCCATCCGCACAGGGATGGACGGTCGGAGGAGGCTCAGCAACGAACTTCACCGCGCTCCCCCCTGGCTGGAGCGCGGGCGGAGGTTCATCGACGAACTTCATCGCTGTCCCCCCGGGTTGGGTCGTGGGAGGCGGATCAGCGACCAATTTCGTAACCTATCCCGGTCCATCGGTGACGACGATTCAGGTGAAATTCGACGACCCGGGATGGCTCGGTTTGCTCAAGGCAGCCCAGGACAGCGGGAGCTACTCCGAGCAGACGCTCGCCGACATCGTCATGTACGCGTTTCTCAATCTGAGGGCGCGGGCTCCTCACCGGATGGAAGCGCCCGCCGGGGAGTGGTGAGGCGCTGCAGCCGACGTGGCTCGCCGCGTGAGTTGGGACCTCCCCCTCGCCCGACGAGTGCGCAGTGCCGAGGTTCGATCGCAGCAAGCTCCATCTCCTACTAGAGTTCGCCGATGAACGTGATGATCAGCGTCACAGGGTTTGGAACAGGGGCCACAAGCTCCACGCCTGCCCGATACGCGAACCTGAACTAGAACGCGTTGCAGGAAGCCCGGACTATCGCCGGTCCGGGCTTCCTGATGGTGTGGCAGGTTCTTGCGCCGCTTCCCGTGAGTCTATGCGCCCGTCGCGCACCTCAACCGCGTTTCGGGTAAGCCACCAATCGTTCACCGGTCGGGGGGGTGGTGAACTTCTTGACGGTGCTCTTCACCCCATCGCTCTTGCCACTGCTCTCCTCCGAGCTGACCCTGTAGTAGTAGGTCGTTCCTGGCTCGAGGCCCTCGATGCGCACGCGGAACGTCGTGTATCGTTGGCCCTGGTTCAGCCGGAGGGGAGATTTCGCCGTCTGGCTCAGGTCCTTGGGATCCGTGCCGTATTGCACGATCCCATAATGCACGTCCGAACCCCCAGGGTTGTTGGTGGTCCATCTGATGATGGTCAGATAGTCGCTGGCCACCTCGAGCGCGGGTGATTTGGTAATCACGACGCGCTCGGCTTTCTTCGCAGGAGGAAGAACCTGGGCGGCGCCTGGGGTCGAAGCGAGCAGGATGCCTACCGTCGCCGCCGTGATCGCCATTGTCAGAAGCAGCCGATTCATGGATGTACCGGGCAGGCGGGGGCGCTGGGGGCGTCCGTTATGGGCGGATTGGGGACAGGCGCGACGCCGCAGACAGCGGCTGTGCAGGGCGGAAGCGGCGGCGTTGGGATGAGGAACTCATTCCCCTGCGTCGAGGCAGAACCGCCGCTCATGCACGTACCCGTAAACGTATTGACGTTCGGATACGGTTTCGTGAAGCCGTCCGTGAGGGTCTGCAGGAAGGCGACGATCTGGTTCTCTTCCTGATCGCTCAAGCCGAGATTACCGGTCGTGCAGTCGATATTGTTCTTGACCTCGGGCATCGGCCAGCAGTCCACCTTCTCGGTTTTTCCTGGCGGGCAGTGCCCGGACGTGACCGGGAAGGCGTAGAGGTCGCGCGTATTGTAGAAGTGGACAAGCTGCTTCAGGCTCTTGATGTAACCATTGTGGAAGAACCCCTTCTGGAAGTAGGGCCCCGGGGCTTCGGTGGTAGGGCACTGTGACGGTGCGAGGGCCGCATTGCGCGCAGTCGAGACCTGGAACTGGCCGTCGGTCGTCGGCGCGAACGGGATCCACTCCGAGTTCGGGTTGGGAGCCGAACCGAAACCGCTTCTGAGGAAGGTCCCCATTCCCAGATCCCGGTAGCCGAAGCCGAAGGGGTTGGGGGTGAAGCCGAAGAAATCCGGCGTGGTCTGATAGTAAAAGGCATTCCTGGGATTCAGGGGCAGCCCTTCGTTGGCGGAGCCGAAGCAGGTGAACAGAGGGTTGGTCGTCGCTGCAGTGCTGGTGTCGGTCTGACCCCGGGTCAGGGTCGTCCCTCTTCCATCGACGTGGCACGAGTTGCAATTGCCTTTGCCTTTGAAGAGGTCGTAACCGGCCCTCTCGTCTGGACTCAGCGTGGCCTTGCCCGCCAGGAAGGCATCGAATTTCGATGTGAACGGGCTGACCTCCTTTGATTTTTCGAAGGCATCCAGCGACTGTCCCCAGTGATTGAAGACGCTGGTCTCGCGGGTCCGCTCCTCTGGCTTCAGCTTGATGGGCATGGTGTCGGTGCCGAACCGTGCGGCCCCTCCAGGGGTTGCGCAGATCTGCTCGGTGTCCGGCGGGAACTTGATGTCGAGCGAGCCCTCGCCCCAGACCTGCTCGAAGAGAGTTCGGTACTGGGACTGGGACAGCCGGTAGGCGATGCACGCCGTGTCAGGCAAACCCATCTCTTGCGTATCGACCGGAGGATGTTGCGCCTGATCAGCGTCGGGATTCTGTAGCAGGTATCCGGTCGACCGTGAATCCCAGAAGTTTCCGCCGAAGAACAGACCGTTCGTTTCGTCGCGCTGAAGTACTGGGAACCAGGGGGCATACGTGTATCGTTGCGCGGTCCGCTTGCCGGCCCGGAAGTGGAACGATCCGGGAAATGCAACCATCGTCAAATTGACGGACGGGATCGGTCCGCTAAAACCAGCGTAGGGCATATGGCAAGAGGCGCAGGCTTGATTCTTGAGGGTAGACATGTTCTCGTCGAAGTTCATCAGCTTGCCGAGAGTCTGCACCATGTCATAGCCGCTGCCCTGCAGTGTTGGCGGTTGCCCCGTCAGATTCGGAGGCGGTAATGCGCGCCACTGTGCGAGAGCCTGGTCGAAGATGAAACGGACCTCGCGCCGGACCCTCTCGATCTCCGAAACCAGATCGCGCGGGAGGATGCCCGGCGGATACGGATTATAGGTCGGTGGTGGTTGGCCTTTCCCTTGATCATTTCCTCCGTTGTTTTGCTCGGCCTGTATGGCTAGGGGCGCGACGATCATGGTCAACGCCAGGATCGTGGACCTTCGCCGCGATGCGATCGATATTTCTCGATTCATGCCGCCTCCGGTTTTTGCGATGATGACCATCGCAGGGGCACACGTATCGGCGGCGGCCGGGCTCGTCCCACGACATCTCCAGACATTTCGCGCCAATCTACTGTCCGCGAACCGCAGTTGCGCTCATCCGGCGGACCGGGACCTGGTCAGACGAAAAACCGCCCCGCACGCATCGCACAGGATACGAGGCGCCAAATTGAAGAACAGCGATATAGTCGAATCGACGAGCGGGCTGGGCAACGAGCGTGAGCGGCAACTACGGACGGATGGCGCGCTGCATCACTGGCCACTCTGAACGACGGGCTCCTGCCCGATCGGCCGTCATCAACACGTCTCTCTCTCGAAAGAGCAGGCGGCCGCCCGGCGTCCGGTAGCACGTGATCTTCCCAGCAGCCACCCAGCGATCGACGGTGCGAATCTCCACGCGACAGAGCTGCGCAACTTCGCACTTCGTCAAAAGCTTCTCGCCCCGGGGATCGTTGGCGTGTTGCCCCACAGCATGACCCTTCTCGCTTCGTGCGACCCTTCACCGGATCGGACGTCCCACCAGTCCGCCGCGCACGGAGGTGGGCGGCGACAGGGCCGATTTGCAGTCGACGTGCCAGCGCTGATCAAAACAAGGACCCCACGGGTGCCGTGTGCTGATCGATTTCGGAACAATTCGTGTCACACGACTGGACAGCGCGGCCTTCTCGTGGGGCGCCGTCCACCGGCAAAATTCCGGTCGCGCCATCCTCATGGCTGACACAGCGCGCCGTGGGACGAGCCGCGGGGCTCCAAGTGGACCTTCACGTCTAGGGGTTCGCAGGTCGCGAGACCGTCTGGCTCAACCATGACGCGCTGAAGAAGTTCTCTGAGCGTCTCGGCTGGATTCGAGCTCGATCCGGGCACTCTGCCCGACGTCGTGGCCGAGTTCCAAGATCTGGGGCGGGTGGCAAGATCGGCAAGCCGGCCGTGACCCAGGGCACGAGAACGTTGACTGTTTCAGAAGATCAGCGCGTGGACGGACGTTCGAGCTTCTTCTTGACCGCGAGCGTGTCGCGCAGGATGGGAAGCACGGCGCGGTCTTTCGGCCGGTTCGCCGCTCGTTTCGAGCGGATGACATCTGCCAGGGCGGCGACCGCGAGCTTCTCATCTCCCACCGCAACGAGTTGGGCGCGAGAGCGGATGGAAGAGAACGTCAACCCACCCGAGATGCGGTCGTAATGAATCTCCACCGGCACCGCGAGACCTCCCTCGATCCATTCTACCTTGCTGAGCTCGGAGACGGGCATTGGCGCCGCACCGCCAATGGCCTTGGCGAACCGCGCAAGCTTCCGCCGGTTGAGCCTGGTGTCCCGAATGAGGAGGTCGATGTCCTGGGTGGTCACCGGCGCTCCGTTCAGCATGCTCGCCGAATTGCCGATGACGATGGCTTCCAGTCTCACCGCGCGAAGCGCCTTGGCGAGCGCAACCAGCGTCTTCTCGGAAATGTCAGAAGACGTAGCGCCCATCCTTCCGGCGGGCGATGAACACGGCCCGGCGCACTGGCGGGAGGAGGAGAGAGCGCACGATCATCCGCAGGTCGCCGGGATCTACCGCTGGAAGCTCGGGCGCCAGCCGCAGGCACACATCGCGTATCTTGCGGGCGAACCGGTCGATGTTGCGCGGCCGCCCCCCGCGCGCGCCATTCCGGCGCGACGCCGCTCTCTTCGCCGCGCTCCTGCTCCTTCCTCCTCTGCGACCCATCTGCCTGGCATCCACCAAAGCAGGATAACCCAAGCGCTTGGGTTTGCAAAATCAGGAGCACACTATTTCGCACGCGCTGCCGTCGTTCCCGAAGCAAAGGCCAGATGTCGATTCCGGCATGAACATCCCCCTGTCCCGTGCTCGCGCCGCGGCCACCGCTCTGTCTAGCCAGGACATAGCGACCTTGCCGCTCGGTGACGGCAAGAGCGGTCAAGGTGACGCAGGGGTGAATCTTCCCGGTGCAGTCGCCATCCGACAGTGTGGGAAGAGAAATGGGGCAGCAACATGAAGAAAAGAATCGCATGGGTGGCATTCGCAGCACTGGCGCTCGTGCTCGCCGCAAGCGGGCCTAGCCAGGCACAAGGCGGTCACGGTCACGGTTTCGAGGGCGGTCACGGCGGTGGGGCCATGCACCATGGTTTCGAGGGTGGTCACGGCGGTGGAGCCAGGGAGCACCATGGCTTCGAGGGGCGCCACTTCGAGGGGCGCCACTTCGAGGGACACGACTTCGACAGGCACCATTTTGAGGGACGTGGCTTCGGGTTCGGGCCGTTCTTTCCATACTACGCACCGTATGGCTACGCGCCGTATGGTGTGGCTCCGAGCTACTGGTACTACTGCCCAAGCTACGGGGCGTACTACCCGAGCGTAACGAGCTGCCCGGAGGCGTGGGTAACGGTACCGGCTGAATGAGGAACCCCAGGCTCCGCGCATGCGCCGCCGCGCAACGCGCGCAGCCGCGGGGCATCGGAATGGCATGAAAGGACGAACGCTGGGAAAGTCGGGCCTCTCGGTATCCGCTCAAGGCCTCGGGTGCATGGGGATGAGCGCCTTCTATAGCGGTCGCGACGACACGGAGTCGCTCGCGACCCTGGAGCGGGCGTTGGAGCTCGGCATCACGTTCCTCGACACCGCCGAGGGGTACGGCCCGTATACCAACGAGGAGCTGCTGGGCCGCTTCCTCAAGGGACGCCGGCAGGAGGTCGAGCTGGCCACGAAGTTCGGCATCGTGCGCGACCCGAACGACGCTTCGAAGGTCAGCTTCGACGGCAGCCCGGCCAACGTGCGCCGCTCGATCGAGGGCAGCCTGCGCCGGCTGCAGACCGACGTCATCGACCTCTACTACCTCCATCGCGTCGATCCAAAGACGCGGATCGAGGAGACCGTGGGCGCGATGGCCCAACTGGTCAAGGAAGGCAAGGTCCGCCACCTGGGCCTGAGCGAGGCGAGTGCCGAGACGTTGCGGCGCGCGCACAAGGTGCATCCGATCGCGGCTCTGCAGACCGAGTACTCGCTCTGGAGCCGGGAGCCGGAGGACGGCATCCTCGCCGCGGCGCGAAGCCTGGGCGTGGGATTCGTCGCCTACAGCCCTCTCGGCCGCGGCTTTCTTACCGGGCAGATCAAGCGATTCGACGACCTCGCGCCCGACGACTACCGGCGGCAGAGCCCGCGCTTCCAAGGCGACAACTTCCAGAAGAACCTCCAGCTCGTCGACCGGGTGACGCGGATCGCAAAAGGAAAGGACGTCACTCCGGCGCAACTCGCGCTGGCGTGGCTGCTGGCGCGGGGGCCCGACATCGTTCCCATCCCGGGCACCAAGAAGCGCAAGTACCTGGAGGAGAACGCTGGCGCAGACCGGATCGAGCTCACGGCTGCGGATCTGAAGACGATCGACGACGCGGCGCCCAAGGGAGTGGCGTCCGGCCAGCGCTACCCGGCGGCGATGATGGCGGCAGTGAACCGCTAGATTGCCAAGCCTTTGCAGTAAGTTTGCGGAGTGATCACGGACCGCCCTCCGAAGGGGGCCGAGGCGCGTCGCGAATTCGACCGAAGCGACGCGCTCACCAGGCTTGTAGCTCTCCCCGACGCCCGCGACTTGCAGGCCCGCGCCACGCTCCTGGAGAAAGCGGTCGCCCTGGGCGATCCACGAGCTGCCAAGGCCGCGGGCGAATCGATCCTCGGCCTGCTCGCCCGAACCTACCAGATTGACCGCCCCAGACTGCGGGTGCTCGGAGCGAGGCCGCGGATGGTCTGGGAGGGCGGACACTCTGAACTGTTCGGTGACTACGACTTCGAGGAGAAGCGGATCCGGATCTGGATGCGCACCGCTGTGCTCGGAAAGGTGACGTCCTATCGCGGCCTGCTCCACACGCTGCTGCATGAGTTCTGCCACCACCTCGACCGGGAGGGTTTCGGCTTCCTGGAGACTCCGCACACCCGCGGCTTCCACGCCCGGGTCGACGACCTCTACCATCTCGCGCTCGCCACACCGTCCGAGAGCCGTCGGCCGCTGGTCTGGATCCGCATGGGCAGCGCCTGGCGTGTCGACTGGTCAAAGTTGAGATCTTCTCGATCCGGGGGCTGAACGCGAAAGTCGTCGAGATGCCTGCCTGAGGCTATGCTGATCAAGGTGGAAGCTGGCCTCGCTGTTCCTTCCGCAAACGACCTCGACCTCGCTCCGCTGGAGTGCGACCTCGCCGATGCACGCCGGCACTTGCCCGCGGCGGGGGACGAAGTCCTCATCGGCTTCGCCGTCCGCCAGCTCCGCGCACGCCGGCGCCTGACGAACCTTCTCTCGTTCTATCGAGCGCATCCCTGCAGGTTGGCGCATCTTCACCTCCTCGCCGCATCCGCGGTGGCTTTGGGACGCTTCTGCGGCTTCTCCCCGGCCTACGACGAGATGGGAGACGCCTTCATGCCGGTCACGCCCGATGGAACGCCCCGCGGTGCTGCCTGGAAAGCTTACGCGGACGCCTGCGGCGCCGCCCGGCCGGTCGAAATTCGCGACGAGCTGTGGCTCGAAGCTCACTATACGGACCTCGCTGCCGTGCGCGAGGCGGGGCTGGAAGCGCGGTTCTACGCCGAGGCCCAGGGGCGAACCGAACCGACCTGGCGCCTTCTCGCCGAGCATATGGAGATCGCGTTCGGCACCCGCCTGATGGTCCGGTCGGCGCTGTCCGGGGCGGTTGCCTACGAAACCGTGGTCGCGCACACCTTGGCTGCAGGAGTGACGCGCCTCTTCCGCACCGGGTGGTGTCTGCTCGGCCGATACGCCAGCGAAGCGATGCGAGCGCTGTTCTTGCCGGCGCGCGAGCCGCCGCGCGGGATCGTTTCCGATCGAGACGCTGCGGTCGCGCTGATCGCCCAGACATGGTCGTCCTTCCGTGCGCGGCATGTCTATCGCCGCGGGCTGCGCGCGCGTGAGCGCGGCCGACGGGCGGACGGGGACGCATGGCCGTTGCTGGCGGAGGTGCTGGGAAATCAGGTGCACGAGATCGATCCCCTGATCGTGCGCTTCTACTCGAATCCTTCCCGGTTCTCGGTCCGGGCCTCGCTGGAGCTCCATACGCTGCCCGCTCGCTTCTGGTCGCGGTTGGCGACGTTCCTCATCGGCCAGGGCCTGTACGAGAGCGACGGCGAGTTTGAAGCACGCTTTCGCGTCTTTCAGCGCGCCGACGGGTCGATGCACTTTCGCCGGGAGCTCGACGCGGGCGGCGTCCTGCGCGTCTTCGATTCCGACTTCGTGGTGCGCTCACACCGCGGCCGGCCTACGCTCTTCGAGGTGTTCGTCGACGAGGGCGTCGAGATCGCGATGAGCGTGATGCCGGTCCGCGGGGGTGGTCTATCGATCCGCGGCCAGGAGGTCCGCGTGCGCGGGCTGCCGCTGCCCGTCCCGGGGTTGCGGGTCGAGTTTCGCTCAGCGGTGCAGCGCGATCCGCAGGCAGGCGAGTTGCTTCACATCGACGGTTTTCTCTTGATGCAGCCCGATACGCGCTTGGGGCATCTGCTCTTGCGAGGGCTCCTGCGACGGCCCGAGCAACTGGCCTGCATCCATTACCGGGTGCGCGAAACTTCCACTGCAGCAGGCTGATCGTCGCGCTGCAGCTCGCGGCCGCTGCCCAACCAGCTTCGCGCCGCCCCGTGCGCCGCCGGCAAGCCGAGCAGGCGCCTTGCGAAGAAGGCAAGAAAGCGCAGCCGGCTCCGCCTTCGCGCGCACGCCCGCTCGTCGCCTCCGCACCAGAGGCGCAGCGTCTCGAAGCTCCATTCGGTCGCCAGTTGCAGGAGACGCCGGAAGAACAGCAAGTCGAGCAGCCGTCCCAGCGCGCCATGACGATGCTGGTAGTCGTAGACCGTCTTGAACCAGGTGCCGCCTGGGCGGACCTCGTAGAGCCAGATGCCACGCCCATCGCGGATGATCGACTTCCAGTCGCCGGAGTCGAACTCGAACGTCGAATGCCGCAGCGGCGTCGAGTGCAAGTACCTGCCGACGCCCTTCACTTCGACGCCAAAGGCGACGGCAGTCCGATAGTCCATCAGGTGGTAACCGCGCTCGTCCTTCTCGCTCAGATAGTCGATGCGGGTGAAACGGATGTCCCACGCCACGTGCAGCACCGGGTCCTGGCTCCGCTGCCAGACCACCTCGACGGGAGCGGGGATCAGCGCCTCGACCACAATCTTTCGCTCGCGCCGGCTCAGGCGACGCTCGGTGCGGTTGCCTGCGCTCGGCGGAACCGGAGCCAGCCAGCGAGGTCGTGCAGGAAGAAACCAAATGCGCCGATGCCCATCCCCGTCATGTAGATCCGCAACAGCGTGGGCACGGCGGGCGGGTCGAAGACCACGGCGGTGGGCAGGGCGCGGTCCGGCCAGACCGCCTGCCCGACCGAAAGCAGGTATGCGCCGATGAGCAAGGAGAGCACGATGTGCATGAAGTACTCGCCGCGCGGCAGGCCGCCCTGGGAGCGACGGCTGTCCTGTTCCTCCCAGACATCCGACCACGCCACCAGGACATCGGCGCCATAGAGCAGAAGCGAGAACAAGAGAGCGGCGCCGTGGAAGCGCAGGTTGGCGACGGCCAGGAACTGTGATGCGTAGATGAAGTGCCGCACCGTGTGCCACAGCACCTCGCGCTGACACTCCGCACGCTGCTGCAGCCGGCAGCGGAAGATGTGGAAGTAGAGGACGTCGAAGAAGCCGAGATGACCCGCCACCAGGAGGATGTAGAAGGCGGCGACCATCGGAGCCACTACAGGGTTCTCGCATGAGGGATGCGTCTCCGCCAAGAAAGGCGCAGTGTTCCCGACGCTAACCTCGAGAGAATCTCCACCAGAGGAACCCTGCGGCTGCGGCCGGGACGGCGAAGACCAGGAGGAAGATCGGAGCCTCGTCAGCGACCGAATAGCCTGCGCGCGCGACGCCGACCCAAAGGTTCACGCCGGCCGCAATCAGCCAGACGGGGATGAAGCAGCTCGCGGCGATGGCCAACGCCGAGGACGACCCGCCTCCGATCCAGCGCCCGAAGACGAGGAAAACGCCGAGCAGCAAGAAACCTCCGGCGAGCACCTTGATCGTGTGCATCGAGCCTCCACGTAGCTGCGCGCGAGCATCGCACTTTTTCGGATCCGCTGACGACGCCACCCGCTCGAGTCACCTCTTTGGAAGCTGCACGACGAAGCGGGTGCCCTCCGCGAGGGTCGAGGTCACCTCGATGCTGCCGCCATGCGCCTGCACCACCTCGCGCGCGATGAACAGCCCGATCCCGAGATGGTAGCGGCCAGAACGCGAACGCTTGGCACGCCGGACGCGTCTGAATGGCTCGAACAGGCGTAGCAGCACGTCGGACGGGATTGGCTCGCCCAGGTTGTGCACCGAAAGCGTCCACTGCTCCTCGCCGCCCCGGCTCTCGATCGTGACCGGGGTGCCTTCGCGGCCGTACTGGAGCGCATTGGCGACGAGGTTCGACACCACCCTCTCCAGCCGATCCGCATCCCACCGGCCATTTCCGTTCCCCTCGAAGCGAAGGCGGACCTCCCGATCGGGCAATCCCGCGCGAAGCTCCTCGACGATCCGTGCGCACAGCTCGTGCGCGTCCACCGGCGCCTGCGTCAACTCCATTCCGCGCACGTTGGTGAGCTCGATCAGGTCCCCGATGACCCGGTCCATCCGCTTCGCGCTCGCCACGATGCGGGCCGCGATTCCGACGCCTTCCACCGAGAGCCTCGCTTCCTGCTGGAGCGCAAACGCCCCCACCAGGATGGCGGAAAGCGGATTTCGCAGATCGTGGCTGACGATCGCCAGCGCCCGCTCGCGCTGCTCGAGGCTTTGCTTCTGCTTCCTGGCCTCGATCGCTTCTCGTCGCTTGGGCAGCCCGCTCGGGGTCTCAGCCCTCGCGGCCGCGCCCTCACTGCCGCCGGGGGACCCGTCCGAAGCCTTGAAGAACGGGTTCGATTGGAGCGATCCGCCGATGATGACCGCCGGATGCGCTCGCTGAACGTCCAACAGCACCGCACCGTTGTACTGGCGCGTCTCGTACGCACAGAGCAACGGGTCCGGGTATTTCGCCAGGACCTGGTTCAAGCGCGCCTCATACTCGACCCAATCGTTCCAGGTCTTCTGATCCGCATTGGGAAAATTCATGTGGGCGACGAAACGGACCAGCGGAAAGCGCGGCGCGCGCCTCTGAACCACCTCCTCCAGCAGCGCGAGCATCGCAGCGGGATCGAACTTTCCACCTCGGAGGTAGGTGTCCGGCCAGGTACGCAATTCGAATCCCCCGCTGCGCTCCAACTCGGCTACCCGGATGCCGTCCTGCTCGAGTCGTCGGGCGTAGTTGTCGCGCTCGGCGGGATCGACGATGTGGAAGGCGAGCTCCTTCCGTTCGAGCCCCTCCTGGACGAACGAGAGCGTCACGCGGTGCTCGTCCTCGGGCCCGTCGAAGAATCCGCACACGTGGCGCTGGCCGCCCAGGATTGCCCCGGCCAGATGGATTGGCTGCGAGGCGCTCGCGCTCATCGGGATCCCCACTTGGTTCCCCGCCAAGATGTTGGATGGTGCAGCCGCCGTCTTTCAGAAAGCGGATCGCGCATTTCAAGAACCGATCCCCGGCCCGAACTTCAGCGACGATGCTCCCGCCGGTAGGCGGCGGGGGTGGTGCCGTACAACCGCAGAAACGTGGTCGTCAGGTGGGACTGGCTGCAGAAACCGGTCATGAGCGCGACCTCCGCGATCGCCTGCTCCGCCCCGCCCAGCAGGGCCGCGGCCCACTCGAGACGTCGCTTCAACAGATATTGGTGGACCGAATGGCCCGTGGCCCGCCTGAATCCCCGCGCGAAACGTGCGGCGCTCATGCCGGCCTCGCAGGCCAGGGCCAGGAGCGAGAGATCCTCGCTCAGGTGCGCATCGATGTAATCGATGATCCGCCGGAAACGGCGCGAGGGAAGATCATCCTCGGCCGACTTCGGGGCGCCGGCGAGGGTCGAATGATGCCGCACCAGCTCTGTCACGGCGAGCACCACCAGGCTCTCCGCATACGCGCGCCCCATCGGGCCGGGCTGCTCGACTTCGCGCCCGAACGCGGCCATGGCATGCAGGATGGACGGATTTCGCAGGTCCATGGAGCGGACGAGCCGGAGACGCGACGGCTCGATCTCGCACGCCTGGGTGACCAGGTCCGGTTTGAACGAGAGCCGCACTTCGCCCCGCGTGCCGAGGCCATCGGCGCAGCCGCGAGCGCGCTGTTCAGCCGGCAGCAGCGTGAGCTGGCCCGCCCGCAGCGCGAAACGCTCGAGAGGGCACCCATCCAGGCGGGCCGCAATCCGCGTCGGAGGACCGTAGGGCGTCAACGTCAGGTGATGATCCGTGAACGTCACGTCGAAATCGCGGTGTCCCGTCACGTCCTGTGTCTGAGATTCGACCCTGAATCGATTTCCGTCGATGCTGTGTTCCGAGAGCGTCTGGTAGGGCCGGATGATCGGGCGGTCCCGATTGGATGGTGGCGAGCCTGGCAAGAGGTCCCCCGGTGCGACTGCTCAAGCGACCCGTCTGCGGGTGACGTCCTTGGCGCGCGATGAGCGTGACGATCCTGCGGCCATGCGAACCAGTCAATAAGCAGTAGGGCACGTGCACGTGTACGGGTCATCCCTGATGGACGGCGTTTTGTATGCTCATTGTTTCAGTCACGGGCTGCGATCGGCAGATCAGATCGAACGATCCGCAGACCGAGCAGCGCCGCGGTGATCCTGCCCAGCGCGCCCAGGAAGAAGAGCAGCTGCGTGGCCACGAGCAGGCCCGCGCGCGTGGCGAGGACGTGGGCGAGCGCCGCGCCCAGGGTGGCGGCGAGTCCGGTCGCGAGACCCCCCGCCGACGCAAACGCTGCGAGGAAGCAGGCCCGCTCCCGCGGGCCAGAATCCGCGATTGGCAGCGAGGAGGCAATCAGGGTGTACCCGGCCGTCAGCACTCCGCAGAGGCCGGCGTCGACGGCGAGGAGCCAGAGGACACCATCGGTCGCGAAGAACCAGAGCGCGGTCGAAAGGCTGAGGCCCACCGCGCAGGCGACGAGTACCGGCCCTGCGCCGAGCTTTTTCAGGATCCGTTCCCAGGCGGGGGCCGCGAAGGTGCGCACCGCAGCCAGGCCGCTGCCGAAAGCGGCCATCCGCGCGAAGCCGGTGCGCAGGTCGCCCACGAAATGCAGCGGATAGAACGCGAGAGCGAGCCCGCTCGATGCGCCCCAGGCGAGTTGGGACGCCAGCGCGCGTCGAGCGACTGCATTGCGCAGGGGCAGGACCCCTTCCTCCACCGCCGGAGCCGTGGGGTCGGCGTTCCGAGGCGGCTCGTCCTGCAGCCGCAGGAGCCACGTCGTGACCAGGCCCGCGACGGAGGCGGTGAGCGCCAGCGCGGTGAGCACGGTAGCTGCGCCGGCGGCGTTCACGCCTCCGTCCAGCGCGAAACCCGCCGCGATCGATCCGGCCACGCTGCTCAGGGCGCAGAGAAAGTTGCGCCGGAGGAAATACCGCCCCCGCACCGCGCGGGGAACGAGGTCGCCCATCCAGCTGGTCCAAGCCGTGTTGGCGATCACCCCCAGGATTACCGAGACTCCGGCGCAGAGGAGCAACACCACTTCTTTCAGCATCGGGGACAGCCCCAGAAAAGGAAGCAGCGCGAGCGGAAGCATGGCCTGGCGGGAAACAGCGACCGCCACCAGCGCCGTCCGGCGAGAGCCGGCGCGGCGCGCCAGGACGACCGCCGGCAGCTGGAGGAGCTGCGCAGCGAAAGGGAGCGCTCCCAGCAGGCCACAGAGCATCGGGCCCAGTGCCAGGTAGATGGACCACGCCGTCAGCACGCCGCCGGTGGCGCACGCACCCACGACCTCGGCCAGGATTCCTTCGATGGCGGAAAGGCGCAGCGATCGCCGCAACGATGTCGGATGGATGGGCAAGGGGCGACGCTAGCCCCTGGCGCCCGGTAGCATGCAAGGCAGTCGAGGTGCCGCTCACTCCGACCCGGGCGAGCGCCCGCTTGCTTCGGACGAATGGATCCGGAGCTGCGCTTCTCAGCGGCGGAGGGCTTCCAGCTCGATGACCCGGACTTCGCGAAGGTTGGGCAAGATCTTGTAGACCAGGCGCCAGCCTTGCACGTCGACCTGAAGGAGCGAATCCTTCATCGAGCTCCAGAAGGGGCTCGATCCGGAGATGGTGCTCACCACGTCGGCGATCTGTTGGACGGTGCGGCGGATCTCATGCCGCGCGCCCTCGGGAATCGCTTCCAGATTGACCTCGAAATGGACGGAGTACGTCACGCGCCGACCCATTGTCCGAGGAATTCGCCGATGACCACCAAATAGGTGTGCACCTGTACGAATTCCAGCAAGGGAGCCGGCTACCTACCGCGCACTTCCGTGACGCGGAGTTTCTCTCCGTCGCAAGTGTAGAAAAATGACCAGCCGCGGACGACTACGCAAAGGCGGCTGACGCGAATGGAAGCCCAGAACGCGCTGTCTGGAGGAATGCCCTCCATGCCTTCGGAGATCTCTTCCAGCCGAAGGCGCGCCTCTTGCCGGACGTACACCGGAGTAGCTTCCACAACCTGGTCATCCATGACGACGCGGCGACCCATGGCAACACCCCCGAACGTCCCTCTCGTCATCAACGATCAGGAGCGTAGCCACGCAGATTCAAGCCTTGACAGCCGCACCACCTGTCCCCTGGTGCCTCTCAAGGCCAACTGAAAAGACGGGCTTCCCTTTTCTCTTGCGCAAGCGGACGGCGCGACGCTCCCGCTCTCGCAGGACAGCCAGGTCGCCGTCTGGCTGGCGTCGATCAGTACGCCGCTTCCATGATCCCCAACAGCTCCCTCTCCGAGCGTTCGGGACTCGCGACCGGTCCGACTGCCTCGACCAGGTCCTCGTGGCGCAACCCATAGGCAGCGATGTGCTGAGGCAGACCGAGCTCCGCGATCAGCAACTGCACCGCTGCGGCGGCGGATTCAGGCGTGGCCGGGACTGCTCCCAGGACCGCAGCGATGCGCTGCAGCGGCTCGGGACGGCGCGTGATGAAGAAACGCATCACGTGCGGCAGGAGAAGGCAGGAGGTGACGCCGTGCGGAATGTCGTGCGTCGAGCCGATGCGCTTTCCCAGCGTGTGGCTCAGCCCCTTCGCGGCTGGGCCCGGCAACAGGTACGACAGCCAGGCGCCAACCTGGCAATCGGTCCGGGCGGCGCGGTCAGGCGGCTTCTCCTTCACCGCGCGCAGGCCCCTGGAGAGGAGGCGCAGCCCTTCCAGCGCGGCCGCGTCCGGCAGCGGGTGCTCACCCGGCGCGAGCAGCGTCTCCACCGCGTGATCCACCGCGCGGATTCCGGTCGAGAGCCAGAGATCGAGCGGCGTATGCACGGCGAGCGCCGCGTCGTAGAACGCTGCCTTCGGCACCAGCTCCGGAGCGGCCACCCCCACCTTCTCCTTCGTGCCTTCCGCGGAAAAGCCGGCCGAACCAGACAGCTCCGCTACCGAGAGAGTGGTCGGCACGGCGAAGTGAGGGAGCACCGGGTTTCCGGTCAAGCGCACGCTGCGGGCCTTCGACAGGGCATCCGGCTCCGCCAGATCGATGCCCGCTGCGAGCGACCATGCGACCGCCTTGGCGGCATCGATGGGCGAGCCACCGCCGACCGAGAGGAGCGCGTCGGCCCTCGCCTCGCGCACTTCGCGCGCCGCGCGCGCCACTTCGCGCACCGGCGCGTGCTGGCCAATGGCCGCTGTCTTCCCGACCAGGCGTGCGCCAACGGCCGCCTCCACCGGCGCCAGCACCGCCGGGTTGCGGGCGATGCTGCCTGTCATGATCAGGAACACGCGTTTGACGCCGGCGCGGGAGAGCTCGGCGTCGAGAGCGGAGACGGATCCTTCGCCCCAATGGATGGTCCCCGGGTTCAGGTACTGGAACGTGCCACCCATGCTGCACCTCCGCTGGGGACGGACCATATCGCTTTGGATTTCGCCCCCAAAGTGGACAGCGATCAGGGCACCCCCACCTCCACCACCACCTCCGCCGGCGCGCCCGGACGCAGCACCGCCGCCGGATTCACTGCCGGGCGCACGAATTCCAGCAGGGCCGAGCCGTCGCTGGCGCTGATGAACTCGACGCGCGCCGGAAATACCCACTGGGCCGCGCGGACGGAGGCGCGCTGCCCCGCGTGAAGCTGCTCGAGATCTTCCCGGTGGAAGTTCGCGACGATCCACACGTCGTCGGATTGGAGGATCGAGATGAGCCGGTGCGATCCGCCGATGACCTCGTAGGGTCGCGCGTCGATCTCCACCACCCGACCCTCGACCGGAGCGCGCACCGCCGGCCGGCCGAGCATCTCGATCAGCGACTCCCCCTCTTTCACGAGCTCGTTGTCGGCGACGAGCACCCGGCGGATGGCCCCGTGGCGGCCGGCGGAAACGGGGATCACCTGGCCTTCGATCTCGGCATCCTTGGTAGTGACCTGCCTGGGCGACGGGAGATTCAGTGGGGTGGCGTTCATGGCTGGCTCCGGGCTGATGCATTGGCTCCTTTCACGCCGCGTGCCGATCCCCGTCCCTCTAGGGGCGCCCAGTGGGTGTCGGATTCAGGCACAAAACGGAGGGGGGAATGCCGACTGTTCCAACACCTCCGCGCACATGGCCGCACGTTTGCCGCCGGCTGCTTTCTTGTCCGAAGGTCGGAGTCGGGTATCGTCGATATGGGAGGTCCACGATGTCGATGCGGCTCTTCTTCGTTCTGCTCACGATGGGTGGCTCGGTGTACCTTCTCTTCCGGGAACAGGGCGACCGCCGCCTGGCGATCGGAGCGTTGGCGGCCTCTTCCGTCGGCTTCCTGCTCCAACTGAACGTGATCACTCTTCGCCTGCAGTACGCGCGCAGCCTGGTCTGGGCCGCCATCGCCGTCTGCGCCGGCCTCATCTGGACCCGCGAAGGATCGAAGAACGGCGCGACCGTAGCTGCAGCGATGGCCTTCGTCTCTACCCTGACCGTCGCGCTGTCTCTCCGGCTGCTGCACTAGCCCCTGCGCCGAAGCAAGTAGTCAGCGGAAGTTTCCCGAAACGACCACTCCGGCCGGGGACACGCCGACGCCGACGCTCGGATCCTCCGGCTTCGCCGGCTTCGAGAACAGCACCGCCAGGCCGGCGCCAGTCGAGATCACGGCTGCGCCACCCATCAAGACGGTGAGCACGTTGCGCGTCGTATTCGACTGCGGCGGCGGCTGGGCCACCAGGCTGCGGTCGCTCCGGTAAGCCGTCCGCTGCCGGGGCTCGTCCATCGCAAGGAGGATTGCGCCTGCCCCGGCCAGCGTGCCGAGCGTGACCAGCGCCGCCACTGTAGCCGCGCGATCGCTCGGGGCGCTCGCGTCGGACCGTGGCGGTGGGGCGGCAGGAACGCTGGCCGGCTTGTCCGTTACGCTCGCCGGTCGCGCGACCGGCGCGGCCTTCTTCGTTCCGGCAGCCGCCTCCTGCAATTGCCGCTGCACGATCGCGGGCTCCCTAGCGGCCAGGGCGCAGGAGACGCTGTCTCCGCCTTCACAGCCCTTCCTCAGCAGCTCGGCGACGCGGCCGGCCTCATCGGTCATTCCAGCCAGGCGGCGGCAGCTCTTGCCGTCTCCCGCGTTGCAGGCCTTCTCTCGGGCCTCCGCGGCGAGCTTCGCGCTGGCGGGCACGCCTTCGCCGTCTTCGAGCATGCGCGCCAGTCGGACGCAGGCTGCCGCATTTGCGGAGTCACAGCCGCGCTGGAGCGCTGCCGTGGCGCGAGCCGGATCGCGCGCCTCGCCCTGCAGCCAGCGATCGCCGGCCTCCGCACAAACCTCGGCCGCGCCGGTGGAACAGGCGCGATCGAGGTACTCGAGCGCTGCCTTCGGATCCTTTGCGTCGTCCGCCGCGCGCGAAAGTTGTACGCAGGCGTGCGCCTCCTTCACCTCGCAGTCGAGCGACAGCTCGGCTCGAGCGCGCAGCTCCGCCGAGGGCAGCAGGGCCACGAGCGGGGACACCTTGTCGAAGCCATAGGTGCCCGCGAACCGCACCAGCATCTCGATCTTGGCCGGGTCGGGAACCGACCCGAGCGGCAGCACCTTGCGGAGCCGAGCGGCGTCGCGGCTTTCTTGCACCTCGGCCGTGCGTTTCCCGGCGGCATACGCCTCCCACTGCTGTGCCCGGCTGGCGGCGATCTCGCGGAAGGGGTTCTGCCCGCGCATCGCTGCCAGGCGGCGCCACGCCGCGGCGGCCTCTTCGGGCCTCTCCTTCCCATAGGCATCGAGCGTGCGCGCCCGATCCCAGGCGATGAGCACGTTGGCATTCGCCTCCAGGCTCGGCGCTGCATCCTCCGGCGTCGGTTCGGCCGGCGCCGGCACCTCCGGAAGCGGCGCGGAGCTGATGACGATGGAGGCCGCTGCCAAGGGCTGATGGCGTGAGCGCAGCAGATCGCCCGCGGCACCCTCGATCGCTTCCACGAGCTCGCGGCGGGTGCTCGCCGTGGCCGACGATCGTTGCACCAGGTCCCCGCTGCGGTCGCGCAGCTCCAGCCATGCGCGATAGCCCAGGCCCCCGCGCGAGACCCTCCCGGAGACCACGAAGTCCGCATCGAGGTCGCGGTCGACGATGCGCGCGTCGGGGGCCGCGCGGCGCACGGCTTCCAGAACGCGATCGCTCAGCTCGGCCGCAGCGACCGGATGGACGCGCGAGCGCAACTCCAGCACTGCGATGGTCTCGCCCTGCGCGGCTGCCGCGCCCAGGGCGATGCTGGCAATGAAGAACGAAGGGACGAGCGGCCTCATACGGCACCTCCGTGAAGAACGGTCATTCACAGCGCAACGGCCCCGCCGGCTCGGCGAAGCAGGTCAGCTCGTACCCGCTCTCGGCCGCGCGCCGGCCCATCTCCTCTTCGCCGATGGCGCCGAACCGCGCCCGCAGCGCCGCCTGCGCGGTCTCCTGCAAGCGGGGACTGAGGATGATCTGGAAGACGAGATCGTCGCCCGGCGCCTGTGCGCGTGCGTGACCCAGCGGATCGCCCAGCGCCGCGTTCAGCGCGGGATCCCGCACGAGCCGCGGCACGCCCGCGCAAGGCGGACCGGGCAGCTCCACCACGCGTCCGCCCTCGAGCGCGAGGACGGAGAGGACCTCCGCGCTTCCGCCGGACAGGCGCGAGATCACCAGGCACGCGCCGGAGTTGCGCAGGTGGGCCGCAAGCTCGTCCGGGCTGCGCGGAACGAGCACGCGCATGCGCACGCCATGCATGGCGGTGGAATCGGCGGCGATGCGAGCTAGCGGCGGGGCAGGAGCCGGAGCGGGCTGCGGAGCGCTCTGGGCCGGCGGCGGCTGGGCCGGGGTTGCGGTCTTCGCCGGCGACGGCGGGGCCGGATCGGGTTTGGCAACCGGGGGCGGCCTCGGGAGCTGTACGATCCGGATCCGCTTCTCTTGTTTTTTCGGCTCGGGCACGGGGATGGGCGCGTGCTGCCGCGCCCGCGGCCAGGGAAGCGCCGAGACCAGCCCAGCACCGGCCAGGGCCAACACTTGGAGACAGACCGCCCGGAGGAGGCGGGGCGGCGCCGCGCCGTCAATGGCTGGAAGGCTGTGCATCCGCGCTCATCCCCACCACCAGCTCCGCGGCGCCCGAGGAGCTCACTTGCGCCAGGCAAGCCTCCTGGGCGGCGCCGAGATGCATCACGACAACCTTTCCTCGCGCCGCTTCCCGGGTGATGGCCTGGCCCGAGACCATCCGGGCCGCGCCGGCCTCGCAGCGGACGTCGAGCCGCTGCGAGCTCGCCGGCGCAGCCCGGGACTGCGATGACGGCGGCGTCAGCCGGAGCAGGAGGAACTGCGCAGACAGCAGCTGAGCCACCATCACCAGCGCCAGCAACGCGAGGGCGAATTGCTTCTCCGCGAAGAGGCGGTAGATGAGCGCCTCCATCTCGTCGAATCCGCCGGGCCGGGCCGTCCGCGACATCATGGTTTCGCCTCCGCTGCCAGCTGCGTTTCCTGTTCCACCCAGGGCGGCAGCAAC
>Ga0137418_10001638_pt1 | contig 20706 bp, 19 predicted proteins | sample CZODoug3_1_2_16f_FD_122242 | JGI IMG/M metagenome (GOLD analysis project Ga0137418, IMG submission 122242) | Vadose zone soil fungal communities from Angelo Coast Range Reserve, California, USA - CZODoug3_1_2_16fungal (Hybrid Assembly) | ecosystem: Environmental > Terrestrial > Soil > Vadose...
TGCACGACCACGGCTTCGGCGATCTGGGTTCCCCGGGCGCGCGCTCAAGGTCGGCGATCTGGCGCCGGCGTTCGAGGTCATCAACCAGGATGGCGAGCTCGTGCGCTCCGTCGACCTGCTGTCCCGCGGCCCTCTGATGATCACGTTCTTCCGCGGGCACTGGTGACCCTACTGCATGATGGAGCTGGAAGTTCTGCAGACGGTGTGGCCACAGCTTCACGCGATGGGCGCTTCGCTCGTCGCGATTTCTCCACAGCTGGCGGTACGGGCGCGCCGTGCGCCGGCGCACGAAGCTCGAGTTCGACGTGCTGACCGATCTCCACCTCCGCGTGGCCGAGGCGTTCGGGCTCGCGTTCACACTTCCAACCGATCTCAAGGAGCTGTATGCGGCGTTCGGTAACACGCTCGACACATTTCACGACGAGCCGGACTTTCGTTTGCCGATGTCGGCCCGCTACGTCGTCGACCAGGACCGACGGATCGGGGCGGCAGATGTGAATCCCGACTACACCATCCGACCAGAGCCGGAGGACACCGCTGCGGTCGTCCGCCAGCGCCAGGCAGCGAGATCGAAGGCGGCCCGCCACGAAGGCCGGCGTCCATGAGAACGGGACCGCCGTAAGGTACGCTTTGGTCTTGGGTTGCTGTGAGTGATTCGGGCGGTGGCGAGTTGACCGTGGCACGTCCACGCGGTATACGTAGCGTGCCAACGGCCTCACCTCAGCAACTCCAATTCTCATCCGCGACGGTGCCCGAGGGGCCCGTCGATAGGTAAAGGCGGCATGTTTGGTGATTTGTCGACAGACTCGAGTGCTGGCCTACCTCAGCCCGTGGCTCCGGAGTGAGGTAGTGTTCAGCAGGTCGCCGACGAGCCTCAACTGCGACTCCAGCGGACGCTGGACCTGAGGCTCGCCCCCGATCAGCTCGCGGCGCTCGTCGAGATTCATCGCGCCGTCGCGGGTCATCTCGACCGCAAGGCGCTGTTCACGGCGATCGCGCAAGTGCTCCAGCGAGTCGTCCCGGTGAGCCGCGTGATCCTCCTGCTGTCGGATACGGACCCGTCGACATTGACGGTCTACGCCGCCTACGGCAAGTTGGGCCTCGAGTTCTACCAGGGCCAGACGATTGCTCGCGCTGGCTCGATCCCGGGCTGGGTGATCGAGCACGGGCGCCCGTTCGTTTTGGACCGCGCAGAGCACGTTCGTGAGCGCTTCCCGGTCAGCTATGAGAGGTTGCAGCGGTGGGGCATGGAGTCGGTCGCCGTCGTCCCACTCCTGACCGAGACGCGCTGCGTGGGCGCGCTCAGCCTTATGGCTGAGCAGGCGGATGCCTGGTCCGGAGTCCCGCCGATTCTGCTCGAGGAAATCGCGGCCTCGATCGCGGTGGCCGTTGACCACTGCGCGGCCTACGAGGAACTCGGCAGGCTGCGGGACGAGCAGGCGGCGCTCCTCGAAATCAACCGGACGGTGGCGCGCCACCTGCACCGAGACGAACTTTTCGCAACATTGGCACAGTGCCTCCGAGACGTCCTGCCGTCTGACCGCTTCGGGATCGAGCTGCCCGTCGCTGGCGACAAGCTCAGGGCGTACGTGCTGGCAACAAGGAATGCGAAGTCGACCCCGGTTCAGGTAGAGGAGCTGCCATCGGCGGGGACTGCCTGCCGCTGGACGGAGGAAACACGGCAGTGGCTCATCGCGTCATCGCGGGAGGAATTGCGTGAGCGGTTCCCCGTCACATTCGACGTAATGAAGCGGGAAGGCATGCAGTCCGTGTGCGCAATCCCACTGCTGAGCGGCGAGCGCTCCCTTGGGGTCCTTTTCTTCATGGCGGCAAGAGAAGCGGCCTTCCATGAGCTTCGACGTGACCTGCTCGATCAAGTGGGGAGCGCCGTGGCCGTCGCCCTCGACCACTGCCTGGCGTACGAAGAAGTGCGCGATCTGCGCGACCGACTCGTGCGTGAGAACGTCTATCTGCAGGAAGAGATTCGCCGCGAGCATCCATTCGAGGAGCTCGTCGGTTCGAGCCCGACCCTGGGCGCCGCGTTGCACAAAGTCGATCAGGTAGCGCCGGGCAATACCAGCGTGCTCATCCTTGGCGAGACCGGGACCGGCAAAGAGCTGATCGCCCGCGCGATCCACAACCGCAGCGCCCGCCGCGACCGTCCGCTGGTGAAGGTGAACTGCAGTGCAATCTCCGCGGGTCTGGTCGAGAGCGAGTTGTTCGGACATGTGAAGGGTGCCTTCACCGGTGCCCTGGAGCGCCGCGTCGGCCGCTTCGAGCTCGCCGATGGCGGCACGATCTTCCTCGACGAGATCGGCGAGCTGCCCCTCGAGACGCAGGTGAAGCTTCTTCGTGTTCTGCAGGAGCAGGAGTTCGAACCTGTGGGGTCGAGCCGGACGCTTCGGGTAGACGTGCGGGTGATCGCCGCGACGAATCGCGATCTCCAGGAAGCGGTGCGGACGGGGCGCTTCCGTCCCGACCTCTTCTACCGGTTGAACGTGTTTCCGATCGCGATCCCGCCGCTGCGCGAGCGTCGTGCCGACATCCCGCAACTGGTCATGTTTTTCCTTTCGCGCTTCTCCAGGAGCCTCGGGAAGCAGATCAGTGCCGTGGCGCCGGAGACGATGCAGCATCTCTGTGCCTACGAGTGGCCGGGAAATGTGCGCGAGCTCCAGAACGTGATTGAACGTGCGGTTGTGCTCTGCGAGGGACCTGTCCTGGAAATCGATCCAGATCTGGTCCCCCTGTCGGCCGCCACGAGTCGCGCCAGTGAACCGGTTGCGCGATCCGGCAGCGCAGAGGCTGCGCCCCCGAACGAGCCGGCTGGAGTTCGCGCTGCGGCGCCGGACGACATCGCGCCCTTGGAGGAGATGGAGCGCCGGCACATCGTGGCCGCGCTTGACTCCACGGCGGGCGTGATCCATGGTCCCAAGGGCGCTGCCCGGATTCTCAAGCTCCATCCGAATACTCTTCGCAGCCGCATGGAGAAGCTCGGGATCACATTTAAACGGACGCGCCGCGAGACGTAGCTAGTCCAGTCATTACGAACGGTCGTAAAAGCGCAGACCGGGCCCCGCCCACGGCTCCAGCGCTTACGAAATACCGTAGGCTGATTTCCGGGCGCAGCTTCCCACCAGCCAGAAACCCAAATGTTCTGCACGATTCACCGTCCGCTCCGGTTAGGCACAAGCCTTGCGCATGCTGCAGTGGCCGATTAGGAGCCGATGGACATCAGGCAGCTCGGGTGCGCCGCGCCTGACTCCAGCGATTGGGAAAGCAACGATGTCGAGACTACAGGCTTTTGACCGGCGCTGGCGATCTGGTGGCGAAGGGTTGTCTGAGTGTCCGGGCCGACGAGCAAACCCTCCTAAGAGGAGGACAGAGCATGATCTTCATGGTCCCCAAATTCACTGGCGCGGCCTACTTCGCCGCGACCGAGAAAGGCGCCAAAGAAGCAGTGGCCGAGCTGAAGGGGAGGGGCGTGGCCATCGACTTTCTCTACACGGGACCGAGCGTCGCGAATACCGACGAAGAGATCCGCATGATCGATGACCTGGTGGCGCAGAAGCCGGATGCCATCATCATCGCGGCCAATCACGCCGACGCGATGGTGCCCGTGGTCAAAAAGGCCAAGACCTCCGGGATCAAGGTCATCACCTATGACGCAGACGTGGCCGATCCCACCGCGCGTCAGTGGTTCGTGAACCAAGGGACCTTCACACTGGTGGGGGCAGCGCTCGTCGACGTGGTGGCCGAACAGGCCGGGGCGAGCGCACGCTTCGCTGTCGTGAGTACCGATCCCGGTGCGTTCAGCCAGAACTCCTGGATCGCCGCCATGAAGGCGCAGATGCAGGCGAAGTACCCGAAGATGCAGCTGGTCGACATCCGCTATGGGCTGAACAAACCCGCGGAGTCGTTCAGCGCGGCCCAAGATTTGATTAACAAGTATCGGCGTCAAATCGACGCAATCGTCGCTGTCAAGCGGGGCACGGTGTAGTGACGCTGTACCCGCCGGGTGATACGAGCGGGCTCAACCGCCTGGTGATGGACTGATTGGCGGCGTAACTGGGCTTGTCGTCGTCGGCGTGTTTCCACGGTCCCAAGGGCGCTGCCCGGATTCTCAAGCTCCATCCGAATACGCTTCGCAGCCGCATGGAGAAACTGGGCATCACATTCAAGCGGACCCGCGACGAGACCTGGATACCCCAGTCGTCACGAACGCTCGTAAGCCCCCAGATCGATCCCCTACGGGCCTACGAAATACCGTAGGCGGATCTTTCGACACAGTTCCCAGCCAGACAAGAATCTAACGTTTCCACACGGCTGCCGGTCCAGATCCGGTTAGGCACGAGGCTTGCCGCTCGCGCAGTGGCCGATCTGTTGAAGGCTCAGCGAGACTCTGCGGGAGGCGGGCGATGGAAGTCAAAGACGCCGAGGTTATACCGGCGACAGCCGACCGTGACTGGGGGCTCGTCGAAGCATTGCGTCAGGGCGAGGCGACCGCCGCCGAGTGTCTCGTCGCCACGTTCGGCGACCGCGCGTGTCGCCTGGCGATCGGGATCACGGGCAACCAGGAAGATGCCGAAGAAGCCGTCCAGGACGCGTTCTGGAACGTGATCAGAAAGATCGACACATTCCGGGGGGAGTCGTCATTCCGTTCGTGGATCTACCGAATCACGGCGAACGCCGCTTACCAGAAGCGCCGCCGCGGCGCACACCGACGCAACGAGATCACGCTCGACGAAGTCCTTCCCCACTTCCACGAGGATGGCCATCATGCGGATCCCATCACCGACTGGTCGACGAGGCTCTACGACCCGGCGATGCAGAGGGAGCTGCGGGATGTCCTGGCCTCGGCGCTCGAAGAGCTACCGCCTCACTATCGGGCCGCCATCGTCCTGCGCGACGTCGAAGGGTTGTCGATAGCCGAGGTCGCTGACGCTCTAGGGATCCCGGTTGGGACAGCGAAAAGCCGCGCGTACCGCGCCCGGCTCTTCCTCCGCAAACGTCTCTCGATGTTCGCGACGAGCGGCGGCGTTCCCGTCGAGGGAGTCGGCTCGAGAGGAGTACCCGCGATGAGCGAGCTCTGAAACACGGCCGTAGCTGTCCGCATCCGTAAGGTGACGGCTGCTCGTCACCGTTGATAGGAAGCATCTTCTAACTTGGAGGAAGGCATGGCTGCGCCGGCACAGTTCGAAGCGCTCATCCTCGGCAGTGGCGCGGGCGGCAAGCTGCTCGCCTGGCACCTGGCGCATTCAGGACGGCGCACTGCCGTCGTGGAGCGACACTGGATCGGCGGCTCCTGTCCGAACGTCAACTGCATGCCCAGCAAGAACGAGATCTGGAGCGCGAGCGTCGCGCACGTGGCGCGGCACGCCGCGGAGTTCGGCACGAAGACCGGTCGCGTGACGATCGACATGGTGAAGGTTCGCCAGCGCAAGCGCGACATGGTCAACCGCCAGATTGCCGCGCACCTCCGGAACTACAAGGACAGCGGCGCCGAGCTGATCATGGGGGCGGGGCATTTCGTGGCGCCGAAAACGCTCGAGGTGCGCCTCAACGACGGCGGGACGCGCGTGCTGACAGCCGACCAGGTCTTCCTCAACGTCGGCACACACGCGACGGTCCCCGATGTTCCTGGACTTCAGGCCGCGAGCCCGCTTACCAACATCGAAGCGCTGGAGCTCGACCACGTCCCGCCCCACCTGATCGTGCTCGGAGGCGGCTATGTCGGTCTCGAATTCGGCCAAGCGTACCGTCGCTTCGGAAGCCGCGTGACGATCATCGAGCACGGGTCGCAGCTTCTCAGCCGAGAGGATCACGACGTTTCGGAGGAGATGCAGCGAATTCTCAGCGCCGAAGGGGTCGAATGTCTCGTGGCGGCCCAGACCCTCCATGTGCAGGGGCGATCCGGCAAGGACGTGACGGTCACTGTGCGCACGGCCCCGGGGGAGCAACGGATCGAGGGCAGCGACATCCTCGTCGCGGCGGGGCGGACGCCAAACACCGCCGGGATCGGCCTGGAGGAAGCCGGGGTTGAGTTAGACGCTCGTGGCTACGTTCGCGTCAATGAGCGGCTGGAGACGAGTGCCCCCGACGTGTGGGCCATCGGAGAATGCGCCGGGAGCCCACACTTCACGCACGCATCCGTCGACGACTTCCGGATCATCATGGACAATCTCGCCGGCGGAAAGCGAAGCACGCGCGATCGGCTGATCCCGTATTGCGTCTTCACCGACCCACCGCTGGCCCATGTCGGACTGCACGAGGGCGACCTCCGTCGCCAGGGCGTGACCGCACGCGTGGCGAAGCTTCCGATGAATGCGGTGCTGCGCGTGCAGGCCAGCGGCGAAGGACCCGGCTTCATGAAGGTGCTGGTCGGCGCGAGCGACGACCGCATCCGCGGTTTCACCATGATCGGTCCCGAGGCCGGTGAGGTCGTGAGCGCGGTGCAAGTGGCGATGCTGGCCGGTCTGCCGTATCCGAAACTCCGTGACGCGGTTCTGGCACACCTGACGATGGCGGAGGGACTCGGCTTTCTTCTGTCGAATGTCGAAAACGCAGAGAAATGACCCATGAGTCGGAGCCGGACCTGAAAGGGAGACGTGCCATGGCTGACGAATTCGAGTACATTTCGCATGCCCGCCTCGAGTACCGCGACGGTTACCGCCACGCCTATCTCGGCGAAGTTACGGAACCCGTCGTCTACGGTGTCCAGGGAGCGCTCCGTCAGTATTACGGCGCCAAGGAAGGACCGCCAGTGGCCTCGACGCTCGACCACATCGTGGCCGCGGTCGCGGGCTGAATGTACGGCACGCTGCGTGGCGCCCTGGCAGGGCGCAAGATCGCGTTTGATCGCGATTCCTTCAAGGCCACTGTCGACGGTCGCATCTCGGGCATCGGCAACACGATCCGCATCAAGTCGATTCACGTCCACTACGATCTTGCCGTGCCTCCGGAGGCGCGCGAGGCAAGCGAGCGTGCCCTCCAGCTTCATCCCCAAGGCTGCCCCGCGCATCAGAGCGTGAAGGACGCGATCGACATCACCTGGGATGCCGCCCTTCGGGTCGGTGACGAGAGCATCACGCTTCGGGGAGCTGGTTAGTCGTGGACCGCGGCGGTGTCCGACCCTTCAGAAACGCCGTGGGCGCCATGCTGGAGATATGCCTTGGCGAGGAACTCACGCGTCGGCTGACGCGGTGGCGAAACACTGCCGTGCCGATCGTGCAGGCGGCGCTCGCGGCGGGGCTCTCCTGGCTGGTCGCCGTGCATATCGTCGACCACCGTGCTCCGTTCTTCGCGCCGGTGGCTGCCGTCGTGTGCCTCGGCATCACGCTCGGTCAGCGGCTGCGTCGAGTCATCGAGCTGATCGTGGGCATTGGTCTCGGAGTCGGCGTCGGTGATCTGCTGATCTCCGCGATCGGTACGGGGCCATGGCAAATCGCCCTCGTCGTGGCGCTGGCGATGTCGGTGGCCATTTTGCTGGATGGCGGAGCCGTGATTACCGTTCAGTCGGCCGTCTCTGCCATTCTGATGGTGACGCTGTACCTGCCGGGTGATACGAGCGGGCTCAACCGACTGGTCGATGGACTGATTGGCGGCGTAACTGGGCTTGTCGTCGTCGGCGTGTTTCCGCGAAGCGCGTGTCCGGGCTCCGTCGTTGTGGCGGGAACCGGAACTCGAGGCGCGTCGTCGTAAGGCCACAAGGAGGGCACCAAGACCATGAACTGGCTCATCAACGCTTTGACCAAGCTCGGCCTCCCCAACGAGGACCTCGACTACCACCTGATTCGCGCGTCGATGGTCCTTCTCTTCTTGTTCTTCGGCTACCAGAAGTGGTTCGAGTACGAGGCGCAGGTGCTGATTCCCTATATCAGCAACGGCCCGCTGATTTCCTGGATGTACCCCATGTTCGGCATCCGGGGCGCGAGCTGGTTTCTCGGCGTGTCGGAGTGGTCATCCGCCGTGCTCTTGTTCCTGGGATTCTGGTACAAGCGACTGGGAGTTCTCGGCGCTCTCGGCTCTTGCGGCGCATTCCTCGGAACCGTCACGATCATCCCGTTCATGCCGGACGGGTGGGCCGCGTCTGCGGGCGGGTTTCCGGCCATGGCGGGTAACGTGCCGTTCCTCATGAAGGACGTCGTCCTGTTCGCGGTATCGGTCTATCTGCTGAAGCAGGACGTCGCAAGAGTGTCCGCCTCGGCGCCGCAGACCGAACTGGTCCTGGACGCGGCAGGCCTGAAGGTGACGCGATGAAGCCGGTGGCGACGGTCGCACGCGACGCGCGCGAGAACGCGGCGACGCACGACTACGCGGGCATGCCCGTCAGCATGACGGTCAACGGCCGGGTTCGGACCATGACGGTGGAGCCGCGCACGACACTGCTCGATGCGTTGCGTGATGAGCTCGGCTTGACGGGTACGAAGAAGGCTTGCGATCGCGGGGAATGCGGCGCATGTACCGTTCATGTCGACGGCCGCCGCGTTCTCTCCTGCATGACTCTGGCCGCGATGCAGGACGGCAAGCACATCACCACGATTGAAGGGCTGGAGCGGGACGGCACGCTTCACCCGATTCAGGCAGCGTTCATCGAACACGACGGCTTCCAGTGCGGTTTCTGTACCTCGGGTCAGATCATGTCGGCCGTCGCCATGATCGAAGAGGCGAAAGCGGGCTGGCCGAGCGCCGCCACGACCGATGTCGGGCGCCCATTTACCATCGCGGATCTGTCGGCTGCGGAGATTCGTGAGCGGATGGCGGGCAACCTGTGTCGCTGCGCTTGCTATCCCAATATCGTCGATGCGGTTGCCCACGCGGCGGCGAGGAGCTGAGCGATGCACCCCTTCGCGCTTGCGAGCGCCAATGATCCAGCGACGGCCATCGCGGCCCACGCCGATGACCCCGAGCTCGCATTCATCGCGGGCGGTACCGACCTCATCGGCCTGATGAAGGATCGCGCGGCACAAATCAAAGCGTTGTCCGAAGGCGGCTGCATCCAGCCTCCGCCCGCCATGGCTGCCACCACTTACGACAAGGAGCGAGTCTATGAATCGCTTTGACGCCTATCGCGACAGCTTCCCCAACGCCCGCCTGACCCGTTCAGAAAGTGGCGTGCTGGAAGTGGCGCTTCACACCGATGGCGGTACGCTCGTCTTCAACGGGCATACCCACGAACAATTCGTCGATCTCTTTCACGCAATCGGCTCCGATCGCGATAATCGCGTCGTCATCCTAACCGGCAGCGGTGCCGCGTTCATGGAGTCGATCAGCCCCGATGGCTTCGACTTCTTCAGCCCGCAAGGCTACGACAAGATCTATCGCGAGGGCAAAAAAGTCCTCATGAACATCCTCGACATCGAGGTGCCGCTGATCGCTGCGGTGAACGGCCCGGTGCGGCTACACTCCGAATATATCCTGCTCGCCGACATCGTGCTGGCGAGCCCCTCGACGGTCTTTCAGGATAAGCCGCACTTCGAATTCGGCATCGTGCCCGGCGACGGCGTCAATCTGCTGTGGCAAGAGGTGATCGGCACCGTGCGCGGCCGTTACTTCATCCTCACCCGCCAGGAGCTCGATGCCGAGACCGCCAAGGAATGGGGCGCTGTCAACGAAATCGTGCCGGCAAACAAGCTGCTCGCCCGCGCCCGTGAAATTGCCGAAGGGCTCGCCAAGCTGCCGCGGCTGACCTCGAGCTACACCCGGATCGCGCTGACCCAGAAACTGCGCCGCATCATCGACGAGGGCGTCGGCTACGGGCTCGCATTGGAAGGCATTAGCGCCGCCGATGTCGCCCGCTCTGTGGCGGCGAACCGCTGATCATTCCGGGGGCCGGAACGGCGACTTAGTCCGGTCTACCTGGGGAGGAGCTGAACCATGCATCCGTTCGCGCTTTCGAGAGCCAACGATCCAGCGACAGCGATCGCGGCCCACGCGCAGGACCCCCAACTCGCTTTCATCGCAGGCGGCACCGACCTGATCGGCCTGATGAAGGACCGCGCGCAGCTTCCCGAGCGGTTGCTGGACATCAACGGGTTGCCGGACATGGCGAGGATCGAGGCGTTGCCCGACGGCGGACTGCGCATCGGCGCGCTGGCCCGGATGAGCGACGTGGCAGCGCATCCTGACGTGCGCCGGGGCTTTCCCGTCATCGCTGAGGGTTTGCTGTTCGCCGCATCCGGGCAGCTCCGCAACATGGCGTCGATGGGTGGCAACATCATGCAGCGCACCCGCTGCGCCTACTTCCGCGACGAGGATGAGCTTCCCTGCAACAAGCGGCGGCCGGGCTCCGGCTGCGCGGCCCTTCACGGGCTCAATCGCAACCACGCGATCTTCGGCTGGTCGGATGCCTGCGTCGCCACGAACCCGTCCGACGTCGCGGTGGCGCTTGCCGCCCTGGACGCGACGGTCGTCGTGCGCGGGCCCGCGGGCGAACGAGCGATCCCGTTCGCCGATTTCCATCGCCTGCCAGGCGACACACCGGAACGTGACAACGTGCTCGGTCGAGGCGATCTTATCGTCTCGATCGACGTGCCCGCCTGCGCGGAAGGTCGCGCCTCGCACTACCTGAAGATCCGCGACCGCCAGTCGTATGAGTTCGCGCTCGTCTCCGCGGCGGCCGCGGTCGCAGGCGATGGCCGGCGCATCCGCTCGGCGCGGCTCGCCCTGGGCGGTGTGGCGCACAAACCCTGGCGCCTCACCGCGGCCGAAGCCGCGCTACGTGGGGCATCGCTGGCCGACATCGACGCGCTCACGTCGGCAATCGCCACGTCCTTCACCGACGCTCGCCCGCTCGCCGACAACGCCTTCAAAGTGGAGCTTGCCCAGCGCGTTGCCCTGCGCGCGCTGCAGACCGCGGGAGCACGCGCATGAATGCCATCGGACAACCCATTGCCCGCATCGATGGGCGGCTCAAGGTCACGGGTGGCGCTCGCTACACCGCTGACATTCCGCTCGCAGACGCGACGCACGCCGCGATCGTTTCCAGCACCATCGCGAACGGCCGGACGGTGTCGATCGACACTTCCGTCGCCGAAAAGGCGCCGGGCGTGCTGGCGGTGTTCACCCATCGAAGCATGCCGCGCATGAACCCGACGCCAAAGCCCTGGAGCCACCTTCACCCGCATGGGCAGTCGTATCTGCCGCTTCAGGATGAGAGGATCCACTATGCCGGCCAGCCGATTGCGCTGGTGGTCGCCGCGACGCTCGACCAGGCGACCCATGCCGGCACGCTGATTCGGATCGAGTACGAAGCGCAGCGCCCGGTGGTGTTCGGTCCACAGACGGCGAAGGACGCCGTCGACCCTCCGCAATTCCTGTGGCCGGTCGCTTCGTCGGTCGGGGATGCCGAGAAGGCAATCGCGGCTGCCGCGGTCAGCATCGAGCGAACCTACACGACGTCCGATCGCCACCACAACCAGATGGAGCCGCACGCGACGACGGCGGTCTGGGACGCCGACGGCACGCTCACCCTCTATGAAACCACCCAGCACATCTTCGGCGCCAAGGAGCTGGTGTCGATCGTGCTCGACATACCGCCGGAGAAGATCAACGTCGTGTCCCATTTCCTGGGCGGCGGCTTCGGCGGGAAGGCCTATGTCTGGCCACATACCCTGCTGGCGGCTCTCGCGGCGAAGGTGCTGAAGCGACCGGTGCGATTGCAGCTCACCCGCGCACAGATGTACTCGATGGTCGGCCACCAGCCGGCGACGATCCAGACGATCGCGCTGGGTGCCGACAGGGATGGCAAGCTGACCGGAATTCGCCACGACAGCATCTCGCCGACGCCGGTCTTCGACAACTACATCGAGTATGCGGCGCTGGTTGCGCGCTCGCTGTGGGGCGCGAGCGGCGGCATCTCCACGAACCACAAGGTCGTCCATGTGAACCGCAATACGCCGACCCCGCTGCGCTCTCCCCACGAGGCGCTCGGCCATTTTGCGCTCGAGAGCGCAATGGACGAGCTCGCTTACGCGACCGGCGTCGATCCGGTCGCGCTGCGCCTGCTCAACGACACCGAGATCGACCCGCACAGCGGACGTCCCTTCTCCACGCGGGCCATGCGCGCGTGCCTGACGGCGGGGGCGGCGCGATTCGGCTGGGACAACCGAACGTCCGAGCCACGCTCGATGCGGGACGGCCGCTACCTGATCGGGCAGGGGGTTGCGGGTGCGATCTACACGCACTGGCGCTGGCCGGCGAAGGCACGGGTGACGCTGAACCGCGATGGTTCGGCGCTCGTCGAGGCCGGGATGCACGACCTCGGCACCGGCACCTACACCGTGATGCAGCAGGTCGCTGCCGACGCGCTGGGTCTGCCGCCGGAGAAAGTGGCCGTGCGGCTGGGCGACACGAGGTTGCCCCCATCCCACGGGGCCATCGGCTCGTCCACGATGGCCAACGCAGGAGCCTCAGTCCTGCTCGCAGCGAAGGCCGCGCGCGACAAGGCGATCTTGCTGGCCCTGACCGGCCCCGACGCGCCCTTCGCCGGCGCGGCCGTGGAAGACGTGGTCGTCACAGACGGCAGGCTGGTGCTGGCGAGAAAGAACCTGCACATCACCTATGCCGAGCTGCTCGCGCGCCACGGACTTTCCACGCTGGTGGCCGACGGAGATTACGATCCGATCGCGGAGGCGGACGGACCGAAGGCGATCTTCAGTTTCTCCGCGGTCTTCGCGGAAGTACGCGTCGACCCGGACCTCGGGCTGGTCCGCCTGAGCCGTTTCGTCGGCGCCTACGACGCCGGCCGGATCATCAATCCCAAGACCGCGCGCAGTCAGGCCATTGGGGGCATCATCTGGGGCGTCGGGCAAGCCCTGCTCGAGCAATCCGAGACCGATCCGGTGATGGGCCGCTTCCTCAACCGCAACTATTCCGGGTACCTGGTGCCGACCAATGCGGATATCCCGAAGCTCGACGTCCTCTTCTGCGGTGAATTCGACGAGGAAGCGAGCCCGCTCGGGGCAAAGGGCATGGGCGAGCTCACCGCCGTGTCGGTGGCGCCCGCGATTGCGAACGCCGTCTATCACGCGACGGGCAAGCGAGTGCGCGAACTGCCGATCACCGTGGAGAAGATCTTGTGAGCGCCTGACGGCAGGACGGACGCGCGCACATGACCAAGCAAGAGCCCGTCACGGTAGTCTTGCGCCGCCGCGTCAAGCCCGGCGCGGAGGCCGCTTTCGAGGAGGCGATGCGGCAGCTCATCCAGTTCGCGCTTTCTTTTCCGGGCAACCGCGGCATCGACGTGGTGCGGCCCCATCCCGGGGGCACGCGCGATTACACCGTCATCCACCACTTCGCGGATCTCGACGCGCGTCGGGCATTCAAGGAGTCGGCGGACTACCGGCAATGGATGAGCCGGCTGCGCGATCTCACCGAGCACGATCCGTACATCACGGAGCAGGCCGGCCTGGGTGGGTGGTTTACACCGCCCGAGGAGCCTCGCCCGTCTCCGCCTGCGCGGGTCAAAATGGCGCTCGTGACCTTCCTGGGTGCCTACCCGCTGATGTCGACCTTGCAGCCGCTCCTCGCTTTGCTCTTGCCCGGCTGGCATCCGCTTCTCCGCGGTGTCGTCGCCGCCGCGGCCGCCGTTGCGTCTCTGACGTGGCTCGTGATGCCACTTCTGACCCGCGTTTTCGCCGGGTGGCTGTTCGGCGCTCGCAGAACATGAACGTCCTCTGTCCAAGGAACGGACAACCCTCCGCAAAACGAGGTGCATTCATCGCTGGCACGCTCGCTGCAACCGACGTCTGGCGAAGGAGCACCAAGAGATGCCGCAGACCTCAATGACCGTGGCGGACTTTCTTATCGTGGGGGGCGGCTCTGCAGGATGCGTGCTCGCGAACCGACTCTCCGCGCTGGGGGCAGAAGTACGACTTCTCGAGGCAGGGCACGACACGCCCCCGAACGCAATCCCGGACGACATCGCCGACGTGTATCCGCGCTCCTACTACAACGAGGCGTACACGTGGCGTGGCCTCAAAGCCGATCAGGGAGCGGCCGGGATCGGCGTGAAGACAGCCTTCACCCAGGCGCGGGTGATGGGCGGCGGCTCCAGCCTCATGGGCATGATCGCCCTCCGCGGCCAACCCGATGACTACAATGGCTGGGCCGACCAGGGTGCTGAAGGATGGAGCTGGGCGGACGTGCTGCCAACCTTTCGCCGGCTGGAACGCGACCTCGACTTCGATGGCGAGCTACACGGGACTGACGGCCCGGTCACGATCCGCCGTACCCATGTGGACGAGTGGCCAGCTTTCTGTCGCGCCGTCGGCCTCGCCGCAGCACGGCGAGGTTCGTCAGTCGTGGAGGACATGAACGGTGACTTCAGCGACGGCTACTGTCCGTTGCCTCTCAGCGCAACGCCCTCCAGCAGGGTGTCATCGGCGTCGGCGTACCTGGATGGCGTCACACGCGCGCGCCCGAACCTGACCATCGAGCCGAACACTTACGTCGAGCGCCTGCTGTTCGAGGGTGCTCGCTGCGTCGGTGTCTCCACCCTCCAGGATGGCGGTCGACGCGAGCTGCGAGCACGGCGGGTCATCCTCTCGGCCGGAGCGGTCCACTCGCCAGCGATTCTGATGCGTTCCGGGATCGGACCGGCCGAGCACCTCGAGTCTCTAGCAATACCGCTCATTGCGCCCCTGGAGGGAGTAGGCGGCAACCTCCAGAACCACCCGGTCGTATATCTGGCAACGCACATCGTTAGAGCAGCTCGGCAATCCCCACATCTCCGTCAGCAGTTCATCAGCGCCCTGCGTTACACGTCGAGCGACGGCGCGCGCCAGCAAGGAGACTTGCTGCTGCTGGTCGTCAACAAGTCCTCCTGGCACGATCTCGGAGAAGCGATCGCCGGAATTGGCGTGAATCTGACGAAGCCCTTCTCGCGCGGATTTGTCCGGCTCAGCTCAGCGGACCCGCGCGCTCTGCCCGACGTGCGCTTCCGGATGCTCACCGACCAACGCGACTTCGACCGTATGGTCGCCGGTCTACGCCTGGCGCTGGATCTCCTACAGGATCCGGCAGTACGGCCACTCCGGCATGAGCTCTTCGCGGCCGGCTACTCGAGCGTCGTGCGCGCCCTCAACAAGCCTGGAACAACGAACGCCGTCGTCACGCGCACGCTCGCCGCACTGCTGGACACGCCGGATCCGATCCGGCGTACGCTCCTCAAATACGGAATCGCATCGGGCGACATCGACGAAGGACGCATGCGCGAGGCGGCGTGGCTCACGAAGACGATTCGCAGCCACGCGATGGGCACCTACCATCCGTCAGGGACCTGCCGCATGGGTAGGGCGAGCGATCCGGGCGCCGTTGTGGATGCCGACTGTGCCGTGCACGGAGTTGAGGGGCTCAGTGTCGTAGACGCGTCGATCATGCCGACCGTCACCCGCGGGAACACGAACCTCCCGGTGACGATGATCGCCGAGCACGCCGCTGAACGCATGACCACACGGAGCCGCCGCGTCTAGCCTGGCGCTCGCCGGGTGGTTGTTCGCCGCTCGCAGAACATGAAGGCCATCATGATTCCGAACGACGCGCCTGTTGCCGAGATTCTTTTTCACGCACTTGCGAGCGAGCGACATCAGCGGCAGAGATTCCTTCCAGGGCCAGGCCATAGCCGACGCTCTCGTCGACGATGCGACGCAGCTTCTGCGTCAACGCCACGCGGGTGTAGCTGGCAGTGAGCGGCGGAAGCTCGGCGATGCGTCCGGCGATCGCGCGCGCCCGATCCAGGAGGCGGTCACGCGGGACGATCTCGCTAATCACGCCCAGCGTCTTCGCCTCCTCGGCATCGAGCATCTGTTGAGTGAGCACGAATGTGCGGCCGCGGATCGAGCCGATGACCTCCGGCCAGAGTGAATGGATGCCGTCGCCCGGTACGATGCCGAAGGCGAAGTGCGGCTTGTCCTGGAACACCGTGTCCGGCGTCGCGATGGCGATGTCGGCAAGAAGCACATATTCGGAATGGACCGTAGCTGGTCCGTTGACTGCGGCGATGATCGGCACCGGAATATCGAGCAGATTTACAAGGACCTTTTTGCCCTCGCGATAGATCTTGTCGTAGCCGCGGGGCGAGAAGAAATCGAAGCCCTCGGGATCGATGCGATCGATGAAGGCCTCGCCTGCGCCGGTCAGGATGACGACCCGGTTGGCCGCGTCCTGGCTGATCTGGTGGAAGAGCTCGACGAACTCTTCATGGACGTAGCCATTGAAGACCAGCGTGCCGCCGTTCGTGTGGAGGACGACCTCGAGCACGCCCTTCTGCGTACGCGTCAGCCTGGCATGCGGAAATGCGTCCTTGTACGTCTCGAATCCAGCCATCGCCTTGCTCCTTGATCAACGTTCAGGGGCCCAGACCTTGGTTCATGCAAGCTATGACCGATGCAGCCCTCGTGCCAGCACACCGGCGCCTGGTTTGCTCGCCCACTCTGCCGGTGTCAGGCAATGAGCGGCCGGGGGGCGCCCAGATACTCGAGGATCCGGAGCTACCGCTCCCGGAGGCCCCGGACGGCGATCCGCACGTGCGCCTCGTTCAACAGGTCGCCCAACGCCGATAGCGCCCGGTCCTCGACCTCGCACCTGCTGAAGTCCAGGACCACCCGGCTGCAATCTTCCGCCTGGGCCCGCTCGAACACCTCGCGCGCGTCGTCCAGGCGCAGCTCGCCCCGGAGCAACAGCTCGCACCGACCTTCGTTCTCGAAGCGGTCCATGGTGACGCAATCGTCAGGAGTAAGAAGCAGGTCCACTCCTTCGAGCATCGGCCTTTGGCGGCGTACGGCAGATCCTTGTGCCACGGCCGCGCCAACGGCCGAGCTGACCCGGTCCCCTCGCGCGGCGCGGCCGACAGGGTCCGTCGGCGAATTCGGGATACGACGCTTCGATCGTGCCCTCTGTGCTTCACCCCGGGGTTTGAACCCGATCGGAACGACCACTGTCGCTCGATGGGACAGCACCGCGACAAGAATCGCGGCTAGGCCGAGCGCCGTTCGACTGCGCTGCTGCTCAAGGCAGGCATCTCCCGGCCGCCAGTCGGCAACGTGAAGCGAAAGACAGCGCCGTGTGGCGCGTTCTGTCTTGCCACGAGTCGTCCGCCATGGGCCTCGACGATCGAGCGGCTGATGGAGAGCCCCATGCCCATGCCATTGGGCTTGGTCGTGTAGAAGGAGTCGAACAGACGGTCGAGATTGGCGGCATCCAGACCGGGGCCGGAATCTCTCACCTCGACGAATACTTCCGAATTGCTTGCGCCCGAGCCCACCACGAGCTCCCGCGGCCTGTCGGCGACCCCGCTCATCGCCTCGACGGCATTGAGGATCAGATTGAGGATCACCTGCTGGAGCTGCACTCGATCTCCCGGCACTTCGGGCAGGTCGGGTGCGAGCCGGGTCTGCAGCTCGACGCGATTCCGGTGCAACTCGCCCAGGATCAGTGGGAGGACTTCGAGAACGACTTGATTGATGTCCAGTCGGTCCCGGCGCGGCGGCATTTTCTTGACCAGAGCCTGGATGCGACCGATGACCTCGGCTGCCCGGTTGCCGCCTTTGACGATACGTTCGAGGGCCTGGCGCACTTCCTCCAGGTCGGGCGGCTTGGCAGCGAGCCAGCGCATACCGGCGCCGGCATTTGTGACTGTCGCGGCGATCGGCTGTTTGATCTCATGGGCGATCGCGGCGGTCAGTGCTCCCACCGTCGTCACGCGCGCAACGTGTGCCAGCTCCGCCTGCGCCTTGTGCAGTGCTTCCTGCGCACGTTTCCGTTCGGTCAAGTCGAGCACGAAGGAGACGCCTGCGTCTCGTCCCTCGAAAGCCGCCACGCCGACGAGCACCGGAACCCTGCTCCCGTCTTTCCGGAGATATTCTTTTTCGAAAGGTTCGCAGCTCCCTGTCTCCCTCAGCTGAGCCACCGCGCGTTGGCTCACGCCCAACCATTCGGCGGGGGTCATCTCTGTCCATCGGATCCGTCCGGAGGCGAGATCCTCGCGGTCGTATCCCACTATCTCGAGAAAGGCGTCGTTGGCCTCGAGGATCCGGCCTTCGAAGTCCGCCATCAAGATCCCGATGATGTTCGAGTCGACGAGCCGGCGGATCTTCGCTTCCCGCTCCTGGAGATCCCTGTAGAGACGGGTGTTCTCCAGCGAGATCGCCGCCTGCGACGACAACAGATTGAGCACCGCGAGCCGGGCCGGCGTGAAGACGTGCGGCGCCAGATTGTTCTCGAGATAGAGCGTACCGACCAGCTTGGCCTGCTTCACCAGGGGCAGGCAGAGGATGGATCGGGCGTGCTTTTGGCGGATGTACTCGTCCGCGGAGAACGGGTTCTGCGTCGAGGCGTCATCCAGGATCACGCTCTGCCGCGTCCGGATCACCGTGTGGAGAATGGATTCGGGCAACTCGGCCGGTGTCACCGTGTTCTGGCGGAGCGTGACCTCGACCGTCTTTTGGTCGGTTCGGGCCTCCGCTTCGATCTGCAGGGTGTCGCCCCGGAGGAGAATGAGCAGACCGCGCTCGGCACCGGCATGTTCCAGCGCGATGGTCATCAGGGTTTCGATGAGCCGCTCGAGGACGATCTCCCCGGAAATGGCTTGCGAGGCCTTGATTACCGCGCCGATGTCCAGCTGCTCGGCGGGGGCGCCAAACGTGGCGGTGGAAGAGGGCGCCACCTGGTCTTCGCGGAGTTGCGGGTGAGCCTCCTCGAGCTGCCGGACCTTGCCCTCGGCGCCCCAGCGCAGATAACAGGACTTTGCGTTCCGCAGATAGGCGTGGGCGATCGTCTCGAAGCCGCGCGCCGCGTAGAAGCGCGCAGCCAATTCGTCAGCCAAGCCCTCGTTCTGCACGAAACCGTGCTCGCGCGCCGATCGAATGGCCTCTTCATACAGGCGCTCTGCGTCGAGCTCCCGGCCTTCGATGCGGGCGATTTCCGCCGACACCAGTGCGTGCTTATCGGCGAACGTCGGTGGATAGTTGTCGCCCCACTCGCGCAGTTGTTCCTCGTACGACCTCAGGCGTTCGCGCCACCCCGATTGCGCGTCGGCAGAAGCCTTTTGGTAGAGTGCGGTCAGCGTCAGCGCGGCGTACCAATAGTAGTCGACCACCACGGGCTGACCGAATGCGCCCCAGAGCAGTGCCTTCACCTTGTCGGCTGCCGCGAGAGCATCGGCGTAGTCGCCTGACAGGAATCGCGCTTTCAGTTTGCCGATCCAATACCAGCAGATCAACATGGGCATGCGGCCCCCGATCAGTTGGGCCTCGAATGCCGCTTCGTCGAACTGCGCGTCGCTAAAGGTGGAGAAGGTCGCGGTCCGGCCCTGCATGGTCGCGATGAAGCGTTGTTGGCTCACGATAATGTCCGCGACGTCGCCGTATCTGGCCTTCCGGACGAAGTCCAGGCCTCTCTCCGACTCGCGCCACACCGCGTCGAGCGGATCATTCCGGAGGAGAAGGACTGTGACAGATTCGAAGATGCTGTAACAAGCCCAAGTAAGATCCCCCGTCTCGGTCGCGGTGCGAAAGCACGCCCGCATGAAATCGATCGCGGTCGCGATCGGCTGCGTCCAGAAAGCAACTACTCCCATCGTTCCGTAGACCTTTGCCTGACTCGAGATGAAGCCGTACTTTTCGAGCAAGTCGCATGCGAGCCTGCCGAAACGGTATCCCTCACGGTACCGGTGAAAGGCGGGTCCGAGGATAAGCCCGAAGAGGGCATACGCGCATGCGGAAGCCCCGCTCGTCCCGTGCTGCATGCTGACGTTCACCATGCGAGACACGAGCAAGCAAAACAAATGGAAGTCGGTAAAGTACGCGGCGGGCGGAAGGACCGAGAGCACCTGCATGACGGCCTGCAGTTCCGGATCGGTCATCAGCGGCTGATCGATCAGGCTCTCGATCGAGCGCCCATGGAGGGTCTGCCAGACCGTCTCGTATTCGGCCTGGACCTGCTCCAAGGTCGGGTGTGCCGGCAGGTCAATGCTGAACAGGCGCAGGCACGTGAGCGCGCTATCGACGGCTTGCGGGTATTCGCCCTTCAATACATGCAACTGGACCTTCAGGCAGGAGGCGTCCGCGAACTCAACGTTCGAAGCTCCGCGTTGCAGCAAGTCTACGATCAGTTGCTCAGCTTTTTCGAAGTTACCGCTCAGAAGCTCGCACTCCGCGCGTTCGAGCCACAGGCTGAACGTCAACTCGTGCTGGCTGCCCCAGTCCCTTTCGTCCAACACCGCCATGCCGGCCGAAAAATACGCGCGTGCCGACGCGTAGGCCGCCGACGCCTTGGCCTTTCGCCCGGCACGCCGATCGATCGTCGCCACCTGCGCTTTCTCGTCCCGGTCGATCAGTTGCCCGGCGCCCCGATTGAGCTGGTTCGCGACATCGAACAGATGCTCGGCGAGCTGATCCGCCGACATACTTGCCAGCAGCACGCGGCCTATGCGCAAGTGGACCTCGGCACGGTGCTCGTCGGGAATCAGTGAATAGGCCGCCTGCTGGATCCGGTCGTGCAGGAATTTGTAGGCATTCTCGTGTTGGAACACGAGTCCGGCGTGTACCGCCTCCAGGAGCGCGGCGTCGATCGCCTCCTCCGTTTCCCGCAGAACCAGGGTCAGGGTGGCGATATCGACGACATTGCCCAGGCACGCGAGCTGTTTGAGGGCTTCCTGTGTGGTGGTGGAGGCCCGTTTCAGTTTTGCGGCCATGAGTTCCACCACGTTGT
>Ga0137418_10001639_pt1 | contig 20703 bp, 18 predicted proteins | sample CZODoug3_1_2_16f_FD_122242 | JGI IMG/M metagenome (GOLD analysis project Ga0137418, IMG submission 122242) | Vadose zone soil fungal communities from Angelo Coast Range Reserve, California, USA - CZODoug3_1_2_16fungal (Hybrid Assembly) | ecosystem: Environmental > Terrestrial > Soil > Vadose...
CTGGCAGTCGTTAACAAGATCGCCATTGAGAATGAAGGCGGTAATCGACCGGCGCTGGGGAGCTACCCAGATTCTACCCAGTTAAGAGGCCATTTTGAGGTTTCTAACGATTAAGAGACGCCGTAAATCAATGAAAACAAAAGAGCGGGAGACCGGGATCGAACCGGCGACGTCCAGCTTGGGAATCCGAAGTTCGATTGTAAATAAAGAACATATGCGTTCACAAGCGTGCGTTCTGTCCATATCCATCCACGGCGTTTCAGCAACTTAGAAAGATTCTCCGGCTTAATGCAGTAATCGCAGTAACGGATGCCGGACGATCCGATCGTGGTTTTTTGCCGACAGGCAGTGTTATATAAGAGGATAGGAAACAGGCATGAGCATTAAGGTCGAATTCTCCGACGGCGTTTTTAAACCTCTTGAGAAGGTTGACAACCTTCCGTCCGGGGCGGTGTATACCGTACTGTCGGAAGAGGAACTCCGCGGCTTCACCGAAGACTTGCAGTGGTTGAAGTCGTCAGAGAAAAGCTTCGAATTCTGGGATAACCCGGAAGATGCCATCTACGACACGCTATAAACGCGGCGACATCGTCCTTGTCCCGTTCCCTTTCACCGACCTCAGTTCCTCCAAAAGAAGACCGGCTCTCGTCATCTCCCCTGACTGGTTTAATTCGTCAAATCAGGATTTGGTTCTCGTCGCCATTACATCGCAGATCGGCGATGATCCGCGTTCGGTCTTGTTGGACGAGGCCGATTTTGTAGGGGGAAAATTGCCGAAGCGCTCAATGGTGAAATTGGCAAAGGTATTTACGATCCATTCGGCGCTAATCGGAAAGCGAATCTGCCCAATAACCGAATCAAAATTGGAACGGATTTTGAAGACCATCCGCGAATTCTATTCTTGAGCGCGCGAAGCCCTCTCCCTTCGCATTTCCAACTCTCGCATATCTGGCTTTGACGGATTACTCACGAGTTTCTAGCCTGTGGCGACTTCCCGATATCGGAAGCAGTCGACGAGGTGATCGTTCACCATTCCGACTGCCTGCATATGTGCGTATATAACAGTGGAACCCACGAAGGTGAATCCGCGGTTTTTCAGGTCCTTGCTGAAGGCATCGGATTCGCTGGAGGTGGCGGGAATCTGCTTCATGACTTTCCAGTGGTTCACTTTGGGTTTTCCGCCGACAAAGCGCCACGAATACGCATCAAAACTTCCGAATTCCTCCTGAATTGCGAGAAACGCCGGCGCGTTGCGTACAGCCGCCTCGATTTTTTGCCGGTTTCGAATGATCCCTGGATCGAGCAGCAGCTTCTGAACGCGTTTCTCGGTATATCGCGCCACTTTGTTGGGGTCGAACTCGCTGAAAGCGCGGCGATAGCCTTCACGCTTGTTGAGGACGATCGACCAGCTCAGTCCGGCTTGCGCCCCTTCCAGAACAAGGAACTCGAAATGTTTAACGTCATCGTGGACAGGCACGCCCCATTCCCGATCGTGATATTCGAGCATCAGGGAATTGCTTTCGCCGACCCACCCACATCGTTTCTTGACCATAAATGACTTCAGGCTCCAGTCAGTATCCGAAATTGCCTGCGCGATCAAGTGGAGTTATCAGATGCCGGCGCGCTCGGACTCGCTCATACGTGAGCGAAGCCTCCATCGACGAACCGTTGCTGTCCGACTTCCGAAGAACCTAACAGTTCCCTCAAGCCCTCCGTGTCTGTGGAACCAGGACTCATGACGTTCACACGGATGTGCCGGTCCTTCACTCAATCGCTTCTGGAGACCGGGACAAGTCTTCCCACAGGGCTTCCATGGCAGCGAGTTTTTCTTGAATCGACATTTCATCTAAAGGAAGCTTTGTCGCCATGACCGAAGTATACCTCCGTCGTATGATAGGTTCGTTTTCGGCCTCGATTCGCAATATTCTTTTCCCGGAGAACTGTGGCGAGTTTGCGTGTCAAAGTTGCCAAAGTTCTCGTTTTCAGCCAATTTTGCAAATTGTGCAAATCAGAAAATCAATGACTTACGTAGAATCAAGGTGGAGAGGCACATGAGCGAACGCGCGGGAACGGTTGTCACTCGCGAGGAATTGCTGCGAAAAGTCTGGGGATATCAGAATGCGCCACTGACCCGATGCGTGGACCACCTGATTGCGAGACTGCGCATCAAAATTGAAGAGGATCCGAGGCATCCGAAATACATCCACACCGCTCACGGGGATGGCTACCGGTTCACGTCAGAGTGAGTCACCTGGGATTCGATAGCCTTGCTACTTACCGCTCGATCTTTCGCCATCTACTGGCTCGAGTCTTAAGAGAGCTCCCTTGGTCTCGTCGGTAAGCACATACAGAAGTCCATCAGGACCCTGCCTCACGTCGCGGATTCGCTGCTTAATCTCAGTCAGCAGATTTTCGCGGAGGATCGGCATTCCCTTCGCGTTCAAGACAATGCGCTGAAGCACCATTCCTCGCATCCCGCCCACGAAGATGTTCCCTTTCCATGCTGGTAATTGGTCCCCTGTGTAGAATGCCAAACCGGAGGGGGCAATCGATGGCACCCAAATCAGGAACGGCTCCTCCATGCCGGGCATTTGATGCTGCTCTGACGTTGGGCCCGAGGTGTCGCCCGTAAGGTCGCCGTTGTACGCGCGGCCGTACGAGATGATAGGCCAGCCGTAGTTCCGTCCAGGCTTGATGATGTTGATTTCATCGCCACCCATGGGGCCGTTCTCGTGCTCCCAGAGCTCGCCTGTTTGTGGATGGATGACCAGCCCGAGGCTATTGCGAATCCCAAGCGCATAAATCTCCGGCTTGTAACCGGGCTTGCCTGCGAACGGATTGTCCGACGGGATGGTCCCGTCGTCGTTGAGGCGCAGCACTTTGCCCACGTCGTTGCCGGGGAGTTGCGAATCGTCTGGCTGCGCGGTGCCGGCACGCCCCCGGATCGGGACGCCGATGGCCAGGAAAATCTTTCCGTCGCGGGCGAACGCGATTCGAGCTGCGGACGGCGACGCGCACCAAGCGTCCGACACGAACAAGTCACGCACGTCGGTGAGGGCGTGATTGTTGTCGAAGCGGCCACGGGCGAGGACAGCCGTCGCGACGTCCTTTTCCCCCGGCTTCGGCTTGTAATAAGTGAAGTACACCAGCTTGTTTTCAGCGTAGCGGGGATGCAGCGCGAGATCCTGCAAACCCTTCAGTCGCAGATCGAGCACCGAAGGGATGCCCGAGATCGGCTGGGGATCCACCACACCGTTTTTAACGATGCGAAGGCGGCCAGCCCGCTCAGTGATCAGCATGTTGCCATCAGGGAGAAACACCAGCGAGAAGGGGCGGTCCAACCCCTTGATGGGCACCATACGGAATTTCTGGACGGTGCTGGTAAAGACCTGTGGTCCGTCGGCCAGGGTGTCCTTGGCAGGGGCGCCCAGCTGCGGAGGGTCACCCGCCTGGGGAGCCTGTTGGGCGCTGGTCACGGGTACAAGCAAGCCGAGCACGAGCGCCACGATGGGTACGGACGAACGCTTCAGCGGAAGTGGATGCATACATAGTCTCCTAGCCCCGGCAGTATACATAAGTTACGCCCAGAAGACGGCGAGGCCGACGAACAAAGCTGAAATTACAATTCGCCAAGAACAGCCAGGCAAACCTCGGTCAACGATAAGGATCGAGTTCCTGGACCTTACGGGATTACGTGTCGAAACCGAACACTCTTGCCTCTCTGCGGCGAGTAACGCATAATCCTTCGCAAATTGACATCACCCATTGGGCGGGGAGTAACAGGAAACGCAAAGAGGCTTCTGCATCTGTACAACCAGCATGACGAAGCTGCACAAAAAATTCCGCCGCGAATTACGCGGCAAAATCTTCCCGGAGGAAACATTGCGCTGCTCCTATCGTGCCTCGAGCCTGGCGGTGTTCATTCTGATTCTGGCGGGTTCCGCCTTTGCCCAGGGACCCGGCGGCTACAATCCGATCGGGCCCGGGGTTGATTTAGCCGGAAACTGGGGGCCGGTGTTTCATGAAGATGCTCATGAGCGTGGGCCTGGCCCGGAACTCGCGAATTATGTGGGTCTGCCTATTACGGACGGAGCACGCATGTATGGTCTGGCGTGGGACGCCTCGCGCTTCACCATACCGGAGCATCAATGCGAAGTGCACATTGTGTCTTACATCTATCGTGGACCGTACAATCTCCGGATTTGGGAAGAGCGCGATCCAGTCTCTCAAAAACTCATCGCCATCAAGCAATACATCGACAACTACCAGCAGACGCGAACTATCTGGATGGACGGCCGCAGCCATCCTTCAGAGGCTGCACCTCATACCTGGATGGGTTTTTCCACGGGAAAATACGAAGGCAATATTCTGACGGTTTACACGACCCATCTAAAGTGGGGATGGATTCGCCGCAACGGGTTACGGCACACCGATCAGGCGACACTTACGGAACACTTTATTCGTCACGGAGACCACCTGACGCATGCGTCTGTGCTTACAGATCCGGCGACACTGAGTGAGCCCCTGATGAAAACCGAAGATCTGGTCTTGCGGCTCCAAAATGGGCAGACCTGGCTGTACCCGTGCGAACCCGTCGTCGAGATCGTCCGTCCGAGAGGCATAGTTCCACACTACTTGCCGGGAGAGAATCCATTCCTGCACGAATTTGCAGACCTCTACAAGATCCCCGTCGAGGCAGCGCTGGGCGGCGCCGAAACGGCGTATCCCGAGTATCAATCGAAATTGAAGAGGACGAACGCAAAATGAAAACAGTGGCTGCAGCGGTTTTTGCGATCTGTCTGCCAATCGCCACTCTCGCTCAGCAACTGTCCGGCGACGTTCAGGCGCTGAAGGTGCAGGGAAACGTTTATCTCCTAACAGGAGCCGGCAGCAACATCGCTGTCCAGATCGGTGACGCCGGCGTCCTCGTTGTGGACACGGGTGTCGCGGAAATGAGCGATAAGGTCGTCGCCGCCATCCGAAAACTTTCCGATAAGCCAATTCAATACGTCCTCAACACGCACGCGGATTCAGATCACACCGGCGGAAACGACACGGTTCGCAAAGCGGGCCTGACGTATGTTGGCGCAAATGTTACCGGCAATCTGAGGGACGCAGGAATAGGAGCGCAGATCTACGCCCACGACAATGTGTTGAAGCGGATGAGCGCACCGACCGGCGTTCAGGCTTCGGTTCCGTTCGGTTCCTGGCCGACGGAAACTTATTTGTCCGGCCGGAAACAGATGTTCTTTAACAGTGAGCCTGTTGAGATGATCCATCAACCGGCGGCGCACGCGGATGGAGACAGCCTGATTTTTTTCCGGCGCTCGGACGTCGTGGTTACCGGCGATATTTTCATGACCACGAGTTATCCCTTCATCGACATCGACAAGGGCGGTAGCATCCAGGGCGAGATCGACGCTCTAAACAACATCCTCGAACTAGCCATTCCTGGTTATCAGGATGAGGCCGGGACCTATATCATTCCCGGCCACGGGTGGATTTCCGACCGTCCCGATTTGCTCGAATATCGAGATATGGTGACCATTATTCGCGATCGCATTCAGGCCGCCATTACAAAGGGGCAGACCCTGGAACAGGTCAAAGCCGCCGGCCTCACTAAAGACTACGACCGCCGTTACAGCGCGAAATCGGGATTGGGTAATGCAGAAAAGTTTGTCGAGGCCATATACAAAAGTCTCGCTCCGAAGAAATAGATAATGCTCAAAACACGAATCCTTATGTTGGCTGTGATCCTTTCGGTGGCAGCCGCCGCCTTGTTCGCGCAGGCTGGACGCGGCAACGCTCCAGCCACGCCGAAGGCCGCGAGTCCCACTGACTTCGGAGGCTACTGGGTCAGTGTAGTGTCGGAAGACTGGCTATACCGGATGGTGACTCCGGCCAAAGGAGACTACGGCAGTGTTCCATTGAATGCCGAGGGTCGGAAAGTCGCGGATGCATGGGATCCTGCCAGGGATGAAGCGGAAGGTAACCAATGCAAAGCTTACGGAGCGCCGGCAATCATGCGTGTTCCAGGACGCCTGCATATCACCTGGCAGGATGACGACACACTCAAGATCGAAATCGATAGCGGAACACAAACTCGATTATTTCATTTTCGTCCCACTGCAGGGGACGCTGCCGGTTGGCAGGGCACGTCCATGGCCGGCTGGGAAGTCGTCGCGGGTGCGCGCGGTCCGATTCCCGGAGCCGCATTGAAAGTCGTTACGACAAAGATTAGACCAGGATATCTGCGAAAAAATGGCGTTCCTTATAGCGGAAATGCGGTCGTGACGGAGTACTACGATCTGCTCAACGAGGCGAATGGCGATTCCTGGCTGGTGGTGAAGACCATTGTCGAGGACCCCCAGTATCTGGCCCAGCCCTTCATTACAAGCACCCACTTCAAAAAACAGGCCGACGCCACTGGTTGGAATTCCACGCCTTGCGCAGCGCGGTAGGTCGACATCCTGGTTCAGCCGCGTCGTGATCAACGTGCGGCAGAGCGCTTTTTCAGGCCGAACCGTTAGGGCTCGGGAAGCATTGCAACGGCTTTCTTGATGAGGCTCGCATGAATAACGGATGCGAGAGACAACCGCTCTTTTGCCGAGGTGAGATTCTCAGAGACCTGCTGGGTCACAAGGCCGACGATGAAATGAACCGTTTCCCCCGTATGCATTCTCCCGCCATACGTCCGGTTGTTCGAAGACATGTAAACAGGTCCTCCGCTATTGCCGGGGAAAATGGCGAAATCGAAGAGAAATTTTTGCGTCGATTCCGTCGGCAAGAGCGGATACGAAGCAATTCTGCCGCTGCGCAGAATCGCGAAACCCGCGGCATTGGATTCCGCGCCAAACGGGTATCCGAGGCAACTGAGCTCTTCGCCCGGATTGACGTCGAATTGCGAAAGCATCTCATCGTCGGCAAGAAGATTGGTTGAAATGATCGGAATCTGAACGCTCGGTGGCAGGGTGACGTACATGACAGCCACATCGACATCGTTTGGCCCGATCCATAGGGGCTGTCCCGCGTCGCGAATTTTGATGGGATATCGGACTCGCTGCCATCCTGAAGCCGTTCGTCTTCTCAGATTGAGTATTGCCGTATCGCCGCGAATCCCTTCCAGAACATGACGTGCCGTGATCAGCACGGTCCGAAATTTAGTGCTGTCCGGAATCGGTCTCGACATCAGGAACACGGTCCCCAGAGTCAGCGCGCCGGGTTCTGCCGGACCTTCAATTTTGAACGTGGTTTGAAACAGTAGAGTATTGAACTCGGTCTCCTGCGCCTCCGCGCGGATAGCCGCCCCGGATGAAACGGTAATGGACAGGATCGCAATGAAAAAATACTTCCGGTTAAACATACGCATTCCCGGCCGAGACTATCGGTCAAGCCGGCTATTGACACCAATTGTACCCATTTGGTGAGCAACCACCTCCACGTTTGTGTTTTGCTCACCCCGGGTAAAGCGGACGCAAGGCGTTCTCAAAGGATTTGCATTCGTGCTGAGATCTTGTCGTTCTGGGACTACTGCAGGTTCACCTGTGCGTGGCGAATTCCCGTTCGGAGGAGGACACTTCCTGCTTAGCGCGGATTTTTCCGATACATCATCTTCTTGCCTGGCACAGCGGCCGGAACAAGAATGCCCTTTTCATGCAATGCCCTAACGATCTCGATCTCGATGCTGGGAACGAAGTCTGCTCGGGTCTGAGCCGGATTGATCAGACCAAACGGAGCATTTGCCCCGACATCACCGCTGAGCAGCCAGCCTTCATCCAGCTTTTCAATCACGTCTCGTTCTGTCCAAGTTCCCATGGCCGAAGAGTATCACGTGCTCGAACGGAACGAATTGAAGACAGCCATAAAAAGCGGTGTAGTCGAGCTGCGGTCGGAAGCGACGCGATTATCCGGCGGCTGGGACGCATCTGCAGTGCACACAACCCGGCGATCAGGAGCATAAATAACATGGCGAAATCACAAAATTGGGCGCAAAACAGCAATTCGCCAGCGACAGGTGTGAGGTCCGACCTCAGATTCCATAGTCCTGGCGGTGACGTGATTCGCTGAGGCGGACACGATCACTGCCTTCTTGTGGTCGATCCAAATGCCTACTTTATGGCTCATAGCACCTCTTATCTGTTTATTTTTTCCTTTAGACTAATGTTGATGGGGGGCAAACGTCTGTGCGCAATGGCACATCAACGGGAAACACTACTTGTGCCGGCATCATTCGCCAAACCGGCGAATAAACCAGGTCTTCACCACCTGCGTCAGCATCGCATAGCCCAGCAGCATGATGGCGAGAAACAGCCAGTACAGCGGCGGGAGCGGGACAAACCCGAGCGTGTTCGCCAGCGGCGAAACCGTCAGCCAGGCGCCGGCTGCGACGATAACCAGGGAGGTGAGGATGAGCGGCCAACTGGCCCGGCTTTGGATGAACGGGATTTTGTTGGTGCGAATGACATGGATGATCAACGTTTGGGTGAAAAGCGACTCCACGAACCAGCCCGTGCGGAACAGGGTCGGGTTGTGCCAGCAGTTGAAAACGTACAGCATCATGAAGAACGTCAGGTAATCGAAGATCGAGCTGATCGGCCCGATAAACAGAATGAAACGCATGATCTTGCCAATCGTCCACTGGCGCGGCCTGGTCAGCCAGTCAGGGTCCACCTCGTCGGTGGGGATGGTGGTCTGCGAGAAGTCGTACAGGAGGTTGTTGGTCAGCACCTGGATCGGCAGCATGGGGAGGAAGGGTAGGAACGCGCTGGCCCCCACGACACTGAACATGTTGCCAAAGTTCGAGCTGGCCGCCATCTTGATGTATTTCACAATATTGCCGAACACCCGCCGGCCTTCCAGGACGCCCTGCTGCAGTACCAGCAGGCTGTTTTCCAGCAGGATGATGTCGGATGACTCCTTGGCGATGTCCACCGCGCTGTTCACCGAGATGCCCACATCGGCGGCCTTCAGCGCCGGCGCGTCGTTGATGCCGTCGCCCATGAACCCCAACACATGGCCCTTGCTCTGCAGCGCACGGATGATGCGTTCCTTGTGAGCGGGGGCCAGCCTGGCAAAGACGCTGGTGGCGTTGGCGGCGCCGGCCAGTTCCGTCTCGTTCATCGCATCGATTTGGGAGCCGAGCAAGAGATGCTCTGCCGGAATGCCCACCTCCTTGCAGATGTAGGCCGTGATAATCTCATTGTCGCCGGTCAGAACCTTAACGTCCACGCTCAGGCTGTGAAGCTGCTTCAAGGCCTCTGCAGCAGTGTCCTTGGGCGGGTCGAGGAAGGCCAGAAAACCCAGGAGTATCAGGTCCGACTCGTCCTTGACGGAATACACTGGCTCATCGGAGCCGCCTGGCATTTGCTTATAAGCCAGGGCGATCACTCGAAAGCCCTGACCGTTCAGATCATCCGCCAACTGCCGGCGTTTGGCGTCGTGCTCGGGCAGAACTTCGATGGACTCGCCTTTGACTTCCACCCGGGTACACAAGCTCATCACTTCACTCACCGCGCCCTTACAGATCAGCGTGTTCAACCCGGTTTCATCTTCCACCACCACGGACATGCGCCGACGCACGAAGTCGAAAGGGATCTCGTCGATTTTGCGGTACTTCTCCTTCGCTTTCAGGCGCTCTTCCAGTTCCTCATGGTCGAGGATCGCTTCGTCGAGCAGGTTCTTCAACCCAGTATGGTGGTAGCTGTTCAAGTAGCCATACTGCAGCACCCTCTCGCTTGGATCGCCCTGCGCGTCCAGGTGCTTTTCGAGCACGATCTTGCCCTGGGTGAGGGTACCGGTCTTGTCGGTGCATAACACGTCCATTGCCCCGAAGTTCTGGATGGCGTTCAGGCGTTTGACGATCACTTTCTTGCGGGCCATGGCCAGTGCGCCCTTGGACAAGTTGACGGTCACGATCATCGGAAGCATCTCGGGGGTGAGCCCGACGGCCACGGCCATGGCAAACAGGAACGCTTCCAGCCAGTTGCGCCTGCTCAGCCCGTTGATGAGGAAAACAGCTGGAACCATCACCGCGATGAATCGGATCATCAGCCATGTGAACTTGTTAATGCCCAGATCGAAGCTGGTCAACTGGCGCTGCCCGACGAGACTGGCGGCGAGCGATCCAAAGTAAGTCCGGTTCCCGGTGTGGATGACCACGGCGGTCGCGGATCCGCTCTCCACGTCGGAGCCCAGGAAGCAGATGTTGGGAAGTTCCAGCGGATTCTGAACGTCTGGCGATGACGGGGCGGCTTTCTTCTCCACAGGCAGGGCTTCGCCAGTGAGGGCCACTTGATTCAAGAACAGGTCTTTGGCGGAAAGCACCCGTACGTCAGCCGGCACCATATCACCGGCCGCCAGCCGGACAGTGTCGCCAGGCACCAACATCTTGAGCGAGACTTCCGCTTCCTTGCCGTCTCGCACCAATGTCGCGGTGTTGCTGACCATCGCCTGGAGCTTCTCGGCCGCGTTATCGGCACGCATCTCCTGAAAGAAACGCAACACCACGCCCAGAACCACCATCACGAAAATAACCACCGTTGCCCGCAGGTCACCTGTGAGAAAGGAAAGCACGCCCAGCGCCATTAGCAGAAGGACCAATGGATTTTTGACGGTGCCCAGGAGGCGCATCAGGGCGGATTGACGCTTCTCTCGGGCAATTTCGTTCGTCCCGACCTGCTTCAAGCGGGAATCGGCTTCCGTCTCGCTCAGGCCTCCCAGTTGCGATCCAAGCTCCTTCAGAAAGGTGTCGGGATCGGCACGCGCCTGTTCCAATAGTTGAGCGGAAGCGATGGTGGACGTCTTCGCCGTTGTCGAATTCGAGGGAGGGCTCTTCTCTGCGGGTTCCTTTGTGCCCGTTTGCATCGTGACTATCCTCCCTCGCCGCCAGCCGCCGCTGATGTATGGGTATCGCTTTCCACCCGATAACCAAGCCGACAGTGACCAACAATGCTGTCCCGTTATAGACGAATGTCCGGTGTCGCGGTAACCAGTTCTCGACGGTGTTCATTAGAGGTCATTCGCCACGATAGCCGCAAAGGAAACTTCCCGTCCACTTCGCGAGGTCGCGGCGGAGAAAACGCTTCAGGGACACCGAAGGCCAATGCACGTGCTTTAGATTCTTGGGATTGCTGGAGAAGCTCCGATCGGAGTCGAAGAATTAAACGCCGCTTCCTGTGGAGCGATCAAAGCGAGTGGCAGAATTTGACTGGTTATCGTCCGTTTTTAACCGGATTCTTTGTTCTTGGAAATTGTGTCGCGGTTCTAAAAGGCGCGGATGCAGCGCTCACGAGCATCACAATAATGAGCCGCCCGGGTCGTGCACCGCTTACCTATTGCTGCCACCCGCCCCCCAAAGCCTTGTAGAGCTGAACGATGGCCTGCAGTTCGTCACGCCTGGTTCGAGCCAGGTCCAATTCGACGGCGAACAGGTCGCGGTCGGCATCCAGGGCATTGAGGAGAGTATCGACTCCTCCTCGATACCTCATGTAGGCCAGGCGCGACCGGTCCTGCAGCGCGGCGACCAGCAGTTCCTGCTGTGTTCGGATTTCCGTCACTCGGCGATGTTGAACGAGCGCATCCGAGACTTCGCGGAACGCGGTCTCGATGGTTCTTTCATACTGGACCAGCGCAATCTCCCGCCCGGCCTCCGTCAATTTGACATTCGACCGGATGCGGCCGCCCTCGAAGATCGGTTGGATGACCTGGGGGACAAACTGCCATGCTCGGGCCGGGCCGGTGAAGAGGTCGGATAGCTGGCTGGTTTCGGAACCCAGAAAACCCGTCAAGGTGATCTGGGGAAAGTACGCCGCTTTGGCGACGCCAATGAGGGCGTTGGCAGCCACGAGATTCTGCTCCGCCGCCCGGATGTCCGGTCGCCGTTCAAGCAACGATGATGGCAATCCCGGCGGTACAGAAGGTAGTTGCGGCTGTTCGGTCAGGCGGAGACCGCGGACCACCGCGCCCGGGCTCAACCCCAGCAGCAGTTGGATCTGGTTCTCGTTCTGCTCGATCAGCCGCTCGACGTCGGGAATGGTCGCGCCGGCGGTGTAAACCAGTTGTTCGGCCTGGCGGAGGTCCAGCAATGTCGCCACGCCGCCGCGTTGCCGCACATCGATCAGGCGGAGCGAATCTTCGCGTGTCGCCAGCGTGCGCCTGGCAATCTCCAACTCCATGTCCAGTTCGAGGAGGTTGAAGTATGCGGCGGCCACATCGCTCACGAGAGTCGTAACAACGGTCTTTCGATTCTCTTCCGCAAGGAGCAAGTCAGCTCGCACCGCTTCGGTCGCCCGCCGCAGCCGGCCCCACGCGTCAACTTCAAAGGAGAGCAGGTTAAGAAAAACGCTGCCGAATGTTCTTTTTGACTCGAAGCCGAAAGGGAGCAGGAAGCCGCCATTCGTGGAACGGCGAAGCGTTGTGATATCGGCGCTGACGTCGATGCTGGGGAACTGGTCGGCTCGCGTGATGCCCAGATTGGCACGCGCGGCGTCCACTCGTAGGACCGCATCACGAAGGTCGTAGTTTTGCCTAAGCGCGGTTTGGATCAGTTCCTGCAGCCGTTCGTCTTTGAAGACCTCAAACCATTTGAGATCGGCGAGCGAGGTGGCGTCGGCCGGCGGCGTATCCACGCCGGTGCCGCGAAAAACATCCGGCGGATGGATGATGGGCCTGCGATAGTTGGGACCCACCTTGCATCCCAGTACCAGAATGGTTGTCAGCGCAACAAGCGTGCATCGGTGTTTCACAGGTTTTGTTCAGTCGCCTTCCCCGGCAGCGGGTTCCGGTCCCTGGCTGCCGAGCTCTCTTTGCCTGCCTGTTCCGGTCAGTCGTTCCACGACATAGAACGTCACCGGGATGAGGAAGACGGCCAGGCCCGTTGCGGCCATCATGCCGACGATTACAACCGTGCCGAGTGTCCGGCGCGCCGCTGCCCCCGATCCTGTCGCGATCCACAACGGAGTGCAGCCCAAAATAAACGCGAACGAGGTCATCAGAATCGGGCGCAAACGCAGGCGGCCTCCCTCGAGCGCCGCCTCCACGAGATCCCGGCCTTTCTCCAATTCAATCCTCGCGAACTCGACGATAAGGATCGCGTTCTTCGCGGACAAACCGATCAGCACGATAAGACCAATCTGGGAGTACACGTCGAGAACATAGCCCCGGAGCAAGAGTCCGATGAAGGCTCCGAAGACAGCGACAGGCACGGTCAACAGGACCGAGAACGGCAGCGACCAGCTTTCATAGAGAGCCGCCAGGATCAGGAAGACAAAGACGAACGACAGGGCGAACGACGTCATTGCGGACCCCGCAGCGTGCTGTTCCTGATACGAGAGATCTGCCCATTCGTAGCCCATCTCCGGTGGAAGTACCTTCGAGGCCACTTCTTCCAGAGCGGTCATGGCCTGACTGGAACTGTAGCCCGGCGCGGGTCCGCCGATGACCTGGGCGGCGCGGTAGAGATTGAAACGGTTCGTATACTCCGGGCCGCTGATACTGCGCGTCGCGACCAATGCCGAGAGCGGAACCGAGCGGCCGTTCCGGTTGCGCACGTAGTATCTGGCGATGTCCTGCTCACTCTGCCGCTCCCCGCCTTCCGCCTGAAGGTACACCCGCCACTGCCGGCCGAAGCGGTTGAACTGGTTCAGGAAAAGACCGCCGAGATAAGCCTGCAGCGTTTGATAGACATCTGCTACTGCCACTTCCTGCTTCAGGACCTTGTCACGATCCACTTCCACGTAGACCTGGGGAACAGAGGCTGAAAACTGTGAAGCGACGCCGGCGAGCTCCGGACGCTTGCCGCATGCTTCAAGAAACTTCTGCAGATTTTCGGCGAGAAGTTCCACGGACCCTCCGCTGCGATCCTGGAGCCAGAACGAGAAACCTCCGGCACTGCCCAATCCCGGAATCGAAGGCGGCATGAAAGCGAAGGCGATTGCTTCCGGAAGTTGAACGGATAAAGCTCGATTTATCGTTGCAACGATATTCTTTGCTTCAAGTCGGCTGGAAGTACGCTCGTGCCAGGGCTTCAGACCGATGAAGAAGAAGCCCTGATAGCTTGCGGAGGTGCGCGTCAGCAGGCTGAAGCCGCCAATCGTGTTGTACGCCTGCACGCCTTCGGTGTCGTGGAGCATCTGCTCGATCTTCTTCAACACCTGTTCTGTTCGTTCCAGTGAAGCCGCAGCGGGAAGCTGCACATTCAGAAACGTGTATCCGTAGTCCTCTTCCGGAAGAAAACCTGTCGGAAGCCGCCAGCCGATCAGACCATCTGCAATCGCGAACCCCGCCAGGACGAACATCGCGAGCCCCGCCTTGCGGATGAGGGCGTGGCTCCAGTTCACATATCCATGCGTTGCCCGTGTGAACACCCGGTTGAACCAGCCGAAAAAGCGGGCCACGATGCCTCGGGATTCCCGCCTCGGTCTCAGCAGGATTGCGGAAAGCGCAGGAGAGAGAGTCAACGCGTTGAAGGCCGAAATGAGGACAGAAACAGCAATGGTCACGGCGAATTGATTATTCAGCCTGCCCTGAATGCCGCCCATGAACGCTACCGGCAGGAAGACCGAAGCCAGGATCAGCGCAATGCCGATCACCGGCCCCGAGACTTCCTGCATGGCCTGGAAGGTGGCGTCGCGCGGCGGCGTACCTTCGTCGATGTGGCGTTGAACCGCTTCGACAACGACAATTGCATCGTCGACCACAAGGCCGATTGCGAGCACGAATGCGAACAGCGAAAGTGTGTTGATCGAGAATCCCAAAAAGGGAAACACGGCGAATGTGCCGATCAGCGATACCGGAACGGCGATCATCGGGATCAGCGTCGCACGCCAGTTCTGCAGGAAAACAAAGACGACGATAATCACAAGGATCAGCGCCGCGACAAGCGTGAACACGATTTCGCGAATGCCCTCGGTCACCGCCAGCGTTGTGTCGAGAGATACGGCGTAATCCAGGTCCGGCGGAAATCGGTTCTTCAGTTCCACCATCGCTTTCTTGACGCCATCGGCGACCGCCAGCGCATTGGTGCCGGGCGTCTGAAATACCGCGATAACGGCAGCGGGCTGGCCGTTCAAGCGTGATGATTGCTGGTAGTTCAGGGCGCCGAGCTCAATCCGTGCGACATCCTTCAACCGCACCACGGAGCCATCCGGCAGGGAACGCACAACGATCTGGCCGAATTCCTCCGGCGTTTGAAGCCGTCCCTGCGCGCGGACGGTGTAGGTCTTGTCCAGTCCCGCCGGTGCAGGTGCACCGCCCACCTGGCCCGAAGGATTGACGGTGCTCTGCTGTCGCACCGCGCTGGCCAGATCCGGAACGGCGAGACCGAGCCGGGCGAGAACATCAGGATTGACCCAGATGCGCATGGCATAGTCGCTGGCTCCGAACAGCGTCACCTGGCCGACGCCGGGCACGCGATACAGAACGTCGTTGACGTTGATGTTTGCGTAGTTGGCGAGGAAGAGCGAATCGTACGTCCGGTTGGGCGAGTAAAGCGAGATGACGAGCATGGGCAGCCCGGTGGATTTCCGCGTCGTTAGTCCATACTGGATGACATCGGCCGGCAGGTTCGGCTGCGCCTGCGCAATGCGGTTCTGCACGTTCACCTGATCGATGTTGACGTCGGTCGCAACGTCGAAGGTGACGAACAACTGTTCTGTGCCGTCGTTCGCATTTGTGGACTGCATGTAAAGCATGTTGTCCACGCCGTTCATCTGTTGCTCCAGCGGAGTGGAGAGCGACTGTTCGATCGTGACGGCGTCCGCTCCCGTGTACGTGGTGGAGACGATGATCTGCGGCGGTACAATTTCAGGAAACTGCGCCAGCGGCAATCCCATCATGGCGATGAGACCGCCGAGAATGGTGATGATCGCGATCACCATTGCCACGATCGGCCGGTTGATGAAGAAGTTTGAAATCATTTACACTCGCGCAGAAGTTTTACTTAAACGGCTTCGGGTTGACGACCATGCCGGGTCTTACTTTTTGCGTCCCCTCGACGACAATCGTTTCGCCGGCTTTCAGTCCCTCTTCGATGATCCACTTCGAGCCGATGCGCTCCCCGACCTTGACGGTGCGGGTGCTGACCTCGCTGCCCCGGCCGACAACAGCGATTTGATAGGCGCCCTGCAGCTCGGTAACTGCGCGCTGCGGCACGAGCAGCGCGCCGATTTTGATTTCCTTCACCGCGCGAATGCGCCCGTATTGACCCGGCCTCAGGATGTTCCCCGGATTGGGGAATAGCCCGGCGAGCCGAATGGCGCCGGTCTCCACATTGACCTCGCGGTCGGCGACGTAGAACCGGCCCTTACTCCCGTAAACGCTGCCATCGGCCAGCACTAACTCCAACTCGATTGCCTGCTCCCGCGCCTTCCGTTCGCTCTCCGTAGGATTGGTGCGGACGTAGTCCAGATACTCCTGCTCGCTGACCGTGAAGTAGGCTTTGATCGGATCCACTGTCGAAACGGTCGTTAAACGGTCGCCGGTTGGACTGACGAGATTGCCGACCTGCGCGGGCGCCAGTCCTGCAACGCCATCGACCGGCGAAACGATTCTCGTGAAACCGAGGTCGAGCTCGGCAGTTGCCTGAGCAGCTTCGGCAGCTTCGATGGCGGCTTTCGCCGTTTCAACTCTGGCCCTGGCAGCTGCGACCGCGGCCTTCGCGGCGAGATCGGCCTGGACGGCATTGTCGAGTTCCTGTTCCGTGATGGCGCCTGCTTTCGCCAGCGGCGTGTAACGCTTTACGTCGAGCGCGGTCTTGCCCTGATTCGCCTCGGCGCCCGCCACCCCGGCGTTGGCTTCAAACAACTGACTTTTTGTTTGTGCAAGCTGCCCTTTTGCCCGGGCAACTGCCGCCTGAAAAGGCCGCGGATCAATTTCAAAGAGTGGCTGACCTTTCCTGACGAAAGAACCCTCTGTGTAATCCTGCCTGAGCAGATAACCGGTCACTTGCGCCTTAATCTCTGCATTGACCATCCCGTCCAGTGTTGCGATCCACTCCCCGTAGACGGGAACGTCCTTCTGCTCGACGGGCGCCACTTCGACCTCAAGCGGTGCCGCGTGTGTTTGCGATTCAGGATTCGAGCAGCCCTGAGCGACCAGCACAATAAAGCTAAGGAGCCAGACGACCCATGTGGCAGCTAATCTGTGTTTCGTGGTGTCTTCTGAAAAAATCACAACAGTTTGTAAGAACCTCGGAGTCAGGCTTCTACAGCGGTAGAGACGTTCAGACCAGTCAGGCAGGCGAATTCTTCAGCAGCGGTTCTGGTAGCAACCGGACTTCCGGATTGGGCCGGGCAGAATGCTCAAGACTTTCGGGGATACTGGATGCGTGGTCTTGACCTGAGGAATTCCTGGTGCCACTTAGTGGCAGAAAAAAACCACGCCAGGCTGGTGAAGAGAAAACAACATATACGTAAGTAATTATCCCTCAAGAAATGAGGGATAGAGGCTGATTGTGCGAGACCCGCCTCAGGTGCAGCCTGAAAATATGTCCGAAATGTTGCAGGCGGGAACACCCGCGCCAGACTTTACGCTTCATGTCACGCCCGATCAGACTCTCTCGTTGAGCGAGCTCCGCGGTCGCCCCGTGATTCTTGCGTTTTATCCAGCAGACTGGAGCCCGGTTTGTGGCGATCAGATGAGCTTATACAACGAGGTTCTGCCGGAGTTCCGCAGGTATCACGCGGAATTGCTCGGAATCTCCGTCGATGGAGCGTGGTGTCATGCCGCCTTTGCTAAAGATCGTAAGCTGCATTTTCCGTTGCTTTCGGATTTCGAACCCAAGGGCGATGTTGCAAAGCAATACGGGGTTTATCGCAAGGACGGTGTAAGCGAACGCGCTCTGTTCGTCATCGATGAAAACGGAGTGATCGTCTGGAGTTATCGCTCGCCGATGGCTGTCAATCCAGGAGCCGATGGCATCCTCGAAGCGCTGGAAGAACTGGCTGCCTGATGGAGATTCGCTTATGGCTGTCTTGAAAGTTCCCGTCAATTCATCGGATCACGTGCAAGGGCCGGACGATGCGCCGTTGACGCTTCTGGAATACGGAGACTACGAGTGTCCTTACTGCGGGCTTGCCTATCCCATCATCAAGCGCGTCCAGCGTCATTTCGGCGAACGTCTGAGATTTGTCTTTCGGAACTTTCCGTTGACGCAGATTCATCCGAACGCAGAAGCCGCTGCCGAAGTCGCCGAATTCGCGGGCGCCCACGGGCGTTTTTGGGAGATGCACGACGGCCTCTACGAAAACCAGCAATACCTCGGCGACAAGCTGTACATGACCCTGGCCACTCAATTGGCGCTGCCGATTCACGAGCTTCGCGTCGCTCTTGCCGCTGGAACCTACGCGCCTCGCATCCGTTCCGACTTCCTGAGCGGCGTTCGGAGCGGAGTCAATGGCACGCCCACATTTTTTATCAACAGCAAGCGCCATGACGGGGGGGTTGAATTCGACGATCTGGTCGGCGCACTGGAAATGGAGTACTTGCGTCAAGCCGCTTGAGTCCGAAGAATTAGCGAAGACGGTCATCCCGTCTTTTCTCAGGATTCAACAATGAGGCGAAAGCCGACCGATAGCCGTGGAACTCGGGGCCATGGACGGCAACAATGCGGGCGACCGCCAGCCCAGGTGCCGGAGTGTCTATTCCTGCTCTTACGCTGGGCAAGAGCAGGTGTAGCCGTTCGGCGAAGTCGGAGGCATGTTCATCGAAACATAGACCGGTCGCCAGATAGCGCGCATTTCCCATCATCCACTCGCTACTCGGCGGAGAGTCATTGGGGACCAAACGGAATCGATCCAAATAGAGCGGCCGCCCGTTCAGGCGGAGGGAAGTCTCCGAGGAAAACTCGTCGAATTGCCAGATCTCACCTCGCCCAATCCGGCCGGCCATCAGACCCTCCCAAAAATAGAGCCGGGCGCCCTCATCAACATCGATGAATGTGGACTGGCACACCCGCGCTCCGGAGAAAGGAATGACGGGATCATAGTAGATGTGCAGCTCGCCCCCCGCCTCCACACGAATACGATTGGTTTGAATCGCGCGCCTGCCGCCTGAAGGATGCGCCTTGGTTGCGGATTGCTGGGTGATGAGAATGCGGGCGCCCGATTCCACGTGGATCGTACACTCGGTCGTATCACCCCCGAACAGTCCTGCCGTCGAGTGCATCAAAATCAAATGGGCGATTTCCGGTGATTGCGAATCGTGCAGCCGGGTGATCTTGAAAGGGATTTCGCAATAGGCGTCCCGTATCACTGTCCGTCCGCGGCGTGAGCTGAATATCAGGTTCAGCCTGCCGCGGCGGCCGACCTCGGAGAGCGGAACCGCCATCGTTAATTCTCGAAAAGCAGTTCGCGGCGAATCCAGTGGACCACAGCCTGGACACCTTCGCGCGTCTTGAGATTGGTGAAGACGAATGGCTTGTTTCCACGCATCATGCGCGCATCACGATCCATTACGGACAGATCGGCCCCGACGTAGGGCGCAAGGTCCGTCTTGTTGATGACCAGCAAATCCGAACGCGTGATTCCAGGCCCTCCCTTTCTAGGGATCTTATCGCCGCCCGCGACGTCGATGACGTAAATCGACGCATCCACGAGTTCCGGACTGAAGCTCGCTGCAAGGTTGTCGCCTCCACTTTCCAGGAAAAGAATATCGAGCCGAGGAAACCGCTCCTTCATAGTGTCGACGGCTTCGAAATTGATCGATGCATCTTCGCGGATGGCCGTGTGCGGACATCCCCCGGTCTCCACACCGACGATACGGTCCGAAGTCAAAGCCTCGCTGCGAACAAGGAACTCCATATCTTCCTTTGTGAAGATGTCGTTCGTGACGACCGCCAGTTCATACCGGCTACGCATCGTTTTGCAGAGGCAGTCCAGCAGGGCCGTCTTGCCGGAACCCACTGGGCCGCCCACACCGATTTTGACAGGTTTTCGCATGGTCAGGACCGAAACAACCGGCTGTAAACGTATCGATGGTTCATCTGCTGAACGTCCAGGAGCGGATTGAATGACCGAAGCGGTTCGCCTTCAGCCCGAACTATATAGTCGACGACGCCAGGAAGTTTATCGATTGCTCTCGTTAATAATGCCTGTCCTTGCTGTTGGCCGATTGCGATGAGGCGCAGCCCTGCCGAAACGATGCCCACCAGTCGGACATATCCGAAGGCCACCAGCGCATCACGGGCTTCGAGGCCGCGGTGGAAAAGAACGATTCCATAGGCTACAGGCGCATTGCAGTGCGGCCATGTCTCAACGATGGAGAGGAAGTCGCTGTCCGGAACGATGCCAGCGTACGTTTTAAACAAACGCTTGCCCACGGACCTGCTGCTGGTTCGAATCGCCGCTGCGGGCTTCAATGCGGTAAGTTCTTCGTCAATGGATCGGATGGTTGCCCACTCTCCCTTTTCCGCTGCTCGAACGCACTTCAGCAGCGCAAGACCTTCGCACGGCACGAAAACGGCGTTGAGGAAATGATCAAGCCAAATGGCGAGCGAGTCCGCGTTGTATACGAGGCCAGCGGCTGCCGCCGATTCGAGCCCGTCCGAATACGCGAATGCTCCGACGGGAAATAGGGAGTCTGTGAGCTGAAGAGTGTGAAGAAGCTGAGCCGGTGTCATTTTTTTGCTAGCCCGTTCCCTTCCGTTCCGTCTACTGTAGCGGCGGTCTATGACCGCCGGAATCAACGAAATACCGGCGCTCATAGAGC
>Ga0137418_10001640_pt1 | contig 20701 bp, 17 predicted proteins | sample CZODoug3_1_2_16f_FD_122242 | JGI IMG/M metagenome (GOLD analysis project Ga0137418, IMG submission 122242) | Vadose zone soil fungal communities from Angelo Coast Range Reserve, California, USA - CZODoug3_1_2_16fungal (Hybrid Assembly) | ecosystem: Environmental > Terrestrial > Soil > Vadose...
CGCCGCGCCTTGCACGTTTTTCGATGTGACGCCGCTGACCTTGGACTCGGCGACTCCAGCCAGCGCCAAGCCGTAGACGTTGGACCCGCTTCCGTCAAGTGTGATGTTTTCTACGATGACGTCGGTGAGCGGGCTTAGTATCTTTTGAGCAGTGGCAAGATTAACTGACGGATTATAGGTATCGTGCAATTTCGTGGTGACCGTGATGGTGTTCCCGGAGACGGCGGCGACCTTCAAGACCTCGCCGCGACAAGCGGAGACATCACATTGTGCGTCTGTGCTGCCGGTGGAAGAGTCCCTGCCCCCCTGCTGCAGTCGGATGTAGTCTCCCACCGCAACACCCAGACTCGAGACAGTCGTAAAACTCCTGGCCAGTTCGTTTGCGGTGGCACTCAACGCGACAGCCGGGCCGTAGTTCGGATTGCCGTTGCCGGATCCGCCGATCACGAAGATGGTTCCGCCGGAGGCCGTGTTGTGGATGAAGGCGCAGCTCGAACCGTCCACCGTCACATTCGTGACGTTGATGGTTAATTGGGAGGTGATCAGGTAGGTGCTGGCCGTTGTGCATGGAAACAGCAGAGTATCTCCCGGCTGCAAGGCGGCAATGGCTTCGTTGATGGCTACGGTGTCATCGGTCACTCCGTCTCCCGTCGCACCGTAGTCCAGGACATTTCTCGTCGCACTGTTGGCAGACGCTGGCATCCAAATCAAGCAAAGTAACATAGCAAGATGACCCGGATTCAAGCGCACCGAAGTGGCTGCGAGGTGCTGGCCACACTTCCCTCGGATGTGGTTTATGGCTCGGGATGGAACTACCTGGATTCCCCAGGAGCAGAGTGAACGAACAAGATTCTGGGCTGCTCCGATCATTGGGACCTCCATTCCTTTTTTGGTTCCACGAGCCATTCGAGATGCAGGGCAAGCAGCTCGAGCATGAGTCACGGAACATGGGCCTGGATCGCCGTTGATCCGACGACGGCGCCCATTTCAGAAAATGTACTTCAACGTGAATTGCAACTGCCGGGCTGGGCGGGTCGAGAATATCTGGCCAAAGGCCTGGTCCGTGTAATAGATGTCGGGCGCTCCCCACTGCGTATGGTTGAAGGCATTGAACATGTCGAGCCGGAAGTCCACGCGGCCGCTCTCTTTCGGAAAGCCGATTGGCGTGCTCTTTTCGACAGTCAAGTCCCAGTTGTTTGTGCCGGCTGTCGTGATTGCTCCCAACGTCGAGTTGCCATAAGTACCGTACGGCGCCGCAACAAAGCAAGACGTGTTGAACCACTGCAAGCGATTGGGGCCACCGGGAACATTGTTTGGATTGCAGATCCGATTGGGTTCGCCATAATTTTCCAAGCCGGTACCAGAAAAATCCGGGCTGCGAACGTTTAGCGGGGCTCCGGTAGAAAACTGTGTAATGCCGCTCAATGACCAACCCCCGACGACCTTATCGAGGGCCGGGCTGAGCGAAGCCCCGAAGAGCCTTCCTTTCCCGAATGGCAGTTGATAGGAGTAACCCGCAACGAACCTTCTTCGGGGTGTAAACGGAGCATCTCCGGCGTGAATATAAGGATAGCGGAAGTTTTCGTTACCAATGTCACTGCTGCCAAAATCTGAGCTGACTATGTTTTTGGCCCAAGTGAAATTCGCCATCAGCGAGAGACCGTGCCAGCCGGCGTTTTTCACGCTGGCGACCAGTGCGTTATACCTACCCCAACCGATCGGCGCCCAGGTCCCGATGTCCCCCCATTGCGGGAATGGTCTCCGCTGCTGGAGGCTCAAATTAGCCAGGGGGCCCACCGGCAATGCAGCGGCATTCTCATTGATAAACTGGAACTCATGGACGGTGTGCGAACCGGTGTAGTCGACTTCCGCCGACCATTGGGGGCTCAGGAGCCGTTGCACACTTAAGGACCACTCGAGGACCGCTCCAGTCGGATAGTAGTTAAGCGGAACCCGGAAGGCAGCCGGAGGATTGGCATTCGGCTGTGGAATTCCGGTTGGTGAAGGGGGAGGGAAGTTTCCTTGCACCAAAAGTGGAGGAAGCGGCTCGGAACCCGCAGTCGCTACCTCGTTCCTTAGATTGAAAGGTGCTATCCCGTGCTGCAGATTGCTGAAGAAGTTGTTGTTGACATTGCCGTCGTAAAATTTTCCGAAGGAGACTCGCACCGGTGTTTTTGGCGTCAGCAGATACGCCAGTCCAACCCGCGGCGCGAAATCCCGGTTGCCGGCCGTGTATCCTTGACGCGGGATATTCGTATTCAGCGGCGCACACTTTCCGAAACATTTTGCCGGATCCCGGTAGTCTAAGGGATTCTGAAGCACGTATTCGATCTGACCGGTCTGAAAATTGAAAGTCGCGACGGTGTTGCTAGGAACCAGCCAAGGGCTCCAATATTCATAGCGCAGCCCGTAATTGAGTGTGAGCTTCGGAGTCACCCGCCAGGAGTCCTGCGCGTAAAAACCATAATATCTCTGGTAACCCCGATAGATGTTGCCACTGACCGTCAAGAGATCCTGCCGAGCCGCGCCGAGTAGATAATCGGCAAAAGCGTTCCCGCCCGGATCTGTTATACCAGCCGCCGACATGGCGGAAGCACAGGCAGCGTTTCCCAGTGGACAGGCCGCGGACCAAATGTCCTCAAATCCAAAATAACCCTTATCGTTAAACGCGCTGGGATAATAATTACGCCTCTCTGTTATCTCCATCCCCAGCTTGAATTGGTGCCTGCCTTTTACAGCACTATAATCGTCCTTAAGCTGGTAGGTATTATCGATGCTGTCTAAAAAGTACTGCAGTGAACTTCCCATGTCATATCCGCCAACCTGGATTTGTGGACCGCCCGTGAAGCTCGACGTGTTAGCCAAGCCAATCTGAGTTGAGACGTCGGGAACGCTGAAGTTCCGTCCCAATATCCATTTGGGCCGGCTGTAGGAAACCAAGAAATCGTTCACGGAATTCGCCGAGATGCTCTCCGTCCAGTGAACGACAATGTTACGCGATGAGCTTGCGTTATTCGTGCCTTGCAGCGGCTGGAGGCCTCCTCCGAGGGCCGGCCGTCTCTCTTCTGTAAAGCGGCCGTAGAAATGGGCCTTGGTACCCTTGTTAAAGTCCAGTCTTGCAGTTCCTTGGTCACTGTCTATCATTGTTTTCGCGGCCCCTGCGAGCATCGGTATGCCGTTGATCACCTCATTTGGCGTAAGAACATACTTAAGGTAGGCCAGAGTTACAGGGTCGACGCAAGTGGGTCGCGGGGCGCAGAGGGTGGTCGGCCCAAGGGGAATCTGGTTGTTTGGAAAAGGCTGGCGAAGTCCCGTCGCCGGATTAGATTGATACGGATTATAAATGGTTGCTGGTGGCCCCAGGCTGCCGTCGGGATTAACAGTGGGAAGGGTGGAAAAGTCGCCGCCCCGTATCGATACCGGCGGTGTCTCCGTTAATCCCACGCTTCCCTGACGAACCCGGAGGCCCTCATAGTTGCCGAAGATGAATAGCCTGTCTTTCTTGATCGGCCCTCCTACCGCGGCCCCAAACTGGTTTTGCTGATAATTTGGAAGCTTGAAGCCAGCCAGATTCGTGAAGAAATCCGCCGCGTCCAGATGATTGTTTCGCAAGTACTCATACGCTTCACCGTGGAATTGATTTCCGCCGCTTTTGGTGATCACATTGACGGCCGAGACGCCGCCGCCAAATTCCGCGTTCATGTTGGAGGTTTCGATCCTCATTTCCTGCACACTCGCCGTTGATTGCAGCTGCGTGGTTTGTTGATAGACAGGGCTTTGCACGTTCGCGCCGTCGATCGATACATTCGTTCCGCTGTCGCGGTTGCCGCCGGCGAAAATCCCGGAACTAACAAAAGTACCGGCAGCACCTACATAATTGAGAGATTGCTGTGAGAAGGAAATCTGGTAGTCGGTCAGATTCTGGGGTGAAGTGCCGGGCGTAAGAACGGCCAAGTCAAACATATTATGTGAATTGAGAGGAAGATTCTCCACCAGCGTAGGGCTAATAGTTCCTGAAATCTCGGACGTGGTCGTAGAGATCAATTCTGCGCCAGCTGCGGAAACATTGACTGTCTGCGCGGAAGCTCCAACCGAAAGCGTTACATCCACGCTCGCGGGTTGCGCCACTTGGACTACTCGATCTCTTACGACCACGGTCTTGAACCCGGCCATGCTCACAGTGGTGGTGTATGTCCCAGGAGGCAACGACGGAAAGGAATAGTAGCCCGTACTGTTCGTGACCGCTTTCCTGGTCTCGCCCGTGTCTTGATTCTTAACTGTCACCGCGGCCCCCACCACGACGGCACCTGTGCTGTCGGTCACGGTGCCATTGATACTGGAACTAGTCTCGACTTGGGCCTGCATGGGGATCGCGAGCGGGAGCAGACAGACCAACAACAGCATCGAAAGGTACAACGTCACGCCGTTGTGTGGAAATGGATGAACACATGTGCTGATCATGGTCGTCCTCTTCTTTTTGGAGACCTAAATTCGACCCTACGGTATGGGTACGTTTATCTGAGGCGCATCGCGGTGTCCAATATAATCTTGAGTTGACCGTCACCTGCCTATTAGATGAGTCGACGACAGGAGTGCATTCGTCCGGAGGCTCGCTCGGCCATCGGTCACAAGCGGCATCCCGCACCACCAGCTTGTACTTCAAGGTGTCGGTCTCCCACCTCACAACATCAGTATTAGCAATCCACGAAGTGCTGGTCCAGGACTGGCCAGATAGGGGCCACTCGGGCCCAAGATCGCCAGGAGCAATCCCGGGGATGGTGCGACATTGATTGATGTTGGCTTTGCAGAGAGTTGAACACTAGCTGCTAGAATGGTGTTCACGCCGAAACTCGAGCCCTCACGGCTCCCGTGCATCATCGAAAATAGGTCAGACTTTACCGCTTGCCATTGGCGGCTCTTGGCCTCCAGCCTCGTTCCACAGATTAATCAAACCTTGATTGCCGGCCTCCCCGAATCCGCGGCGCAAGGCTTCGGCAAAAAGCGAAGAAACCAGTTGGGCGCCGGGAAATTGTCCACCCACGTCAGCTATGAATTGCGTCACGAGATTCAGGTCTTTGCTCTGGAGCCGAATGCTGAAACCGGGGGCAAAATCATTATTGAGAATCTTCGGCGCCAGGTTCGTTAGCATCCAAGAAGAAGCCGCACCGCTCGAAATCGCGCGCACTGTGGGTTCAGCATCGAGGCCCGCGGCGCGAACCAAGCGCAACCCTTCCACCACGGCTAGGAGGTTGATGGCTGCCACGACCTGATTCACAAGCTTTGTCTTCTGACCGTTCCCGCTCGGGCCGGCGTAAGTGATGGTCTTCCCCATTGCCTGAAAGAGAGTCAAACACCGATCAAACACATCACGCTTGCCCCCCACCATGATTCCGAGTGTTTTCTCGCGGGCGCCCTTTTCACCTCCGCTCACAGGCGCATCGAGCATTTCACATCCCTTCTCAAGAAGCCTTTTCGAGAACTGCACCGTCGCCCTTGGAGAGATCGTGCTCATATCAATAAACGTCATGCCCTGTCTCACCCCGTGCCACACGCCCCCTTCGGAGAAAAGGACCTGTTCTACGTCGGAAGTATCGGAGACGATGGCAATCACAACATCGCTTTGTTCGGCGAGTTCTCGGGCAGATCTGCCAACGGCCGCCCCGAGTGCCACCAGGGGTTCGCATCTGGATTTTGTTCGATTGAAAACCATCAGAGGAAACCCGGCTTTAAGAAGGTTGATCGCCATGGGTTGTCCCATGATACCGGTGCCGATGAATCCGACTCTTAACATGTTGGCCCTCGCCGTAAAACTGGGTGTCCGAAAACTAAAGGTGAAGTGGAATGCCCGACGAACCGCGGAAATTTTCAGACTCGCTTTTCGGGTTCGGCTCCATTCGAAGTTGCCGACCGTGGGCACAAAGTTGCCGCACGGCTATTTCGTCTCTGAATCCTGAAAGCGGTTCACGGTCTCGATCAATTTCACAGCTTCCTGCCAATTGACGCCTGTCTTTTCACCTTGGCAAGAGCGCAGAAATTCCACGTCCTGGTCGTGAATGGCTTTTTCATACGAATGGAGTTCGGGGATGGTGAGATTCAGACGGTCCAGGTCTGATCGAACATAACTGAAACCATCTGTCTCGACAGTATGTCGGTCTCCCACGATTTGCATGCGCAGGTGAGGAAGCCGGGAAGCAAAAGTAATCGAAATTGTGACCGGTGCCCCTGCAGGCAACTTGCCCAAAAGCGATACGGTCTGGGCGCCGCGGGCTTGCGGCAAAGCCACGCAGCCAATCGGCGTGACCCCTCCAAACCAATCGAGGGTGAGATCAATCGGATGCGCAGAATGATGAAGTAACGCGTCATCCGTCCAAGCGCGCTCCTTGAGCTTATGATGGCGAACAAAAGTCACTTGCTGTACGGCGCCCAGTTCGCCGGATCGAATGCTGTCACCGACGCGGATGTAAGGCAGCACATATCGACACGTGTGCGCGCACTGCACGCGGATGCCCTTCTTTTTGGCCAAGTCACCCAATGCTTTTGCCTCTTTAAACGTCCCACAAGGCGGCATTTCCGCGAGTGTGTGAACACCGAGTTCCAGGCATTCGTGGGCCTGCTGGTAGTGGACAGAGGTAGGCGAGCAGACAATCGCCGCCTCGGCGAGTGAAACCGCTTCTTTGAGGCTCTTGCTTATATTCTCGATGCCGTAGGCCGAGGCGAATTGCGCCGCTTTTTCAAGTTCTGTGCCGAACACAGCTACCAATTCAACCCACGGCTCGGCGGCCAATTGGCTGGCGTGGACCGTGCCCACAAATCCATGCCCAATCATTGCTACTCTCACCGCCGTTGGCCTCTTCGAATCATAATGTTTCGTCATCTCAGTTGTGAGATGGCATTCATCTTGCAGTTGGCTCAACTTTGCCTTTTCGGCAGAACGAGTCCATCGGTTCAAGATTATCCAGTACATGATCTGGGTCTATCCACCCGCATTGATGCAGCAAATCGTGCAACACTTTCTCCTGCTTCTCGTCAAGAGGGAAAAATGGGTCTCTGCAATACCCGCCTGGTAGTCCCCACAGTTTGAGCATGGAGCGGTAAATAGCCAAGTCGCTCACCGGGCCAATCTGCTGGTAGGTATACAAATGGACGATCGGCAGAATCTTGTGCCAGATGAGCAGGCCTTTTCTCACATCGTTGTGAACCACAACCGCCTGGTACATGGCCTTCGCGGCCTTACCAACTACATTTAAGACACCGCTAATCCACCCGTGAGCTCCAGCCGCGAGACCTTCCAATGCAGCAAGAAAGGAACCGTAAAAGATCGCCATTCTGTCGCCCACCAAGTAATACAAATCGTGTACGGGTTCCACCGTGCCAAACGTGGACTTAACCATGTGTAATACATCCTCGTCCGCCAAGCGGGCAATTTCAGGCGGATTGAGTTCCACGCAGGCCGAGTTTTGGGGATTGTTGTACAGCATAATCGGCAAGTTGATGGCCTGCCGCACTCGGCGGTAGTGCTCGATAACAGCGGCTTTGGGAGGCTTTTGGAAATAAGGCAGGATTATGATCAGCGCATCGGCCCCGCACCTCTGTGCTTCTTCGGAGAGTTGAATAGTCAATTTAGTGCTGTAATGACCCGAGCCATAAATGACCGGCACACGCTTGCGGACAACGTCGCGAGCCAGTCGAAACAGCCGGATACGTTCCTCCCCTTCAAGCGCAATAAACTCGCCGCTGGTTCCCGCGATCACCAACCCATCGACCCCCTGGTGGGTGATAAGCCAATCCCAGTGGCGTGCGGTGGCTTCCTCATCGAGATTGTTCTTGTCATCGAACATGGTGAGGGCTGCAGGGAAGATTCCGCGAAATCGCTTCACATCAAAAGGCATCAAACTCTCCCGAACTGAATTCACCTTAGACCGCGGCAGGTAGACCTTTAAGCCAACGACCTATCGGAGAATCCTGGAATTTTGGAAAGCACGATTCACGTCATTTACGCCCAGATCCGTAAACTCGATGTAATGACGGTCATTTAGCGGCAACTGGATTCCGTTCTTACTCGGCTTTACGGGGATTTCTTTTCCCAGCTCCTTCATCAGCCGGACTTGGCGCGGCGGGACGTCGACGTAAAGCGTCGCAGAGCCCGAAGTATGCCAGAACACAACCCAGATCTTCGCTGCCCGCTCAAAAACAAACGCACGTGCAGGCTGGTCGGCTCCAGCCACTTTTTCAATCTGAGAATAGGGAACTAATTCGAAATGACCGGCGTCATCAATCAATAGGATATGTTCTTGTTCTAAATCGCGGAGCAATTCCTTGTGGGCGGAGGTCAGCCAGTTACTCGCGCGCACGTCTTCCCAGCGCTTCACCACTTCAAGATTGTCTCCCGTGCGCGGGTGCAATTCCATCTGATCCAAATTGCCCTCGAAACTCACAGGGCAATCCCAAGCCGCGGCGCGGCTGGTTGTATACTCGATCATATCCGGCTGCGTGCCGATCGTATCCTTTGTCGGTGCCCAATAGCCGATCCAGCCAAAGTTGATGCTGGTAAAATCCTTGGCAACTCGCTGTGCCTCGGCGGCCGGATACGCCCGGATGCATGCCTTCATAACCTCCGGCTTAAAGACATCGAATGCATTCCCGCGCGTCAGGATATGCCAGCTAAAGTGTGATTTGCAGGCGCCCTCGGCAAAAAGAGGTTTCGGCTCCAGCTGTTTCAAGACCAGCCATTGCGCTCGGGAAACGGTGAACCAGAAGGGCGGGGGCACATCCTCGGCGCCGTCGAAATAGGTGAACTTGAACCCGGCTTGCCGGTAGATCTTCCCGAGGCGATCGGCTACCTCCTCCTGGATGCTGGTATTCTGCGTAAAACGAACGAAAATCGGCCATGTATCCACGTCCAGTAATCCGACTCTACATCCTGCCTCATACGACCCCGGCGTTGTGTTGAGAGCTCCGCGCGCGCAATTCAAAAACTGATAGGGTGGAGTTGAGGTAAACGTCTCATAGGTAACCAACTCATTCTGAATCTTCAGAATGCGGCGGTCTTCGTCCGTCGTGCAGAGCCTAGGGTTTTCCTCGACGATTATCGTCGTCGCGGTTGAATTTAAAGGCTGGGCTAACGTAAAAGCGCGGCTCAAATTCAATCGTGGGTCAGGCTTGGGCGTCAGATAGGCGTCAGTCTTATGACATTTATTATAATGGATATGGATTCCGGGGATGATGCCCGCGCCACTGATTTTGGCCACTACGCTTTTCAGGTCGAGCATTCCATTCGGATAGCCAGGTTGCCATTCAAAGTGGCCGACCGTCCGGGCGAAAGACAGGTAATGCATCTGCATCATCCGGAAACCGCCCTTTTGGGCATAGCGGACATGCTCGTCAATGTTTTCCGGCGTGGTTTCGCCCATTTCGTAGTAGGAGTGTCTATATTCGCTGCGCTTGCGACTCTCGACACCCCGCGGAAGGTCGTAATCCTCCTCCACTGCCGAAATGCGGTCCAACAGGTTCTTCGTGGCTGTGACGATGAGCGCGGCCCCCACGCCCTCCGTTGCGACCTCATCCATAGTCCCAGCTTGAAAAAGGTAAGCGCCCGGACACGGCTTGCAATCGACTCGAGCGAATGGATCGGTAGCCAACAGGTTGACTGCGATTTCGTCATCCCAGGTTACATTTAGCCAGTCTCCAAGATTCTTCCGGGGGCGCACGGGAAGCTGAACGAATAACGTCTCTTCGATGGGGTCCTTCCGCTTTGGCCGAAGACCGGCGCTGGCCTTGTACTCTAGCTTCTCAAGCGTAAAGCCAATGTAATTTTCGGTGATTCTCAAACCGATGGTAGCTTCGTACCCAACGAGCGCAAAGGCCACAACCAACTTGTCGCCGTCGCGCCTCACTGTCTCTGCTGGGAAACTCGTGACCTTAGCGGGATAAGCCAATTGCAACTCATTGTCATACGGCCGGTATTGGATGGCTGCGAACATGGGAACTTGCATGCCCGCCGCAAGGCATTCTTGGCCGCTTGGCTTGTGGACGAGACTTTGGGCATACCCGCCCGCTGCAATCACCAGCCGCAACTCCTTATTCTCAAGAACGATTGCATATGGTTCGGCAGCCGCTGTAGTGGCTCGTGCGGGGGGAACATCCGTTGTTTCGCGAATCGCCGGCTGAGGAGCAAAAGAAATCCCGGACCACGACACGGCCGCAATAGCGCTCGCTTGCTTGAAGAACATTCGCCTGTCACTCATAAGTGAGATGCCTCCACGGTCTTCGTCCTTCAAAACAGATTGCGATGCGCGACCGGACTTTGCGCCACCGGGCTTTGCGAGCGCTCATGTTTTAACAAGACCGGCAAACAAGGATGGGAGCAGCCCTGCAGTCATGACCCCGGTTTATCACTTCGCACAGAGCTCAAATTCACGAAGAAGTGGGCCTCGCCACAAAGCTTCCATTCCCCATTTGGCAATAATCTGCACAAAATGATTACAGGCCTGTCCCGCTCACCCCAACATCATTATTGCGCTCCCGCCTTTTGCTCGAATTCTTTGTTCTCCCATAAGAGGCCCCATTGGAAGGCGTGGAGGCGGAAGCCATTCATGCTGCGCCCGTCCAAAGTTTGCGCAGCAAAGCTTCGACCTCGCGGTTACCCTGGTCCGCGAGCCGTAAAGGTCAACTTTTTCCGGGAGCCGCATCCCACGTCTTCCCAGTTCTCGAAACCGGTACTCGCCTGCGAACAATTCCGTCCAAGCACTTTGATTCACCGATCTCTAAGACGGGTCGGCGTAATCTATTGATGAGCGGACGATTCTGTCAAATAGAATCATTCGACAAACTCCAGTCAATTTTAATATGTTCCAACGCCACCTCTCTCCAAGAGACAAAGCTCCGGCATCGCTGCGGATTTGCGCGGCAGCCGGGGATGAGGGAGGAAGGCGTCAATATGTCCTTTGCGTGCCTGCCGCTGGCCGCCAACCTAGCTCTCCGAAAGGCTCGGAGATGCTTTCCGGCGGGCAGCACACAAAGACGGAGTTTTTTGTGTTATGGGCGTGATGCCAGGGATGCGTCAGTTCGCTTGGACATCCTTGAACAATCGAATCAGCTCTGAGAGCACCTTAGGAGTATCATTCGACTTCAGGAAGACCAGTCCCACGTCTCGCGTTACCCGGTGGCCGCGAATCCTCAAGCAATGCAATTCTTTTCGCTTCAATTCTTCGGCCACGGCACGGAGCGGAATGATGCTGATCCCCAAGTCGATCTTAATGAGCGGCTTTATTGTAGCGACGTTCTCCGTCTCCATGAGGATTCGAGGTTCGATTCCCGCTTCACGGAAGAACTTCTCAAGAACGCCGCGGGTGTGAGTTTCTTTTGAGAAAATGATCAGCGGGTGTTCCGGAATCTCCTTTGCATGGATCCAGCGTCTCTTGGACAGCGTGGGATGTTTCCTGCTTACTACCACCACCATCTCTTCCGTACACAAAGGAATGACTTGCAGATCGGATTCTCGGATAGGCAAGGTGAGCACGCCGATATCGAGGGAGTTGTCTCGAAGCTTCGAAAGCAGTGCGTCCGTGGCCCCGGTGGAGATTTCCAGCTCAATCCGGGGATGAAGTGCTTTGAACTTTTCGAGAACCGGAGGCAGGATGTAAATGCAAGCCATCATGCCCGCGCCTATTCTCAGGTATCCCCACTCAAGCTGCCTAAACTTTGAGATCTCCAGCGTCGCGTTCCTCAGATCTTGAAAAATTCTCCGCGCGTACCGAAGGAACGTCTCCCCTGCTGGGGTTATGAAAATTCTCTTCTTAACCCGCTTGAAAAGTTGCTCGCCTAATTCATCCTCGAGCAATCCGATTTTCCGGCTGATGGCTGATTGGGCCACGTGCAATTGTCGACCCGCCCCGGTGAAGCTGACATTGTCGGCCACCGCGATGAACATCTCCAGTTGTCTGAGGTCCATAGGCAGCTAAAATATCTCAAGTTGCCGTTTTATATCTAAAATTCGTTGTGAGGGGACACGCCCTCCGCAAGGCGTCCTCCCAGGATCGCCCCTTCTTCAAGCGCGCTCTGTTCCTCTCCGAATCGATGAAAAGGGTCAATCTAGGTTTGTTACCGATCTCAGCTTAAGAATCTATTAGACAGGTGTTCTGCCCAACGGTCTAATCTTCGACAACAGGGTGCCATTAGGAAGTAGAGCGAAGGGGACGGGATTGAAGGTAGTGAACGAATTTCCGCGCACGTGGATTTAAAGGAACCGGGACTATCTTCTCTGCACTTATCCGAACGGCTCGCGTGTGGATCCAGTATGACAGGCGGACTAAATGACCGGAATCTGCGTGACAACAGGCCTCGGCCTGCAGCTTGCCAGTCCGGATTCGCAGGTTGGCAATTTGGACGTGGCTGGCGAGGAACAAACAAGCATCCCCCTCAGAACATCCTCAAGAGAAATGCTGGTATCTCTGAGATACGGCTTTTCGTCTACGTTCGCGGGATAGCTGCTCTATGCCACTTCCCCCTCTCATTTGTTGGCGACGCTCAAGGTTGGCATTCCGCCCTCACGTTGCGATCGTGGCCATTAGAGCGCGTAGGCAAATTCTCATTACTCCAATACGTTCGAGCGAATCGCCTCGCATGCTTGGGGAGGATTAGGATGTCGAAACGAGCCAGGTTTTCCATAAGCCCGCTGTCCATGATCTTTTTGTTGGCGCTTTCCATTTGCACGGATCGGAGCACGCTGGCGCAATCCCCGAGCACCTATGTGTCCTCCATTGCCACCAAAGCGGGCATAGTTCTGGAGCCCCTTCCACACCTTCAGGGGACCTCTCTGCTAACGCTGCCCCCCGACGTTGCGCTACCAGAGGAAATGACTTCGCCGAAGCAGGGATCCATCTATGCCGTGCAGCTTGGTCAGGAACGGGAATACTGGCTGAAGCAGATCGCGGCGACTCCGGCGCTGCGCGACGTCCATTGGCGGCCAGACTTTTCTTCTGTGGAAGCCTATCGAAGATCACTTCGGGATCATCGCGAGAATTTGCGAAAGATGCTGGGACTGCTTGACCTAAGCAACAAGAGTGCGGAAGTCAAGAGCGTGGTTCTGGAGTCGGATGGAGTGGGCGTCGAGGATATAACGATTGAGCTCCAGGAGGATTTTCGGGCGCGTGCCCTGCTGTTTGTACCACATGGCAAGGCAGTGGGGGCGGTGATGGCTCTGCCGGATTCGGAAGAGTCGCGGGAAGCATTCGCTGGAATCGCCGAAGGTGAGACACCGGCGAGTTGGCTCACGTCGCTGCTGGAACATCGGCTCGTTGTGTGTGTACCGGTCACGGTAGAACGAGACAACGATTTTCCGTTTGGAAAGCTTCATCATATTGACCGGCGCCAGCTACTCTACCGCCAGGGTTTCATTGTGGGCCGAACCCTCGTGGGTTTGGAAGTACAGCAGACGCTGGCGCTGCGAGACTATCTTGTTTCACGTTTTCTCCTTCTGAAGGGGCAGGTGGCTGTCTTGGGTGATGGGCAAGGCGGGATGACCGCTCTATATGCGGCTGCCATGGATGGCAGCTTTGGGGCCGTAGCGGCAATCAATTACTTCCGGCAGCGGGAAGACTGCTGGCAAGAGCCGGTGGACCGCATGCTGTACGGCCAGCTGAACGAGTTTGGAGACGCTGAAATCGCGGCCCTGATCGCTCCGCAACGGCTGCACATTATTTACGCACCCAACGGACCAACGCCGGCTGGCAGCGTGCATGCGGAATTGGCACGGACGAAACGTTTTTACGCGGGGCTGGGAAAGCCCGGGGAGCTTAGTGTGAGCGAAGAGCCCAGCGGGAATGAGTTGGCAACCGCGGCTTCAAAGATCGCCACTTGGATAGGCCCAACAGAGGAACAAACGAAGCCACTGATCAATGTCCGCGTGACGAGCGGCGAGGTAGTGAAGGCGCGCGACGAGCAGTTCGAGGCCTTACACCAATACCTACGCCGGCTGGATGCCGAGAGTGACGCGGCGCGGGAGAGCCACTGGAAGTTGTTGTCCACGCCGCCATTGGATAGGGTTCATCGTGCAGAGGCGCTGCGCCAGGAACTTAGGCAGTTAGTGGGAGTTATCCCTACTGGGAATGGGCCACTTAATCCTCGCACGCGGCTGCTGCGGCTAACAGACAAGTTTGCGGCGTATGACGTGCTACTCGACGTGTTGCCGGGAGTAGAAGCTTATGGACAACTATTGATTCCGCGAAATAAGGCGGGGCGTTTACCGGTGGTGATTTGCCAACACGGATTGGGAGATGAACCAGCGAAAATTATCGGCTTAGAACGGCAGCCCCTGGAAGTGGAACCTACGATCTACAATTCCTTAGGTGCGCGTCTGGCCGATCTCGGCTACGTCGTGTTCGCACCCTACGTGACCGTCCCGATGCCTCAGGAAGCACTGGTGAATCCGCTGGTGCGACAGGCGGCCACCCTAGAAAAGATGCGCACCAGCCTGGAGCTCGCAAAGCTGCATCGTATCATCGATTTTCTTCAGTCATTACCTCAAGTGGACTCAAAACGGATCGGCTACTACGGGCTGTCGTACGGAGGCTATTCCGTGACCTGGATGTCTCCGCTGGAGCCGCGAATCAGGGCGGCTGTGATCTCGGGGCATTTTAACGACTGGCGGACGAAAATCACTTACGAGGAGCATGAGACCGGCTACGAGACCAGCTACCTGAAGCATCCGGACGCGGACTTCTACAACTGGAACGTGCTGAATCGCTTTACACATGTGGAGCTAATCGCCGCCCAGTGGCCGAGGGCTGTGTGCGTGGAGTTTGGCGACCGAGACACCACGACCACGCCGGAGTTGCAAAGCTCTCGAGAGACGCGTCTTGCCCGCGCCGCACCCGAAGGCGACACTTCCCGTGCACCAACCACCGCCACACATGGTTTCCTCACCAGTGACAGATCACCCGCGCACCAGAGCGGGAAGCCCCGACCACCTTCGACGGTAATGCCAAGGCGGCCTTGCTGCGTTTCGGGGATTTCCCTCACGTTTGTAAGCAGATCGGCAATTTTGAGGACCGCGACTTCTTGAGGAGGAACGTACGCCGGCTCAACTAATTTCTCTAATTTCTTTGGGACGGCCGCATTCGCCTGGCTCATATCGTATCTCGCCCGAGTTTATCTTTTCTTCCTAATTTCCACAACGGCCGGATCTCCCAAAGTCTCATGGCTGGTTTTGACCCAGATAGATCGCATAGACTCTCCGGAACCCTGCCTGTAGCAGCTTACCGGCGCACGCTTCGCTCGTCGCCCCCGTGTATCTGACGTCATCAAAAACGATCGCATCGAAACCCTTCCACTGGTTCGAGCCGAGCTTGCTGACATATTTACCCGAGAGCGCAGGAATCCGTATCTCCATCGTCTGCAAGTGTTCGTCGATTAGCGGGCGACTCGAAACGGATCGCCCATGCGAGGAATGAATGGCGGTACGCCGGACCACGTAATTTCCGTACGTCACTTTAATACCGGGGACGGCCGCTACGGCTTGGCAGAGGAGCTCGCCTCGATGGGGGCGCTCCGGATCGTGCTTTTTCGAGCTTGGCACCGGGACGAGGATGCATGTTGCTCGATTCAAGTTGTCGTCGGCTTTAATCCTTCGACCGACTTTCCCGGTAAAAAACTCGATCGCTGACGCTTCCCCCTTCTTGAAACCCACGATAGTCCGGGAATAATCATCTCTAACGCCACTGCCTCCGCGCCAAGCAAAATACTTTCCAAGAACGATACTCTCTTCGATGGAAGATTCAACGGCGCCCTCTGATGGCATTGGTACCTCCTATCGAGCGAAAGCCCGGGAGTCGCTGACAGAGATTCAACGGCAAACGGTATTTCCACTTGCCGGCAATCTCGCCCTCTCACCGAAGTCTTCAATTCTCATTTCCGGGACGCCTCTCTAAAGCAGGTTTTCATGCCCCTAGGCAGATTTCTTGAGACCGATCCATGCGCTCGTTACCGACTGTGTGACAAGAACAGCGTTTTTCCTGCCCGTCCCGACCGCAGCATTCCTTGCGGCGGCCCTGACCTCGGAAATATCCCTCTGTGTCGAAACAAAGTATTCCGCCTCCGGAAGATCGTATATCTGACCATCACTTCCCTGGACTTTCCGAGCGAAACCCTTCTTCTCCATTGCGGCATGCAGTTGCTCATAGTCCTGATAATCAGCGTGATGGAGCTCGACCCGCACGATGTACTTGGACATTGCTTCTCCTTCGTTATCCCAAACCAGAACGCGCAAATTCTTCGGAAGCACGTGTGTAACGCTCGCTCCAAATATTCAGACCGATGCCGCCAGGGAAACACTTCTGGCATGATTCTTGCCTTGCGTAAAATCTTGCGCGGTTTGTATCGGCGCACGGCATCCAAAACTGCAGAACGGCTCGATTCTCTTGCTCATTCAGAACCTGCACCTTGTGGGTCGTCACCAATACTTCTTTTATGATTTGTGCGGCCAGCATCGTTCCCGCGGCGACCGATACGAATCCAACCGCAAACCTCTCGGGATCGCCCGCGCGCATCCTCAAGTGCGAAAGAATTCGCCCACCGGTTTCGCCGCAGCGACCCGTCGCGACCCACTCTCGTATCGCTTCCTCTGCTTCTCCTAGGGTTCTCGCCAGCCGTGCCTGCTCCGGCGGCTGTTGGCCTAGCTCCTGCCGAATCTCTTCATCGGTGGGTGACTTCTCTGGGGGATTGAAACACGCGAGACACGCGCCTCGGCCCGGAGGTCCGCATCGGACTAGCTCCGCTCGCAAATCGTCCGTCGACGCCGAAAGGAGAAGCCCAGGATATTGATCTTGCGCCGCCCGGCGAACGGTGTTCTTGTCCACTGCAGATAGCACCACCATTGGCTTCTTTTCCGGATCCTGAAAGAAGAATTCAAACCCCCCGTCGTGCGGAATGACTTTCAGCGGATGGCCGTCGAACGACTGGGCGGCCTGACTTGCCTTTGCTTTTCCGATCGAGTCGGCTCCAAAGAACGAATATCTATTTAGGTTGGAGTTCTCCACCCCCTTCTCATCGTTATCCGCCGCCATCAATTCTCCGCGAATATCGGTAGCCCACAGCGCATGAAGCGCGGAGCACCCCACGGCTCCGACTCCTGCAAGTACAATCGGCCCCGGGAGTACTCCGTCGCAACTCTCTGGCCCCGAGGTATCAACCACCTCTCCGGACCGATAGGTCCACGAGGAATAAAAGGCCCGCCGGGTAGGTGAGAATGCCGACGTGTGCATGCGCGCCAACTTGAAAATCTCTGCTGCAGCGAGGCACGCGCCTATGTAAGGCCCAAACGGCAGCACGCTACCACTGCCATGCGGCACCTCGCCCCCATCGAAAATTCCGCCCCACCAAGCTTCACCATACACATTGATGCGCGCTCCAGCTGTGGCCACAGGACCAACATGCACAACAAATTCCGAACGAGCGCCGCCTTCCGTGAATCGGACGAACGGCAACTTGCTGGCCCCTCTTACCAGAGCATCCCGAAGAGTTGTTTCGTCGGGAGCAAATGGGACAATCCGCCCGCCGACGGGAACGCCATGAGGACAGAACAGCGATACCTCGTCGACGATCCCCTGCAATCGCAGCAAAATATTCAGAAGCATCCAAGCCGTGTGCTGAACGGCGACAAGATGCGCGTTCTCTTCCGCGATTTCCAACGATACGTGAATCTTGGACGATACGTCGAAAGGCAAGAGCTTGCCATAGAGATCACCCTCGTGTCGGTTGGAAACGCGCTCCATGACTATTTCCTCCGAAAGTCAAGTTGTGCAGGCACAACCGAGATGTAGCTTGAGATTTCGCTTTGAGCCAACATTCTCCAACCCCCGTCTTCCCTGACATGCACGCCACAACCCGATATGGCTGGCCGACTCCGCGCATGGTTTGGCATCACGATGGAAACGGCTCCTCGGTGCTGGGAGTAGGCCATTTCATCGTCGTGCTGCGAATGGTCGACCCAATCACTCGGATGGGTGTGCACTTGTGCCAGGCGTTGCAAGTAGTAGGCGCGAAAATGCCGGCCCGCTTGACTCATCGCCTCCGCACTCACTTCGAAATGACGTTCATATAGCTTTGCGTTGGGGAACACGAGCGTCGTGGCTACGCTCAGATCATCCGATGCCGCCACACCGTCGATGTAGGCAACGCGTTCTAGACGGCTTTTGGGCCATGCGAAATTGTCCAAGAGCACGCCCCAGAGGAGATCCGAAACGACAATCATTGTCCCGCCCGCCCGAGATAGTACGGTGGCTGCAATACCTCAGCGAGTCGGTACAGCGTGGCAGCCACAGTGTGTTTGCCTTGCTGCCAAACGGTCGACTCGGGCGGACTGTGACCCACCATGTAGTACTCCGCGGTGAAGGTAAAGCACACCATCTGGCGCGGGGCAGCTTCGCCGGGGAAATTGTAATTCGGGTGCAATCCAAACCACGGCACTGCCCCAATCGTGGGCAACCACTTGGATCCCGGTCCAGCCTGCACCCACGTTTCCGGCTGAACAAAAGCGACCGTAGGCGGAAAGCTGTCGTAGTATTCGGCCCCAATCTTCACATAGTAATCGTCTATACCTCCGTCCGACCGTTTTGCCGGTAACTGGACAACGGCGTAGAGGGGGCCTAAGGCCGCACCCGCGTGTCGGACCCACCCCATTCTTGTCGGCCGCCCCGTGCTCCACGACAGTTCGAGGTCGTTCGCGAGCCTAATTGCCGCGACTTCCGGGTCCGTCCTTACCGGGACGCCGAGCACTCGGCACCGCCGGTTCCACTGGCGAACAGCCATTCGTGCGCCGAGCAATGTTTCTTCGAGTATTCGACGATGTTCAGGTTCTCGAAGGGAAACACGTCCTGCCCATTGCCCTCACACCGCAAGCGATCATCGCCTTTCCGCGTCGTTTTGAGCTCTTTGTACATCTCCTCGACAAAGAATTTCACCGAGTCATCTTTGTCGCCCTTCAAAGACAGGGTTCGACCTGAATCTTCGTTGTGAACCTTGATAGTTACCACTCCTTCGTCATGCTCGACCACTTCGGCTCGTTCCATTTCCCGGCTCCTTATGTGCTTCGGATTTCCTGACGGCCTATGCCACAAGCCCGACCGCCCCACAGGAAATCATAGTACGAATGCAATACAAAGACAACGAATAATTCGTAGTATTATGTATACACTCCGTATCTCCTTAGATGTCCGATACTTACGCCTTGCCAATCAACTCGCTTTCAGGCATAATACGCAGAGAACGAAATTTCCGTACTGGAGGTGCGAGTGCCGAATTTTGGAGAGCTCCTTCGTCGTCTCCGAGGAACCCGACAACAGAAGGACGTTGCCTTTGAATTGCGTATGCCTGTAACGACCCTATCTACTCTCGAAAACCAAGATTCTCTCCCTCGAGGTCCGGTACTAAAGAAGTTTTCGGATTACTACTGTGTACCAGTGACCTATTTTTATTCATCGCCAGCACAAGGTCCACGATCGACCGACAATGCCAAGGCGTGGCTTGAATCCTTAAAGAGTAGGCCCGTGGCCAAAGACGCTATCGCGACCTACGCGCCACCTGAATACCCTGACGAGATTAAGAAACGGTTTGCTGAGACAATTCGCCAGAAGAAACATGCCAAAACTCAGGACAGCAGTTAGAAAAGAAGATTGGGTCCCGTCGGACGAAATACTAGACACGCTCCTCGTCGAGTCCGGAGCCGCTGGGCAGATCCCTACCAACGAAAAAAAACTGCTCAAATTTCTTGGGCTCGAACAGCTCACCTTTGATTTCAAGAAGGAGCTCGATTTTCTCGAGACTCCGGAGACGCAACCGGGTGAGCTGCGCGCGGCGTTGCATCTTGGGGAACGCGTAGTAGCCACGCAGAGTGGGATGGGTGAAAAACGGACCCGATTCAGCGTCTTCCACGAAGTCGCACATTGCGTTCTTCCAGAGCACAATTCCAAACTATTCGTCGACACCGACCAAACCTTGAGTTGGTGGTCCAAAGTACGACTCGAACGGGAGGCTAATCAATTCGCTGCAGACCTTCTGTTTCAGGGCAGAAGATTCACAGATCAAGCCCTCAGTCGGGATGTTTCCGTGAAGTCGGTTTTAGACCTCGCGCCACAATATGGCGCATCGTACGAAGCGGCGTTCCGTAGGTTCACAGAAAATCATACGTTTCCGTGCGCTCTGATCGTCTATCAAAAACCTGTACATCGCGACGAGACTTACATTGAAGATGACGAATATTCCATCCATTACACAATTACGTCTGGGCCGTTTCGAAAACTGTTTTTTACCTCCGTTCAAATGAGCGCGGAAGTGTGCAAATTGACCGAAATCTGTGGTACGGATGAACCATTGAGAACCGGCCAGACCATTGAGAGAGAGTTGACAGTTGAGAGTGCGGGCAAGGAAAAATGGCGGTTCGAAACCGAGATCTTCAGTAATGGATACAAGGTTTTCCAGTTTGTCCGCAGACCAACGACGGAAACCTCAAGGCAAAGCAGATAAGCGGCAGGTTTGCCGTTGCCGGAAGGATCTTCCTCACTCTGGCGTGACCGGATAACCAGCAGCACAAGAGTTGGTCGCAGCTGTGGAGGCGCACGCGACGCGACGCGTTCTTTTGGAAAACCACAAGTTGGTGACGAGGCGCGAGGATCTCCGCCTGCAGGGCCGCACGGGTTCCAAAACTGGA
>Ga0137418_10001641_pt1 | contig 20689 bp, 15 predicted proteins | sample CZODoug3_1_2_16f_FD_122242 | JGI IMG/M metagenome (GOLD analysis project Ga0137418, IMG submission 122242) | Vadose zone soil fungal communities from Angelo Coast Range Reserve, California, USA - CZODoug3_1_2_16fungal (Hybrid Assembly) | ecosystem: Environmental > Terrestrial > Soil > Vadose...
GAGAAACCCAAAGTAGATCAGGAATAAAAACTTTAGCGTATTGCCGTTCATGATATTTATGTTCATATGACGCCCTATTTTATCTGCTTCCGATCCACATTTGTCGTGTAGTCAGTTCAGGTGTGATTCTGGAGGCGTTTTCGCGCAAGCGCTTGTAATTTCGCTCGAGTCAGCGGCATGGGTGACTAGCTATTCGTTGCGCATTATGCCATGGGAGGTTGGAGTGTTCATAAGATTATCTAAACATAACACAAGCCAAGCTCGTCTTCGAGCATTGGTGTTTGCGATCTTACCGCTAGGCCCAATGTCGAGCAACTCGGCTCTGAGCGACACAACCACGGAAGAAACACATTGGAAGGCGCAATGGATTACGGCGCCGGGAGTGGCGGAGCGGGACAGTGTGGTGCTGCATTTCCGGAAGGTGGTGGAGCTGGGGACGGCGCCGACGCGATTCGTGGTGGATGTCAGCGCGGACAACCAATTCATCCTTTATGTGAACGGAAAAGAAGCAGGACGAGGGCCGAGCCGGGCCGACTTGGGGCACTGGAGGTACGAGACGTATGACATTGGGCCGCTGCTGCATGTGGGCAAGAATATTTTGGCAGCGACGGTGTGGCACTTCGGAACACATGCGGCGATTGCCCAGATAAGCGAACGGACGGGATTTCTGCTGCATGGGGAAAGCGAAGCGGAGAGCGCGGCGGATACCAATGCGAGTTGGGATGTTGAAGAGGAAAGCGGAATCACAACTTTGCGGCCGAGGGTGAAAGGATACTTTGCCGCTGAACCGGGCCAGCGGGTGGATGGCGCACGGTTCGATTGGTATGCAGTGGGAGAGAACACCAACTCCAGCCATCAGAGCTTGTGGGCGAAAGCGGTGACGCTGGGACGCGGGGCGCTTCGGTATGAGCAGGATGCGCCGAACCATTGGCAACTGGTGGCTGATCCATTGCCCGCGATGGAGATGACGGAAGTGCCGGCGGGCAGAGTGGTACGCACAAGCTGCGCAATGCTCTCCAGGGGTTTTCCACGCGACGAAATCAGTCTTCCGGCGCGCAGCACGTGCAGCATTCTGCTGGACAACGGTGAACTGACCACTGGCTATCCCGCGCTGACGGTTAGCCAAGGGCACGGCACGGCGATTCGCCTAACGTATGCGGAAGCGCTGGTGGATGAAAAGGGACAAAAAGGAAATCGCAATCAAATTGAAGGCAAACACATCGAGGGAGTGGTGGATGAGTTTTTGCCGGGCGGCGGCGAAAGCAAGAGGGAATTTTCTCCACTGAGTTGGCGGACCTGGCGATACATGGAGGTGGATGTCCAGACGCACGACGAGCCGGTGCGAATCGCAGGGATGAAGACGTGGTTCAGCGCGTATCCGTTTGTGGAACGCGGATATTTTCACGCGGATGACGCGGGACTGGATTCGATCTGGAAAATCGGGTGGCGAACGGCGCGGCTGGACGCGCATGACACTTATATGGATACGCCGTATTGGGAACGGCTGCAGTACATCGGAGACACGCGGATTCAGGCGCTGATTTCGTATAGCGTGGCGGGGGATGACCGGTTGGCGCGGCAGGCGATTGAGGCGTTCAACAATTCGCGGGTGCCGGAAGGCTTGACGCAGAGCCGGTATCCATCGTCGCTGGTGCAGATGATTCCGACGTTTTCGTTGATGTGGGTGGGAATGGTGCACGATTTCTGGATGTACCGCGGCGATGCGGAGTTTGTGCGCGGGCAGGTGCCGGGAACGCGAACGGCGTTGGACTGGTTTCTGGAACGGCAGCGAGCGGATGGATTGCTGGGGAAAATTCCGTGGTGGCCATTTGTAGACTGGGGTGAGGATTTCAACGGAGGGGTGCCGCCGCAGGAGGTGGATGGCGGCTCGGCGGTGATGACGCTGCAGTTTGTGGAGGCGCTGCGGTATGGCGCGGAGCTGGAACGCGCGCACGGCGATGTTTTTGTGGCGGAAAAATACGAGAAGGCAGCGGAGCGAGCGGCGACGGCAGTGCGCAAGCTTTGCTGGAACGAAAAATTTGGGTTACTGGCGGATACACCGGCGCAGAAGCATTTCAGCCAGCATGCCAATATTCTGGGTGTGTGGCTGGACGTGATTCCCGCGGCGCAGCAAAAGGAAGTGCTAACGAAGATTTTGTCGAAGAGCGATGCGGGATTTGCTGCAACCGGTGAAGTTCCGGAGATGACGGCGGCGACTTATTATTTTAGGTTTTACCTTGCGCGGGCGGTGGAACATGCGGGGATGGGCGACGAGTATTTGAAATTGCTGGGACCGTGGCGAGAGATGGTTGGACTCGGGCTGACGACGTGGGCCGAGTCTCCCGAGCCAACACGATCGGACTCGCATGCCTGGAGCGCGCATCCGAATTTTGATCTATTGAGGATCGTGGCGGGGATTCGTCCAGCTAAACCGGGATTTGCGAGCGTGGTGATCGAACCGCACTTGGGAACATTGAAGCAGGTAAAGGCGGCGATGGCGATTCCACAGGGGATGGTTGAAGTGGAATACCAGCGGACGGCAGCGGGATTGAACGCAACAGTGAAGTTACCCGAAGGCGTTTCTGGCGAATTGAATTGGAAGGGGCGGGCGATGGCTGTGAAGGCGGGAGGACAAACGGTTACGCTGCCGTAGGTTTAGTCTCGCGAAAAGCAGATTCCTTCCGACAGGGTCGGAACCTTCGGTCGCTGCGATCGGAATGACGAGGCAACAAAGAGGCCGCCCTAAAGGGCGGCACTACGAAAATCTGTCAGCGATTCCAGAATTTGTAGACGGCGGCGTAGTCGAGGTCGTCTTTGGATGAACCTTTGACGGAATTGTAGATTTCCCGCGCTGCGGCGGCGGCAGGAAGCGGAATGCCAAGCTGGTTGCCGAGGTCGAGCGCCAGGCCTAAATCCTTGTGCATCAGACGCAGCGGAAAACTGGGCTTATAGTCGGCGCTCAGCATGACCGGAGCTTTTACGTCCAGCACGCCGGAACGGGCCATGCTGGATTGCATGACTTCTACCAGCTTTTCTCCCGCGAAACCTGCTCCAGTGACCAAAGCGAGGGCTTCGGCAAAAGCGTCAACTTGCAACGCGAGGAGAAGATTCATTGCAAGTTTGATGGTTTGTCCGGCGCCGTTGGTGCCCAGATGAAAGAGTTTTTTGCCCATGGCCGAAAGCACAGGGCGTGCGGCTTCCAGCGTTTCGCCTTCGCCGCCGATCATGAACAACAGTTCGCCTTTTTCGGCGCCCCAGGTGCCGCCAGTAACCGGCGCGTCCAGGAAACGAATGCTTCTAGCGGCCGAAGCCGCTGCTATTTTGCGCGCCAGGGCGGGCGAGACGGTGCTGGAGTCAATGTAGATTGCGCCTTTGTTCAGCGCAGCAAACGCGCCGCCGGAGTTTTCGTCGCTGCCCCACAAAACTCCTTCGAGGGCAGGCGGGTCGCTGACGATGGTGATGAGCACGTCGGCTGAGGCGGCAGCTTCTTTGGGAGAAGCGGCGAGGCGAGCACCGGCAGCGACCAGTGAGTCTGCGCGCGCGGCGGTGCGATTCCAAACCACCAGGGGAAAACCGGCTTTGAGGAGATTGTGGCCCATCGGGCGGCCCATGAGGCCAAGTCCGATTAGGCTGACGGTGGGTTGCGGCACGATTGCCTCCAAGCGATTAGGAAAACAGCAATTAGTAAAATGCGATTCGCAAAATAAAAAAGGTACGAGTCGAAGAGATAGTTTAGCGCAGCAGGGAGGTCAGGCGCACATCGGTGGAGACCGAGGAATCGAACTCGACGGAAATTTTAAGAGGATAGGTTTCGGAAATGGCGCGGGACAAGAGGCGCTACGCCGGATTTGACCGACTAGCAACTGCTACGAGCGCGGAGCCAGCGCCGGCATGAGCCGCGTCCGCTTGCAAAGGCTCAGAGGTTGCCGCAGAAGGCTTCGCGACTTGCGGTGCGGAGGAAGGGGCTGGACTTTCAAGATTGACCGCCGCGTCCACCCGAATAATGCAGTGATACGGTATTTCCCAGCGGAAAATTTTCTGCTGGCCGTTCTGATTGTGGTTCTGTCCAAGGAAGATCGAGCGGCCGGAATCCGCAAGCAGGGTAGCGGAAGCGGATAGGCGAGAATCTCCCGCGCGATATTGAAGCTCTACCAGGCGCCCGAGAAAGGCTGAGTAGCGGGCCATGGATGGAGTCTGGTGAGAGGGGATTCCAGCGTCAATAGTACGAGGTTAATTATGAGAGGAATCTTGTGGAAATCGCACCAATCTGAAACGCCACCGCTTGAACAGGATGGTGTTCGCGAGGAAAACTTAGCGAGCGAGATCGGCGACAACGGCTTCACCGGCGCGGCGGCCACTAAGCATGGCGCCCTGAATCGAAGCATTGTCGCGGTGATCGCCACAGACATAAACGCCAGGCCGAACGCGAACCGGCCGCTGCGGCGGTTCAAGAGTGCCGGGATACTGCTGCGGTTGAGCGTGCGGGATGCGGTAACTTCGCAAGTAGCGCCACGAGCCGACGACCGGCCCAAACCAATTTTTCATTTGGGCGATGACAAAACCGCTGAGTTGCTGGTCGGTGAGCTGCTGGGTGCCGAGCACGGTGACCGACACCAGCGATTTGCCGGGCGGCGCGTAAGAGGGAGCGACCTGACTCAACACCGCAAAATTGTTAACTGGTCCCGCGCCGTCGCCGTTCAGAACGAGAAGCGGACGCGGAATAGGCGGCTCGTCAGCGGAATAGTAGAAACAGGAAACGCTGCGTGAAGCGGGCTCGGCTTCGCCGACCAGATGCGCGGCTGCCGGCGCATCGGCAGCCACCACGATCGCGCGTGCGCGCAGCGATTCGCCGCCGTGTAGCGTGAGTTCGTTTTCATGCAGCGATTCGGCGTGGGTGTTGAAACGGATGACGTCGGGCGGGAGCAGCGCGGCGAGTTGCGCTGGAATCGCGCCCATGCCGCCAGCGGGCACGGCGGTATCGCCTTCGGAGAGCATTTTGAAAACGAATTCAAACATGCGGCTGGAGGATTGCAGTTCGCCATCCAGAAGAATGCCGCCGAAAAAAGGCCGGAAGAAGCGGTGGATAAATTCGTCGGAGAATCCGGCGGAACGAAGAGCAACCTTGGTGGAAGTTTCCGGCCGCTGAAAAATTTTTTCGATGGAAGAGTTGCGAAGATGCGAGCGCAGACGGAGAATCCGCAATTTGTCAAAGAAGCTGCCGAAATCGGAGCTGAATGCTTCGCCCCAGCCGCCGGGAGTGCGCCAGGGATCGATGAGCTTGTTCAAGCGGCCGGCAAACCAGGAGAGCGCGCCGGGAGTGAATTTTTTCAGGTCGAGAGCCTGGTAATCGAGAGTGCGTTGCGCTTCGGGATAAGCTGTGAGTAAGACTTGAAAGCCGCGGTCGAGCAGGAAGCCTTCGAACTGGTCGGTGCGGACCCGCCCGCCAACGCCATCGGAAGTTTCAAGGATTTGAAATGAGATGCCGGCGTCGGTGAGATGGCGACCGCAAGCCAGTCCTGCAAGGCCCGCACCGATAATGACTACGTCCGGACTGGTGGTCATTCCGCGCGTCTCCGAAAGAGCTGACAAATTGCAGCTGCATAAAAACCCTTACTGCGAAGGATGAAGTGAATATCGTGCGGCAAGACGGCGGCTGGGCGCAAGGCCGCAGTTGCAAAACCTCACGCAGTGGCCAGATCGAGATAGTTTGGCCGGTCAGAGACCAGTTTGTGGCGAAATGCTTTGAGGATGTGATCGCCACGGAGCAAAAATGCTCCGGGCATTTGCTGCACATCGCCTGCAGGCAGTCCAATGAAGTTGCCTTCGAGCCAGGAAAGCAGCATGCGGTAAATGCTCTCGCTGTTGAGGTACTGGCGCAGTTCGGCGTGGGTCAGCCCGAACGCCTGGTAGAGTTTGCCGAAAGGATCTGAGAAGCGAGGAAGATCGTCCAATTTGTAGGGTGCGAAGAATTTTGCGGCGCGCTCTTCGGTCCCCAGATGCACGAAGGCCAGGCGGGTCCCTTTGGATTCCAGTTCGCTGCGAAGTTTGGAGAGCTCGGCGACCGCCTCGCGACAAAAGGTTCAACCGAAGTGACGGAGGAAGACCAGGAGGAGCGGACGATCGGACGAAATGATGGCTATCGTCTGGCCGGACTGCGAGTGGTAAGACTGCAGTAGCTGCGGATCGATGCGCTTGGCGGAGAACATGCTAAGGCTAATCTTTGCTGATTTTGGCCGGAGTGGCAACGGCGGAGGCCGGGTTCGTGGCGCCAGGCAAACATGCGTCCGCATTTGCGGCAGGTCCAGGTGCCAGCCACTGCGCAGCCCTTTGGATGGTCTGGTTTGGCGGACGACGCGCGCTATCTTGCCACGGCGCTGAAGGCTCGAGGATTTGAGGCGTACACGATCAACGCAGCGAGCAAGAAGCTGAGAACAGTGATCATGATGACGTTGGTGATCCGCCGGGACCGACGGCGGCGAGCAATATAGTCGCGCGGCAGATCGCGAAACTGATTGACGAAATGAGAAAAGGTAGAATTAGCCCTAGAACGCATAAAAGCTCCCTAAATGGACAAGATTGGAGCTGCGCGGCGGCGAGGGAAAGTGCGTAAACGGGGTAGGGCGGAGAACCCGGCTGTCGGCAACGTCCCCTAATCAGCTCGGGGAAAGTCTAACAATTTTCTAACAAAGTTGGTAATTATTTTTCTAACAGAGTTGGTAATGGTTTTTGGGTACGGCGGAGTGGAACTCTAGATCTATCTCAATTAATTACTACGAACGTCGCCATGAGTACCTAACCAAATTCGCCGGCCGGTGGCATGACCAACGCGGCAAATGCAGGCAGACCTACCATCACACAGAGCGGGATTGCCTTGACATTTCCGGCTAACAGGCTATTTTGAGCGTTCGGATTTGAGGTGCTGCTCGCCGGAGGAGATGGTGATGATGCGTAAGTTTATGGTGTTGGCGGTGTTGAGTGGAATGGCGCTGTTGCCGGCAATGGGGCAGGAGAAGAAGGCGGCGAAGTCGTACGTGTTGAAGGCCGCGCGAATGTTTGATGGCAAGAGCAACGCGCTGGTGTCGCCGGGGCTGGTGGTGGTAAGCGACGGCAAGATTGTGGGAGTGGGAGCGGGCGCCGAAACGCCGGTCGGCGCGCAAGTGATTGAACTGGGCGACGCAACGCTTTTACCAGGATTTATTGATGCGCACACTCATTTGACGATGATGTACCGCGAGGATTATACGCGGGCGGCGCTGGACGGGCTGCAAAAAACGATTCCGGAGATGGCGCTGGACGGCAGCGTGAATGCGCGGGTCACACTGATGGCGGGATTTACGACGGTGCGCGACGTGGGATCGAGAGATTATCTCGACGCGGGATTGCGCAACGCGATCAACCGCGGAGTAGTGCCGGGTCCGCGGATGCTGGTGGCGGTGCATGCGATCGGAGCGACCGGCGGACACTGCGATGAAACGGGTTTCCGCGAAGGCGCGCTGGGGCCAGAGACCGGGCCGGAGGTAGGAGTGATTAATGGGCCGGATGAAGCGCGGCGAGCGGTGCGGTTGGCACACAAGTATGGAGCGACGGTGATTAAAACGTGCGCGACGGGTGGAGTGCTTTCTCTTGCCGACGCAGTGGACACGCCGCAACTAACGCAAGCGGAACTCGATGCGCTGGTGGATGAGGCGCACGCTTTACGGCTGAAGACCGCGGCGCACGCGCATGGAGCCGAGGGTGCGAAGCGGGCGATCCGCGCGGGGATCGATTCGATCGAGCACGGGTCTTTTCTGGATGATGAGGCTCTGGACCTGATGAAGCAGAAGGGCACTTACTACGTGCCGACGCTGATGGCGGTGCAAGGGTTGACCGAGCAGATTGCCAAAGGCGTGCCGATTCCGCCGGCGATTCGGGTGAAAGCGGACGCGGCGATTGCGGCGGTGCACCAAACGTTTCAGAGAGCGCTGGCGAAGGGAATCAAGATTGGGCTGGGGACGGACGCGGCAGTTTATCCGCACGGGCGCAATGGCGAAGAGTTTCACCAGATGGTGGACCTGGGCATGAAACCGATTGACGCGCTGAAGGCGGGAACTTCGAACGATGCGGACCTGCTGGGCCTGGCGAAAACGATTGGAACGCTGGAAGCCGGGAAGCTGGCCGATGTGGTGGCAGTCCCCGGCGACCCAATACAGAATATCCGGCAGACGGAACACGTGTTTTTTGTGATGAAGGAAGGCGTGATTTACAAGAACGAGAAGGCGAACTGAAACGGGCTCCACGAGCGCGTTTGAGAGTTGAGCCGAAAAGCAGATCCCTTCCGACAAGCTCGGAGCCTTCGGTCACCCGGTGCCGCGGGCTCGGGATGACAATCATGGGCGCGTTCAACCATATTTGGAGCTCGCGATGAGTGAGTTAGCGCAATTGATTGCGACGGATTTGGCGGCGTACTACGAAATGGTGCGCGAGCAGACGCATCTTTGGGTGGATCCGCTAACGGAAGAACAGCTGTGGAGGCGCCCGTTTGCGCACGGAAACAGCGCCGGGCACTTGCTGCTGCACATGACCGGAAATTTGAGCTACTACATCGGGGCGCGAGTGGCGGAAAACGGTTACGTACGGGACCGCGACCGGGAATTCACCGAGCCAGAACCAAGGCCAAAAGACGAAGTGCTGGAGGCGTTCGACCGGACGATAGCGATGGTGATCGAGACGATTGAGAAGCAGGGAGCCGAGGATTGGCTGAAAGAATATTCCGGGCTGCGCGAACCGGAAGCGGCGGAACGATTTGCGATATTTCTGCGCTGCGCGGGGCACGCGTATCATCATGTGGGGCAACTGATTTATTTGTCGCGCGAACTGACGAAGTAATTGTCACAACGTTTTTGGGTCAAAGCAAAATGCGGCCGTCGCGCGCGCAACCGGTTCCGGTTACAATCGCTGGCACCAGAGATGAGCGATTTCTCTCCTTCCATTTCAAATCGATTGAATGAAAGTGCGCTGCGCGAATGGAGTGTGGCTGCGCTGGTGTCAGTGTGCGTTTCGCTGGCGGTGGTGGCTCCGTTTTTCCGTCTGGGAACAGCGTCCGGGCACGACGTGGCATTTCACATGGCTTCGTGGCTGGATGCGGCGGGGCAATGGAAGGAAGGAGTACTCTTCCCGCGCTGGACGGAGTGGGCCAACTTTGGATTTGGCGAGCCGCGATTTATTTTCTATCCACCGCTTTCGTGGATTTTCGGAGCATTTCTCGGGACGTTGATTCCCTGGCAGTCGGTGGCACTGGCATTCAATGTTTGCGCTCAGGTTTTAGCTGGGCTCTCGATGTACGCGCTGATGCGAAGAATCAGCGACAACCGATTTGCGGCGCTGCTTGGAGCCGGATGCTTCGCCGCGAATCCCTATGCGCTGCTGATCATTTATATGCGCAGCGATTTCGCGGAACTGCTGGCGATGGCATTCTTTCCGCTACTTTTTCTGGCGGCGCTGAGAGTTAGCGGCGATCTCAGTGGGGGCGAAAAGCGCGACTGGCTGCGAAACACTTTTCCCTTTGCGGTTTGGTTTTGCTCGATCTGGCTGAGCAATGCGCCGGCAGCGGTGATTGCCACGTACAGCCTTGCACTGGTTTTTGCGGCCGCGGCTTGGCGACAACGATCTACGGTGCCGCTGAAGAACGGCGCATCGGGCATGGCTCTGGGATTCGGCTTCGCGGCGTTCTACTTAGTTCCCGCGATCTATGAACAGCGTTGGGTGAATATTTCCGGAGCGCTGGCCGGCGGACTCAGGCCTGCCGAGAATTTCCTGTTCGCGAAGACCAGTGATGCCGAGCACGACGACTTCAATCGAGTCGCTTCACGGCTGGCGGTGTTGCTGATCGTGTGGGTGTGCGTGGCTGCGATTGCCGCGTGGCGATGGCGTTCGATGGAGTCCGATTCCTCACGGAAAACAATCCCGCAAGTGACCACGGGAGCTCTGGCCGCTGGCGCAATCTTCTTGATGCTGCCGATCAGCAATGTGCTATGGAGAGTCCTTCCGGAGCTGCGGTTTGTCCAGTTTCCGTGGCGCTGGATGTCCGTGCTGGCGGTTAGCGCGGTGATTCTGACCGCCGCGTCGGCGCGCGATTGGCTGCGCTGGGCCTGGCTGATGTGCACGGTTGCGGCGCTGGTTGTTTCGGGATATTTGTTGGTGAAAAAGGCGTGGTGGGACACCGAGGACATGCCGGCACTGCAAGCGGCTCTAAGAAACGGGGCCGGATTTGAAGGGACCGACGAGTACGATCCCATCGGCGATGACCGCACCGATTTGCCACAGCAAAAGCAACGCGCAGTGATGCTGAACGTTTCCGCCGATAGCGAAGTTTACAAAGAAGCAACGATTGTGGTGCAGAGGTGGAATGCCGAACATCGGACGGTGCGAGTCGTGGCGAGCAAGCCGGGGCGCTTAGCGGTAGAGCTCTTGAATTATCCGGGATGGCGGGTCACGTTAAACGGAAATCTGATTTTGCCGCAACATCCTAGAGGAACCGAGCAAATGATCGTGCCGGTACCCGCAGGCGAATCGGAAATTCATATTGATTTCACGCGCACCATCGATCGAGCGGCTGGCGGCTGGATTTCTGCGTTGAGTTTCCTGGCGTCGCTGGGCGCGCTAGGGTGGAAGCGCCGCACCGCGCAACCAGCAAACGCTTAGCGGCGATCCACAGCGGGGTGCCTGACGTCCTGGCCTTGCACCAGGTAGATCACGTCTTCGGCAATGTTGGTGGCGTGGTCGCCGATACGTTCCAGATTTTTTGCGACCAGAATGAGTTCGAAAGCGGGGAAAACCACGCTGGAATCGCCCATCATGTAGGTGAGCAGTTCGCGAAAAATCTGGTCGCGATAGTGATCGACTTTGTCGTCGCTGGCCAAAACCTTGCGGGCCAGGTCCACATCGCGGCGGACCACCGCATTCAGCGCATCGCGAACCATCTCTTCGGCCACTTCGCTCATGCGCGGAAGGTCGACATAGGGCTTGACGCGCGGGTGGCGAAGGATGCGCAGCGCACCTTGCGAAATGTTTACGGCCTGGTCGCCAATGCGTTCCAGATCGTTGTTGATGCGAGAAACCGCCAGCACAAAGCGCAGGTCGATGGCCATAAGCTGATGCAAAGCGAGAAGCTGCACCACGCGGTCGTCAATTTCCAGCTGCAATTCGTTGATGGCGCCTTCTTCATCGAGCACGCGGTTGGCGAGTTGTTCATCGGAATCCAGCACCGCATGCACCGACTGATGCACCGCGCGCTCGGCCAGACTGCCCATCCAGAGCAGGCGCTCTTTCAATTCGTTCAAATCTTTTTCGAAGTGGCGTTCCATAATTCCTTTCTTTCACCGGCCTCGATGCGGAAGGCGAAGCAAGATTCCTGGTGCCCCTGCAGCGGACTCGGAATGACGGCTGTGGGCGAAACGAATCACTGATGCGAACTCAGCCAAAGCGGCCGGTGATATAAGCTTCCGTTCGCGGATCGCCCGGCGTAGTGAACAATTGCGGCGTGGGGCTGAACTCCACCAACTGGCCGACCAGCAAGAACGCCGTGAAGTCGCTGACCCGCGCGGCTTGTTGCATATTGTGAGTGACGATGGCGATGGTACACGAATCCTTCAATTGCACCAGCAGTTCCTCAATTTTCGCGGTACTAATAGGATCCAGAGCCGAGCACGGTTCATCGAGCAACAACACTTCGGGCTCAACCGCTAGACCGCGGGCGATACACAAGCGCTGTTGCTGGCCGCCGGAAAGCTCATAGGCCGACTTGTGCAAGTGATCCTTCACTTCATCCCACAAAGCAGCGCGACGCAAACTTTTTTCCACGATTTCAGCGATGGGCAGGCTTGAGCCGTTGATCTTCGGGCCATAGGCTACGTTTTCGAAAATCGATTTGGGGAAAGGATTCGGGCGTTGGAAGACCATACCGACGCGGCGGCGCAGCTGAGTGACGTCCTGGGAGAGGATGTTCTGCCCATCGAGGAGAATTTCTCCTTCCAGCCGGGCGTTGCTAACGGTTTCGTGCATGCGATTGAAAGTACGCAGCAATGTGGACTTGCCGCAGCCGGATGGACCGATCAGCGCGGTAACGTGGTTGTTGGCAATGCCCATATTAATGTCAAACAGCGTTTGCTTGGCGCCATAAAAGAAATTTACCTTCGAGACTTTCATGCGCATAGAGGTGGGCGCAACAGTCTCGCGGCTGGTGTTCACGATGCCGGTCGGCTTTAGGTTCACATTCACTACTGGCCTCGCAGAAGCTTGCATTGTCTCTACCTCGGTACCGCAACCCCGCGGGAGAGAATCACCCGCGCAATAATGTTGACCATTAGGATTAATGCCAAAAGCACCAGGCCAGCAGCCCAAGCCTGCCTATGCCAGTCGTCGTAAGGCGAGATGGCGTAGTTGTAAATGACCACCGGAAGCGAAGCCGTTGGCTGATTCAGACCAGGACTCCAGTAACGATTTCCAAAGGCGGTAAACAGGAGCGGCGCGGTTTCGCCTGCCACGCGGGCCAAGGCCAGCAGAATGGCGGTCATGATCCCGCGGTAAGCAGCGGGGACGACAACTCTAGCGATGGTGGTCCATTTGCTGGCGCCGAGGGCCATGGAGCCCTCGCGCAGAGCGCGCGGGACAGCGAGCAGAAACTCTTCAGTGCTGCGCAAGGTGATCGGGATCATCATCAAACCGAGTGCGAATGCTCCGGCCAGAGTGGAAAAATGCTTAAAGGGAAGTACTACCAGCGCGTAAGCGAAGATGCCGATGACGATGGAAGGAACGCCATTTAGCAGGTCGGCTGCATAACGAACCACAAAAGCTACCTTGTGGCCGCTGAATTCAGAAAGATAAACTCCGCCGAAAAACCCGATCGGAACGCCGAACACGGAAGCGAGAAACAGCAACTTGGCGCTGCCGAGGATGGCGTTGGCCATGCCGCCACCCGATTCACCCACCGGTGTCGGCAATTTTGTAAAGAAGTCCCAGTTGATGGAGGTGCCGCCGTGATAGACGAGATAGCCGAGAATAAAAAAGAGCACAGAAACCGCCACCAAGGCACACACACCAGTCATGGTAAGCATCAAGCCGCTGACGAACTTCCGCCAACGAAGACGAGCGGTCATGCGTGCCCCGTTCCGCTGCCGCGCTGAGTGGTGAGCAGCATCAGCAGGCGCGCCAGACCGTTGAGGATGAAGGTCAGCAGAAACAGCACTAACCCAAGTTCAATGAGCGCCTGCAAATAGAGGTCGCCGGTAGCTTCGGTGAATTCATTGGCGATCACCGCGGCAATCGAATATCCCGGAGAAAAAAGCGAACCGCTGATGGTTGGGGTGTTGCCGATGACCATGGTGACGGCCATGGTCTCGCCGAGGGCGCGCGCGAGTGCCAGAAAGATTGAGCCCATGATGCCGGTTTTGGCGAACGGGACGACCACTTTCCACGTAGATTCCCAGCGGGTGGAGCCCAGAGCCAGAGCCGCTTCGCGCTGGTCTTGGGGGACGGAGAGCAACACTTCGCGCGAAACCGAAATAATGTAAGGAATCACCATGATTGCCAGCACGATGCCGGCGGTCAAAAAACCAACGCCGTAAGCCGGCCCTTGAAACAGCGGGAGAAAACCCAGAGTACTTTTCAACGCCGGCTGAATCCATTCGCGCATAATCGGAACCACGATGAACACGCCGAGCAGTCCGTAAATGACACTGGGCACCGCGGCCAGCAAGTCGATGAAGAATTGCAGGCTGTCTGAAACCTTTGGCGGGGCCAGCTCCGCAAGAAAAATCGCCGCGCCAATTCCAAGTGGAACGGCAAGAAAGAGCGCGACACCGGCGGTCATCAGGGTGCCGTAGATAAACGGCAAAGCGCCGAAATTTTCGGCGATGGGGTCCCAAATTCTGGTGACGAAAAAACTGAGTCCAAACTTATGGCGCGGAAGCGTGGAGCCGACCCACAACTCAAACACCAGCGCAACGGAGATGAGTACTACCGTCGCGGCGAACAAGAACGTGATCAGACGAGCGATTTCGTCGCCGTCGGACAGCCGGGATAGAAACGAACGCGAGCCCGGCAGTGGGCTCGCGTTCGGAACGTTAATGGATGAAGTTGCCAAGATCCTGCTTACCGCTCCCTTGAATTTGAGCAGCTGCTACTGAATTTTGTTAACGGCCTTCAGTTCTTTGTCGACCACTTCCTTGGGCAGCTTGGCGTAAGAGAGGGCTTCGACGAAGTTCTGTCCGTCGGTAATGGCCCAAGTCAGGAACTTTTTCAGCGCGTCACGCTTGGCGCTATCCTTGAATTTTTCCGGGATCAGCAGCCAGGTGAAGCTGGAAATCGGGTAGGCATTCTTGCTGGCCGAGTTGGTGATGGAAACGCGGAAATCATCAGGCATGGTTTTCACCGCGCCTGCCGCAGCTTCGGTGACGCTGGCCAGGTCCGCTTTCACGAAGGAGCCAGAGGAATTCTTCACGCTCCCGTAAGGTACCTTGTTCTGCGCGGCGTAGATCAGCTCGACGTAGCCGATGGCATTGGGGGTCTGCTTGATCAGGCCGGTAACGCCTTCATTTCCCTTGCCGCCAAGTCCCACCGGCCAGTTGACCGAGGTGCCCTTGCCGACTTTGTCTTTCCAGTCCGAATTAACTTTCGAAAGGTAGTCGGTCCAAATGTAGGTGGTTCCGCTGCCGTCCGAGCGGTGAATCACGACGATGTCGTTTGCGGGGAGGGCGATGCCTTTGTTGGCTCCTGCGATAGCAGGGTCATTCCATTTGGAAATGCGACCCAGGAAAATTCCGGACAACGCTTCCGGCGTAAAGTTCAACGCCTCGCTGACACCGGGAACATTGTAGGTGGGAACCACCGCACCGAGAACCGTCGGAAAATGGAAAATGCCCGCGCCATTTTTGGTTTTAAATGCTTTCAGCTGATCGTCGTTCATGGGTCCGTCTGATGCTCCGAAATCGACGGTACCGTCGGTGGTCTGCTTGATACCCGCACCGGAACCCACCGACTGATAGTTGATTTGGGTACCGTTGGCCTTATGAAATTCGTCAAACCATTTGGAATAAATAGGAGCCGGGAAAGTCGCACCCGCTCCGTTGATCAGCAGTGCGCTCTGGGCCCACACCATTCCGCCAAGGGCCAGAAGGATTACGAACATACCTGCAAGTCGCTTCATTAGAGTTTCGCTCCGTATGAGTAGCCCGTTGGGCGGCCACTCCTCGACTGTTGTGATGAAATTCGAACGCTAAGAGATTGTGTGCGTCTCATGTTACGGAATTGTTACAGTCGGTTCAGAGTTGGTTGAATCCCGTAAGCGATTGAATTGGTGTGATTTGCTGGGCTGATTACAGGACGATGACATTGATTCGTCATGAAAAAAGGCGGCGCCTTGAGAGCGCCGCCTTTTTTCTCGACCCCAGGGGAGGGGCTAGCCGTGATACATCCGGTTTAGGGAATGTAGTAGCGGAGAGAAGTGAACACCATGTTGTCGTTGCCCTTCGGTCCGATACTAATGGCGGAATTGCCATTGTTGCCGGACCAAGCGCTCTTGGTGAGGTAGGAATACTGCATGCCCAATTGCACGCGACCCTTTGGACCCGCGTAGAACTTGTACCAGAAGCCGAGTGTGCCTTCCTGGATGAAGCGGATGTCACCGGCGCAATTGGAACCAGTAGACGGGTTAAAGTCGTTCGTTGGAACGCCTTCCGTGGCGCAGCCGGAGTTGTTGGCTTGGTAGTTGCCGTATCCACCGATCTGATTAAGTTTGAAGGTGGTGGTCGTGGTGGCTGGAATCGCTGTCGACGTGGCGGTCGCTGGAATCGCAGCGGTCTTGGTGATGGTTATAGCGTTGTAGCCCTGATAGCCTGCGCGCCAAGCGTATTCCCCGCCGTAGTAAGCGTAGATGTCGAGCTTAGGGGTCGGGTGAAGTTCGAGCCTCGCCAGCCCGTGCGCGGTACGGATCAGCGCGAGCGTTCCGTCGGGGCGTGCGGTGGCATCAGCAAGCTGCGCTGAGCCGTAGCGGCCAATGCCGTCTCCGGCTACAGCCTTGATACCGAACTCCGCCTTGTTATGAGCGATCGGCAGTAACATGCTGGCGCCGAGGCCACCGCCGGTCTTGGAGCTGTTGGTTGCGCCGAAGCTGCTGACGGTAACATTTGAAGTCGCGGTTGCGTTATTCGGGCAAGTGACTTGAGTCGGCGTCACCGGGGTGACCGTATCATTCGCGTTAGAGCCTACGACACCGCAAGGATAGATCCGGTCCTGGAAGTTGCTGATAATCCCGAACAGTTCATAGTGACCGAAGCCGGGATCGGCGGCAGCCTTGAAAATGAAGTCCGGAGCCTTGTTGGTGGTATAGCCGGAGGCGTCGAACGCGTTGTACAAGCCGCCGCCCGCTCCAGGAGCGTTGAGGAAGAAGTTCCAAGTGGTGGCGGTAGTAGCGCCAGAAGTGACGATGGTCGCAGGAGCTGCGGCACTGTTGATAGTGGTCACAGAGGAGAAGCCGCGGCCGCCGATGGTGGCTTGCGGACCTTCGATCGAAACGCCGAGAGCGAACTTGCCTCCGAAGTTTTTCACCGCGCGCATCCCGTACTGCCGCGCCCAGGTGTATCCAGCGACGTACTGTGGATCAATCTGCAGGGGGTTTGATTCCTGGCGATTGTTAATGCCCTTCCTGTTCTCCGTCGCCAGCGACCACATCTGACCACCGGTCAACTGCCAGCCGTTTTCCCAAGTGATCTGAGCGAACGCCTGCCGGGTCCGCCACACATAGCTGTTGCTCTGGCGGTTGTTGGAGGTGGTGCCTGCGGCTAGGTAGTCAGCTTCATAGTAGCCGCCGATCTTCGCGGTGGCCAACTTGCCTTCCAGCAACAAGCTCAAGCGGCTCTGACGGGCGGTGAAGTTATTTTCGTTCACGTGAGCCAAGTCGGAGGCGGTGAAAGGAATGCCGGTGAACGGAGTATTGATGTCACCGCTGGTGGCACGGCTGCGGAAAACCGTTTCCGCGGCGAGGAAGCCGCCCGGGGTGATGGTGATTCCCTTGTAATGGATGGTCGAGGGTGATTCGCCGGCGACGATTTTCTTCTGGGTGTCAGCCACCGCCGCCTTCACGGCATCGTTGCCCAGCTTCAGATCGGCAACGTCGGAGCTCAGCGCAGTGGTGGTGGTCTTTACTTCAGCGGTGCTGCTGGCCGCAGCCGAAGCGGTCGCAGTTGCCGTGACAGCTTTGGCATCTGCAGCAGCGGCCGCGGACTTGGCGTCGCTAATCTGGGCGTCGCGCTTGGCCAGCTCTTCCTGCAATTGCTTGAGCTGTTCTTGCTGCGCTTCCAGAGTTTTCCGCAGCGCTTCCACTTGCTCGGCAAGGATAGCGGTTGCGGACTTTACCGGAGGTTTCGCAGGTTTCTTTGTTTTTGCCGCGGGTGCCTGTTGCGGATCGGCGTCTTTCGGTGTATCCGCAAACGCCACTCCCGACATCAGAAAAAACGACAATACCATTGCTGCTATTTTTCTCATTTCCTCTCTCATTGGCCGCAATGCGACCATCCTTCCGTGTGTGATGCGAATGCAAAATTGAAAATACCGGTGAGGCAGCGAATGTTCCCGCAGGTAAAGCTAGAGCCCGCGTCTTACAGTCACGTCAATCGATTGTGAATATCCTGTAACAGGAATTGTTACAAGGTAACTCGCTGACGTGATGGAGTTTACAGACGAATGGAGGTTGAACAACAATTGGCAAACACCAGCGCCTGCCGAGACAGAAGCTCGCGGCAAAACCGCTGGGCGTTGACCTGCTGTGTCAGTGAGTCCATCGCTGGCATTCTCCGAAGCGGGTCGTAAGGTTACAGACCGGGAAATGCGCTTACTTCGGCGAACCAATCGTATAAGCGAGCTCCAAACGGGTCAAGCGATACTGGTATTGGGCGAAGCGAGCGCCGAAGACTACGAGCGGGAGGAGGAGGAGGGGATCATCGCCAGGGGAGCGATGATCCCCGTGGTAGGTCCGAACACTGAAGATCAAGCAGTTGGAGTTTGCTATACGTTGGTCACGCCGGAATAAAGGCCATGTGAATCTTCGGTGACCTCAGGCAGCGAATCCTTCCCGCCAATCGCCGGCGGCGAAATTCCTAAGCCGCGGCCGTGCCGCACGTCCAGTCCTCGGACCCAGTAAATAATGTCTTCGGCAATGTTTGTGGCGTGGTCCGCGATCCGCTCCAGGTGTCTGGTCGCAAGAATGAACTGCATGCTTGGCACCACTAACGCGGTCTGCTGGGTCATCTGTTCCAGCATTTGTTCAAAAATTCGGTCGCGATACTGATCCACCAGGTCGTCGCTTTCCAACACCTGCGCGGCCATGGTGGCGTTACGGAAGATCAGGGCGCCCAAACTCTTGGACACCATTGCCCGCACGGCCACGGTCATCGCTTCCAGCTCTTCCGGGGCTTTCGCGCCCGCCATTTCCCGCAGGCTGGTCACTCGCTCGGCCAGATTTACCGCCAGGTCGCCGATGCGTTCCAGGTCATTGGTAATTTTCAGGGCCGCGACGATCAAACGCATCTCATCGTCGCTGAAACCGCCGCGCCGCACCAACCGAATCGCGTGTTCGTCAATCACGATTTCCATTTCATTGATGCGCGGCTCCAGCAGGAATACTTCGCCAACCAGCGCGGAAACCTGGGGATCGTCCACGCTGACGATCGCTTCCAGCGCGCGGTTCATGGCGTTTTCCACGGTGCGCGCCATGGAAATCAGATAGTTCACCAGGGTGTCGTAGAGAATCGTTTCGCTAAGCCCAGCAGCTGAGGCCATGGCAAATTCCTTTCCGGTACAAGTCTTTCTGTACAGGTCGCTGAAGTATTTCATTCGATCGATTACAGAATGATTACTGGAAAGTAAAAACTGGTGGAGATTTCCCATGCCTTAGGAGGCTGGATTGCGGCCGGACATGCTACGCGGAGATGCCCGCTCCGAATCGAAAATTGGAACCGTAAAATGGAACTGCGAGCCGCGCCCAATTTCGCTCTCTACCCAAATTTTGCCGCCGTGCCCTTCCACCAGGTGCTTGGAAATCGCCAGGCCCAGACCGGTGCCGCCGACTTCGCGCGAGCGGGCTACGTCCACGCGATAGAAGCGCTCAAAAATTCTGGACTGGTCGGCTTGCGGAATGCCAATCCCGGTATCGGAGACGGTGAACTCAACCACTGGGCCGTTGGGCCCAGCGCTGACCATGATTTGTCCGCCCGACGGAGTGTACTGGATGGCGTTGTCCAGGAGGTTTTGCAGCACTTCCGTGAGCCGCCGGCGGTCACCAGCAATATCGGGAATCTTGTGGGCTTGATTTACGGTCAGGCTCAAATCCTTGTCGCGCGCTCTGGGCTGCGCGGTTTCAATACAGCTTTCAATAAACTGTCCGACCGGAATGCGCCGGGTTTCAAACTCCAGCCGGTCCGCATCCATTTTGGAAAGCATCAGTAGATCTTCGGTCAGCCGCGCCAGCCGCCGCGAATGTTCCACGATGATTTCCAGAAATCTGCCGCGGTTCTGCGGGTCGTCGATGGCCCCAGCGAGCAAGGTCTCCGCGAATCCTTGAATGGCGGTCAATGGGGTGCGGAACTCATGCGAAACGTTGGCCACGAAATCCCTGCGCACCCGCTCCAGCTTCCGCAGCGCGGTGATATCGTGCAGCACCAGCACCGCCCCAGCGGTTCCAGTGGTGCGAACCGACGCGGCGGTGGCCGCAAAAAAATGCTGCCGCAGCGTTCCCGTGACGATTTCCGATTCCACCAGCGGTTCACCAGCCAAAACCTTGCGGACCGCCTCAATCAATTCGGTCTGGCGGACGCATTCCACCAGTCCGCTTCCGGATTGCGGCGGAAAGCCCATTTCCAAAATTTCCGCGAAGCTATGGTTGGCGAAGACCACGCGCTCTGCCGCGTTGACCACCAGCACGCCTTCCACCATGCTGCCCAGAATCGCTGAGGAAAGATTGCGCTCCTCGGTCAGGGTGCGAATGGTGGCGTCCAGCCGGATCGCGGTTTGATTCAGCGAATCGTTTAACACATCCAGGGCATCTCCGGTGCCGTCGGAGGACTGCGTCCGAAAGTCGCCTTCCGCCACGCGCTGCGAAAATGCGGTCAGCCGCTCGGTACGGCTGGAGAAATTCCTGGATACCAGAACCACGATTATTCCGGCGATCACCAAAATAATGCTGGAGGCCAGCCACAAACTTCGGCGAAAGAGCCACATGACTTGCCCAACGGTTTCGACCGGGAGAGCGAATCGCAGAATGTAATTCTTGCCGGAAGCCGACGGTTGCCGGACGGCGTAGTACAAAAGATCGCGATTGATGGTTGCGCTGTGGCGGATGGAACGGCCGGATCCTTCGGCCAGGGCCTGCGCAATTTCCGGACGCCCTGCGTGATTTTCCATGGTTTGCGGATCGGACTGCGAATCCGCAAGCACCAAGCCGTCAGCGGTGACCACGGTAACCCGGGCGCCACTGGCGGCGATCTGCTTTATCCACACTTGCAGTGCGGCGATTTCCTCTGGTTTTTCTGGCGGCAGCGCGCTGAATTGTGGCGGATTAGATTGGGCGATAAGCGCGATCGCCAGCAATTGCTCAAAACCGGTACGTTGGTAATCGCGGCGCAGCGCGCGATCCGCGAAAAAATCTACGGCCAGCAGCACG
>Ga0137418_10001643_pt1 | contig 20664 bp, 22 predicted proteins | sample CZODoug3_1_2_16f_FD_122242 | JGI IMG/M metagenome (GOLD analysis project Ga0137418, IMG submission 122242) | Vadose zone soil fungal communities from Angelo Coast Range Reserve, California, USA - CZODoug3_1_2_16fungal (Hybrid Assembly) | ecosystem: Environmental > Terrestrial > Soil > Vadose...
GCCGAGCAGCACCTCCACCTGGCCTTTCTCCATGCCGACGGTCACCTGGTGCAGGAAGCGGAAGGTCTGCAGGGTGAGCGTGTTGGACGCGGCGTCCTCGTGCTCGCGCAGGTACTTCGCGATGCGCTCGCCGAGCATGTCCTCGAAGTGGCGCTTCTCCTCGAACGTCGGCATGCGCCCGTTGGCGGCGACGACCTGCTTCGTCCACATATCGTCGGCGGTCGGGCCCTGCGAGGTGCTCTCGTCGATGGTCCTGGTCGCCACCGAGCAGCCGCCGAGGACCAGCGCGGCAAGGAGGACGCAGGCGACGCGACTCACCGCGCCAGCATAGCAGAGGCCGTGTCGTGGACCGCCACGGGTTCGAGGGGGCGGTCCGAGGGTGCGCGGTGACAGAGAAGCGGCACGGCTGTGCCGGGCCGCTTCGAACGTTGGGGGGGTTGGGGGCCATGTCGGGGCCCCCATTTTCAAATGAGCGCGCTCTCGAGGACGATGCCGCGGTCGACCACGCGCGCGGCCTGGCCGAGCAGCCGCGCCGTCTCGACCGGCACGTCCGGCCCCTCGGCGAGCTGGCGCAGCAGATCGATCAGCCGGCGCATCGCGCGCACGAGGTCGCCCTCGTGGCCGCCGAACGACTCGGCGACGATGCCCGACCAGTCGTCGTCACCGGAGGCCCAGCGGAAGACCGAGGGCATGAAGCCGGGCTGCACGCCGACGGGCACACCGAGGCGACGCGCGCGCTGGGCCTGGAACACGGTGTCGGCGGCGCCGGCGAGCCGGTCGAGGCGGTGCTTGAGCCTGGGGCGCTTCTTGAGGAATGCGCGCGCGATCATCGGCTCGCCCGAGCGTGACTCCTCGAGCAGCGCCGAGCACAGCGCGGCGGCCTCGGCGATCGTGAGGTCGTCGAAGAGCCCGCGCGTCACCGTCTCGGCCAGGAGCAGCTCGTTGTCGTGGCGGAGACTCGCGATGAGCCGGCCCTTGGGCAGGAGCCGGCCGTCGCGCACGGCGCCGAACTGCTCGAGCACTTCGACCACGCGCAGGAACTCCTGCCAGTAGGCGTCGCGGAACGCGTCGAGGGCGGCGCGGCGCTGGGCGACGCGCTCCTGCAGCCGCTCGAGGTCGCGCGAGGCGTGCTCGCAGCGCGTGGTGGCGCCCCACGGGCAGCGGTGACACTCGATGGCGGCCACCGCCGCCTCCGGCCCCTGCTCGCGCTCGCGCGCGATGAGGTCCGGGACGGACAGGCGCTCGAGCTGCTCGGAGAGGTGACGCAGGCCGCGGGGCTCGCCGCGGCGCAGGTCGCGCGGCACGTGCAGCGGCGGCGTGGCCCAGAAGATGCGCTTCACGAGGCCGCTCTTGAGCCGGATGACGGCACCGTGGGGCAGCAGCGCGTCGAACAGCGTGCGGTGGCCGCGGATCGCGTGCACGCCCAGGATCATGGCCAGGCTCGGCGCGCCCTTGCGCCGGACCAGCGCGAGCCGCCCCGGCTCGGCCTCCGCCGGGGCGCGCTCGCCGCGGCGGCCGCCTTTGCCCATCGCCTGCCGGCGGGCCTCGACCTCCTGGCGCGCCCGCCGGTAGCGGCCGATGCGTCCAAAATCCCCGCACGGCGCCTCGTAGACGCGCGCGCGCTCGAGCGCGTCCTCCAGCGCGCGCACCTCGGCCTCCATCTCGCGGATGCGCTTGAGGTTCTGGTACTGGCCGAACGACGACTCGATCCGCTTTCGCAACAGCTCGGGCGGCGCCCCGGTGCCGAGCAGCAGCGCGACGGAGCCGTAGCCGAGCTTGAACTGGCTCTCGATGGGCTCGGGCGCGCCGTCCACCACGCGCAGGAGATCCTCGAGCCCGTCGCGCGCGTCGAGCGCGATCAGGCACTGGCCCTCGGGATCGATGCCGCGCCGGCCCGCGCGGCCCGCCATCTGCGTCAGCTCGTTGTGGGTGAGCGAGCGAAAGCCGCGGTCGGTACGCTTGGTCACGCCCTGCAACACGACCGCGCGCGCCGGCATGTGGATGCCGAGCGACATCGTCTCCGTCGCGAAGACGACGCGGCAGAGCCCGCGCTCGAAGAGCGTCTCGATCAGGCGCTTGAGACCGGGGAGGATGCCCGCGTGGTGCGTGGCCACCCCGATGCGCAGCCCCTGGAAGACGGCCTGGCTCAGCGTCGACTCGCCGATCGACGGGCTCTCGGCCACCGCCTCGCCGATGATCGCGTCCACCTCGCGGCGCTGCTCGCGCGTGATGAGCGGGCGCCCGTCGGCCAGCACGTCCTGCATGGCGCGCTCGCAGCCGGCGCGGCTGAAGATGAAGTAGATGGCCGGCAGCCAGCCGCGCGCGTCGAGGGCCTCGATGAGCACGGTGGGATCGACCACGCGGCGCGTGTACCAGCGCCCGCGGTCGTCCTGACCGCGCGTCTCGTCGCCGACGACGTGCGCGCGGCCCTTGCGGACTTCGCCGATGTCGTGGATGTCGCCGGCGAGGTCCGCGATCGAATAGTGCAGCGGCACCGGCCGGTCGGGATGATAGATGGGCACGATCGGCCGGTGCACGATCGAGATCCAGTCGGCGATCTCCTTGACGTTGGCCACGGTGGCGGAGAGCCCGACCAGCAGCACGTCCTTGGGCGCGCCGACGATGATCTCCTCCCACACCGTGCCGCGGCCCTCGTCGCCCATGTAGTGACACTCGTCGAGCACGATGTAGCCGAGGTCGTCGAGGCCGCTGCCGAAGAGGGCGTTCCTCAGAATTTCCGTGGTCATCACGAGCACCTGCGCCTGCGGATTCACCTTCACGTCGCCGGTGAGGATCCCGACCTTGTCGGCGCCGTAGGCGCGGGTGAAGTCGTTGAACTTCTGGTTCGAGAGCGCCTTGAGCGGCGTCGTGTAGGCGATGCGCCTGCCCGTCTCGAGCGCGCACTGGATCGCGTACTCTGCCACCAGCGTCTTGCCGCTCCCCGTCGGCGCCGACACGATCACCGACTGATCCGCCTCGATGGCGCGGATGGCTTCGACCTGGAAGTCATCGAGGGGGAAGGGAAACTTCGCGCGGAACCGCTCGAAACGCTCCACTTCCACCACGGTACCACGGGTGGTAGGCTCACCCGCGTGATCGTCTTCCACCTGGCCATCACCACCGCCGAGGACTACGCCGCCAAGCGCGAGCCGCATCGTCGCGCCCACCTCGAGCGCCTGCAGGGGCTGCGCGCAGCGGGCATCGTGATCGGCGGCGGCCCCGCCCCCGACGGCCGCCGCGTCGACATCTTCTATCGCCTGCAGCAGCCCGCGCAGATCACGCACGCGGTGGAGGAGGATCCGTACTTCCTGGCCGGCGCCTGGACGGGCTACACGCCGCACTCGTTCACGCACTTCGTGGAGCCATGGGAGCAGGTGCCGCTCGTGCTCGACGGCTCGCGCGTGGCGACGATCGTCGAAGGGCCGGTCGGCGACCAGGACATGGCGGAGTTCGCGCTGATCGAGGCGCGCGGCGCCGGCCGTCTCGCCTTCGGCGGCTTCCTCGAGGGCGCGCGCACCCTGGCGGTGATGACGACGCCCCGCGGTGACGAGGCGATGGCCTGGCTCACCGACAGCGGCTTCTGGAAAAAAGACGCCCTCACCGCGCGGTCCTGGCTCCACGTCCTCTGAACAAAGGGGGCCTCGAAGGGCCCCCTTTACCCCGTACGCTCGGAAGCGCCCCGGGGAACCCGGGGCGCTCCTCGGAACGGCCCTGGCTCCACGTCCTGTGAACAAAGGGGGCCTCGAAGGGCCCCCTTTACCCCCGTGCGCTCGGAAGCGCCCCGGGGAACCCGGGGCGCTCCTCGGAGCCGGACGCTATAATCCCCGCCCGGAGGCACCCATGAGACGATCTCTGCTGGCCGCGCTGGTCCTGCTCGCGGTGGCGGCGGCGCCGCTGCCACGGCAGCCCGTGGCCGATGCGCAGTCCAAGACGCTCGTGGTGACCGGCTACGGTGGCCGCTGGTCGGAGGTGATGAAGAAGGCGCTCGTGGAGCCGTTCGAGAAGAAGTACGACGCGCGGGTCGAGATCGTCACCGGCATCACGACGGAGTGGGTCGCCAAGCTCATGGCCGCCGGGCCCGACAACCCGCCCTTCGACGTGGTGATGGGCAACGAGCCGCCGCTGCCCATCCCGAGAGAGCGCGGGTTCTTCGAGAAGCGCAACACGGCGGCGGCGCCGAACATCAAGAACGTCTACGACAAGGCGCTGATCGGCGACACGAGCCTGGCCATCTTCTGGGGACGCATCGGTCTCGCGTACCGAACCGACATGGGGCTGAAGCGGCCGTCGGGGTGGAAGGATTTCTGGGATCCGTCGTACGACGGCAAACGCGGCATCTACGTCATCGGCAACACGCTCGGCATCAACTTCCTCTTCATGGCCGACCGGCTCTACGGGAAGGACTCCTTCGACGTCGACGCCGGCATCGCGGCCATCAAGCGGCTCAACGCCAAGATGGTCGACTTCACCGGCACCATGCAGAAGCACCTGGAGTCGAAGGAAGTCGGCATCGCCGTGCTGCACGACGGCGATAGCTACGACCTGGCCAAGCGGGGGTTCCCCGTGGACTGGGTGGCGCCGAGCGAGGGGGTGCCGATCCTGGACCAGGTGATCCAGGTCACGCGCGGCAGCAAGAACAAGGATCTCGCGTGGAAGCTGATCGACATGTACCTGTCGCCGGAGGTGCAGGCGGCGTTCGCGAGCGAGCTGTTCTTCAGCCCCACCAACAAGACGGTGAAGCTCCCGCCCGAGGTCGCGAAGAAGCTCATCAGCGGCCCCGCCGACGTGGACAGGCTCGTCACCTTCGACTGGAACCAGATCGTCAAGCAGCGGCCGCAGTGGACCGAGCGCTGGAACAAGGAGCTTCGCTGAACGAGGCGCGCGCCGCCGACGTGGTGCTGCGCGGTCTGGAGAAGCGGTACGGCGCCACGCGCGCGCTCGACGGCGTGTCGCTCGACGTCGCGCCGGGCGAGTTCTTCACCCTCCTCGGGCCCTCGGGCTGCGGCAAGACCACGACCCTGCGCGCCGTCGCCGGCTTCGTGGCGCCGGACGCGGGCGACGTGCTCATCCGCGGCACGCGCGTCAACCAGGTGCCGCCGCACCGGCGTCACGTGGGCCTCGTCTTCCAGTCGTACGCGCTGTTCCCTCACCGCACCGTGAAGCAGAACGTCGCCTTCGGACTGCGGATGCAGCGCACGCCCCGGGCCGAGATCAATCACCTGGTCAGCGAGGCGCTGGCCCTCGTGCAGTTACCCGAGCACGGCGCGCGCTATCCGCGCGAGCTGTCCGGGGGCGAGCAGCAGCGGGTGGCGCTGGCGCGCGCGCTCGTCACCCGGCCCGCCGTGCTGCTCCTCGACGAGCCGCTCGGCGCGCTGGACAAGAAGCTGCGCGACCACATGAAGATCGAGCTCAAGCGCCTGCAGCGCGACGTCGGCGTCACCACGATCTACGTGACGCACGACCAGGAGGAGGCCCTCACGATGTCCGACCGCGTGGCCGTCATGCGCGCCGGGCGTGTCGAGCAGGTCGGCGCGCCGCGCGAGATCTACGAGACGCCGGGCACCGTCTTCGTGGCCGGCTTCATCGGCAACACCAACCTGCTCGCCGGGCGCAGCCGCGGCGGCGCCGCCGTCGAGTGCGCGGGCGTCACCATCGGGGTGGCGGGCGGCGCCCCGTCGGCCGGCGCGCCGGTCACGGTCGCGGTGCGGCCCGAGCGCATCCGTCTGGACGACGCGGGCCGGCTCGACAACGAGGTGGCGGCGACCGTCGCCCACGTCGTCTACCAGGGGGAGACCGTGCGATATCTCCTCGCCGCCGACGGCGGGCTCGAATTGCAGGCGGTCGAGCTGGGCCGCGTGCGCTTTCCCGCGGGCAGCCGGGTGCGCGCGAGCTGGGCGGCGGCCGACGCCCATGTGCTGTCGTCATGAATGAGACCCTGTCGTCATGAGCAAGGCGCGGATCGGCATGGTCACGATCGGCCAGGCGCCGCGTGGCGACGTCGTGCCCGACATGGCGGCGCTGCTGCCGGGCGTCGAGATCCTCGAGGCGGGAGCGCTCGACGGCCTGGATCGCGCGGCCATCGCGCGCCTGGCGCCCGCGGGCGACGACGAGATCCTCGTCACGCGGCTCGCGGACGCCTCGTCGGTCTTCGTCGGCAAGTCCCACGTGCTGCCGCGGGTGAAGGCACGCATCGCGGCCCTCGAGGATCAGGGCGTCGCGCTCACGGTCCTGCTCTGCACGGGCGCGTTCCCGAGGATGGCCGCGCGGCGGCCGCTGCTCGAGCCGCAGCAAGTCCTGCTCGGGGTGCTGCGCGGGCTCTCACATCCCGGGCGGCTCGGCGTGCTGACGCCGTCCGAGCGGCACGTGCCGCAGACGACGGCGCGCTGGCGCGCCGACGGCTTCGACGCGGCGGTGGTGCCGCTCTCGCCCTACGAGGAGCACGATCCGGCCTCGCTCGCCCGCGCGACGGCGGCGTTGCGCGCGGCGGAGGCCGGCCTCGTCGTGATGGACTGCATCGGCTTCCGCGACGTCACACGGCGGGACCTCGGCGCCCGGCTCGGCGTCCCGGTGCTCGTCGCGAATCTCCTGGTGGCGCGGCTGGCGGCGGAGCTGCTGGCGCTCTAATGGGTGTCGGCGCGCGGCTGCTCCTGCTGCTGCCCTTCACGGCGCTGCTCGGCGTGTTCTTCGCGGCGCCGCTGGCGCTGATGGTCGCCATCAGCCTCTCGCGCCAGTCGTTCGGCGAGCTGCAGTGGACGTTCACGCTCCACCACTACGCGCGGTTCTTCTCGGACGCCTACTACATCGGCGTGCTCTGGGACACCCTCGTGCTCGGCGCCATCGTCACCGTGATCGCGCTGCTGCTGGGCTATCCCGTCGCCTATCACCTGGCCCGCACGCGCTCGCGCGCCAAGCCCTTGCTGCTCGTGGCCGTGCTCTCGCCGCTGCTGGTGGGGATCGTGATCCGCTGCTACGGCTGGATGATCCTGCTCGCCGACCGCGGGCTGATCAACGCCACGCTGGTCGAGCGCGGCTGGCTCGCGCGGCCGCTGCCGCTCATGTACAACCGCTTCGGCGTGGCGGTGGCGCTCGTGCACGTCTTCCTGCCATTCATGGTGCTGTCGCTCACCGGCGTGCTCAAGCGCATCGATCCGCACGCGCTGGAGGCGGCCATGACGCTGGGCGCCTCCCCGCGCCGCGCCTTCCTGGAGGTCACGCTGCCGCTGTCGCTGCCGGGCATCCTCGCCGGCTCGCTGCTCGTCTTCTCGCTGGCGATCTCCTCGTTCGTGGTGCCGGTGCTCCTGGGCGGCTTCAAGGTCCAGGTGCTGCCCATGATCGTGTACGAGCAGGTGCTGTCGGTCTTCGACTGGCCGTTCGGCGCCGCCAACGCCTTCGTGCTGCTCGTGATCTCCATCGCGCTCATCGCCGTCTACATCCGCGTGACCGAGCGTGCGTTGCGGGGCATCGTTTGATCCTCCGCGCCGCGGTGTCCGCAGTGTACGCATTTTTGCTCGTCCCGATGCTCGTCGTCGTGGTGGCGGCCTTCAACAGCGGCTCGTTCTTCACGTTCCCGCCGCAGGGCTTCTCGCTGCGCTGGTTCGCCAACTTCTTCGCCCGGCGCGAGTTCATGCAGGCGCTGCGGCTGTCCACCGAGCTGGCGCTGTGGACGGCCGTGCTGTCCACGCTGGCCGGCACGCTGGCCGCCATCGCGCTCGTGCGCGGGCGCTTCCGCGGCCGTGATGCGGTGAACGCCTTCGTGACCTCGCCCCTGCTGCTGCCCCAGATCCTCACCGGCGTCGCGATGCTGCAGTTCTTCACGCTGGTCCGCCTGCACCAGTCGTACTGGGCTCTCCTGATCGGCCACGTCGTGGTGACGACCCCGTACGTTGTCCGCACGGTCACGGCCACCCTGACCCACTTCGATCTGGCCCTGGAGGAGGCCGCCCAGAGCCTCGGCGCCCATCCGGTGCGCGCGTTCCTCGAGGTGACGTTGGGCGTGATCAAGCCCGGCGTGGTGGCGGGCGCGATCTTCGCGTTCGCGATCTCCTTCGACAACTTCACCCTCTCGCTCTTTCTGACCTCCTCACGCCTGACCCCGCTCCCCATCGAGCTGTTTGCGTATCTCAAGTACTCGTTCGATCCGACGGCCGCGGCCGTGTCGGCGGTGGCCATCGGCGTCGCGCTGGTGGTGGTGCTCGGCATCGCGCGCGTCGTGGGCCTCGAGGAATTCACCGGCTTCTGATGGCGCCGCTCCGCGACGTCAGCGCCGCCGAGATCGAGTCGCTCGCGATCGGCGCCTGGATCCTGGGCACCGGCGGCGGCGGCAGCCCGTACCTCGCGCTGCTGAACATGCGCCGGCTCTACCGCGACGGCGTGGTCGTGCGGCTGATGGATCCGATGGACCTCGCCGACGACGACCTCGTGGCCATCGTCTCCAACATGGGCGCGCCCCTGGTCGGCCAGGAGCGGCTCACCGATCCGCGCACGATCGAGCGCGCGGTGCGGATGATGGAGGAGTACCTGGACCGGCGCTTCACCGCCGTGATGTCGCTCGAGATCGGCGGCGGCAACTCGATCCAGCCGTTCATGGCCGCGGCCATGCTCGGCCTGCCCGTGGTGGACGGCGACTGCATGGGCCGCGCCTTCCCCGAGGCGCAGATGACCTCCTTCGCGATCCACGACCTGCCGATGTACCCGCTCACGCTCGCCGACGTGCGCGACAACGCCGTCATCGTCGCGCGCGCGCAGTCGTGGAAGTGGATGGAGCGGCTGTCCCGCACGGCGTGCGTCGCCGTCGGCTCCATCGCGGGCACGTGCAAGGCGCCCCGCACGGGCAAGGAAGTGAAGGAGTGCGGCATCCTCTATACGACCACCAAGGCGATGCGGCTGGGGCAGGCCGTGCAGGCCGCGCGCCGGGAGCACCGCGACCCCGTGCAGGCGGTGATCGACACCGAGCGTGGGCTGCGGCTCTTCACGGGCAAGGTGCAGGACGTCGCGCGCCGCGCAACGGAGGGATTTCTGCGCGGCACCGCCGCGCTGGAGGGGCTGGACGCAGACCGCGGCCACACGTTCTCCCTCGCCTTCCAGAACGAGTTCGCCGTCGGCTGGCTCGACGGCGCGCCGCGCGTGACGACGCCGGACCTGATCTGCGTGCTCGACACGGTCTCGGGCGACGCCATCGGCACCGAGACGCTGCGCTACGGCCAGCGCGTGACCGTCGTCGCGCTCCCCGCGGCCCCGATCCTCTTGACGCCGAAGGGCCTGGAGCACGTGGGCCCGCGCGCCTTCGGCTACGACCTCGACTTCCACTCGGTGTTCGCATGATATGAACACGGGCGATCTTGGGCAGAACGTCGAGCGGCGGAGCCCTGCGCAGCCGCTCCGACGCAGAATAGGAATCGACGTCGGGGGGACGAACACCGATGCGGTCCTCCTCGACGGCGAGCGCGTGGTGGCCGCCGTGAAAACCCCGACCACGGCCGACGTCACCGGCGGCGTGACACGCGCGTTGTCCGAGCTGCTGGCGGTGGCGCCCGAGGCCTCGCGCGTCAGCGCGGCGATGATCGGCACCACGCACTTCACCAACGCCGTCGTCCAGCGCCGCGGCCTCACGCGCGTCGCCGCCGTGCGCATCGGCCTGCCGGCCAGCGCGTCGCTGCCGCCCTTCGTCGACTGGCCGGACGATCTTGCCGCGCTCGTCCGCGGCGAGGTCGTCATGCTCGAGGGCGGCCACGAGTACGACGGCCGGCCGATCGTGCCGTTCGACACCGCCGGCATGCGCACCGCGGCGCGCCGGTTCCGGCAGACGGGCGTCAGCTCCGTGGCCGTGGCGTCGGTCTTTTCGCCGCTCGACCCGTCGTGCGAGGAGCAGGCGGCGGCCGTCCTTGCCGACGAATGCCCGGACGCCGCGGTGACGCTCTCGCACCGCCTCGGCCGCATCGGGCTGCTCGAGCGCGAGAACGTGACGCTGCTCAACGCGTGCCTGCGCGACCTCGCCGGCCGGACCGCGCGCGCCTTCACCGACGCGCTGCGCGCCAGCGGCATCGACGCACCGCTGTACCTGACCCAGAACGACGGCACCGTGATGCTGGCCGAGGTCGCCGAGGCGTACCCCGTCTACTCGTTCGCCTCGGGACCGACCAACAGCATGCGCGGCGCCGCGTTCCTGTCGCGTCTGGCCGACGCGCTCGTGGTGGACGTCGGCGGCACCACCACCGACGTCGGCGCGCTCCGCCACGGCTTCCCCCGCGAGGCGAACAACGTCGTCGAGGTCGGCGGCGTGCGCACGCTCTTCCGCATGCCCGATCTCCTCTCGCTCGGGCTCGGCGGCGGCAGCCTCGTGACCCTCGATCCGCTCACGATCGGCCCCGTCAGCGTGGGCTATCGGCTGACGACGGAGAGCCGCGTGTTCGGCGGGGCGACGCTCACCGCGACCGACGTCGGCGTCGCCGCGGGACTGCTGGACCTCGGCGATCGCCGGCGCGTGGCCGACCTGCCGGCCGCGCAGGTGGACCGGGCGCTCGCCAAGATCCGCGCGACGCTCGAGGAGGCGGTCGATCGCGTGAAGACAGAGGCCGGCGACGTGCCGCTGATCGTCGTGGGCGGCGGGGCGTTCCTCGTGCCCGAGCGGCTGGCCGGCGTGTCGTCGGTCGTCGGCGTCGAGCACCAGGCCGTGGCCAACGCCGTCGGCGCGGCCATCGCCCAGGTGAGCGGCGAGGTCGACCAGATCTTTCAGGCGCTGCCGCGCGAGGAGGCGATCGCGCGGGGGCGCACGATCGCCGAGGATCGGGCCGTCACCGCGGGCGCCGCGCGCGCGACGCTGCGGACGGTGGAGGTCGAGGACCTGCCGATCGCATACCTGCCCGGCAACTCGCTGCGCGTGCGCGTCCGCGTGGTCGGCGAGATCGCCGATGGCCGGCCTTGACGACCACGACGGCCGGGCGTAATCAGACGGCGTGGCCCTGCGAGTCCTGTTGCTCGTGGTCGCGCTCGTCTCCCCCACCCTCACCACCCCGGCGCACATCGATCCGCCCGATCCGTCGTGGATCGGCAGATACTGGGACGACGACGATTTCGACTCCGTCGTCGATTCAATTCTGCACACCTGCGCGGTCGAGCCCGCGTTACCGGCCGACGTCGGCCCGCCGCGGGCGCTCGTGGCCCGGCTCGGCACGCTCGAGCTCAACACAATCCCGCCACCGGTCGCGACGCTCGCCCCCAACGCGTCCGGTTCCGCATGAAGGAGGTCTGCGATGCGGCGAATGATCGGCACGATGCTCGCCCTCGTGCTCACGACGTGCTTGCCGGCGCCGGGCGCCGCCCAGGCACCGACGATCCTGCAGCAATCGGCCACGGCGCCGGCGCCGCGCTGGGAGGTCTCGCTGGAGGGCCGCGTCGGCTTTCCGACGGGATATATCAGGGTCAGCGAGACGGTGACGCCTGGCACGCGCCTGCGCCTCAGCGACCTCGGGCTGGACGTGTCCGAGGCCGTCGAGGTGGGCCTCGGGTTCTGGCTCACGCCCCGCGATGCCGTGCGCGCGACCTACCTCTATTACTTCCTGCGCGGCAGCACCACGCTCGACCGGTCGATCGCCTACGACGGCCAGGAGTACACCGCTGGCGCGGTGAACACGAACTTCGACTTCTCCCGCATCAGCCTGGCCTACGAGCGCCTGCTCACGACCGTGCTCGACCACGGGCGACTGATCGGCAGCGCCGGTCTCACGTACGTCCTGCTGAATGCCGGCCTCACCCAGCACGGCAAGACCAAGGCCGAGGATTTCTATCTTCAAGAAATGCCCGTACCGATCCTCGGCCTCCGCTTCGACTACCCGTTGACGCAGCGACTCGGCCTCCGGGCATCGGTGGCCGGCGGCCTGCTGCCGAAGGTCGACAGTCTGCGCACGGAGGGCGGGACGGTCTACACCTGGCAGAGCCACGCCGACGCGGGGCTCGCGGTGACCTACGCCGTCACGCCACGGCTCGACGTCGAGGCCGGTTATCAGTACACCTACTTCCATCAGCACGAGAAGAGCCACGAGGACAACAACGTCTTCGAGCTGATCGACCACGGGCTCCGGGCGCGGCTGACGCTCCGCTTCTGAGGCACGCTACCGCGTCGTGGGGAGCAGCACCGTGAAGCACGCCCCGTGGCCGACGCCGGCGCTGCTCGCCTCCACGCGGCCGCCGTGAAGCTCGACGAGCTGGCGAACGATCGCGAGCCCGAGCCCCAGGCCGGAGTGCGCGGCCCGCTCATCGCCCTGGCGGTAGGGCTCGAAGACGTGCGGGAGCAGCTCGGGCGCGATGCCGTGGCCCTCGTCGCGCACGATGATCCTCGCGGCGGCGCCGACCGTGTCGAGAGTGACGTGGACGGTCGTCCCGCAGTCGCTGTGCTTCATCGCGTTGCCGAGCAGGTTGGAGACGACCTGCTGCAGCCGCACGCCGTCGCCGCGCACGGTCGGGCACGCTGAGACCTCGATGACCACTTTGATCCCGCGCGCGACGGCCGTCACCGTGAGCGCGTCCACGGCGGCGTCGATGACGACGCGCAGGTCGACCGTGTCGAGCTGCAGGAACAGGCGCCCCCGTCCGAGCCGAGAGAGATCGACGAGGTCGGCGATCACGCGCGCCTGCAGGGTGGCATTCCGGCGGATCGCCTCGAGCGCGCGGTCGGCCAGCGCGGGGACGAGGCGCGGGTCGTCCAGCGCGGCGCTCCAGCCGAGGATCGCCGTGAGTGGCGTCCGCAGCTCGTGCGCCACCATGGTGACGAACTCGTCCTTCGCGCGATTGGCTTCCTCCGCCTCCGCGCGGGCCGCCCGCTCGCGCTCGAGGAGCACGGCGCGCTGGCTCTCCGAGCGTCGGCGGGCGAGGTCCACCGCACTGACGAAGAGCGCGACGGACACGAACACCGCCAGTCGGGCGACGCCCTCGTCGCTGACGGTGACGGACGGCCACGTCGACGCCATGACGGCATCGAGCACGAGCGTCGCCAGCGCCGTCGCCAGCAACCCGCAGCCCAGGCCGCCGAGCCAGGCGCTGACCATCACCGCCGCCACGAACAGCGGCGACTCCGCGGCGTGCGTCACGGGACGGACCAGCACGCTGACGACGCTCGCCGCCAGCACGACGGCGAGCGTCGCGGCCACGCGCGCCGGCCATGCCGCGGAGCCGATCGCGGTCAGACGAGGGGCCATACGTGGTGGTGCTGGAGCGCGCCGACGACCCACGGGGCCGACATGCTCGCCACGGCCCAGCTGAGGAGCGCGGCGAGCAGGCCGGCCACGGGCGACGGCAGCCGGCGAAACGTCAGCATGAGGCCGAGCCAGGCGGCGAACGCGATCACGACGAGCACGAGGAGCCGGCTCGGGAGATCGGCCATCGCCGTCACGCGCGCAGCATGCGGACGCCGCCGCAGTCCGCGTGGCCGAGACCTTGGCGACCGGCGAACAGGCCGATGTCCTGCATCCCGCGCACGGGGCTATCGCAGACGGTACAGCGTCGTCCCGTCGTGTCCCACGCCGCGTAACACGCCCCGCATACGTAGGCGCCCCGCCCGTCCTGCGCCTGCCTCGCCTCGCGGCGGGGCACGCGCGCTCGACAGAACACACAGGTGACCTTACCGAAACGGAACATCGAGAATCCTCCTCTCGTCGACCGCGCCGCGGAGTGCATGGGCGGCACGGCGACGTTCGTCCGTGAGTGATGGTGAAGACGACGGAGCGAGCCGGAGGAGGACTAGACGCGGGGCGGAACGAACGGCGGCTGCAGGGCGATCGAGGCCGCCGCCGGCGGCGTGGCTGCGATGAGCGCCCCCAGGAGCGGCAGGACGAGGGCGGCGCCGGGAGGCGCCGTGATTCCCGACGGCAGCCTCACGACCGTGGGGGAAGCGCGCTGGGAATGCTTGCTCCAGGGATGAGGCACGAGAACGTCACCTGCCGCGAACACCAGGAACGCCGTCAGCGGCAGCACCACGACCAGCGCCAGCACGAGAAGTCGCGCGGGGCTCATCGACCGACAGTGTAGCACCGCGCGCGTCACGCTCCTGCCGTCGCCCATCAGCGGCGGACGAGCCCCGCGACGAACACCGCGAAGACGGCGAGACTCACGACGGTGCGGACGCCGTGCAGGCGGCCCCAGCGGCGGAGCAGCGTCGTCGCCTCTGATGAGGACGTGTCGAGCATCGGGTCGAGCAGCCGCTTGTTGGTCGGCAGGATCACCACGAGCGTGAACGGCACCAGCGCCCCGAGCGCCACGCCGCCGACGAGCCAGGCCGCGCCGCCGCCCGTCGCCCAGCGCGCAATCCCCGCCGCCGCACCGAGCACGCTGAGGGGCGCCTGTAGCGCGGCACCCCGGCGATAGCTGGGAGCGAACTCGTGGACAGCGCCGCGCGGGCCGAGACTGACACGCGCCGGATGCTCGACGAGGCTGACGTAGAGCGCGGCGCCGGCGAAGAGGCCCGCGCTGACAGCCGCGAGCCACTCGAGCGCGATCGCCACGCTGACGGCTAAGCCACGCCCGCGACGGCGAGCACGCGACGCATCCGCTCGGCGGCCTGCTCCGGGTCACGGAGCAGCGCGGCCTGGTCCATCAGCACGAACTGCTCGGCGAGGTGCGGGATCGAGCGCGCGCTCTCCAGGCCGCCGACCATCCGGAAGTGCGACTGGTGACCGTTGAGGTACGCGGCGAAGACGACGCCCGTCTTGTAGAAGCGCGTGGGCGCGCCGAAGACGTGGCGCGAGAGCGCCAGGGTGGGCGCCAGCACGCGCGCAAACTCCGCGCGATCGTCGCGGTCGAGCGCGTGCAGCGCGGCGGACGCCGCCGGCGCGATGACGTCGAAGATGCCGAGCAGCGCGTCGCTGTACCCCTGCGCGTCGCCGCCGATCGTCGTCGGATAGTCGAAGTCGTCGCCCGTGTACATGCGCACGGAGGCCGGAAAGCGCCGGCGCATGGCGATCTCGCGCTTCTGGTCGAGCAGCGAGATCTTCACGCCGTCGATCTTCGCCGCGTAGTCGCTCACGACGGCGATCAGGGTCTCCGTCGCGCGGTCCAGATCGTGCGAGCCCCAGTAGCCGGCCAGCGCGGGATCGAACATGTCGCCGAGCCAGTGGATGATCACCGGTTCGGCGACCTGCCCGAGGATGCGGCCGTAGACCTTCACGTAGTCATCGGGGCCCTTGGCGCACGCGGCCAGCGCACGGCTGGCCATGAGGATGATGCGGCCGCCGACCGACTCGATGAACCCGCACGACTCCTCGTACGCCGCCTCGACGTCGGCGATCGTCACCCGCGGGCCGGGCTGCAGGTCGTCGGTGCCGGCGCCGGAGGCGATCACGGCCCCGGGCACCGTCCTGGCTTCGGCCACCGACCGCTTGATCAGCTCCTTCGCCGACGACCACGGAAAGCCCATGCCCCGCTGCGAGGTGTCCATCGCCTCCGCGACGGCGAGCCCGAGCGACCATACGTGGCGCCGGAAGGCCAGCGTGGTGTCCCAGTCGAGCGCAACGTCCAGCGTTGGATCGATGCGCGCGAGCGGATCGGCGACGACGTGCACGGCGGCCATGCCGATGCGGCTCTCGATCGGCCCGGGCGCGCCGGTGATCGGCGCCTGGCCGGTCAGCGTGTAGCGCGCGAGCGTTCCGTCGGAACGCGGCAGGGTCAGGCTCGGTGGCATGGCGACAGTGTAACAAACCGTTCGTCGCGCTAAACTCCCGCCGTGAGCGCCGAGCGCCGTCGCGAGCCGCGGGTAAGCGTGACCGACACGCCCGACCCGCGCGTCGAGAAGGTCGTCGGCGAGGGCCTGCGCCGCTACAACGCGGAGCAGTCGGGCATCGACGACAGCCGGCCGCTGACGGTCGTCGTCTCGGACCCCGACACGAATGAAGTTCTCGGCGGCATCACGGGCCGCACGTCACTCGGCCTGCTGTTCATCGACCTCGTCTTTCTCCCAGACGAGCTACGCAGCGGCGGCCTCGGCAGCCGCATCTTGAAGCTCGCGGAGGACGAGGGGCGACGACGTGGCTGCCGCGCGGCGATGCTCTACACCATCAGCTTCCAGGCGCCGCGGTTCTACGAGGGCCACGGCTGGCGCGTTTTCGGCGAAATCGCGTGCGATCCGCCGGGCACGAGCCGGATCTTCATGACAAAGACTCTGTGATAAGGTGAGCCCTCCTCAGCGACTCACGAAGGAGGCCGGCATGGCAGCCAAGGCGACCGACAAGACCCGGACGAAGTTCCTCCTGGACGAGAAGGACATTCCGACGAAGTGGTACAACATCCAGGCCGACTTCAAGTCGCCCGCGCCGCCCGTCCTGCACCCGGGCACCGGCCAACCGATCGGGCCGCAAGACCTCGCGCCGCTCTTCCCGATGGAGCTGATCAAGCAGGAGGTCAGCCGTGAGCGCTGGATCGAGATTCCCGACGAGGTGCGCGACATCTTGAAGCTGTGGCGCCCGTCGCCGCTCTTCCGCGCGCGCCGGCTCGAGAAAGCGCTCGGGACGCCCGCGCGCGTCTACTACAAGTACGAAGGCGTGAGCCCCGCGGGCAGCCACAAGCCCAACACCGCCGTCGCGCAGGCCTACTACAACAAGAAGGAGAAGGTCACGCGGCTCTCGACGGAGACCGGCGCCGGCCAGTGGGGCTCGGCGCTGTCGCTCGCGTGCCAGCTCTTCGGGCTGCAGTGCAAGGTCTACATGGTGAAGGTGTCGTACCAGCAAAAGCCGTATCGCCGGATCATGATGGAGACCTGGGGTGCCCAGGTCGTCGCCAGCCCGAGTCCCGACACCCAGGCCGGCAAGAAGATCCTCGAGCAGGATCCGAACTCGCCCGGCTCGCTCGGCATCGCGATCAGCGAGGCGGTGGAAGACGCCGCCACGCGTGAGGACACGAAGTACTCGCTCGGCAGCGTGCTCAACCACGTGCTGATGCACCAGACGATCATCGGCCAGGAGGCGAAGAAGCAGCTGGAGAAGGCCGACGACGAGGCGGACATCGTCATCGGCTGCGCCGGCGGCGGCTCCAACTTCGCCGGGCTCTCCTTCCCGTTCGCCGCCGACAAGCTCACGGGCAAGCGCACGAAGACGCGCATCATCGCGGTGGAGCCGACCGCGTGCCCGAGCCTCACCAAGGGCAAGTACACCTACGACTTCGGCGACGCGGTCGGGCTGACCCCGCTCGTGAAGATGCACACCCTCGGCCACGGCTTCGTGCCGGCGCCGCTGCACGCGGGCGGGCTGCGCTACCACGGCATGGCGCCGCTCGTCTGCAAGCTCTACGACGAGGGCGTGATCGAGGCGATGGCGGTGCCGCAGATCGCGACGTTCCAGGCGGCAATGCAGTTCGCGCGCAGCGAGGGCATCATCCCCGCGCCGGAGGCCGCCCACGCGATCAGAGTCGCCATCGACGAGGCACTCCGTTGCAAGAAGGAAGGCAAGCGCCGGGCGATCCTGTTCAACCTCTCCGGCCACGGCCACTTCGACCTCGGCGCGTACGAGGCGTTCCTGGCCGGCAAGCTCCAGGACTACGAGTACCCGGCGGCGAAGATCGAGGAGGCGCTGCGCGGCGTGCCGCAGGTCAAGGCGTGATGCGGCGACGCGAGTTCCTCAAGGCCGGAGTCGCCGGCGGCGTCCTGGTCGCCACCCCGACCCTGGTGGGGGCGCAGACCCCGAAGGGCAAGGTGCGCCTCGCGTACCTGCAGCTCGGCTGGGCGGCGACCGAGATCATCCACAAGGAGGACCTGCTGGGCAAACGCGGCTGGCAGACCGAGTATTCGATCGTCCCCGGCTCGCCGGTGCCGCTGCTGAGCCAGCTCACCAGCAAGAACGTGGACGCGATCGACATGTCGTTCGCGCTGGCGGCCAAGCAGTTCGAGGACGGGGCGCCGATCAAGGTCACCGGCGTCGCCACGGCCGTGCTCGGCGCGATCGTCGCGCGCAAGGACGCCGGGCTCGCGAAGGTCGAGGATCTCAAGGGCAAGAAGGTCGCGGCCGTCGTGGGCACCTCGACGTTCTTCGACATCCGCGCGCTCACCCTGAAGGGCTACGGCTTCGATCTCCAGAAGGACACGCAGATCGTCACGGCCACCGCGCCGCCCGACATGGTGACCTTGCTCGGCAAGGGTGAGGTGGACGCGATCATCGCCTGGCAGCCGATCACCGATCAGGTCGTGTTGCGCGGCCAGGGAACCTACCTGGCCAAGCAGATCGACCTCTGGCGCAAGGCGACCGGACGCGCGAGCGGCTTCCCCGTCCACGTCTGCTACCTCGTGCACAGCGACTTCATCGCGAAGAACCCGGCCTTCCCCGGCGATCTCAACGCGGCGCAGAAGGACGCGGTGGACATCTGGTACAACAAGCCGGAGCGCGCCATGGAGATCGTGGCGGAGGTCACCAAGCTGCCGCCGGACGTCATCAAGGTCGCCCACAAGGAGACCGTGAAGATGCTCCACGGCCTGCCCGACGAGCAGGTGGACACGCTCATCGCGCAGCTCAAGATCAACAAGGAGTTCGGCTTCCTCAAGTCGGACATCTGGGACAACCCCGACCGCATCCGCAAAGAGTTCTTCCACAAGGCGTAGGCTCGGGCCGGGCCGTCCATGACGTGGCGTGACTGGACGGCCCGGCTTCACCTGCCGACGCTCCTCGTCACCGTCCTGATCGTCATCGGCTGGGGGCTGCTGTCGTGGCGCTATGGTGCCTACGTGCTGCCCTCGCCGCTCGCGGTCCTCGCGGGGCTGCGCGACATCCTGCGCACGGGCGAGATCTGGACGCACACGGCGGCCTCGCTCGCCCGGATCGCCGTCGGCTTCGGCGGCGCCGTGCTGGTGGCGGTGCTGCTGGGACTGGTGGCGTTCCTCTCGCGCCTGGCCCGCGGCGTCGTGCACGACGTCCTGGCCGTGCTGAACTCGACGTCGGTGTTCGTGTGGATCGTGATCTCGATCATCTGGTTCGGGCTCTCCAACTGGGCGCCCATCTTCACCACGTTCATGATCACGCTGCCGGTCGTCGCCTCGAACATCGTCGAGGGCGTGGCCGGCGTGGACCGCCGGCTGCTGGAGATGGGCGACGTCTACCGGCTGTCGGGACGCCGCAAGTTCACGGCGATCGTGGTGCCGTCCACGCTGCCCTACCTGGTGGCGGGCATGAAGATCGGCTTCGGCCTCGCGCTGAAGGTCTCGGTCGTGGCCGAGATCTTCGGCGTCACGTCGGGGATCGGCTACATCATGAACTACAGCCGCGAGATCCTGGCCACCCAGATGGTCTTCGTGTGGGCGCTGGTGATGATCCTCGTCATGATGGCCACCGACACGATCGTCTTCGATGCGCTGTCGCGCCGGGTCGCCAGGTGGCGCTGAAGCTCGCCGTGGAGGAGGTCGGCAAGGACTTCCTGATCCCGGTGATCGATCGCGTCTCATTTGGGGTGGAGACGGGCGAGTTCGTCTGTCTCCTCGGGCCCAACGGCTGTGGCAAGACCACGCTGCTGCGGATCGTCGGCGGCCTCGAGCCGGCCACGCGCGGCCGCGTCACGCTCGACGGCGAGCCGATCGTGGCCGGTCAGCCGCACCAGCACAAGATCGGCGTCGTCTTCCAGGAAGATCGCCTGTTGCCGTGGCTGACGCTCGAGCAGAACGTGGCGCTCGTGCTCAAGCCGCTCGGCCTGGGTGCGGCCGAGCGCGACGCCATCGCGCGGCGCTATCTGAAAGTCGCCGGCCTCGGCGGTTTCGAGGACTATCATCCGGCCAAGGTGTCGGGGGGCATGCGCCAGCGCACGGCCATCGCGCGGGCGCTCGCCATCGAGCCCGACGTGCTGCTCATGGACGAGCCCTTCGGCGCGCTCGACGCCCAGAACCGGCGCATCATGCAGAACGAGGTGCGGCGCATCTGGCGCGACACGGGACGGACGATCCTCTTCGTCACCCACGCCATCGAGGAGGCCGTCGCCGTGGGCACGACCCTGGTGATGCTCTCGGCGCGTCCCGCGCGGATCCGTGAGCTGATCAGGAACGACGGCCGGACCGATCGCGTCAAGCTGATCGACGACCTCAACACGATGATCATGGAAGAGGTCGAGCGCCAGCAGGGCGCGGTCGGACCGGGCTGAGACCTTGATGGAATTTTTATCGAACCCCCGCGCGTCCCACGTGCGTCCCAATGAGCGACGGGAGGTGACGTGATGACCAAGCGCATCGTGTTCGCACTTCTGCTCGCTTTTGCGGCACTGAGCGCCACGACCCCGGTCTGGGCTGACACCGAGACGGGCAGCGGGATCGTCGGCACGCAGTCCCCGTAACACAAACGCAGACGGCGGGCGGGAGAATCTCCCGCCCGCCCGCCTTCGACGGGACGAACGTCGAGTTACGAAAGGAAGAATGTCAATGTTGCTCGCGGAATTCGTGGCCGGCGCCGTGCTCCTGACGGTCAGCGCTCTGGGCGCTCTCGATTCACGTCCGGCACGCGGCATGCTCTACGCGATCACCCGGTGGCGACGGCGGCGACGGCAGGCGCAGCGGAGTCGCTAGCTCACACCAGCCGCGTGCGGATCTTGATCTCCGACGTGAGCGTCCGGTGCACCGGACACTTGTCCGCGATCTCCACGAGCTTCACGCGCTGCTCGTCGTTCAGCCGTCCGGAGAGCACGAGCTCGCGCTCGATCTGATCGAGCTTCCCCTCCTTG
>Ga0137418_10001644_pt1 | contig 20654 bp, 14 predicted proteins | sample CZODoug3_1_2_16f_FD_122242 | JGI IMG/M metagenome (GOLD analysis project Ga0137418, IMG submission 122242) | Vadose zone soil fungal communities from Angelo Coast Range Reserve, California, USA - CZODoug3_1_2_16fungal (Hybrid Assembly) | ecosystem: Environmental > Terrestrial > Soil > Vadose...
CTCGGCTCCAACGTCAAATACGAACTCGACAAAGCCACCGGCCTCCTCAAGGTCGACCGCATCATTCACTCCGCGGTCTTCTATCCCGCTAACTACGGCTTCATCCCGCAAACCTACGCCGAAGACAACGACCCTCTCGACGTCCTCGTCCTCTGCCAGGAACCTATCCAGCCTCTCGCCCTAATCAAAGCCCGCGCCATCGGCGTAATGACCATGATCGACTCCGGCGCCAGCGACGACAAAATCATCGCCGTAGCCACAAACGACCCCGAATTCAGCGATTACATCGAAGCCCGCGACCTTCCACCACACCGCATGCTCGTCCTCAGGCGCTTCTTCCAGGACTACAAGCAACTCGAAGGCAAACAAGTCCAGGTCGAAGACATCCGCCCAGCCTACGCCGCCATGAACATCATCGAAAAATCGCTCGCCCGCTACACCGCCCTGCGCGAGGAACTCCGCGCCTCCGCCGACTACTAACTGCCCGCGCACTCAAATGTGTTCGTGGCACAGCCACCGCCGCGCCATCACGCGAATTTTGCGGGATGATTCCTGGCTGTGCTTTCTGGTTTTTCTTTTCCGTCTCAGCGTACTCTGCGCTCTCAGCGTCCTCTGCGTTAAACTCTTCTCCTCTTTTTTTCCTCAACGCTCTAAAATTTTCTCTCCACTTATGAGACGATAACGATACGCAGCCAACCCATGCACCCCATCCTCAAATGGTCTCTAATCGCCATCGGCGCTCTCATCCTCGCCGCCGCAATCGGCCTCAGCATCATGGCCGGCAGTCCCAAAGACGCCATCGGCATGGTCCGCTACGCCCTGCCGCACATGCATCGCGGCAATCTCCAAGTCGGCAGCGACGCGCCCGACGCCACTCTCGTCTCCCTAGATGGAGCCACGCGCTTTCACATCCGCGAGCGGACCAAAGGCAAGCCGCTAGTCCTCGTCTTCGGCAGCTTCACTTGACCGCCGTTCCGTCGCCAGGTCGGCGACATCGCGCAAATCTACAACGACTATAAAGACCGCGCGGATTTCCTCACCATCTACGTCCGTGAAGCCCACCCGCTCGACGAGTGGCAGATGAAGTCCAACGAAAAAGACAAAGACAACGTCTGCTACGCCCAGCCGAAAACTCTCGATCAACGCGTCGCCATCGCCAACGACTTCACTCAGCGTTTCAAATTTTCCGTGCCCTTTGGCATCGACGAAATGAACAACGCCGCCAACGACGCCTACGCCGCCTGGCCCGAACGCCTCTACATCATCGACGAGCGAGGCCGCATCTCGTACAAAGGCGGCAACGGCCCCTTCAAATACAATCCCAAGGAAGTCCGCGACTGGCTCGTCAATCGCTTCGGCGAAGTAAAACATCCCGAAGCCGCTTCACCGGACAAAAAGACGTAGCGCCCCACGCGCCGAAGCCGTGACAAATCGCGCCTCCCGCAAATCGCCGCCGAAACCTGATTCCTCCCGCAAGATCGGTCTGGCCCGCGCACTTTCAAAACTCGGCTACTGCTCTCGCCAGCAGGCCTTCGAACTAATCCGCCAAGGCAAAGTCCGATTGAACGGTTCCACTCCGAAAAATCCCGAAACTCCCGTCCGCCTCGGCGCCGATCGCATCGAGGTCCAAGGCCAGTCGCTCAAGCCCGCCGAGAAAATGTATCTCATGCTCAACAAACCGCGGGGCATCATCACTTCCGCCTCGGACGAAAAAGGCCGCGACACCGTCTATTCGCTCTTGCCTCCTGACAAGCCCTGGCTCGCCCCCGTCGGCCGCCTCGACAAAGCCAGCGAAGGCCTCCTCCTCTTCACCAACGATTCCGAATGGAACGCCCGCGTCACCGATCCCGCCACGCATCTCGACAAAACCTACCACGTGCAAATCGCCGCCGTCGCCAACACTCACCTCAGTGAATCCCTCGAACGCGGAGTAAAAACCGAACACGGGGAAATCCTCCGGTGCAAACGCGTAACCCTCCTCCGCACCGGCGAAAAAAACTCCTGGCTCGAACTCACCCTCGACGAAGGCAAAAACCGCCAAATCCGCCGCATCTTCGACACCCTCGGCATAGAAGTCCTCCGCCTAATCCGCGTCTCGATCGGCCCCCTCCAACTCGGCCACCTCCCAAAGGGAGCCCACCGCCCCCTGACCCACGCCGAACTAGCCGCCCTCAACCTTGCTATGCGCTAACGATGTTTTTTCGTCCGCTCTTCTCTGTGTCCTCTGTGCTCTTCCTCTGAGTTCTCTGTGTTAAAATCCTTTTTCTTCTTTAACTCCTTCCTGCGATCGCTGGCTAATCCAGGTGAAAGTCCTCGACCAATGCCAACAAAAAATCCGAACTGGATCCAATGGGCGCAACGCCTCCAGGCAATCGCTCAAAACGGCCTAACCTACGCCAAAGATCCCTTCGACCTCGAGCGCTTCTCCCAAATCCGCCAAATCGCCGCCGAAATTCTCTCCTCCTCAGACGATCCCAACACCACCGACCCCATAATCGATCTCTTCAAAATAAATTTCGGTTACGCCACTCCGAAAGTCGACGTCCGCGCCGCCGTCTTCCAGGACGATCGCATCCTCCTCGTCAAAGAACGCAACGACGGCGCCTGGACGCTCCCCGGCGGTTGGGCCGACATTGGCGATGCTCCTAGCGTCGCCGCCTTACGCGAAGTCCGCGAAGAATCTGGCTACGAAGCCAAGGCAGAAAAGCTGGCCGCCGTCTATGACCACAATCTCCACGATCACCCGCCCTATCCCTTCCACTCCTACAAACTTTTCTTCATCTGCACGCTCACAGGCGGTGCGCCACAGCTAAGCCTCGAAACCACCGCCGTAGACTTTTTCGCCGAAAACAACATCCCACCCCTGTCTCTCCCCCGTGTAACCCCAATCCAAATCGAGCACATGTTCAACCATCGCCGCCACCCCGAATGGCCCACCTCGTTTGACTGATGCCAAGACGGCGTTCCGTCTAAATCACACCGAATCATTGGCAAAATCTCTGCTTCCTGAGTTACAATCTAGGCGGTTAGCGACTGGCCTATACCCGGAATCCTTTGGCTTCTAGCACGCTTTTCCAATTGCTTCCGGCCACGGTCAATCCACTCGGCAAAGCGCTTTGATTTTTCCCGGCGCTCACCGTCGCCTTACCGCTGCCAGACTTTCCCGGAAAGCCGGGAGCAGCTTGGGGTGCTTCATGGCTACAGCTCCGAACATCGTCCATTCCCGCTCTCTCCCCGAAGGCCACTCCGGCGAGCTGCTCCACTTTTCCCGCGAAAGCGTCCAATGGGAATGGATGAGCATGTCCGCCCGCCGTCTGAATCCCGGCGAAAGTTATTCCCCCTCCACGAAGGGTGAAGAAGCCGCCTTCGTTCTTTTAGGTGGCCGTTGCACAGTAAATTGGGGCGAAGGCGCGCACTCCATCGGCCAACGCAAAAATGTTTTTGACGGCCTGCCCTATTGCCTCTATCTCCCCACGAATCATTCCGTCACTTTCCAAGCCGAAACCGTCTGCGAAATTGCCGAATGCCGCGCTCCGTCCGAAGCAAAACTCCAGCCCAAACTGATCACCCCAAAAGACGTGGTTAGCGGCCTCCGTGGCGGTGGAAACGCTTCTCGCCAGATCGTGGACATCATCCGCCCGGACTTCCCCGCCGACAAACTCGTCGTCATCGAGGTCTACACTCCCGGCGGCAACTGGTCCAGCTTCCCTCCCCACAAACACGACGTCCACAATCCCCCCGCCGAAGTCGACCTCGACGAAATCTACTACTACCGCATCAACCGCCCGAAAGAAGGCTTTGCACTCCAGCGTCTCTACTCTCCCGATCTTGCTCGCGACGTCACCCTCCGCGCGCAGGATGGCGATGCGGTCCTCGTGCGATCCGGTTTTCATCCCGTCGTCGCGGGTCCCGGCTACGATGTCTACTACCTCAATTTCCTCGCCGGAACTTCCCGGACCCTGGCCGTCACCGAAGATCCCAATCACGTCTGGCTGAAATCCACCTGGAAAGACACTGATCCGCGATTGCCGTTGGTGCGTTGAAGCGGTAAACTTCCCGCAACTCCCATAGGACGGCGCAATGGCAGACAAGCACCCAGTCAAACTCACAGGACAGGCCGCCGATAAGCGCTTAGAGATTCTTGCAATTTCCTGCTGGTATTTTCTGCCCATTCTGCTTCAATCTTATCCCCTGTCCCGCGCTCTTCTGCCCAGGAGAATTTCTCCATGACCCGCCGCCTCACCGTCGCCCAGGCCATCGTCGCTTTTCTCCAGGCCCAATATTCCAGTCGCGACTCTCAAGAGCATCGCTTCATCGAAGGCTGTTTCGGCATTTTCGGCCACGGCAACGTCGCCGGAATGGGCCAGGCCCTCGAGCAAAACCCCGGCCTCCGCTACTACCTCTGCCGCAACGAACAAGCCATGGTGCACACCGCCGCCGCCTTCGCCAAAACCAGCTTCCGCCTCCGCGCCCTCGCCTGCACCACTTCCATCGGCCCCGGCGCAACCAACATGCTCACCGGCGCCGCCGCCGCAACCATCAACCGAGTCCCGGTTTTATTGCTCCCCGGCGACATCTTCGCGCGCCGCAACGTCGCGCCCGTTCTCCAGCAACTGGAATCTCCCTCCACGCAGGATATTTCCGTCAACGATTGCTTCAAGCCCGTCTCCCGCTACTGGGACCGCATCCAGCGCCCTGAACAATTGCTCACTTCCCTCCCCGAAGCCATGCGCGTCCTAACATCTCCCGCCGAAACCGGCGCCGTCACCCTCAGCCTTCCACAGGACGTGCAAGCCGAAGCCTTCGATTTTCCTGAAGAATTTTTCCGCAAGCGTGTCTGGATCATTCCTCGCGCCCGTTGCGACAAAGAACTTCTATCGCAAGCCGCCGCATTAATCCGCCAAGCAAAAAAACCTCTCATCGTCGCCGGTGGCGGCGTTCTCTATTCCGAAGCCTCCCGCGCTCTCGCAAACTTCGCCGAAGCCACCGGCATCCCTGTCTGCGAAACCCAAGCCGGCAAAGGCTCCCTTCCCTACGATCATCCGCAACAATTAGGCGCCGTCGGCGTCACCGGCACACCCGGCGCAAACATCGCCGCTCGCGAAGCCGACTTAGTCATCGGCGTCGGCACCCGCTATTCCGATTTCACCAGCGCCTCCAAAACCGCCTTCCAGAATCCCGCTGTCCGCTTCATCAATATCAACGTCGCCGAATTCGACGCCTACAAACACGCCGCGCTTCCACTAACAGGCGACGCCCGCGCCACGCTAGAAGAACTCCAATCCGCCGCCGCTGGCTACCAAGTCGAAAAAAACTACGCTGCCCGCATCGCCACATTCCGCTCCGACTGGGAAAAAGAAGTCGATCGCATCTACTCGACGCGCAAAACTCCGCCCCTCTCTCAGGGCGAAGTCATCGGCGCCCTCAACTCCTTCACCGAACCCTCCGACATCCTCCTTTGCGCCGCCGGCAGCCTTCCTGGCGATCTGCACAAACTCTGGCGCACCCGCCAGCCCGGCGGCTACCACATGGAATACGGCTATTCCTGCATGGGCTACGAAATTGCCGGCGGCCTCGGCGCAAAAATGGCCAACCCCAAGCGCGAAATCTACGTGATGGTCGGCGACGGCTCCTATCTGATGATGGCCCAGGAAATCGTCACCTCGCTCCAGGAAGGCGTCAAACTCAACATCGTCCTCCTCGACAATCACGGCTTCTCCAGCATCGGCGGCCTAAGCCGCGGGTGCGGCAACGAAGGCATGGGCACCAACTATCGCTATCGCCGCGGCGAAAAATATGACGGCGACAAAATTCCCGTGGATTTCGCCGCCAACGCCGCCAGCCTCGGCGCCTGGACCATCCGCGCCAAAACGCACGACGAATTTCACAGCGCGCTCGCCGCCGCCCGCAAACAGGAGCGCACCTCCGTCGTCGTCGTCGAAACTTCCTACGACGACCGCGTCCCCGGCTACGAATCCTGGTGGGACGTCCCCATCGCCGAAGTTTCCGAGCGCGAATCCGTCCGCGCCGCCCGCAAAAAATACGAGGAAGCGCGCAAGAAGGAACGCTATTTCTTTTAGGAAATTAATTTCGAATCGCAGAACGGCAATCGGGCCCCGAAATCTTTTCGCATCCGAAAGAGGCCGGCGTGGAAACAACCACAGGGACACTCGAAACGGGAACCACCCCGCAGCCCCACCTGAAACGCGTCCTCGGCCTCTGGGATCTGATCTACTACGGTGTCATCCTCACTTCCCCCATCGCCGCTGTCCCTCTCTTCGGCGAAGCGCAAGTTCTCTCCCACGGCCACGCCGTCACTACATTGCTCCTCGCCATGGTCGCCATGTCCGTCACCGCCGTCAGCTTCGGCCGCATGGCCACCGTCTACCCTTCCTCCGGCTCCGTCTACACCTACATCAGTAAAGGACTCAATCCCCACGTCGGCTTCGTCGTCGGCTGGGCCATGTTCCTCGAATATCTTTTCCAACCCATCCAAAACGCACTCTACGCCGTCCTCGCCATTCAGCGCATGGCCCCAAAAATTCCTTTCGCCATCCTCGCCGCTCTCGCAGTCGGCCTCATCACTTTCATGACCGTCCAGGGCATAAAATTCACCGCCCGCACCAACCAAATCCTCCTTTCCTTCATGGTCCTCGTAACCGCCGCGTTTCTCGTCGAGGCCTTCCGCTACCTCATCCTCCACCAGCATCTCTCCGGCCTGATATCCCTCCGCCCCCTCTACAATCCCGACACCTTCAATTATCGCCTCGTCGCCTCAGGCACCGGACTCGCCGCCCTCGTCTTCATCGGCTTCGACGGCGTTTCCATCCTCGCCGAAGAAGTAAAAAATCCCCGCCGCAACGTTTTACTAGCCTCGGTCCTCGTCTGCATCTTCACCGGACTCTTCAGCGGCTTCCAGGTCTACATGGCTCAGCGCGTTTTGCCGGACTACACCACCTATCTGAATCCAGAAACCGCCTTCATGGACGTAGCCCGCGCCGCCAGCGGCCCCTGGCTCTTCCACGCCTACGGCGTCATGCTCCTCGTTTCCAGTATCGCCTGCGGCCTCGCCGGACACGTTGGCGCCTCCCGACTCCTGTACAGCATGGGCCGCGACGACGTCCTCCCGAAAAAAATCTTCGGCCACATCAGCCCCACAAAAGGCAATCCCATCTACAACGTCTGGATCGTCGGCGTCCTCGCCTACATCGGCGTACTCACGATTCCGTGGGAACTCGCCGCCGAAATCGTCACCTTCGGCGCGCTAATCGCCTTCATGGGAGTCAACCTCGTCTCCCTCCTGCATTTCTCCTTCGGCCCGGACAACGCCGGCAAGCGCAACTTCTTCATCGATGCCTTCGTCCCAGGTTTTGGTTTTGTTTTTTGCTTCGGACTCTTGTTCAGCCTGCAGAACTGGACCAAATGGGCCGGCATCATCTGGCTGGTGGCAGGAATTCTTTACGCCGCCTACAAAACGAAAGGCTTCACTCTCCGCCCCAAACTCTTCGACTTCAGCGAAACCTGACTCCCGCTTTTGTAGAGGCCGCCGACCGTGGCGGGCTCTTCTTCTCTTCTCTTCTCTTCTCAGCGCACTCTGCGTCTCAGCGTTCTCTGCGTTAAATTCTTTTCCTATTTTCTATTTTCAAATTTCTTTTTTCTATTCCATTCCTTATTTCTTCTCTTCGATCGCTACCCGCAACCCAAACCCACACGACTCCCGAATCCTCAACTCCGGCTGCAACTTCCTCACCACCGGCTTGCTCCCATCCCCCGTAATTCTCTGAATCAAAAGTTCCGCCGCCTCCATCCCCAGTTGGTGCTTCGGCAATTCCACGGTCGTCAACCGCGGCCGAAAAATCCCCAGCCACGGATAATCATCAAAGCTCACCAGCCCGAAATCCTCCGGACACCGCAACCCCATCTCCTCCGCCGCCTGCAGCAATCCAATCGTCATCAGATGATTCGCCACATAAATTCCGTCCGGCCGTCGCGAAAGCAGCGAATGCCCCGCGCGAAATCCAGACTCCAGCCGGTAATCGCCCTCAATCACCAAATCCTCCTCGTAAGGCAACCCCTCCGCCTTCAACGCATCATGAAATCCCTGCCAGCGCTCTTTCGCATTGCTCACCTTCAGCGGTCCGCTGATCAACCCAATCCGTTTCCGTCCCGCGCGAGCCAAATGTGACACTGCTTCATACGCCCCGTGGTAATCGTCCGTAATCACCGCATCCTTCGTCAGCTTCGGGTACGTCCGCATCACTAGCACAAACGGAATATCCACCTCTTTGATCATCTGCCGCAGCGGCGGCCGGAAATCTCCCGCTGCCTTCGTCAACAAAATTCCGTCCACGCGCTTCGACAAAAGCAGCTCGATAGCTTTCTCTTCCTTGTCCAGCGAATCGTCGCTGTTGCAAAGCAGCAAATTATACCCTTGCTTCTGAGCCGCATCTTCCGCCCCGCGAACCACCAACGGAAAAAACGGGTTGCCAATATCCGGCACAATCATTCCAATCGTGTGCGTTCTTTGCTTCGCCAAGCTCCGCGCAATCAAATTCGGCCGGTAATTCAGCTTCCGTATCGCCGCTTCCACACGCTCCCGCAAACCCTTCCCCACATGGCTCTTGTTGTTCACCACCGCCGACACGGTAAACACAGACACGCCGGACTCCCGCGCCACATCGTAAATGCTCGCGGCCTTCCCCGCCTTCTTCCGTCCAGCATTTTTCCCCGGGCTCATGAACGCGTTTTCTCCGTCCTCCTGTTTTTGTAGATGCCGCCGACCGTGGCGGGCCACTCTTCTCTTCTCAGCGTCCTCTGCGCCTCTGCGTTCTCTGCGTTAAATTCTTCTCTTCTCCCCAGTTCTTCCCGCTTCAAAGAACCCCGTATCTTACGCCAACCGGCTCCCCTTTTCTTGCCGACTCATAAATCGCCTCCAAAATAATCATGTCCCGATGCCCCTGCCGCCCATCCGCCGACACGCCCTTCTTCGTCAGAATCGCCCCAGCAAACGCATCCAGTTCCGGCGCAAATTCATCCACCACCTTGAATTTCTTCTCGAACCACTTCCCGCCAATCTTCCCCGTCAACCGCCGCTCTTCATCAAACGGAAAAGCCGGCGTCAGGCAAGCCCACCCCTTCGTCCCCTGCACAAACACAAACGATGAAATCGCCGAACTATAGGTAGACGCCCCCTGCACCACCAGCCCGCTCGCAAATTGCATCCGAAAGGAAATCCCTTCCTCCACGTCTCGAAATCGTTCCGCATCCTTCTTCCAGGCGTGCGCGCTTACCTCCACCGGATCCTCTTCCGCCAACCACCGGCTGGTATTCACGCAATACACGCCTAAATCCATCAGCGGCCCGCCGCCAGCCACCTTGGAATCCAGCAGCCATGCAATCGATCGTCCCGGCACATGTAGTTCGCTGAACGATGTATGGATCACGTCAATCTTCCCCAGCTTCCCGCCCTGAATTAATTTCTTCAGGTACAACGCACTCGGCTCATAATATTTCCTGTAGGCGGTCATCAATTGCACGCCGCACTCTTCGCAAACCCGCACCATCTCCGCCGACTGCTCCGCCGTCACCGCCAGCGGCTTCTCGCAAAGCACGTGCTTCCCCACCCGAGCCGCCGCAATCGTCGCGCTAAAATGCTCGCTCTGCGGCGTGGCCAGATAAACCGCATCCACCGCCGGATTCTCCAGGCAGTCGCCAAACTCTTCCGTCCCGTAAACCTCTTGAGCCTTGTACTTCCGCGCCAACTTCACAGCCTTCCCTTTGTCCCGGCCAACCAACGCAACAAGTTTCGCCCTCTTCACATGCCGAAACGCCGGCAACACCGCCCCCTGCGCAATCGCGCCCAGCCCCACCACCGCAAACCCCACTTTTTTCCTATCACTCATGTGTGCGCATTCCAGGACTGTGGCACAGGCACTCCTGCCTGCGCTCTTGGGTTTCTCTTCTCTGCGTCCTCTGTGCTCCGCCTCTGTGCACTCTGTGTTAAATCTCTTCTTAACTCTTTATCCCTAACTCTCCCGATCCGCCCTACCCAACCTCTGATTCCTTATCGCCTTGTGATCCAACCCCCTCAACTCCTCCACATTCTCCAGCACCTTGTGAATCGCATCCGCAATATCATCCACATCCTTCGTCGTCCCCAAGAAATGCTGGTGCGGAAACCAAACCGCCTCCTGATAAGCCGCCTTCTCCGACTCCGGACACGAATACATCGATCGCAAATCCAGCGGCTTCTCCCGCCCCCAGCTCAATGCCGGAAAATCCGTAGCATCCACAGGAAACAGCGAGCTCTTGTAAACCGGCTCATAAAACAACCCGTCGCAATGTACTCCCTCCAACTGCATCGCCGCCACAAACGCCGCCCGCGGAATCCCCTTCACCTTTTCCGCAAAATACTTGATCACATACCCGTAAGGAGCCAGCCGTGTAATCCGCGGATCGGGTTTCAACAAACCAATCCCGCAAGTCTTCTGCAAACGCGCCTCGAACCGCTTCATATTCTTTTCGCGGATCGCGCTCTGCTTCGGCATTCGTTCCAGCTGCGCGCCCAGCACCGCCGCCTGAAATTCTCCCAGCCGGTAATTGAACCCGATAATCCGCTTCTTATATTTGTCCGTCAGGCTCGCCCGCCCCGCGTTGATGTAACTCTGCACCAGCTCCATATACTCAAGATTGTTGGTAATAACCGCTCCACCCTCGCCCGAAGTAATCAATTTGCTCGACTGAAAGCTGAACGCACCCATGTCCCCCATCGAGCCCGCGCCCTTCCCCTTCCACATCCCTCCGTGTGCATGAGCGCAATCTTCCACCACTTTCAAATTATGTTTTAGGGCCACACGCAGGATCTCATCCATGTCCGCAAATCGCATTCCCAGATGCACCGGCAAAATCGCCTTCGTCTTCGGCGTAATCGCCTTCTCGATCAGCTTCGCGTCCAGGCAATACGTATCCGGATCCACATCCACAAACACCGGCACCGCGTTCACCAGCAGCACCGGCCCAACCGTCCCCTCCCACGTGTACGCCGGCACAATCACTTCGTCCCCCGGCTTGATCCCGATCGCCTTCAGCGCCGCCTGAATCGCCACCGTTCCCGTGTTCACGCACTGCCCATACTTCGCCGTGTGCACCTTCGCGAATTTTGCCGCGAACGCTGCTGCATGTTTTCCCGGAAATGGTTGCCCGCCCCACAAGGTGCTCTCCAGCACATCCTTCAAAGCCGCCGCTTCCCCCTTCGTCGCAATCGGCCACCGCGTAAACGGCGTCTTCCTCAGCGCTTTCCCACCCGTAATCGCAAGTTTCCCCACGCGCGCACACCTCCATCTAAAATGTCAAAGGGAATGCCAACTCAGAAACTCTTCCTCGTACTCACTGCTCATCGCCGAATCTGTGGCACAGCCACTCTTGGCTGTGCTCTTGGGGTTCTCTTCTCTGTGCCCTCTGCCTGCCCTGCGCGAAGCGCGTTTTCTGCGCCCCGCGTGCTTCACCGGGGTCCAAGGGCGCCCTCTGCGTTAAAATCTTTCCTCTCCCCGGTCCCTCATCCAACATCCGGGTTCGGCAACATAATGTCCCGAACCACTCCATCCAAATCATGGCAAGCCGTAACAAACTGCCTCAGCGTTCGCCGTGTCGGCCCAAACGAATCAAACTCCGCAATCGAAATCCCTTTCTCCGTATATGCGCGTTGAAAATCCACAAACTTCCGCCCAAGCTCTTCCACAATCTCCGGTGCCACGGGCCTATCAATCCGCGGCACCACTTCAATGTCGCTCTTGTTCAATCGCACCTGCCACGCATACGGCGGCGAAATCACAATGTCTCCGCCAATCAACTCGCTCCAGTGCATGTGATTCCGAAACGCCGCCGCCAGCAGCCGAATCCGGTATCCGCGCTCCCGAAAAAGTTTGTAGGTCTTCTTGAACACCGCCACGCCCGCCCACTCCGTATATCCCGGATCAATCGCCACATTCTCCTTTTCAATCAGCACCTTCAACCAATCGTCCAGCCGTCCGACCATAATCGTGCACACCGGCCCCATGCTCGCAATTTCCTTCCCCTCTTTTTCCCGCCGCTTCAGTCCCCGCTCCGCCGCTTCCGCCACCGCCACGCACTGCGGCAGCGTAAAGCACACGGTCGCATTGATGCTGATCCCCCGATACGTCGCCTCTTCAATCGCTGGAATCCCCGCCGAAGTCACCGGAATTTTCACAATCATATTCGGCGCCAGCCGGCTGAACTCTTCCGCCTGCTCCACAATCCTCTTCGTATCGCGATACAGCCGCGGGTCGGTCTGAATCGAGAGCCTTCCATTCTTCCCGCCCTGCGCATCAAAAACCGGCTTCAGCAGAGCCGCCGCGCGCACCGAAATCTCCCGCACCACTTTCCACGCAATTTCATCCTCGTCCGCAGTCGGAAATTCCTTCAGCAGCGCCTCAATCCGGCTCTTCCAGATGGCAAGCTCGCTCTTCAATACGCCGAGCACAATCACCGGATTACACGTCGCCCCGACTCCGCCATGTTCCATCGAGTACGTCAATTCCTGAATTGATGCCGAATCGTTCCACAAACACGTCGGCGTCGTCTGCGTCATCTTGTGCAACGGACTCTTAAATGCAGTCGCGGTCGCTTGCGTCATAAATTCCCCCTTCGGCAGAACCCTCTCCGGCCACGCCAGCGATCAACTGCGCGCCGGTAATACTCTCACGGAAGATTCTCACGTTGCCGCCGAGCGTTCCAGTGTCACCTTCACCGCTCGCGCCTGCTTGATCGAACTCTCCGCCGCCACCGCCGTCGCCAGGGCCTTCAATCCGTCCTCGCCCGTCACGCGCACCGGCTTATCCCGCAGCAGGTTCTGCACAAAATCCCGCACCTCGGCCAGATACGCATCCGAAAACCGCGTCAGAAAATGATCCGCCAGCATCTGCGAACTTCCATTCGCGCTCAAGAAGACCGCCGGCGTCTGCTCAATGCTCCCCACAAAAATCGCGCCCTTGGTTCCCAGTATTTCCGTCCGCACATCATACGCATACACCGCCGATGCGTACGATTCGATATTTCCAATCCCGCCGTTGCGATATTGCAAATTCACCGAACTCGCCACCACATCGCCATACTTCGCCACTTCTGGCCGCGTCGCCACCGTCGAATACGTCTGCACCTCGGCCACTTCATCGCGCATCATCCACCGCGCCAGATCAAAATCATGAATCGTATTGCTGTACAAAAGCATCCCGTTCACGCCGGACTGCAAGGCCGCCATCGGCGGCTCATCCTTGTCCCGCCCCACCGACTTGAAAATCAGCGGCGTTCCAATCTCTCCCGCCTCAATCCTCTTCATCGCCGCGGCATACGCCGGATCGTACCGCCGCATAAATCCCACCTGCAGCCGCACACCCGCCTTGCCCACCGCATCCAGCGCCGCATAAGCATCCGTCATCGTCAGCGCCAGCGGCTTCTCGCACAAAATATCCTTCCCCGCCTTCGCCGCCTGAATCACAGCCTGCGCATGAAACTTGTCCGGCGTCGCAATCAACACCGCCTGCAATCCCTTGTACTCCAGCATGGCGTCCAGGCCGCCGAACGCGTGCTCAATCTCCAACTCCTCCGCAACCTGCTTCGCCCGCGCCTCCGCCACATCGGCGATCGCGATCAACTCCGCACCCGGCACCAGTCGCCGCAAATTCTCCGCGTGGCGCTTCCCCATCTCGCCCACGCCCAACACGCCCATCTTGATCTTCCGCATTCCCGTCACTCCGCTCCTAGTAGCACAGGCTTCAGCCTGTGTTCTTAGCTTTCTCTTCTCTGCGCACTCTGCGTCTCAGCGTCCTCTGCGTTAAATTCTTCTATTTTCCATTTCCAGTCCACTCCTACGCCTTAGCCGCCGCGCTCAACTGCCCCATCACCCCTTCCAAATACCGCAAACTCGCCGCCACACTATCCTTCGGCGGAATCTCCGTCGCCCCAAACTTCACATCCTGCTCAATCACCGACCATCCCGAATACCCATTCTTAATCAACGTCCGAAAGAACGCCGGAAAATCGATATTCCCTTTCCCAATCACGGTGAACACCTTGTTCTCAATCGCCTCTTCAAAAGTCCAGTGCCACTTCCTCGCCTCCTCCAGCACCTCGGAGTTGCAATCCTTAATATGCACGAACCGCAGCTTATCCTTATACTTCTCCGCCTCCTTCACCGAATCTCCGTGGCCATACACGCAGTGCCCCGTGTCCAGGCAAAGCCCGATCTTTGTATGCGACGTCGCATCATAAAACCGTTCGCACTCCTCCGGCGTCTCCACATAAGTCGCCACATGCGGATGAAACACCAGGTCCAGCCCAAATTCCTGCGCCACCTTTTCCGCGTCGGCCACAATGTTTCCCACGTGCTTCCACTGTGCCGCGCTCAACGTCGGGCAGCCCTTCTCGTACACCCGCCCCGAATACGCATTCCGCTCCGGCGATTGATCATCCGCCATCACCAGGAACGGCGCCTTCAGCGTCGCCAGCAAATTCCCCACTTTCCGAATCCGCTCAATCGCCGCCTTCCCCGCGGCGGGATCGGTCATTTTCACCGGCACAAACGAACCCAGAAGTTTCAACTTTCTCTTCTCAAGCTGCGGCTTCAGCACCGCCGCGTCCGTCGGAAAAAAGCCATAAGGACCCAGCTCCGTTCCCGTGTATCCCGCCTCCACCATCTCATCCAGCATCTTCTCGTACGATTGCTCCCACGACGGCCCCGGATAATCCAGCACGCCCCAACTATCCGGCGCACAAGCAAACAAAAACCTCTCCTTCAATCCGCTCATCCCTCTCTCCTGTAGCGGCCACCTTCAGGTGGCCGTTCCTTCCCTTGTAGGGGCGGGGCTCGCCCCGCCTTCTTGGGTTACTGAAACCTTTTCTTCGGCCCCTCTTTGCTAAGGCCGCCATTCAAAAACGTTAAATTAAATCCCTCACCGCCACGGCTCCAAAACCACCTTCATCGACTCGGCATCAATCGCCTTCTTCATCGCCGCGTCCACATCGCGCAACCCATACCGGTGCGTCACAAATTCCCGCAACGGATAATGTTTCATATACCGCGCCATCTGCCTCATGCTCGGCCCATACGCCGCCGGCTCTTCCCCGCCCACGGCCAAAATCCGGGCATTCTTCGCGCATAAATGCCGGTGCGGACTGATCGCCACCTCGCCCAAATCCGAAAAATTTCCCGCTTCCACCAGCAACCCGCTCACCCGCAGCATCTCCAGCGCTTCCGGCACCGCCTGCGGAACGCCCGCGCACTCCACCACCATGTCCGCCCCGCGCCCATTCGTCAAATCTCGCACAAACTGCAACCGCTCCGCCCTCGACATCTTCCCCGCATTAATCGTATGATCCGCGCCCAGCCGCTTCGCAAAATTCAGCCGGTACTCCGACAAATCCACCGCAATAATCGTTCCCGCGCCCAACATCCGCGCCTTCATCAAAAAACACATTCCCAGCGGCCCAACGCCCATCACTACCACGGTGTCGTCGAACCGGAACGACTCATTCGGAAACGCCGACATCTGCTTCGCCCTGTCCAGCCCCACCGACACCGCGAAAATCTCCGTCAACACCGCCACTTCCGAAGGCAAATCGTCCGGCACCTTCACCAAGAAACTTCCCGGCACAATATAAATGTACTGCGACCACCCGCCAAACAAATGCGGCGGATTCTTCGCGCTCAAATTATTCCCGTAATCCGTCGTCTTCTCGCAGCAGTAGTACGGAAAATCATGCCGGCAGTAGTAGCATTCGCCGCACGAAACATTCGCGCCCACCACCACGCGATCGCCCACCCGCAGCGTCACACCCTCAAAGTCCGCGTACCGCCCGTCCCCTCCGATCGCCGCAATCGTTCCCACATTTTCGTGGCCCTGGATAATCGGAAACTCCAGCTTCCGGTCGCCGTACTGCGTCACATACCCCTGAAACGTATGCTTGTCCGTCCCGCAAATCCCGGACATCTCCATCTTCACCAGCACACACCCCGGTCCGGGCTCCGGCAACGGGTACTCCCGCAATTCATACTGTCCAGGTTTTACAAGTGTTGCCGCGAGCACGCCTTGGGCCGACATTGCAGAGTCTCTTTCGCATCCATTGAAATTGGCTGGGGAGCCATCCACTCATTCAGAAAACAGCGGGGAATCGGCTGGGCCAGGATTCCCCGCTCGGGGATATTAAGGTTAAAAGCTCAACTGCCCGCTAGAAATTCAGCTTCAATCCAAGTTGCGCAAGTCGCGGATCGCGTGCCTGGGTCACCTGGCCAAAATTGGTCAGAGGGGCCAAGGAAGTACCCAAGGGCCCCGGAACCAATCCGCTCGGATTGATGAATTGCGCGTGGTTGAACACGTTGAAAAGTTCTGCGCGAAATTCCAGCGACACGCTTTCCCGGATCGGTGTGATCTTCTTTATCGCCATATTCCAGTTGTTAATCCCCGGACCGTGGAAGAATCGCCGGTTTGCGTTCCCTTCCACCCCAATGGCGCTTTGGCTGAAATTTTCAATATTGAAGAAATAGTGTTGCGGGTTGTTCCGTGGATCAGTTTTCCCCACCGATCCTCCGCTGAAGTTTGGCGTGTCTACGGGCAACACAATCGGTCCGCCGAAGCCCGTTCCGGTCAGGGCGCGGTCGTCGGTTTCCGCAAGCGTGATCGGCAAACCAGTGGAGAAGGTCGTCACTCCGCTGATTTCCCACCCGTGTGTCAACGCCTTAGCTGTCTCAATCTTGTCGAACGGCAGCCGGTAGTTGTAGCTGATCACGAAATTGTGCGTGCTGTCGAACGCAGAAAGTCCCCGGCTGAGCCTCGGATTGTACGGGTTGATCTGCTCGCCATAGCCGGAAGAATCGTCAATCGACTTGCTGAACGTGTACCCCAGCAGAACCTGCAAGTTCCCGGCCGTGTGCCGCCAGTTGACCTGCGCCGAGTGGTACACCGAATTGCCGATCGTAATGAAGTAGGAATCGTTTCCAAATGGCACGATAAAGCCAGCCCCGGGCACCGGCGTGTTGCGATACGGCGCGCTGAACGGTCCGCGCGTCCCCGCAGTAGTCACACCGCCCAAGGTATAAATGTTATTCTCGCCTCCCGGCCCACACCCCGCTGCGGCGAGTGCCAGGCACAAGGAAGGTATTCCCGGATTCGCCGACTGAGAGGACAGCAACCGGTGGCCTTGCGTTCCCACGTAACTGACTGTCAGAAGATCTGACGAGGTCAATTGCCGCTGCACCGAAAGTTCATAATTCTCCGCGTACGGCAGCCGGTTCCTGTTGTTGAACGCCGGCGAACTGCCGATCGTTCCGAAAGCGTTGAAGAAACCCGCCAATGTGTCATACGAAGGGCCCGTTCCCGGGTTTTGAATGGAGAAATGCTTCGGGGGCGGGGCGACCGGAAATGGATTCGACACCGGGGCTCCCGAACCGCGCTGGATGAACGGTGACGCAAACTGCGGTTCGCTCTGCCCCGTGTAATTCCCGAATGGAGCATCGCCGATTTCGTTGAAATCCGTCGCACCCTCAAACGATGTGTAGAACATTCCCCAACCAAGACGGATGCTTGTCGTACCCGGCTTCCCGAGCACCTTGCCAAGCGTTCCTTCGTGCTGGCCAAACGAATAAGCCAGCCCAAGCCGCGGTGCAAAGTTGTTCCAGCGCGTCGGAGCAAGACCCCGCGGAACTCCCGGGTCGCCAGGGTATACCCAGCCGATGGGGGAGCCCGGAAACACAAGCGACTGTTCGCCCGGAATCAGCGTCTGGATTTCGTTGTATTTCTCGTGCCACGGCGCGCTGACGTCATACCGCAAACCGTAGTTGAACGTCAGGTTCGACTTGATACGCCAGCTGTCTTGTCCGAACATCCCGAAATAAAAATTGCGCCCGTAGGACGGGTACGACTGCCCCTGCACCAGTTGGCTCGGTGCACCCAGGAGAAAGTCCACGACGTCGCTTCCCGTTTCGCTCGGCTGGCCGCTGAAGTTGCTCCCGAAGAAAAAATTCCCGTTCGCCACGTTGAACAGATTCTCTTCCAGTTGGTTGAAGTGATATTGCGCTCCAATCTTTAGCGTGTGCGTGCCGAACACGCGTGTGTAGTTGTCCAGCGCCTGGTAAATGTTTTCCGTGATTCGGTTCGGGCGGCTCGGCACCCCGATCACCCAGTTGTTGAAATCGATTTCCGGAATGCCTTCCACGCTTGGCGCTCCAATCGTCACGCCCGGCGAGTTCGGGGATCCTCCCGGCGCGAATCCCAGGCTGGCCAGCGTCGTTCCCTTTCCTCCCAGCGGCTGGTTGAACTTTGCATCCAGGCGGAAATAACCCAGCCGGAATTCATTCACTGCGGCAGACGAAAAAGTCTTCGTGTTGCCGAGATCGATGGTATGTGTATGCCCGACACTGTCCACGCTGAACCCGGGATACAATTGCGCGTTCGACGCCCAATACGGATCGACCCGGTCAAACTTGTCGAAGTAGTAGTACGCCGACAGCAGTCCAAATCGGGTATTGTCGTCGACTCGCCCGCTGAATTTGTTGTCGTGCAGATTCAACTTTTGCGCGCTGGTCGAAAACGTTCCGTTCGCGTTATTCGAAGGCTGGATGAATGGCAAAAGCTTTGTGGAAATTCCGTTGAAGTTTGCAGGTGTAAGCGACAAGTTCGGAAAAACGCACTTTGTCGCCCCACCTCCTCCGGCGGCCGTGCAGTTCGGAACGTAGTAGGCTTCGCCAACGTCCACCGTCTGCCCATTCAACTGCCCCGCGAGTTGCTGGTTCAGTTGGTTCGCCCATGCGGTTCCCTGCACCGTCTTCGGCGTGATGACGTTTGTATTTGGATCAACGGAATAGAAGGAGCCCGCGACCGACGAAAGGTCCCCGTTCTGTAACAACGATGCCGCCGGCGCATTCGAGATTACCGACGTAACTCCCTGTATTTTGCGATTACCCTGGTAGTCCGCAAAAAAGAACAACTTGTCTTTCTTTATCGGGCCGCCGATCGTTCCGCCAAACTGGTTCTGGTGATACGCCCCTCTCTGTCCCGCGGCGAAAAAGTTCGCCGTGTTCAGATCCGTGTTGCGGAAAAACTCAAACAGGTTCCCATGAAAACTGTTCGACCCGGACTTGGTGATTACGTTGATCTGTCCGCCGCTGTAGTTTCCGTACTCCGCGTCAAAGTTATTCGTCAAAATCCGGAACTCAGCAATCGAATCCAGGTTCGGAATCGCGCCGGCACCGGAGAATCCGGTTTCCTGCGAAAGTATGCCGTTCAGAATGAATCCATTCGCCGCTTCTCGCATGCCATTCACGGATTGCGCTCCGGAATTCTGATCCCCAGAGACTTGCGGCAACGCGAACCCCGCGGAGATGAAGCTTCCACCATACGCACCCGTCATCCCTGAAGCCGTGGAAACCACGCCCGGCTGCAATGCGAGCAAGTCCGTATAGCTTCGCGTCAGCAGCGGCACATCCGTCATCTCTTTGCCTGCGATCACTTCGCCCATCTGCGTGCTGGATGTTTCCACGTGCAGTGCCGAACTCTCCACCACAATTTTCTCCGTGCTCTGCCCTACCTGCAGCGGCACGTCCACCACCAGCGCGTCATTCACATCCAGCACCACGCCAGTTTTCTGGTATGCCTTAAATCCCTTTTGCTGCACATCAATCGTATATTTTCCCAGCGGCAGCGACTGGAACGAGTAATATCCTTGCCCGTTCGTGCTCTGAGTGAAGGCGACGCCCGTGTCCACGTTCGTCGCGGTCACCGTAGCTCCCGCCACCGCCGCGCCGCTTGCATCCGTCACCGTCCCGGAAATGCTCGCCGTTACTCCGGCGTTCAGCCGGCCACAAAACAAAACCGCAAGCGCCAACACCAATACGCCCACATACGTGCGAAGTCGAGTGACTTGCATTTTTTCCTCCGAGTGAACTCGTGTGACTCCAACCCCGTTTTCGGCCTCGTGGCCTTCCGGTATTCGGCGGCGCACCTCTTCGCACCGTTCTTCTTCCGATTGCCGCCCGAATCTAACCGGTTATCGCTTGGCTCGCGTTATAGTTCAGCGTCACATCTTTGTCAAGAAGTTTTGCCGCCCCACCGCTCGCCACCCCACAAATCGGACTGTCGAACCGTTTCAACTCTCACAAAACATCGCAGTCCCCGTTCAAAATTGCACACCCCTGCGAGCATTAGCCCGCGTTCCGCCAGCCCGCAAAATCGCCCTATGACCCTTCATTCCTATAACCGATTAGACCAATGAAAATTTCCGCACCGCAACCCCTGCGGAACACTCTTTCTGCGCGAGGATTTCCCTGTAGGGGCGGCTTCTTGCCCTGAGCCCTTGCGAAGGGTTACGCCGCCCTCTTGCCTTTGTAGCGGCCGCCTTCCGAGGTGGGCGCCTTTCGCCCATGCGCAGTGGCTCTGCCGGGCAGACTGCATTCGCCTTCGTCTAAGGCTCGCTGAATTTGGAATTGAAAATTATTTCAGGAAGTCCAACAACGTTGGCAATCCCAGCACCCGCGCCGTCGCATTCAACGTCGCCTGATTCGCCACCTGCGCCTGCGCGAAATTCGTAGCCACGGTCGCCGGGTCCGCTCCCACCAGGCCGTTTTCCTGCTGGCTCAAATTCAACTT
>Ga0137418_10001647_pt1 | contig 20645 bp, 18 predicted proteins | sample CZODoug3_1_2_16f_FD_122242 | JGI IMG/M metagenome (GOLD analysis project Ga0137418, IMG submission 122242) | Vadose zone soil fungal communities from Angelo Coast Range Reserve, California, USA - CZODoug3_1_2_16fungal (Hybrid Assembly) | ecosystem: Environmental > Terrestrial > Soil > Vadose...
CGCGGGCCGCGCGGACCTTCCCAGTATCCGGCGTTGATGGCCTCCATCTGTTCCGGCGTGGGCTCTGCGGCAGCGTTGTAGCGCAGGTCCCAATTCGCGCGATTCACGCCGGCCGCGCCCGGTCCGTCCAACTCGCGCACTACCTTCCCGTCTTTGTCGGTGACGGTGATCTTGACCTTGCCTTCTTTCTTTAGCTCTGCGGAAGATTTGCTCTTCTCCTCTGCTGCACCCTTCCCCTTTTCCTCGGTTTTTGCTGCCGCGGCTTTGTCCTTATCGTCCTTGTCCGCCTTTTGTTCGGTCTTCGGCGGCTCGGGCGGCAGGGCTTCCTTCAAGTAGTAGTTCAGAATGGCGCCGTAAGGCGGATTCTTCGCGATGAAAAATTTCTGTCCCCCGCTCCAGCGCCGCATCCTGATGTTGAAAACGGTAGCTGCGTGCGGCGGGAAGAACGTCATATCACCGTTCAACACGCTGGCGTTCATCTTCTCGATCGGCGTGATGTCATCGAAAATCCATATCGAGCGCCCGTGCGTAGCCAGAACTAGGTCGTTTTCACGCGCTTGTATCTGGATATCGTCCACCGGCACGGTTGGAAAATTATTTTTCAGCGCCGTCCAGTTCGCGCCGCGGTCCCAGGAAACCCACAGCCCGAATTCCAGCCCGGCAAACAACAGGTTTTGATTTCGCGGGTGCTCCCGAACCACGTGCACGCTTCCGGCGGAAGCCGGAATACCGCTGCGAATCGATTTCCATGTCTCACCGTAATCATTGGTCACGAAAATGTAGATTCCGTAGTCATCGTTGCGATGGCCATCGAACGTTGCAAACGCGGCTCCCTCTCCGGCTTTCGACGCCACCACGCGGCTGACGTACGTGCCCTTGGGCACGCCCGGAACGCGCGAAGCCACATTCTTCCAAGTTTTTCCCCCGTCGCGCGTCACTTGCAGGTTCCCGTCGTCAGTCCCGACCCACAGCACGTTCGGCGTCAAAGGCGATTCGCTGAGCGTGGTGATGGTGGGATATTCCTGCACGCCGTCGTGCCGCGATAGCGTGTTCTTGTCCGGCGTCTTCCCGAAGATTTGCAGCTTGTTGCGGTCCACTCCGGTAGTGAGGTCCCCGCCGAGCCGCGTCCAGGTATCGCCGCGGTCCGTGGATTTGAACAAATAATTTCCGCCGTAGTAAATCGTCGTGTGGTTGTGCGCAGAAACCGCCACCGGCGAATTCCACTGGAAGCGGTAGTGCGGCTCGCCGTATTTCGCTTCCGGCGCTATCGAGCGCTGCTGCGCGGTTCGCAGATCGCGCCGGTCAATGTTGCCGTCCTGCGATTCCGTGTACACGATCCAAGGTTCGAGGGGATCGATCGCCGCGTAAAATCCGTCGCCGCCGTGAATCACAAACCAATCTTCATTGGTGATGCCGTCGCGTGTCAGCGACTGGCTCGGCCCGCACCAGCTTCCGTTGTCCTGCAGTCCGCCGCAAATGTGATAGGGCTTTTCGTTGTCGAGGCCAATCTCGTAAAACTGGCCGATGGCGATGGTGTTGACGAAATCCCACGTGCGCCCGGCGTCGTAGCTCCAATGGATTCCGCCGTCGCTGCCGGCGAGCATGTGGTTCGAATCCGCCGGATCGATCCACATCGCATGAAAATCCCCGTGGATGCCCCTCACGCGATCCGTCACGAATTTCTTGCCGCCGTCCTCGGAGTAGAACATCTGCGCACCGAGTTCCCAAATACGCAAATCATTATTGGGATCGACGCGAATCTGGCTGTAGTAAGAAGGTCGCGGGTTTGTGTCGCCCATCTTCTTCCACGTCTCGCCTTTGTCTTCGCTGCGGAATGTTCCGCCCTTTTCGTGTTGCACAACCGCGTAAACGATGTTCGGGTCCTTGCGGTAGATATCCAGGCCGATGCGCCCAGTGTCGCCGCCGTTCTCGTACGGCAAGCCCTTCGTCAGTTTCTTCCACGTCGCGCCGCCATCGGTCGTTTTGTATATGCCGCTGCCCGGCCCGCCACCGTTGAAACCGAAGGGCGTGCGGCGGCGCTCATACGCCGCGGCGTACAGAATGTCCGGGCTCTGCGGGTCCATGGCGATATCGCTCACGCCAGTGTCGTCATTTATCTTCAAGACCTGCGTCCAAGTCTTTCCGCCGTCCGTCGTCTTGTAGACGCCGCGCTCCGGATTCGGCCCCCACAAATGGCCCTCTGCCGCCACGTACACCACGTCGGGATTTCGCGGATGAATCACAACGCGTCCGATGTGATGGGTCGCGCGCAGCCCCATGTTCTGCCAGGTCTTTCCGCCGTCGAGCGACTTGTACGCGCCGTCGCCCCACGACGAACTCTGCCGGTTGTTCGGCTCGCCCGATCCGACCCACACGATCGAGGGGTCGGACGGCGCAATCGCAATGTCGCCAATCGTCGACACCGCTTCTTTGTCGAACACCGGCGTCCACGTGGTGCCGTTGTTGCTGGTCTTCCACACGCCGCCGGAAGCGACGCCCACGAAAACAATGTTTGGATTGCTCTCCACCACCGCGAAGTCATCGATGCGTCCGCCCATCACCGCCGGGCCGATCTCGCGCAGCTCCAGGTTCTTCAGTGTGTCCGTCGGATTCGTCTGGTCCGCAGGACGAGGCTCCGCTCCAGCGATAAGCGCTCCGCCAAACAACCCTGCGGCTGCTGCCAACTTCCAAGCAAACGACACTCGCTTCATGATTCTCTCCCTCATCGCGCGGCGCGGAATCATACTCCGCTGCTTTCCAACGTGCATCACTAGTTTGTGGAAGCAACCCGGTCCCGTGCTGAAACAGACGTGCGACGCCGCACCACGGTTTCGCGGCCCGCTACACAACCCGGAATGCCCATGCTAGGCTATCCCGCTTACTCCATTGACCACATCTTCGGCGTGAATCGACATTCTCATGCTCGGGAATCTTCCGTGCTCCAACTTCTTTCGCGGGTAACGCTGCTTTCTTTCGCCTTGATTTTCGCTGGCGCGGCTTCGGCCGCCGCGCAACAAGTCCGCAGGCCCGCTGCCAAGGGCGGCGTCGCCGAGCTTTCTGCGGACGGCCCGCAGCGCCGCCAGGGCAATCTCTTTATCGCCGACGACAACGTCGATATCCACTACGCCGGCCAACGCCTGCGCGCTGATCACATCGAGTACAACGATGAGACCACGGAAGCTTTCGCGCGCGGCCACGTGCGATACGACTTCGAAAATCAGCACCTCGAAGCCGAGGAAGCCCACTACAACGTAGGCACCGGCCGCGGCACGTTCATCAACGTTCACGGCACGGTAAAAATTCAGCGCCAGCCAAATCCCACTATCCTCGTTACTGATAATCCGCTCTATTTCGAAGCTCGCCTGGTGGAACGGTTTGGAAACGACTTCTACATTATTCACCGGGCGTGGATCACCGTTTGTGACCCGCATCAACCCAAGTGGCAGTTTTACGCACCGCGGGCCCGCGTGCGCCTCGGCAAAACGATGGCCCTAGTCAACGCCAACTTCCGCTTATTTCGTGTCCCGCTCATTTGGATGCCGTACGCCACCGCGCCCGCCGGCTCCAAAATCCGCCAGTCCGGCCTGCTCGTGCCGGTCGCCGGAAACAGCACCAGCAAAGGCTTCGTCTTCGGCGATGAATTTTACTGGGCACCCGTCAGTTGGATGGACACCACGCTCGGCGCGGAGCTCCTTAGCAGGCGCGGTTCCGAAGAACGCGCCCAGTTCCGCGCCACTCCTTGGGAGGGCACCGCCATCCGCTACAACTACTTCGGCGTGATCGACCGAGAGCGACAGGGCGGCCACGAGCAGCGCTTCGCCATGCAATCGCTCCTGCCGCACGGTTGGCGCTTTGTCGCCGACGTCAACGAACTTTCCTCGCTGACGTTCCTTCTGGCTTTCTCTGACACCTTCGGTGAAGCCATCAATTCCGATATTCGCAGCTCCATTTTTCTCACCAACAATTTCCGCGGCTTCAGTTTCAACCTCGCATCATTGAACGACAGGAGCTTCCTCAATACCAACCCGCAGTTGAGCGTGACATTGCGCAACGCGCCGCAGGCCAGATTCGGTTCCGTCGAACAGCAACCCTGGCAGCGCCTGCCCTTCTATTTTGGTTTTGACGCCTTCGCCGGCGCCGTTAAACGCGACGATGTTGGTTTTGCTCCGAGCGCCACGTACTTGCCTATCGAGACTCCCAATTTTGTTTCGCGCACCGAGTTCGCGCCGCGCGTCACGCTGCCGGTCCATTTCGGACCGTGGCTCAACGCCACCGCTACCGCCGCTTTTCGCACCACTTATTACGGAGAGTCCCTCACTCCTGCCGGTGTCGTCAGCACGCAATCGCTCATGCGCAACGACGGCGAGTTCAGTCTCGATCTTCGTCTCCCCACGTTGGAGCGTTTCTTCGGTCCCGTTTCGTCCGGCAAGACGAAACCCCGCAGGCGCTACAAGCACACCATCGAGCCGCACATCACCTATCGCGATGTCACTGGCATCGACAATTTCCTGCAATTCATCCGCTTTGACGCCGACGCCACACGCACCAACACCAACGAAGTCGAATATGGCGTTACGCAACGCTTCTGGATGAAATCCGGCGATGACCAGCCCCAAGAGCTCCTTTCCTGGAGCCTGATGCAGAAGCACTATTTCGATCCAACGTTCGGCGGCGCCATTCTCAACGGCCAACGCAACGTTTTCGACGCTCTCGATTCCATCTCGCCATTCGCTTTTGCACTCGGACCGCGCAACTCTTCCCCGATCGTCAGCGACTTCAAGATCACTCCCGGCGGCCTCTTTGATACCGAGCATTTGCTCGAATATGATCCCCAGCTCCACAAAGTCACGGTCATAGGCACGCTGGTGAAGATCAAGCCCTATCGCGAATTCTTCGCCACCATTGCCCACTTTCGTTTGCAAGCTGATCCCATCCTGCAGCCGCTCTCCAATCAAGTGCGCGTGCTCATGGGCTACGGCAGCGAAACCCGTCGCGGTTTCAACGTTACCACCGGCATTAGCTACGACATCACCAAAAGCGCTCTGCAAAATCAACTCGTGCAATTCAGCTACAACGGCAAGTGCTGCGGCATCGCCCTCGAGTACCGCCGCATCGAACTCGGCCAGGTGCGCACGGACAATCAGTTCCGCGTGGCCTTCATCATCGCCAACCTCGGCACCTTCGGAAACCTCCGCCACCAGGAAAAAATCTTTTAGCTCCGTCCTCTCTTACCTGTGTTCTCTGTGCGTTCCTCGGTGGCCTCTGTGTTAAATTCCTTCAGTTTGCCCCAAATGCAAGACACCGACCTAGCTTTCGCCTCCATCGAAGAAATCGCCCGCCTCTTTCGCAAGCGCAAGCTCTCTCCAGTCGAGCTGACCAAACTCATGCTCGCGAGAATCCAGCAACTGAACCCGAAACTAAACGCCTACATCACCGTCACCGCCGAGCTTTCGCTCGCGCAAGCTAAAGCAGCTGAAGCCGAGCTTTTCGGTCCGCGGGGCCGCAGGGGCCACAATGACCGCGGCCCTCTTCACGGCATTCCCATCTCGCTGAAAGACAACATCTACACGAAGGGCATCCGCACCACCGCCGGCTCAAGAATTTTGAAGGATTTCATCCCCGAACATGATGCTGCCGTTTGGGCAAACCTCCGGGAGGCTGGGGCCATCATCCTGGGCAAAACCAATCTTCACGAGTTCGCTTACGGCGTAACTACCAACAACCCGCACTACGGTCCGACTTGCAATCCCTGGGATCTCGCCCGCATTCCCGGAGGCTCCAGCGGCGGCTCCGCAGCGGCAATCGCCGCTGGCCTCTGCTATGGCAGTATCGGCACGGACACTGGCGGCTCCATCCGCATCCCTGCCGCCCTCTGCGGCGTCGTCGGCTTCAAGCCCGGTATCGGTCGAGTTTCCGCCGAAGGTGTTGTCCCGCTTTCACCGCACCTCGATTTCGTCGGTCCTCTCGCCCGCACCGTTATCGATGCCGCTCTCTTGCTTGACCCAATTTTCGTGCGCGGCAAGGCGGAACCGAGCCTCTTGTCAGTCCGAGAATTCTCGACGCGCGCCAACAAGTTTCGCCTGGGATTACCGAAGGAGTTTTTCCTGGATTTGGTCTCTGACGACGTGGGTATCGCGTTTCACGAAGCCGTTCGGTCCCTGAAGAAGCACGGCGCGCTGGTCAAAGAAGTCTCGATTCCTCTGCTAAGCGAAACGGAAGAAGCCGGCAACCACATTGCCTGGGCCGAGGCCACGCACTATCACCAGCAAGCCGGCTGGTTCCCCGCTTACTCTGGAGACTATGGCGAGGATGTTCGCACGCGCCTTGAGATGGGCACAAAAATCTCCGCGACCGATTATCTGCGGGCGCTCGATTCCCGCGACAAATTCACCCAGCAATTTCACCTCGCCATGACCGACGCTGAGGTCGACGCACTCGTCGTCCCCACAACTCCCATTGCCGCTCCGCTGATTGGCGAAGAATCCACTCCTATCGGAAAAACCAGTCACCCCACCCGCGCTCTGCTCCTCCGTCCGAATCGCCCTGCGAACCTCGCCGGCATCCCCGCAATATCCGTCCCCTGTGGCTTTACGTCTGCCGGCCTCCCCGTCGGCCTCCAGCTAATCGGTGCCGTAACAGACGAACTTCTCCTCCTCCGCATCGCGCACCGGTTCGAAGAATTTAACCCGCAACGTAAACCGCCCCCGGTTGCAAAACTGTCATCCTGAGGGCCTCCGACCTGTCCCGAGCGGAGCCGAGGGGCGAGGATCCCCGAAGGGACTCAACTTCAGCCCAGAGACGCAAATCTGACGGACGTTTTGGCGTCTGCTCGGGGAGCCTCTTCGCTCTTCCTCATGAGCCACTTCCCAATCATGAACCCCAGCGTCCCTGTCACCATTCCTCCAAAAATATCGGCAACGTAGTGATACCGTCCCCACACCGTCGAAACGCACATGCACAGGAGTAACGGCAGCATCACCCAAAACAGCCACCTCCGGTGCCGCCAAGCGCCCCACAGCGCCGCAAATGATCCCGCCACATGCTCCGATGGAAACGCCGCCCCGCGCACGCGCCCATAATGCTCGGTAAAATTAATCACCGCCGTAAACGCTCCGCCGTGCAATTCCCCATGCCATGAACCCGCCATCGCAAACCATGGGCTCTCGATGGGAAAAAAAATCGCGATCACGTATCCGATCGCGTACCCAACCGCGGAATAGGTCATCACCGACCAATACCCGAGCCAGTCCTCGCGATAATACAAAATGCCGCCAAGCACCAGCAGGTAAACGAAGTACGTCAAGTACGCAAATTGCATGAACTCGTTGCGGCCCGCGGTAACAAACTGCTCCAGCCAAATATCCGGATGCACTACCGTGAGCCAGTGATCGAACGCGATGAGCTTCGCATCCTGCCATCGCGGTGATACCAAATGCACGAGCGCTCCCAATTCCTCAAAGCAAAATAGGAAGAAGAGATGGGGATACCAGTGCCGCGAAAAATGCCAGAATCTCTGCGTCAGAGTGGGGGAGCCGTTTCTGCTGGCGCCGAGCCTCTCAATCGCTGACGTCGAAGTAGGAGTCCATACATTAGCCTCAGCTCGACACAAAGCCACGATCAGTAGTGCAACGAGCACCTGCACACTGAGCAACCGCAGTGGATGCGCCAGGTTCGCCGCGAAAACCACAATCAGCGCACTGGAAACCGCCAAATATCCCAGTGCCACCCATTCAAAGGGCCCGCAGGTCGCCGCGGACGCCGCCAAATCCACAGGCTCGCTCTTGGCTTGACCACGTTGTGAATCGAAGGCTCTTAAAAGTGCTCTGTCCTCCTGCGAACTAATGCCCGGCCGCCAAACCGATGCGAATTGATTTCTTCGATAGTTACTCCCAGACGTACGGCTCATCCCGCGTTCTCCCAAATCTCTTCAGCGTCTCTCCGTTCACCCTGCGTGTTCAGAGCACTCGGCTTTGGTTTTTTCCCCTCCGCCCAGGTGAGCACCGGCCATCTCTTCCGACGCGCGAGCGTCTCGAGCCGCCGCGAAGGATTCACGGCCGCCGGCCGCCCAACCGCTTCGAGCATCCATCGATCACTTATGCAATCTCCGTACGCGTAGCACTGCGCCAACTCAAATCCTTTTTCCCCCGCCAAACGCCGCACAGCGCGCTCCTTTGCCTCACCAAACATCGCATCCCCAACAATCCGGCCCGTCCACTGTCCGTCGTTTTCTTCCAGCCGTGTAGCGCAAACCGCCACCGAAGCCGCAATTCCGCGCACCGCCAGCCGCACTACTAGGGCCAGCGCCATCTCCTGCGCCAGAGGCGCCAGCGTGCCGCTCACCAAAACAATCGCGTGTCCTTGCTGCGCGTGCCATGCCACCTGGTCCACGCCTTCCGGAAGGAACCGTGGGGCAGCCATTTTTGGCTGTCCTCTATCGCTCCGAGATCCATTCTCGCCCGCGCACACACGCCGCAAGTACATTTTGTTCGCGTGCCGCATCGTTTGGATTCCACGAGGCACGAGCCACGCCGCCCGTGCCAGCCACAAAAAATAATTCCCCATCGGAATCGCTCGCCGCTGCCGCAATTCCGCAAAAAACCGCCGCTCGAGCGAAGGCCGCGCTATCAACGTCCCGTCCAAATCAAAAAATGCCGCAACCCGTCCGTCTATTTCGCGCGATTTCACGCGATTTTCCCCGCGACACTCTTCCCGCCGCGCGCCACCACTCCATCCGCGAAATACTTCCACCCCTCCAGCAGCACCGGCAACCCTCGCACAAAGCAAAATCCCGCCGTAGCCCACGTCAAAACCTGTGCTCCAACGCTAATCAGCATCTGAGCATCCGCCGCCAACTCGCCACTCAGCGCCGCTGGCCCCCGCGTCAGCGCCAGCTCCAATCCCAAATAGCAAAAGCATAGGCACTTCATCCCCGCATACAATCCGCGGCTCCACCGCGAGGCAACCAGCGCGCGTCCCCACCAGGTCTGCAGCATTGCGTTCCCACCCCATCCCGAATGCCCGGCGCGCATGGCCAACCCGCGCAGAAAATCCGTAGCCGCCCCGCGCGCAAAGAAGAACACTGGCAGCCACAGCGACACCATTCCCACCACCGCAAAATATGTGAAGTACACGTTCTCGATCATGCGGTCGCCCAAGATGTCGATCTGCGCCCCAACAGGCGTTGCGAGCCTCCTTGCCCGCGCGATGTGACCGTCTAGCGCATCCAGCGCGATCGACGCCACCGTCAGCCCCACCGCTGCCAGATTCGCCCACGCACCACGCCCGAACAGGCTCACCGCCGCAAATCCCACCAGCACCCGCAACAGCGTCACTTTGTTTGGCGTCCAGTTCATGCGCATTCCGCGGAACAGCCATTTCAGGTTGTTTCCCGACGATCTCGAAGAAGTGCAACCGTGCTGCCAATACCGCCCTGCTAAGCTCATTATTTCCAAGACCTTATGGACAATCCTTTGGGGTCGCGCCTCCGGCCCGCCAGCCAAATCCCTCATCTGTCGGCCATTCGCTACCGCGCGCCGTTGCCGTCCGTCCAAACAAGTGCTGCGCTTTTGGAATAATCTGGCCGCCAATCCAGGTCATCTCTCAGGGGCCGCCTCTTCAGTCGGACGGCCTGCCGGAAGGCCGCGAATAAGCGAGCGCCGGCGCAAGCACTCACGCACTTTGTGGGACAATAGGAAGTTGTGCGTCTAGCGCGGCACCGCATATAGCGCGCCACGATGCTCGTGTTTCCTTGTAGCGGCGCTGGAAGCCGCGCTCGCCCGAAGCAATTTCAAGCGGAACAAGGAATCCGCAAACGCAGGGCTAACGTAATGATGAATGTGGCGCGGATGCCGATCGAAACTCTGATGCACATAAGGACCGATTGCGAATGACCGATGTCTCACTCCTGGGAGCTTTCCTCGCCGGGCTGATTTCCTTCCTCTCTCCCTGCGTTCTGCCCCTGGTCCCCGGCTACATCTCGATGCTCTCGGGCATCGGCATGGAACAGTTGCGTCAAGGCCAGCCACCCCGCGCCGGACTCTTCGCCTCCTCGCTCGCATTCGTCACCGGCTTCTCCGTCGTCTTCATTTCTTTCGGCGCCTCGGCCAGCGCCGTCGGAACCTTTCTCCGCCAAAATCGCTCCCTCCTGGCTCCCATCGCCGGCGCGCTAATTCTTCTCTTCGGACTGCACCTTCTCGGCGTTCTCATCAAGCTCACCGTCCGCACCGGCCTCATTCTCGGCGGCGTGCTGGCACTTCTTGGCGTCGCTTCACTTCTGCGCGGCGGCCCGCTCTTTGCCGGTCTCGGCTACGTCCATTTCTTCTCCCTCTCGCTGATCGGGTTCTTCGGCCCCGCCATGACCCGCTGGCTCAACCGCGACGTTCGCCTGCGCACCAGCAGCAAGCAGCCCGGGATTTGGAGCGGGTTTCTCCTCGGTTTTGCCTTTGCCTTCGGATGGACGCCGTGCATCGGCCCCATCCTCGCGACCGTGCTGGCGCTTGCGGCAGCCAGTGACACCATCGCCCGCGGCGTTCTGCTCCTCGCGGTCTACTCCGCGGGCCTCGCCGTTCCCTTTCTGCTCACCGCTCTGGGCCTTGGCCAGTTCCTCCGCTTCTACCAGCGCTTCCGAAAGCATCTCCACGCCGTCGAACTCTTCAGCGGCGCGCTACTTCTTTTTGTCGGCGGCCTGATTTTCACCAACCGCCTCACCTGGATGGCCGGAAAGCTGGGCTTTCTCAACAGCATCGTTCTATGGCTGGAGAAATCTTTAACCGGAGCGAAATGAGCCGTCCGCTTTTGCCGCGCTCGACAAGCTGCGAGATAATATTTGCGGTAGCTAAATCTGGAGGAGTCGAAAGTTGAAGAAATCCTTGCTGGTCATCATCGCGGTTGTCGCCGTCATCGCCGCCACCTATCTCGCCGACCGCGCCACACGCCAGCCTAAGAGCGGCGTCGCTAAAGTCACCCTTAGCAATGCCGCTGCAAAGCCCGCTCCCGACGTCACTCTAAAGGATCTCGACGGCAAAGATCTCTCCTTGGCCCAATACAAAGGCAAAGTAGTGCTCGTCAATTTCTGGGCCACCTGGTGCGAGCCCTGCCAGGTCGAAATTCCCTGGCTCATCGAAATGCAGCAAAAGTACGCGGCCAGAGGCTTCACCGTGCTCGGCATCGCCATGGACGAAGAAGGAGCGAGCGTCGTCACTCCCTGGGTCAAAAAAGAGCGTTTTGACGTCAACGGTTCTAAATCCCAGATGAACTACCCAATCGTCATAGGCGACGACGCCGCGGCCGACAAATTCGGCGGCCTGCTCGGCTATCCCACCAGCGTCCTCATCAATCGCGACGGCAAAGTCGTCAAGCGCATCACCGGTATCATCAGCTACGACGAAATCTCCAAATCCATCGAGTCTCAACTTTAGGTGATACCGTTATGAACGTCGCTGTAGCTCAGGTCCGCCTTATGGACCTGAGGCATTTCGTCAGCACGAGCAGGAACTCAGCGCCGAGTTCACTTCCGCCTTCTCGCGTTCTGCGATACGCTAACTCAATGATTGACGAAAAAGACTTCCAACGAAAGGCCGACACTGCTTTTGAGGATCTCAAACGCCGCCTCCTGACTCTAGGCGACGAACATGGTTTCGACGTGGAAGGCGAAAGCGGCAAACTCGAAGTCATTTTCGAGGAACCCGAAGAAGCCAAATTCGTCGTTTCCCCAAACACTCCCGTTCGCGAAATCTGGATCTCCGCCCTCTCCACCAGCTTCAAGCTCAGCTGGTCCGACTCCAAAAACGCCTTCATCCTCGAAAAAACCGGCGAAAATCTTCTCGACGTTATGAGCCGCGTCGTCTCTCAGCAGCTCGGCCAGCAGGTACATCTGTGAAGCTCGCCGCAGCCATCGCCGTCACAGCGGTTCTGCTGATCATCGTCGCTGCGCTGCCCTCCGCTCACCCGCAAATCCCGTCCGGCCGCGAAGTTGTCTCTCCCTCCGCATACGTTTCGCTCGAGCCTGTCGCCCGCGGCAGCTCCTTCCAACTCGCCGTCGTGCTCAAAATCCGCCCCGGATTTCACATCAACGCGCGCAAGCCATCCGCCGACTACCTCATTCCCACCGATCTCCGCGCCAATCTCCCCGCCGGTTTCAAATCCGCCGGCGAAATCTCCTACCCCAAGGGTGAACTCCGCACCTTCGCCTTTACCAAGACTCCGCTCAACGTGTACGAGGATAAAGTCATCCTGCGCGTTCCGCTCTCCGCCCAATCCGATGCTCCCCTCGGCGCGCAACATGTTCCGCTCAAGCTGCGCTACCAGGCCTGCAACAACGAAGTCTGCCTCCCGCCCGTCACTCTCGATGTCGATGCCCCGGTCACCGTCGTGGCAAGCGCCGCCAATTCCCGTCCCGCGCACCCAGAACTTTTCCCTGCCCAGTAAACATCTTTTCGGTGGGCACTTTGGAGTGCGCTGGCCTTGTTTACCCTAAGAAGGGCCAATCTTCTCTATAATCCGAAGCCTAACCTCGGAGGAGCCATGCCCGACCATCTCGACGACTTCCAAAAATTTCGTGCCGACCTCAACGAAGAAATCCTCGCCTGCGGCCACCTCGGCATAAAGCGCTTCTTCGCGCTCGACCATCAAGCTTACGAGCCCGGTCCTCTCGGCACCAAGACCAAGGAACTCCTCGGCCTGGTCGCCTCCGCCGTGCTGCGCTGCGACGATTGCATCACCTACCATCTCGTGCGTTGCGGCGAAGAGGGCTGGAAGCGCGACGAGGTTATCGACGCCCTCAACGTCGCGCTGATCGTCGGCGGCTCCATCACCATCCCGCACGTCCGCCGCGCCTTCGCAAGCATGCGCGAAATCGACACTCTTAAAAACTCCTAACCTCGACGACGGGTGCGGGCTGTACTTGCAGCCCGCCTGGACAAAATGAAATGATTTTGTTTTTCCGCCGCGCGATGCTAAAACAGTGCACGTCCCCAGAACGCAAGGTAATGAGCACGACCTCTACCCCCGTCCCTTCCCCGCAGGAAACCACCGCCGTCCGGCTCCGCAACTTCGGTCTTGGCATCCTCTTCGCTCTCGTGCTGCTCCTGCCCAAGCTCCTGAATCTTCGCCGCGATCGCCGCAGTTGGCTCGCTTTCCGCATCCTGCTCGCCATTGCCGGAGCTTCTCTCGTTGTCCTGCCGCTCAGCTTGTGGAACAGTTGGCACGCCGCCATCGCCGGTCTCGCCATGTTTCTTGCCGCCATCCTGCTTCCCGAGGCGAAACCGGACACCACTTTGGCCGACACCGTCGCGCGGCTTGGCGCCCTGGTGGTCGTGAACGGCGGCAGCTATCATCTGGAAGACGCCCCGTCCTCGGCCGTTCAGCTTTTCGTTTGCTCGGAGCGCATCTGGGTTCTCGATTCTCATCAGCATCCTCTGCTGGTCATTCCTACCGCGGAAATTTCTTCCGCCATTGCGGCTGAAGCCAGTGGTGACTGGATCGTTCGCATCCGCTGGGCCGAGCACACCGCCGACTTCCACTATCGCGGCATCTTCGCCGAGCATCTGGCACGCGTAGTCGAATCCACATTACGCAGCGTAATTCACACGCCGCTGCCGGTTCTTCCCCAAAAACGCGCCGCCACCGCCTGAGCTGTCGGCATTTTCCTGTCAGCCAAATGCGATTTCTTTCTACCGAAATTTTTCGCACAAATATCCGTCAATTTTCGTCATCTGTGTCAAAATATACCTATGGCAAGAGGTTGGGAAAGCAAAGCCGTAGAAGCTCAGGTCGAATCCAAAGAAAGTCCCAAGACGTCATCAGGACGAGAACCAAAAAGTGCCGAGCAACAGCTCCGCGAGCAGGACATCAAGCAATTGCAACTCTCGCGCACCCGCATCGCCAACGACCTCGCCACCGCCACCCACCCCAATCACCGCAAATCCCTGGAAGCCGCCCTCGCCTACCTCGACAAAAAAATCGCCGACCTCTCCTAGTCTCCTCTGTTCCTAATCTTCTCTGTGCCCTCTGCGTTCTCTGTGGTGAAATCTTCCTTCTTCTATTGAATAAAATCTCCCGCCAATCCCCAAAAATCAGTCACGTAATAATGCGACAGCACATTCCCAAACAAATAGCAGATCCCCTGGCACGGCGGAATCTCCCCATACATCTTCTTCCCATTAGCAAAGATCTTCCGCAGTGATCCGTCGCGCAGCAAATTCCCCGCAATCTTCCGCAAAGGCTCGCAAGGATAAAACACGTCACCGTTCGGATACACCCGCGGAAACATCGTCGGATAACACTGGAAGTCCCGAAATCGCAGCAGCGTCTCAATCGTCTTCGGCGTTCCGTTGATTGCCTGCGTCCCGGCGCGCCGCCGCGCGATGATTTTATCCACCAGCGCCTGATACTTCGCATTTCTCAGCAGCGCCAGATTCGGCATTTTCTCCATCTGCGCCGATTGCGCCGCGAACACAAAGCCCTGCTCACCGCACCAATCCAGCAGTCGCTCCACCTCGCCGATGTTCCACTCTTCAATCACCGTGCTGATGGTGATGCGCCGCGCGCCCCCCAGCCGCTCCTTCGCAAATTCCAGGTTCTCCATCACCTTCGGCAAGGCCGCCGGCTTTGAAAGTGGATTGGTCGGATCCGCCGCCAGCGCGTCCAGGCTCACCACCAATCCCGTCACTCCAGCCAGGATTCCTGCCTTGCGGTCCAGCAGCGTCCCATTCGTAATCAGCAGCACCGACCGAAACTTGCACTCGAATCGCGCGGCATGAACAATTTCCTCAATGTCACTCCGCAGCGTCGGCTCTCCGCCCGTAATGACGATCGAATCGCTCTCCTTCCGAATCTTTCGCAGCAATCGAATCGTGTCCACCGTCCCCAGTTCCTCGCTGAAAACGTCCGGCTCCTTCTGCGTGCAATACGAGCAAGCCAGGTTGCACTTGTGCGTCACGTAAAACGTCACCGCGTAAGGTGCCACCACCTTCGTCCGCAAAATATGCCGCCGCCACCCATTCCGAAAATAAAGCTGAAAATTCTTCGCCACAAACGGCGCCTGCCGCACCAATCCGCGCAGCAACTCGCGCCTCGTCGGCACGCGCTTATCCAGCGCACTAACCGGCACAAAATTTCCGTTCTTTTCAGTCATGAAGCGTCAAACCCAGGAAGCGTGGATGGTCCAGGCGAAGTTAACGATAGCACTCCTTCGTCGCGGGCGAGCGTGTCAAAAACGGGGTTACTGCGTCGCACTTTGTTCCGCGGCAACGGGAGTAGTGGTATCTTGACCGAGTCACTTACACTCGAGGCCAAAGGCGGAAGGAACTGACCGTTAAGCGGCGATCTACGCGCGGGACTTCCTAACCTTGGCTTCGCAGGGGAGGTCATAAAATGAAAGCGATACTGTTGGCAGTCATCTTCCTGGCGAGCACCATGAACGTTGCTCAGGAACAGAAACCCGAGAACGATGCGTGCAAGTTTACAGTCTCCCAGGATTCAAACGTTCCTTCGATTGCTGGCCCGGAAAAGCTGACTCCACTAGTCTATGTGGTCCAGCAGCCCGATTCGCCAATCGAGATTGTATCGGTCGATCTGCAAGGGATGTGGCTCTCAGTTTCTAACAATCGCTACACGTCCAATCATTGCGCCAAATATCAGGTTCGCAACCGCAGCAATCAAGGCGTTCGATTTGCTGAGATCATGCTCGGATTCAATGGCGGAGGCGGTTTCGGCGCAATAAACTCGGGACCGATTTCGCCGGGCCAAACCGTGGAACTCAAGACCTGTAATGGAGGGGGTGACGGCGGTGCGCCAGAGAACAGCGTGAAACTGGTTGTGTTTGTACAATCGATCGGCTTTGCGGATTGCATGTACCGGCCTTCCGTACGAATTCCACGCTCTTTGGGTGTCCAGCCTGTGTGGTGACGCAGACGGGAGCCAGTTGGGTCCTGGCAGTCGCACGCTACCTTGGAGTCGCGCGCCGTCGCGCTAGGCATTCACTCCCGTGCCTGGCCAAGCCTAATCCGTGAACACCACGCCCACCGACGTCTGACCCTTCTCCGCTTCCCCGTCGATGCGCACCACGTACCCGCGTAGTTGCATCCGCTCCATTCCGTTGACGCCCGGCGTCTCCATGGTCACCTGCAACTCGGACTGCAATCGCGGGCTGTGCTTCAGCGAAATCAGCGCCCCCTGCAGCGACAAATCCTTCACTATCGTGTCCTCTTCAAACGCGTGCCCGCCTTCCGTTACGCCGCACACCCGCGCCCGGAAATGCGCTTCCCGCCGCAGCGCCGTCCGGCTCCCCGGCATGTGCGCCTCCACCCGCTCCCCCGGAGCGCCCAGCGTAATCACCATGCCTTCGCTGGCGGCAAAAACGGAATCAAACTCCTCGCGCGCATGCTTCAAAATCGTGTCCACCATGCGGTCCGTGGAATCCGGATCGTGATGAAACAGCACCAGCGTCTTCGCACCTACCTCTTTCGCCACGCGCGTCCCATCCAGCCAGCTCGAATGTCCCCAACCCCGCCGTGCACTCGCCAGTTGCTCCGGCGTGTATTGCGCGTCGTTGATGAAAATGTCCGCGCCCGCCGCCAATTCCCGCAAGCTCTGGTCCAGCTTTGCGTCGCCTGGCTCGTTGTCCGTCGCATACACCACCGATCCGGCGGACGTCTCGATGCGAAACCCCAGGCAGCCCTGCGGATGATTGAGCCACGCGGTCGTAATTTCATTCTCCCCAATTCGAAACGTGTCGCCGCCGCCCACTTCTTTGAACTTGCGCTTCGCATTCATCGCGGACATGTCCACCGGAAAATACGGCACCGCCATCTGCGCCTCGAACACCTGCTTTAAACTATCGCGCCCTAAGAATTTCGAGCGAAAGCTATAGAAGTGAAATTCGTTGGTCTCCGCATACAGCGGCGCAAAAAACGGAATTCCCTGGATGTGATCCCAGTGGTAGTGCGTAACAAAAATATGCGTCTCTGCGGAGGTCCCCGCGCTGGGCGAGGCGCCGCGGTTCCCCAGCATGCGCAAACCTGTGCCGCAATCCAAAATGAATTGCGTGCCGTCCGGCGCAATCAGCTCCAGGCAAGGCGTGTTTCCGCCGTAGCGCCATGTCGACGGATCCACCGTCGGCGTGGAGCCTCTCACGCCCCAGAAGCTCAGCTTTACACAGGGAGCAGTCATCTTTCTCTGCGTACCGGCCTCGCGCAGTTAGACCTCCGCGGGTACGCGTGCGCTCAGGAAGCTTGTTCGATGTTGGCAGCGAAGCCGGGGAGCGTCAACGAATTCAGGGCGGGGAAGTGTCAAACTGCGTAATATGATTGCGGCGCGGGCTGCGCGGCGCCATTTGAACGCGTAGAATATTTCAGGGATGCACCAGCACTCTCACGGACCGGCGATTCAGCCCTGCGATTCCTCCGAATCCGCTCACCAGCACAGCCACGAGCATTTCGGTCAGCCGCATCAAGACCACGGTCACGCGCATCCCACGCTGAAGCCCTCCGTGCTCGGTTGGGCTATGCTCGCCACTCTTTGCCTGGTTGTCGCTGAAATTATCGGCGGCTTTCTCGGACGTTCCGTCGCTCTCCTCAATGACGCCGTTCACAATCTTTCCGATGTCCCCGCCCTCGGCATTTCCTGGCTCGCCATGCGCTGGGCGGAGCGCCCCGCCGACTCCGAAAAAACCTACGGCTACCACCGCGCCGGCACGCTTGCCGCCTTCACCAATGCGCTCGTGCTTGTCTTTCTTGCCCTCTGGCTCGGCTACGAAGCCTTCGAACGCTTGCGCGCTCCCGTGCCCGTCATCGCAAGCTGGATGATCTGGACTTCCGTTGCCGCGCTCGCCGTCAACGGCGGCATCACCCTGGCGCTCGTCCGCGGCCGCGACGACCTCAATCTGCGCAGCATTCTGATTCACAATTTTGGCGACGCCCTCTCCAACATCGCGATCATCGCCGGCGCCATCGCCATTCGAATCACCGGCGCGCAGTGGCTCGACCCCATCCTCGGCCTCGCCATCGGCCTCCTCGTCCTATGGTCCAGCATCGGAATTCTGCGCGAGTCCTCCCACATTTTGCTGGAAGGCCGCCCGCGCGAAATGCACGTGGAAGAAGTCGCGCGCGCTCTGCTTACCATTGAAGGCGTGCAGGAAGTCCACGACGTGCACATCTGGTCGCTGGGAGGCGGGCACAACGCGCTGAGCTTGCATGCGCGTGTTCCGGACATGCACATGGACGAATGCGAGCGCATCCTCATTTCCATTCAGGAAAAAGCGGCGAAACATTTTCGGATTGATCACACTACCGTGCAGTTGGAGCGCGCCGGCCTTCCGGCCACTTCCGGCTACGTGATGCCGGAACCCGCGAAGAAATAGGCTAGCATTCAGGCCGCTCGCGGATGAATCTTGTTCAGGCCAGCGCCCTGGCCGAGCGTGACTGAGCCTTCGTCAAGCCGGGACGTGGAAATTCAGGCCGCGCTGCTCGTTGAATTGTTGCGTGGCGTTGAGATCGAGCGCGTCGCGGCCCATGCTGCGGCGCAGTCCTTCGGGCGTGACGTAGCGAAGCGTGCCGTTGTCCCACGAATATGCAACCGCGAACACGAGTCCGCCGTCGCGGCGCACGAAAACAAATTGTTCAGGGTCGGGCTGCGGCGCCGACGCGACGGTGCTTTCCGGCTGCGGGTCGCTAACCTCGCGCGAGGCTCGCGCGCGCCGCGGTGGGCGCTGAACTTCGGGCGCATCGTCGGCAACTTGATCTTCCACTACCGTGGGCTGCGATTCTGCCGCCGGCACTTCCTCTACGATGACCGATGGGCCAAACAGGAAACCACCGGACCCGAAAGGAAATTCGCCGTCAAATCTGGAGCCGTGCCTGTGGCGGTTGCCGCTGATCGCCGCCAGGTGCGGATAATCAAACCCCAAGCCGGGCACATCCTGGAAATCGGTGCCGTCGTCAAATCCAAATGGGTTGCTGTTGTGGCGATGGATTACGCGCACGCCATTGTTTCGTGTGCGCAACGTGGGTGCGCCAATGCGTGCGGCGCCTTGCGTTCCCGATGGCACGCGCATAGTGGAACGTGCGGGAGCGGAAGCCGCGCGCGAAATTGCCGCGCCACCGCGGAATGGCGCCGCCATTACCGGACCAGCCATGCCTCCGCGGTGCTGCGCCGCGGCGAGCGCCGGAATAGCCAACACGATCATCGCTACTGCTGAAAGTTTACCCATGGCCGAACCTCTTTGCATCGCTGCAACTCTGTGTTGCTCTTACTACCTCTATCTCTCGCTCTACTAGAAAGATGCGCGGAGTACGACATTGGTTTCAAAGTGCAAGACGGAACGTGGTAATTGCCAGTAAGCCGTTTGCTTGCACAAGTTCCCGGCTCGGGATGCAGGCAGGGGACTTGTGCTACTGGCGCTTTTCCCTTGCAGGGGGATGTGCTATAACCGTCCCCGCCGTGGAACAAGCCGTGAAGCCAGGGGCGGCGCCGGTTGGGCCGGAGCCTGCGGAGAACGCATCTTCGCAGTTCGCGCCGCAACCGAGGGCGGTTGCCCCACAGGAAGATGCTTCGCAATATTGTCCCGTTTGCTCCCAGCGGCTGGAATCGCGGCGCTGCAAACTGGTTTGCGCGGTGTGCGGCTATTACATGTCTTGCGCGGACTATTACTGATATGCTTCGCGGGTCCGGCCCGGTTCCCGCTGGAACCGCGATCGACGAGGAGATGAGAACATGGCACTCAAGATGACGAACCGCGAAGTGGATGGCGTGTCGGTGGTGGCGCTGGATGGGCGCATTGTGCTCGGCGAAGAGAGCAACGCGCTTCGCGAAAAAGTGAAAAGCCTGATCGCCAGCGGCAAAAAGAAGATCGTGCTGAATATGAACAACGTGACCTTCATCGACAGCGCCGGGCTCGGCACGCTGGTGGCCTCGCATCACAGCGCCAAGACGCAGGGCGCTGCGCTCAAGCTCTGCCACTTGGGCAGCAAGTTCCAGGAAGTTCTGCAAATCACCAAGCTCCTGACGGTTTTCGACGTGTACAACACGGAAGCCGAAGCGGTGGGCAGCTTCTCCAAGGGCGCCGGCGCGTAGTCGACCCTTTTGCCCTACGTCAGGGCACGGTTTCAACCGTGCCATTTCCGGCCCTAAAAAAACTTGTCATCCCGAACCGCAGGCCGTTTTTTCCTGCGCACGTTTTCTGTGCGCGGCCTGCGCAGGGAGGGATCTGCTTTTCGCCTTCGCCTACGTAGCGGCGGCCTTCAGGCTGGCGCTCTTCGCTTTCGCGGGCGCCGTTGTGGTTTCCCCGGTGCCCCACGCGCATGCAGCGCCCGCTTTCCGAAGCGCGCCCCAAGCACCCCACCTTTGTAGCGGCGAGTTAACCTCGCCATGATTACCTCCCAGAAATTTCGCAGAGTAGCGAGAAGCAAGCTCTCCTGAATCTTGGATCGAACGCCGCTAGAACACAGATGACGAACGCGCCTATCGTAAGAACCTTTCCGAAGTCTTTCACGATCCCTCCTATTCGAACTTCACCTGTCCCTGTTGGAAATAATAGAGTTGAACTCTCGTGATGCCGGAAATGCCCTTCCTACGAATAATCTCGAGTGCCGCGAGCTTTTTCGAAACTGGAACGACTAGATTGAAGGTCTCAATACCAAGGGAAGCAT
>Ga0137418_10001648_pt1 | contig 20641 bp, 15 predicted proteins | sample CZODoug3_1_2_16f_FD_122242 | JGI IMG/M metagenome (GOLD analysis project Ga0137418, IMG submission 122242) | Vadose zone soil fungal communities from Angelo Coast Range Reserve, California, USA - CZODoug3_1_2_16fungal (Hybrid Assembly) | ecosystem: Environmental > Terrestrial > Soil > Vadose...
AAGAAGATCACCATCCCGGCGCTGATCATCCACGGCGACTCCGACGCGATCGTCCCGTTCGAAGCGAGCGGAAAGCGCTCGCACGAAGCGATCAAGGGGAGCCAACTCGTGCTCGTCAAAGGCGGACCGCACGGCCTGAACGCGTCGCATCCGGAGGCCTTCAACAAGGCGCTGCTGGATTTCGTGGGCAGGTAAACGGAGGGATCGATTGCCGCCACCAGGCGTCAGTGCTCGGCCGCCGACGTGAGTGTCGCTACGCCGCCGCCCGCAGTTCCTCGACCAAGGCAAATCCCTCCAGCCACATGCCGAGGCCGGACGCGCTGTTGCGGATTTCACCGCTCCTGAACGTACCGGCCTGGTGCCGGGCCCAGCGGCTCGTACTTTCCTCCGCCCAGCTTCTTCGGCGCATCGACGAGCTCGCCGGACCGTTCCTGGATCCAGCCGCGCCAATGCGGCCACCAGCTCCCCTCGGTGCGGTGGGCCTGCGCGACCTTGGCCCAGTCGTCCGGGTTTTCCGCCTCGGCCGGCGCAGCGAAGAAGAACGACTTCGATGCGCCCGGCGGATTGATCAAGCTCTGCAGATGCCCGGCGTTGGCGAGCACGAAGGTCGACGCAGGGCCGAACAGCCGCGCGGTGCCGTAACAGCCGCGCCAGGGCGTGATGTGGTCGGTGATGCCGCCGATCACGTAGGCCCCCACCTGCACCTGACGGAGGTCGATCGGCAGGCCGCCGATCTTCATGTTGCCGGCCTTCGCGTAGGGGTTCGTCTCGAACAGTTCGAGGAGGTCGCAGTGGAACTGGCCCGGAAGGCGCGTGGTGTCGCTGTTCCAGAAGAGGATGTCGAAAGCCGGTGGCTGGTTGCCCAGCAGATAGTTGTTGACCCAGTAGTTCCAGATCAGGTCGTTCGCGCGCAGCCAGGCGAACATGCGCGCCATCTCCCGGCCCGTGACGATTCCGCGCCGGCGAGAGCGGGCCTTCGCTGCGCGAATCGCCCGCGGCGTGGTGAAGAGGCCGAGCATCGAATCGTTCAGCGCAGCTTCCGTATCGAGGATGCACACCGCCCAGGTGGTATGCGCGACTTTGCGCTCGCCCTTGGCGGCGAGCCAGCCCAGGTAGGCTGCGAGCGTCATGCCACCCGAGCAGGAGCCCCACATGTTGACGTCCGGGCTCCCGGTGATGCTGCGCGCGACGTCGACCGCCTCGTCGAGCGCCGCCACGTAATCTTCGAGGCCCCAGTGGCCTTGTTCGACGGTGGGATTCCGCCAGGCGACCACGAACATCTGCACGCCCGAGTCCACCGCCCATTTCAAGAGGCTCTTCTCCGGCGCGAGGTCGACCGCGTAGAACTTGTTGACCTGCGGCGGCGCCATGACGAGCGGCCGCGCATGTACCTGCTCGCCACCAGGCGCGTACTGGATCAGCTCGAACATCTCGGTGCGATACACGACCTGTCCAGCCGTGCTCGCGACGTTGACGCCGAGCTTGAAAGGCGCCGGATCGACCTGCGAAGGCAGCATGTCATTGTGGCGGATGTCGCGGACCATGTTTCTCAGGCCCCTGACCAGGTTCTCGCCGCCGGTGTCGACGATCTTGCGGAGCGCGGCAGGATTGGCGAGCAGCCAGTTGCTCGGAGCCAGCGCATCGGTGACCAGCTCGGTGAAAAATTGCGCACGTCTCTTGCCGCGGGCGTCCAGCGAGGATCGATCGATGAAGCGGGTCAGGTGCTCTTGCGTCACGCAGTGAGCCTGCATCAGCCGCTTGCAGAGGAAGTTTGACCGCCAGGCCGGGTCGGCGAAGCGCCGGTCTTTCGGGTCGGGCATCGCATCGGACGCGCCGGCCACGACGTTCCGCAGATCCTTCACGTATGCGCCGAGAAACGCGATCGCTTCCGTTGGTGATTTCGCGAGGGCCTCGAGCAGGGCACCGGCAGCCGCCGCGACGTCCCGCCCGCGGAGGCCGATCAGGGGATTGAACGCCAGCGCGCCGTCGGCCGCCTCGGCGATCACCTCGATCAGCTCGCCGGCGGTGCGCATCGCGTCGCCGTCGATCGCGCTCGCTGCGCGCCGACGGAGGCTGGCTGCGCCGCCTGCACCTCTCCGCGTCACTCGCTCGACCAGTTCCATCATGTTCATCTCCTCGCTTCAGGGTCGGTTGAGAAATTCTTCGATCGCGCGCGCGGACTCCTCGGCGCGCGTGAGCAGGAAGAGGTGGCCGCAATCGAATATCTCAAGGGCGGCGTTGGGGATGAGGCGGCAGATCAGACGCGCGTTCACCAACGGCACGATCGGGTCGTCCTTGCCGGCCATCACCAACGTGGGCTGTTTCAGAGCGTGCAGCCAATGAATGCTCGTCCAGCCCGCGGCAGCCGCGAGCTGGAGGTAGTAGCCGAGCCGCGACTGCCATCGCACGTGACGGAAGATTTCCCCGGCGAGCCCGGGGTCGCGGCGGAAATCGCCGCCGTAGATGTCGCCGGCTACCCGGCGGACATACTCCGCGCTCACGAAGCGAGCAGGAGTTGCCATCTTCAAGAGCACGCTGGGGCGTGGCGGCACCATCAGCATTCCCGTCGCCGTGGCGCAGAGGACCAGGCGCCGGCAGCGCTCCGGTTCGCTGCGCGCAAACTGCTGAGCAGCCGCGCCGCCCCAGGAGACGCCCAGCACGTCGCATCGCCGATGACCAAAATGCTCCAGCACCTGCGCGGCCAGCCGGGCGATGCCCCTCAGGCGGTAGGGCCACCGCGGCAGAGGTGAATGGCCCACCCCCGGGAGATCGAAGAGGATGAGCTCTCGGGACATCGACCGGGCGAACGGCTCCAGGAGCTCGATGTTGCCGCCGATGCCGTTGAAGAGGAGGAGCGGAAGGCCCGGACGCGAGCCGGCCTTGCGGCCGACGCGCAGCAACTGGGTGCCCACGCGCACCATTTCGATCGAAAACGTGCGCGCCGGCCCGGGCGCGGCCTTCGGCTGAGAGACCATCCGCAAGCAGGCCCTGCCTATGGGAGCACGCGCAGGTCTTTGCGCAGGATCTTGCCCACGGCCGACTTGGGCAGCGCGTCGATGAAGCGGACCTGCTTGGGCACCTTGTACGCCGCCAGGGCCCGCCCGCAGTGCGCCATCACGTCCGCCTCGGTGAGCGCGGCTCCTGGCGCCCGGACCACGAAGAGCCTCACCGCCTCGCCAGTCTTTTCGTCCGGCTTCCCGACGCAGGCGCATTCGGCGATACCGGGACAGGCGGCGGCGACCGCCTCGACTTCGTTCGGGTAGACGTTGAAGCCCGAGACGATGATCATGTCCTTCTTGCGGTCCACGATCTTGAGGTAGCCCTCGGCGTTGAAGACGCCGATGTCGCCTGTGCGGAAGTAGCCGTCGGGCGTGAACGCGGCGCGGTTCGCTTCCGGCTTCTGCCAGTAGCCCTTCATCACTTGCGGCCCTTTGGCGCAGACCTCCCCCGCCTCGCCGATCGCCGCTTCCCGGTCCTCCGCGTCGAGCAGTTTGATCTGGGTGGAAGGCAGGGGCAGACCGACGGTCGCCGAGAAGCCGTTGCCGGTGTTCGGGTTTAGCGTCAGGACGGGCGAGGTTTCCGAGAGCCCGTAGCCTTCGACGATGTCCTTGCCGGTGAGCACCTTCCACCGCTCGGAGGTGGTGGGGAGCACCGCCGCCCCTCCGCCGATCGCCAGGTGGAGGCGGGAGAAATCCACTTCCTTGATCTTCGGATGCGTCAAGAGACAGCCGAAGAGCGTGTTCACGCCCGTGAAGGCCGTGCATCGCGCTCTCTTGAGGATATCGACGAAGCCGTCCACGTCGCGCGGATTGGGGACCAGCCAATTCTCGGCGCCGAGGGAGAAGTAGGTGATGAAGTTCACCATCAGTGCGAACACGTGATAGAGCGGCAGCGCGGTGACGACCACCTCCGCGCCCGGGCGCACCGAGTCCGACATGAAGGCCTTGAATTGCTCGGTGTTGGCGACGAGGTTGCGGTGGGAAAGCGCGGCGCCTTTCGAGACGCCGGTGGTGCCGCCCGTGTATTGCAGGAAGAGCAGATCGTCACCGTTCAGCTCCGGCGGGGTGAAGGCGAGATCCGAGCCCTGCGCCAGCGCGTCGGCAAAGCCGACGACGTTCTCGAGGCGGGCGTCCACGGCCGGGCTGGGGAGCGCGGCGGCGGTACCGTCACCCAGCCCCACGCTGATGACTCGCTTGACGGGCGTCTTGCCGATGATCTCGGCGAGAGCCGCAGTCGCGCCGTTGAAGATGACGATGATTCCGGCGCCCGCGTCGTTCAGCTGGTGCTCGAGCTCGCGCGGCGTGTAGAGCGGATTCACGTTCACCTGGACGGCGCCAGCGCGGATGATGCCCATCGTGGCGAGCGGGAAGGCCGGGATGTTGGGCATCATCACCGCGACGCGATCGCCTTTGGCGACCCCGAGCTTCCCCTGCAGATAAGCGGCGAACGCGCGCGAAAGACGATCGGTGTCGGCATAGGTCAACGTCTGGCCGAAGCAGCGGAAAGCCGGCCTGTCCGCGTAGCGCTGGATGGCGCCTTCGAGCAACTCGACCACCGAACGGTGGACCTCCGGGTCGATGACGGCGGGAATGCGCTCTCCGTAGCTAGCCAGCCAGTTTTGATTGGGCATCTCGCACCCTCCTTCGCATGGGAGGTACACTGCGATTTTCGGGGGCGGCATGTCATTGACCGAGCCGGCCAATCTATTGGCTCGAGAGAGCCATCCGGGCTGCCGGAGCCAGGAATGATCACGCAGGCCACATCTGCCGTCTGGGTGCGGGCGATCGCCGAGGTGCTCGCCGCCGAGGGCCTGGACGCGAGCGCCCTGCTCACCGCTGCCGGGATCGACCCGGCGGCGCTGGAGGCCCCGGGCGCGCGGCTCGCCACCGAGAAGATCAGCCGCCTCTGGGAGATCGCGGTCGAGCGGTCAGGCAACCCCGCTCTCGGGCTCGCGCAGGCCCAAGTGGTGAGGCCCGCCAGCTTCGACGTCGTGGGCTACACGATGATGTCGTGCGCGAATCTGCAGGACGCCTTCGAGCGCCTGGTGCGTTACCTGCGCATCCTGAGCGACGCGCTGACCATCTACCGGAGCGAAGAGCGCGGCCGCTACCGCGTGTCGTTCGAGCTCCGCGGCGGCGAACGGCCGGTGCCGAGACAGCGGATGGAGTTCATTCTCGCCACTGTGGCGACCTTCTGCCGCTGGGTGAGCGGACGCGATCTCAGCCCGGTGGAGGTCGCCTTGTCCTATCCCGCCCCCCGCGATCTTGCGCCCTACCGCACCGCGTTCCGCTGCCCGGTTTCGTTCGGCGCCCGTCTCAGCAGCTTGCTCTATGCACTCGACGATCTGACCAGGCCACTGTCCACGTCCAACCCGACGCTGGCCGCGCTCCACGACCGCTATGCCGGCGACTATCTCGAGCATTTCGACCGCGGCCAGACCAGCTACCGCGTGCGCGAGGTGATCATCCGCCGCTTGCCCGACGGCGAGCCGCGACGCGACCAGGTCGCGCGCGAGCTTTGCATGAGCGAGCGCACGCTGCAGCGGCGCCTCGAAGAGGAAGCGTCGTCCTTCGTGCAACTCCTGAACGACACCCGCCGCGAGCTGGCCGAGCAATACCTCAACCGGCTCCACCTCTCGCTGGCGCAGGCGGCATACCTGCTCGGCTTCTCCGAACAGAGCAGTTTCTTCCGAGCCTGCAAGCGCTGGTTCGGGCTTCCGCCGGGGGAGTATCGCCGCCACTTGCACCGGCCTCCGCCGGGTGCGGCAGGCAATTCGTAGGGTGGTTGTTTCAGGGCGCAGGCGGGATCTCGTACTCCGCCCAAGGCGCCTATCTGGCCGCCGCGGTCACCTCCAGGCATTCCTGCCGCCAGACGAGGACGTTGACGAACCGCACGTCCGCGCGGACGTCGGAGAGCATTCTACCGGGCGCCTGTGCCTGCGCTTTGGCGACGGCATCGCGGTAGCCGGCGTCGCCCCAGCCGCCCAGGTCCCATCCTCCCCACAGGAAGAGCGGCAGGCCGATTGCGTTGCGGCAGGACTCGCCGTGGACTTCGCGCGGCGCCGATCCGGTATCAGCGCGCCACTCGAGCGGGGCCGAGCTTTCCTCGAAGACGATCGCTACCCCGCGCGAGCGAATCATGGATCCCGCGCATCCACAGAAGAGCAGCCCGCAGAACAGAAGCGCTTTCACCGGATGGCCTTCGCGGTGACGCGGGTGCACGCCTTGTCGTAGAGGAAGAGGATGTTGAAGAAGGTGGTGTCGGCGCGGACATCGGCCAGCTCGGTCGCGCCGGACCTGGCTTTGGCGTTGGCTACCGCCGCTGCGTAACCGCCATCGCCCCACGCCACGAGCCCGAGCACCGCCTGGTTGCACGCCGTGCCCTCCACGTCGGCAGCCCCGGCGGCATTCGCCTCCACCGCGGTCGGCGCGCGGTAGGCGAGCGGCGTCTTCACGTCGGCGTAAATGCAGCCCGAGACTGCGCAGGCCATCACAGCGAGAATTCCTTTCATGTGCGCCCTCCATTTGAGGCGCACTCTACACGCCGTTGCCAGGGTTCCGGGAGCCCTACGGCCGCACCCATGTCGTCCGCTTGGCGGCGTACGCGTGCATCGACGCCCGCGCTCGAAATCAGCATCATCGACGGCAAGGCATTGCCGGTGATCGAAGAGCCCAACTAAAAGGTGTCGTGCACCCAGCCCTCGCGCTCGACAACGAGATCCAAACCTCTCATGCCGCACGGCAGAGACCGAGTCTCCGGGTCCAACTGGGGTCCTCTCCGTCGCTGCCGCCGTGCCCCAACTGGGTCTGCGCCGCGACGGTCTACCCGCTCTGCGAGGCGCCAGCTGCCGCACATCCCGATTTTGAACGCCACCCGCGTCGCCCCAGCAGACCTGGATGTCTCCCTTTCCCATCGCCTGCCACTGGCGGCACAGGAGAGCCGACGGGACGACGGCGGAGCAGTTGGTACCCGCGGTTATACCGCGCGCGCGCGACGATCCGGTCGCGCGTGTTCATCGTTGGCAGCCGCAGTTGCCCTGCTCAGCCATTCCGCTACCAGCAGGTGTCGCTGCCAGCGACTGCTTCTCGCCGGAGCCCTGATCGCCTGCGAACGCGGCGGCGCGCCCTTCGTCCGCATCCCTCGCGATCAAGGGTCCCACCGAGGGGCTGATCGGTGCGGGCACTGAGCTGCCGGCTTGGGCGCGAGCGTCGTCCATGCTGGTGACCTGGACGCTCGCCTGGGCCGTTTGCTCGATGTACGACTGACTCGTAACCTGTCCGTAGAACGCGCGGGCCTCGTCCGTGCTGGTCATCGGGATCGCGCGTGCGACACCGCTTGCGGCGGAGATCGCGAGCGCGCCGAGGAGTGAAAGTGTCAGCTTCGAGGACATCTTGGGTCACTTTGTTTGTGCCGGGAGTGTTCCGGCGTGTCAGTTGGTGTTGCACCAGTTCCCTATTCGTCAGGGCGCAAGCTTCCCTTCACGAGGCGTGCCAGTCCGATGGCCTTGGATCCCGCGGTGCTCGTTGTTCGAACGGCATAGGGAACTGCGCGGCCGCTGGACACCAGTGTCGGCTTGATGAACACCCCGGAGCGTCGCGCGGGACCCCATCCGAGGCGGTGCTACGATTGGCGCGCCGGCTGCAACGGCTCCGGCAATCGGCAACCCTTGTGAACAGCCCTATGTCCTGCGCAAGCCGCTTGAACGGAGAAAACGGATGACCCAGTACAAGCTCCCCGATCTGCCGTACGACTTTGGCGCTCTCGAGCCCCACGTCTCCGGCAAGATCATGGAACTGCACCATGGCAAGCATCATGCGGGCTACGTGAAAAATGCCAACGCGACCCTCGAGCGCCTCGACGAGGCGCGGACCAACGAGCAGTTCGATCGCATTCCGGCGCTCGAGCGCTCGCTGGCGTTCAACCTGTCTGGCCACATCCTGCATTCGATCTTCTGGCGCAACCTGTCGCCGACGGGCGGCGGGGAACCCGCGGGAGAGTTGAAGGCGGCGATTGAAAGAGACTTCAGCGGGTACCCGGCGTTCAAGCGGCAGCTCAACGAGGTGGCGGGCTCGATCATGGGATCGGGCTGGGCCGCGCTGGTCTGGGAGCCGCTCGGGGAGAGGCTTCTCATCACGCAGATCTACGACCACCAGTCGAACTTGAACCAGAGCGGCGTGCCGCTGCTCGTGCTCGATGCCTGGGAACACGCCTACTACCTGCAGTACCAGAACCGGAAAGCAGACTTCTTCGGCTCGTGCTGGAACGTGTTCAACTGGCCCGACGTGGCGAGCCGCTTCGAGGCGGCGCGCAAGCTGCGTCTGGACGCTGCCTGAAACCGGCTCCCGCAAACGCTGTAACTGCGGGCGCCCGCGGTTATATCTCTCGATCAAACTCTCCTGCTGTCCGCCACCCGCAGATCATGTATTCGCCCGCGTAAGTCGGGCGTCGTGATGCCGGAACTCGTGGTGTCCGCGGCTTGCTCACCGCCGTGCGCCTCTGCTTGATCCGGCGATCGGTCACGCGCTCTTGCTCACCAACGCCGCGGCGTAGTCGGTTACGCGGCGCTCTGCTAGAGTGCTCCTCCGCGGGAACGGCCTGAGGCTGAAGGGTGGCCGTGATGGATCTGTCGGAGTACGTCTTCGACCTCGTTCGTACCGACGACGCGCTCGCGCTTCATCGAGGACGGCGTCGGACAACCGCAAGGTCGAGCTATCGCCCCATTCTCCTGCTGAGGCCGGTATCGGAGCATCCGGCGCCGGAAACACTCCGGAGGATGGAGCACGAGGATTCGCTCAAGGACGAGCTGGATCCAGCATGGGCAGTTCGACCGGTCGTGCTCACGCAGCACGAGGGACGGACCACGCTCGTCCTCGAGGATCCCGGGGGCGAGCTGCTCGAGCGACTGCTCGGAACGGCGCTCGACCTCAGCCAGTTCCTGCGCGTGGGCATCGGTCTTTCAGCCGCGCTCGCGCAGCTTCATGGTCGCGGCCTCATCCACAAGGACATCAAACCGGCCAATGTCCTGGTCGAGCCGACGACCGGCCGGGCCTGGTTGACGGGCTTTCGAATCGCCTCGCGATTTCCGCGCGAGCGCCAGGCGCCAGAACCTCCGGAGTCCATCGCGGGAACGCTCGCCTACATGGCGCCTGAGCAAACCGGACGGATGAATCGTTCGATCGATTCGCGCAGCGACCTCTACGCGCTCGGCGTGACCCTCTACGAGATGTTGACCGGAAGCCTTCCTTTCGCCGCTGTCGATCCGATGGAATGGGTGCACTGCCACATCGCGAGGCGCCCGCTCTCGCCAGCGGAGCGGCTGAAGGACGTCCCGGGTGCCGTCTCGGCGATCATCATGAAGCTGCTCGCCAAGACGGCCGAGGACCGCTATCAGAGCTCGGCCGGCCTGGAGAGCGACCTCCGCCGCTGCCTTGCTGCATGGGAGGCTCTGCGCAGGATCGACGACTTCCCGCTGGGCCAACATGACACGCCAGATCGGCTCTTCATTCCAGAGAAACTATACGGGAGAGGGCGCGAGATCGAGACCCTGCTCGCGTCCTTCAACCGGGTCGTCACGAGCGGCACTCCCGAGTTGGTGCTCGTCTCCGGCTATTCCGGCATCGGCAAGTCCTCCGTCGTCCATGAGCTGCATAAAGTCCTCGTTCCGCCGCGCGGTCTCTTCGCGTCCGGAAAGTTCGATCAGTACAAGCGCGACATCCCGTATTCCACGCTCGCGCAAGCCTTTCAGAGTCTCATCCGGCGCCTTCTCGCGAAGAGCGAAGTCGACCTGACGCCCTGGCGTAACGCCCTCCGCGAAGCGTTGGGCCCGAATGGACGACTGATGATCGACCTCGTTCCCGAGCTGAAGCTCATCATCGGAGAACAGCCCGCAGTCCCCGACCTTCCTCCACAAGACGCGCAAAGACGTTTCCAACTGGTGTTCCGCCGATTCATCGGCGTGTTCGCGCGGCCGGAACATCCGCTGGCGCTGTTCCTCGACGACTTGCAATGGCTCGACTCGGCAACGCTGGACCTGTTCGAGGACTTGTTGATCCAGCCGGATGTGAAACACCTCATGGTGGTCGGCGCCTACCGGGACAATGAGGTCAACTCCGCCCATCCACTGACGCGTAAGCTCGAAGCATTCCGTAAGGCTGGAGCGAGAGTGCAGGAGATCATCCTTGCACCCCTGGCCTGTGAAGACCTGGGACGGTTACTGGCGGATTCTCTTCACTGCGAGCCGGAGCACGTCGGTCCTCTGGCACGGCTGGTTGACGAAAAGACAGCCGGCAATCCATTTTTCGCCATTCAGTTTATTTCTGCGCTTGCCGAAGAGGGGTTGCTCACCTTCGATCATGGCGATGCGCGATGGTCCTGGGACCTGAATCGCATTCACGCCAGGAGGTATACCGATAACGTAGTGGACCTCATGGTTGGAAAGTTGAATCGCCTGCCCGCCGAAACGCAAACGGCCTTACAGCAGCTTTCCTGCATGGGCAACAGCGCAGAGCTCGCCCTGCTGACCATGGTTTACGAGGATTCGAACGGGGACATGCACGGCGACCTCTGGGAAGCGGTCCGAACGGGGGTCGTGTTCCGCTCGGAAGGTGCCTATAAGTTCCTCCATGACCGCGTCCAGGAAGCCGCCTATTCGCTGATCCCGGCAGACTTGCGCGCCGAGGCCCATCTCCGGATCGGCAGGCTGCTGGCGGCGCACACGCCGCCGGAGAAGCGGGAGGAGGCGATCTTCGAGATCGTCAATCAGCTCAACCGCGGCGCCGCGCTGATCAGCGCACGGGACGAGCGCGAGCAGCTGGCCGAGCTCAACCTGATCGCAGGTAAGCGCGCGAAGGCGTCTACCGCTTATGCCTCGGCGCTCACCTATCTCGCCGCCGGCGCGGCGCTGCTGGTGGAAGACTCGTGGGAGCGCCGGCACGAGCTCACCTTCGCGCTGGAGCTGAACCGGGCCGAATGCGAGTTTCTGACCGGCGCGCTGGCGGAAGCGGAGCAGCGATTGACGGCGCTTTCGGCCCGCGCCGCAACCACGATCGAACGCGCCAGCGTCACCTGCCTGCTGGCGGATCTGTACACGACCCTCGATCAAGGCAGCCGCGCGATCGCCGTCGGCCTCGACTATCTCCGGCATCTCGGCATCGACTGGTCGCCGCACCCGACGGAAGACGAAGCGCGGCGCGAGTATGAGCGGATCTGGTCCCAACTCGGATCCCGCGCGATCGAGAAGCTCATCGATCTGCCCTTGATGAGCAATGCCGCATCGCTCGCGACCCTTGATGTCCTGACCAAGCTCGGGCCGCCTGCCTGGCATACGGATGCGAACCTGCTTTCCCTGGTCATTTGTCGGGCGGTCAATCTCAGCCTCGAGGGCGGCAACTGTGACGGCTCGTGCTTCGCCTATGTCGTGCTTGGCCTGCTCGCCGGACCGCGCTTCGGCGACTACCAGGCCGGATTCCGATTCGGCCGGCTCGGCTATGACCTGGTCGAAGAGCGCGGGCTGACGCGCTTCCAGGCCCGGACCCATTTGAACTTTGGAAGTATCGTCACGCCCTGGACGAAACATGTCCGGGCTGGCCGCGATCCGCTGCGTCGCGGGTTCGAGGCGGCGAACAAGATCGGTGACCTCACTTTTGCGGCGTACTGCTGCGCCCACCTGAACACGAATCTTCTCGCTGCCGGCGATCCGCTCGATGAGGTGCAGGGCGAAGCCGAGCGTGGTCTCGCGTTTGCGCAGAAGATGCGATTCGGTTTCGCCATTGACTCCATCGCCGCGCAGCTCGGGCTCATTCGGACGCTCCGCGGCTCGACGCCGCATTTCGGTTGCTTTGACGATGCCCAGTTTGACGAGCTTCGGATGGAGCGTCGTTTCTCCAGCAACCCGGAGCTGGCGCTGCCGGAGTGCTGGTACTGGATCCGCAAGCTGCAGGCGCGCTTTTTTGCCGGCGACCATGCGGGCGCCCTCGAGGCCTCAGAGAGAGCGCAACGGCTGATGTGGACATCGCCGTCGATGTTCGAGACGGCAGAGTATCACTTCTACGGTGCACTCTGCCAAGCGGCATCCAGCGAGTCCGCAGCAGCCAGCCAGCGACGGCAGCATCTCGAGGCTCTGGCCGCGCACCACCGCCAGCTCGAGATCTGGGCGACGAATTGTCCGGAGAATTTCGAGAACCGCGCGGCACTGGTCGGGGCGGAAATCGCCCGGATCGAAGGCCGGGAGCTCGAAGCCGAACGTTTGTACGAGCAAGCGATCCGCTCGGCCCGCGCCAACGGCTTCGTCCACAATGAGGCGCTCGCCAACGAGCTGGCCGCGCGCTTCTACGGGGCGCGTGGGTTTGAGACGAGCGCACGCGCTTACCTGAAGGAAGCCCGATACGGCTACCTGCGGTGGGGAGCGGACGGCAAGGTGCGGCAGCTCGAACAGTTGTACCCCTACCTCGAGCGTGGAGGGGACATACACAGCCCGACCACCACCATAGGAACGCCGCTGGACCAACTGGATCTCGTCACGGTTCTCAGCGTCTCCCAAACCGTGTCCGGCGAGATCGTGCTGGAGAAGCTGATCGATACGCTGTTGCGCACGGCGATAGAGCACGCCGGCGCGGAACGCGGACTGCTCATTCTGCCGCGAGGTACCGAGCTGCGGATCCAGGCGGAAGCGAGTACCGACGGCAGCTCCGTCATGATCGGTCTGCGCGACACGTCAATCTCCAGCGCTGAAGTGCCGGAGCCCGTCGTTCAATACGCCGCGCGCACCCAGGAGAGCGTCATCCTGGATGACGCCTCCGCTCGAGGCTCGTTCTCGAACGACGAGTACATTCGTCGCGAGCGCGCGCGGTCCATCCTATGCCTTCCGCTCGTCAAACAAGGCAAGCTGATTGCCGTCCTTTACCTTGAAAACAACCTCGTGGCCAACGTGTTTACCCCGGCGAGAATCGCGGTGTTGAACGTGCTCGCGTCACAGGCGGCGATTTCGCTGGAGAATTCCCGTCTGTACCATGAGCTCCAAGAACGAGAGGCGAAGATCCGACGTCTCGTCGACGCAAACATCATCGGGGTGTTGATCTCGAACGTTGAAGGCCAGATCCTCGAGGCAAACGAAGCTTTTCTCCAAATGGTCCGGTACAGCCGTGACGACCTCACGTCGGGACGCCTCCGGTGGACGGAGCTGACACCTCCCGAATGGCAGGCCATCAGCGAACGAGCGGTCGCACAGCTCCGAGCGAGCGGCACCTGCGAAATCTTTGAGAAGGAGTACTTCCGCGGCGACGGCAGCCGCGTGCCGGTGCTGATCGCGGCCGCGGCGATCGGGGATGCCCGGAGAGAAACCGTGGCATTCGTGCTGGACCTCTCGGACCGTAAGCGCGCAGAGGAAGAGCGCGAGAGGTTGCGCCAGGCGCAGGCGGACCTGGCGCGTATCAGCCGCCTCACCACCGTTGGGCAATTGACCGGATCGCTGGCGCACGAGATCAGACAGCCCATCGCCGCGGCAATCACCAACGCAAACGCGTGCGTTCGCTGGCTTGCGCGGGAGCGTCCCGACCTGGGAGAAGCGCGCCAGGCCGCCGCGAGAATGGTCGAGGATACGAGGCGCGCGGCCGAAATCATCAATCGCGTGGGCTCGCTGTACAAGAAGGGCACTCCGCAACGCGAGTTGCTCGACGTGAACGAAGTTGCTCGCGAGACGCTCGCGCTGGTGCGGAACGAGGCCGACCGATACTCCGTCTCGATCCGCGCCGATCTCGCGGCCGACCTTCCCAGGGTCGCGGCAGATCGCGTGCAATTGCAGCAAGTGTTCATGAACCTGATGGTCAACGGTATCGAGGCGATGCAGGGTGCAGGGGGTGAGTTGACCGTCACGTCGGAGCGGGGCGAGAAGGAATTGCTTCTCTCCGTGAGCGACACCGGCGTGGGACTGCCCGCCGACAAGGTGGACGCGATCTTCGATGCATTCTTCACGACCAAACCGCAGGGCACCGGCATGGGACTGACCATCAGTCGTTCGATCATCCAGTCGCACGGCGGTCGGTTGTGGCCGAGCACGGAGAGCGGCCCAGGCACGACGTTCCAATTCACTCTGCCCACCGAAGGGCTAGACCTCTACCGCGACGTCAGCCAGGCGAAGGTGATCGGCGGTGCGTCCGCGGCGCGTGATTGCGGTGAACCGCAAGGCGACACGCAGATCGATCCCCGATGAGCGATGCCTGACTCTCGGGAGAGCGCCGTCCAACTTCATAGCAGGGCGGCAGACTACCCGGAGGCATCCGCCGAGCGCTGTTCGACTGCGCTGCTGCTCGAAGTCTTTGACGATACGTAGCCTGGCGCGCCTCCTCCAGGTTGGGCGGCTGGGCAGCGAGCCAGCGCATACCGGCACCGGCAAATTCGACGCTCCCTCCTTCACTGGACCGAGCGTGTCAGACCAACTCGCAGCGATCCATGCGCCGCCGCCACGGTGAATTCAAGGTGAGCTCGGAATTCGGTGTATCGAGGAAGAGTCCGTTGCGCTTCACGGCATCGGCAAACGTCTGCCGGCCAATCATCGCGACGGGCGCGCCCGCGCGCGAGAGCATTCCGCCAAAATACCCGCCGACGGCGCCCGCTCCGACAACGGCGATACGCGGCCATTCCGGTTGGGTGGTCATGGGGTGAGATTCTGCCACGTTGCGGCCTCGCGAGTCGGGGATCGACAGCATGGAGATTCCGAGCCCAGCCGCCGCGTCCGCCACACCCTCGTAGGCAGCAAGCGGGCTTCTCCGCCATACTGCTGGACATGTCCACCATCGACCTCGTCGAGCAAGCCCTGCGCGTTGACTTGGCTGCGTGCTACCGGCTGATCGCGCTCTACCGTTGGGATGATCTGGTGTTTACGCACATCTCAGCGCGCGTGCCCGGGCCAGAGCACCATTTCCTCATCAACCCGTACGGCATGCTCTTCGAGGAGATCACTGCCTCGAGCCTGATCAAGGTCGACGAGCACGGCAGCAAGGTCTCGCAGAGCCCGTTCCCGGTGAACCCAGCGGGCTTCGTCATCCACAGCGCCATCCACGCCGCACGAAGAGACGCGATCTGCGTCCTGCATACGCATACGCGCGACGGCATCGCCGTCGCGTCGCAGCCCGACGGGCTCCTGCCTATCTCGCAGCAGGCGACGGTCGCGCTCTGCTCGCTCGGCTACCACGGCTACGAGGGCATCGCGCTCCACGACGACGAGAAGCCGCGGCTTCAGCGCGACCTCGGCGACAACGCCGCGCTCATCCTGCGCAACCACGGCCTGCTCACGGTCGGTGCGACCGTCGCCGATGCGTTCCTCGCAATGTACAATCTGCAGCGCGCCTGCGAGATCCAGATCGCAGCGCAGAGCAGCGGTGCGAAGTTAATCCCCATCAGTCCGCACATCGTCGCCGGCGTGAAGTCAAACCTCGCGCTCGTCACCAAAGGCCTGGGGGGCGGCCTCGCGTGGCCAGGGCTCTTGCGAAAGCTCGACCGGATGGATCCGTCGTACCGACAATGAGGCGCCCCGGAGTGCGACCCTTCCCTCGCTGCGCCGGCCTCCGAGTCGTTTTGCGCGATGGCCAGCCGAACCTACGGCCGTGGGAAGGAACAGCGCCGTCAAACGGAATCGAGCCGGCACGGGCTCAACATACCTTGAGGCCGCGGGGAATCGCGTACACTGATGTTACGCAGGATTCCCGCTGTAACGGGCGCTTTGCGGCTGTAGAGTCCGCGCATGCACCTGCAGACGCATGCGCTGGCCAGTTGGCTCCTTGCCGAAACTGGACCCGCGTCGATGACGCGTCGCGATCGCGCGCTGGTGCTCGCTGCCGGTCTCGCGCCCGATCTCGACGCCCTATCCCTGATCGGCGGAATCGGCGCGTACCAGAAGTGGCACCACCTCGTCTTGCACAATGTCGGGGGCGCCGCGATGACAGCTCTCGTTTGCGTGGCGCTGGCGCGATCACGGCTGGCAGTTCTGGTGCTCTCGCTACTGTCGTTTCATCTGCACCTGTTGCTCGACTTGCTCGGATCGGGCGGGCCGGACGGTTCGGTATGGTCGATCCCTTACCTCGTGCCATTCACGTCACACGAGTTCTCGTGGCGGGGGCAATGGCCGCTAGGATCGTGGCAGAACGTGACCGTCACTGCGTTGCTTGTGTTGGCGAGTTGGGCGGTCGCTGTCAGACGCGGGCGCACGGTCGTGGAAGCGTTTTCACCTCGCGCAGATGCGGTGGTGGTCGAGATCCTGAAGCGTCGCTGGCCGTTTGGTACCGGGACCCGCTGACCAAGAAGCGCCGCTTCAAGGAGCACCCGAGCACCGAGTGGGTGGTCGTCGAGCGCTTTAGGCTACGCATCGTCGACCAGCACTTGTGGGACGCAATTCAGAGGCCAAGCTCAGCTCACCAACCCCGCGCCGCCGGGCCAGCGGCAGCAGCCTAGCCTCGCGCTCTAGCCAGGCCCTCGTTGAATCACTCGGGTTCGATCGGACATGTGCAGCCTCCGTCAGGGAATGGCGCGCTGCTCGTGCTGCTTCCGGCGTGCCCGAAAGCGGTGATACGGTCGTCCGTGTCCCTGCCGCTGCTCGCCGAATTGAACCGCCGCCGCGTCTTTCGCGCGCTGGTGGCCTACGGCATCGCAGCGTTCGCGGTGCTGCAGATCATCGAGCCGGTGATGCATGGGCTGCACTGGCCCGAGGCGGTGCTCTCCTACGTGGTGGTGGCGCTGGCACTCGGTTTTCCGCTTGTGGTCGCGCTCGCGTGGGCGTTCGACGTCAAGGCCGGTCGCATCGAACGCACCGGGCCCGCACCCGGCCTCGGCGGGCCGCGGCTTGCGGCAGTGCTCGCCGGAGTTGGCTTGCTGGCGGGTGCCCCAGGCGTGGCCTGGTACCTGTTCTTCAGACCCCAGTCCCCCTCCGCGTCCAGCGAAGTGGCGGTGCGGGCCGCGCTGGACGCGGTTCCCCCCGCCTCGGATATCCCCGCCGTGCCCTCCATCGCCGTCCTGCCGCTGGTGAACCTGAGCCGCGACCCGGATCAGGAATATTTCGCCGATGGGCTGGCCGAAGAGCTGCTCAATCTGCTTGCCAAGGTCCCCGGCCTTCACGTCGCCGGGCGGACGTCGTCGTTCTCGTTCAAGGGCAAGAGCGAGGACCTCCGCGCCATCGGCCAGAAGCTCAACGTCAAGACCGTGCTGGAGGGAAGTGTACAGCGGAGCGGCGATCGGCTGCGCATCAACACGCAGCTCATCAACGCGGCAGACGGCTATCACCTGTGGTCAGAGAGCTATGACCGCAAGCTGACCGACGTGTTCGCGGTGCAGGACGAGATTGCGCGCTCGGTCGTGTCGGCGCTCAAGGTGCATCTGCTGCCTGCGGCCGGGGCGCGGCCCGCCACCAATCCCGAGGCCTATGCCCAATTCCTGCTCGGGCGGCACTTCGTCATGCGCGGCTCGCCCGAGGCGTACCAGCTGGGCGAAGCGGCGTTCCGCAAGGCCGTCGAGTTGGACCCGAATTACGCGCCCGCCTGGGCAATGCTGACCAAAGCGATCTTCTGGTCCGCCGACGCAATCGGATGGCACCTGGCGGGCCGTCAGCAAGACGTGGCTCGCGCCCTCGCGGCGGCGGACAGGGCAGTGGAGCTCGCTCCCGGCCTGCCCGACGGCTACGCGGCGCGCGGCTTCTTCCGCTCGATCAAGACCCGCGATTGGGCGGGAGCGCGCGCGGACCTGGCCCGCGCCCTCGAGCTCAGCCCAGGGAACGCCGAGGCGCTGGCCTCGCAAGGGGACTTGTTCGCGACGCTGGGCCGCCTTCCGGAGGCGATCGCCAACCTGAGAAAGGCAGCTGAACTGGACCCTCTGTCGCCGCAGACGCTCTGGAGACTGGCTTACTTCCACCTCGCCGCCGGACACGCGGACGAGGCGCGGGAGATCGCCAGCCGCGCGATGGAGATTTTTCCCGAGCACGCTCACAGCGCCCGCACGCTGGGGTTCGCGCTGCTGCTGCTTGGCCGTCTCGACGAGGCGGAAGCGGCCTTCCAGCGCTCAAGCATCCCGTCGTTTCGCGAGATGGGGACGGCTCTGGTCGAGCACTCCCGCGGGCACGCCGAGAAATCGCGCCAGGCGCTCGACCACATCGTCGCGACCTGGCCCAAGGACATGACGTACCAGATCGCGGAGATCCACGCCTTCGTCGGCGACCGCGAGCGCGCCTTCGACTGGCTGGAGCGTGGACTCGATGTGCAGGACGCGGGGATGCGGTACATCAAGCACGATCCGCTCCTGCGCTCGCTCCGCGGTGATCGGCGCTATACGGCGCTCCTGCGCAGGATGAATCTCCCCCTCGATTGAAACAGCCACTGCAGCTTGAACGTGCCCATGTCGCACAGGACCGAGCCGAGATCGCTCCGGCAGCAACAGCCTCTCGGCTCCGGCTGCGATCACCGATTTTGGTCGTCCGCGCCGGTCGTTCTCGATTGGACGAAGATGATTGACGGGGCCATCTCCTTGTCTGGCTGCGGCCGAATTTTTGGACAAGATCTAGATAACATCGCGAAACCGCTGACGGGATCGACCGCACCAACCACTGGAACTATGGACAGTATCTGATCTATGTCGCTGCACCCGCCCATCGGGTTCAGACCGCGATGGGCAAAATGAAGGCCCCACCGGCCAGTACCGATGGGGCCGAGGGAATTGGTTGCGGGAGCAGGATTTGAACCTGCGACCTTCGGGTTATGGAGGCAACCGACGAAGGCTTGCAGCCGGAAACGAGCTGTATCAACCCCTCGGAATCCGTCGACTCGCGAAGCGGCACTTCAGCCCCGCCGATGCAAGCTGCATCAAGGGAGCACAAGGATTTTGGTCAGCCGGTGGTCAGCGACGAAGTTGCCGGTCCCGAACGCCAAGCCGACGACGAGCGACGCCTGACGCCGGCACAGGCGGCAGCCCGCTTCCAGATTCCCGAGTACCTCCTTCGCAAGGCGTGCGCCGAAGGCCATATAGAGCACCTGCGTGTGGTCAACACCCTCTGGGTCTCACCGAGCGCCGCCGCCTCGTTCGCACGGGCCTGGCGCGCCCGGAGACCGTCGGCCTCGAAACCTTGACCGGCCTGCGATCGAAGTCAATGTTCTCATGAAAAGCTTGACTAGTGGACCCGCCTGGTCAACCTTTCTCCTGTGCCGCGATTCGTTCAGCGCAGCTGGCCTGCCGAGCCGAATGCCCCCGGCGGGAGGAAGGAACGCCAGACGCTCCGGTACGAAGCCTTTGTTCCCGATCCGGTGGGGCGGTTGCAGTTCACCCTGCCCGCCCAAATCGCAGCGACGGTGTCGACGGCCGAGCGGCAGGTGGACCTGCTCAACCGGGATCCGCCGGCGATGGCGAGTCTCGAAGTGCTCGCGCGCCGCCTGCTGCGCGCCGAATCCGTCGCGTCCTCTCGCATCGAGGGGCTCGTACTCTCGCAGCGAAGACTCGCGAAGGCCGAGGCCGAAGGAGCCGAGACGCGCGACGACACCGCGCGCTCGGTGCTCGGCAACGTCGCCGCCATGGAACAAGCAGTGAAGCTCGGCGCGAAGGAACGGCACCTCAAGGCTCGGGACATCCTGGAACTTCACCGGATCCTGATGGAGGCGACGAGCACGCCTGACTTCGCCGGGAAACTGCGCGACCAGCAGAACTGGATCGGAGGAAACGCTTTCAATCCCGGCCGCGCTGACTTCGTGCCGCCTCCGCCCGAGCTCGTTCAAGACTTGATGAACGATCTCTGCATCTTCATGAATCGCACCGATTTGTCTCCGGTCGTTCAAGCTGCCGTCGCGCACGCACAGTTCGAGACCATCCATCCCTTCGCCGACGGAAACGGCCGGGTTGGGCGCGCGCTCATCCATGTCGTCCTCCGCCGCCGGGAACTCGCGCTGCGCTACGTGCCGCCGGTCAGCCTGGTGCTCGCCGCGGACGCAAAGCGCTACATCGGTGGGCTGACAGCCTTCCGCGAAGAGAGAATCGCCGACTGGTGCGGCACGTTCGCCGAGTCGGTCCAACTCGCGGCGGCAAAGGCGGCGGAGTTGGCGGAGCGGCTCGTCCAACTCCAGCAATCTTGGCGTAAGCGCGCCGGCCGGCCACGGCGTCACTCGAGCGCCGAGGCTCTGATCCAGCTGCTCCCCGCCAATCCCATCGTGACACTGGCGACCGCCACGCGGATCCTTGCCCGCTCCAAGCAGGCTGCAAACGAGGCGATCGCGACGCTCGCGCGGGCGGAGGTGCTCTCCCCGACCACGCTGGCGCGCAGAAACCGCGCCTGGGAGGCTCGCGAGCTGTTCGAGCTGGTAAACGCCACTGAGCGCGAGCTCGCAATTCCGCCGGGACCGCCCCAAACGAGCAGACCCGCTCCCTCAGCCGGCCGCCCGCGATCTCCGAAAATGGGCGCTTGACGCTCGAAACCTCGAGGACCGATCATAGCTGGACGGAAACAAGGTCAGGAGTCCCGTTCGAGGACCGTGAACCGGTGCACGTCGAGGGGAAAGGCCCGCGGGAGGAAGAGTCCCTACCGCAAGCGAAGCCAGGACGCCGGCGAGCAATCCGTTCATGCTCCCTCCTACCAGGGATCGGAGAGCAGGCGGGTGCCGTTCGATGTGACCAGGACGCGATC
>Ga0137418_10001649_pt1 | contig 20634 bp, 17 predicted proteins | sample CZODoug3_1_2_16f_FD_122242 | JGI IMG/M metagenome (GOLD analysis project Ga0137418, IMG submission 122242) | Vadose zone soil fungal communities from Angelo Coast Range Reserve, California, USA - CZODoug3_1_2_16fungal (Hybrid Assembly) | ecosystem: Environmental > Terrestrial > Soil > Vadose...
AACTTGGAGTGCCGGAGCCGATCCGCGTCCGTCCATTCCAAAAACTCAATAACGGCCACTAGCTTTGGACGAACCCAAACGCATTCTTTCATCTTCTCAACCGTCAAACTCTCGCCCCATCGTGACGGGTGTTCGTCCGGCAGGTTGACGAACGGGCACTTGTCAGTGACGAGCGGCTTGAGCTTTTCGTAGACCATCCTGCGGGTTGCTGGAACGAATCCATTGCGGACACGAGCCACGTAGATCAAATCCTTGGCCCGATAGTAACCCACGATGATGCTGTCAATTCCGTGAGAGCCGGGGATAAATCCCCAGATGACGAACTCCTGAGAGCGGTTCACGCGGTACTTTATCCACGCTCCGCTCCGTTTGCCGGGCTCGTAAGTGCTGTCTCTACGCTTGGCAACAACTCCCTCCAATTCTTGTTTCCGAACTCCGGCGAGCATGGCCCTCGCGGATACATTGAATTGATCGGAGATTTGGATGCGTTTTGATTTCAGTTTGATCGTGTCCAAGAGCTTGCGGCGTTCCGTCAGCGGCAATCCCGTGAGTATTCGATGGCGCGGACCTTTTGATCCATCGCTTTCACCAACAGGCGAGCGCAGAAGGATTAGACTTCACCGAATGATCAGCATTCGCTATCGACCTCCGCCGATCTCGAGTATCGTCCCGGTCGTGTAAGAAGCTGCTGAAGAAAGCAGCCATAGGACTCCCTCGGCTACCTCGAGCGGCCTGCCGGGCCGTTGCATGGGCACCGAGGACGCCAAGCGATCGAGGCGGTCTGGTGCGCCATTGGCAGAGTGGAGGTCGGTTTCGATGAGACCAGGGGCGACGGCGTTGACGCGAATCCCTTCGTTTGCCACCTCGCGGGCGAGGCCGATCGTAAAAGTATCGATAGCTCCCTTTGACGCCGCGTAGTGCACCCATTCACCAGCACCACCGGTTCGCGCAGAGACAGAGGAAATGTTCACAATGGAGCCGCCGATTCCCCCACGCCGCACCGACATTCGCCGAACCGCCTCACGCGAACAGAGCATTGTGCCCGCGATGTTGACTGCTAGCACTTTGGCAATCGCGTCTGTGTGTAGATCCTCGACTCGTGTGAAGCCACCGGTGATGGCGGCATTGTTGACAAGACCTCCGATGGGGCCCAGTTCATGCTCGGCCACCTCGAAAAGCCGAAGGATTTCCTCTTCCCGGGCGACATCGCCCTGAATGGCGACAGCCCGGCCGCCAATTGATGTGATGTCACGAACGACACGGTCGGCAGCGTCCTTATTCGCCACAAAGTTGACTGCCACCGAGAAGCCGTTGGCAGCGAGCAGGCTGGCGATGGCAGCTCCGATTCCGCGGCTCGCGCCGGTGACTATGACAGCTCGACGGATTTCAGTGCGCGAGTCTCGCACCGATAGCTCTTTGGATTGAAGGGCGGCATTTGTCATGCCCACCATTCTAGCGAGGATACGAGACGTTCCGGAAACGCACTTTGCACCAGCGCACTACGAGACGCCAGGGCCAGTACGCTAGGGGCGTCCAAATGCTAGGGCGGTTCAAGACACGTTTAGTAAATTCGATGCAATGGCCGGACTCAAGAGATAGATATGCTTAGTTCGGTGCGAAAGTAAACGTCGAGAAACGTGGCAGAAGGCCTCGATACAGTTGTGAGCGTTTTCTAGAGCAGCTCAGGAGTGAACGCTCCTCGGGCTACAGATGAGGATCAACTATGCGAACTTTTAAAATGATGCTGGGCGTTCTTGTTGTCTGCTGGGCAGCTTCGTCTTTTGCTCAGACGGGCGGCGAGAGAGTCAAAGTCGTTCGATTTGGAAAATTGATTGACGGCACGGGCAAGGTCCTAACAAACGCCGTGGTCGTGGTGAAGGGCGACCGCATCGAAAGCGTAGGCAGCGGAGGATCGCAATTACCCGCTCAGGCGCAAGTGATAGATATGTCGGCGTACACCGGCATGCCGGGAATCATTGATCTGCATACGCACATGACTTATTGGCGAGACAAGAATTCTCATGCGAATCCTAACGAGGAGATCGGAAAGCTGCTGCCGCAGGAATTAGTCTTTTTGGCGCAAGAGAACGCGCGCAGATGCATCGAGATCGGCGTTACGACAACACGTGACTTGGCAGCCAGAAATTACAGTGACATTGCGATGAAAAAGCTCATCAACCGTGGCGTCATGGTTGGACCGCGGATGTTTGTTGCTGGGCCCGCTATGTTCGGAGGGGGTTCTGTTCCTCGGTATGGCGAGGTGTATCCGTGGGTTATACCAAGCCAGGGGGAAGCCTCAGGTATAGCGGAAGTGATTCGCCTGGTCCGCCAAGAAATTGAGGCGGGAGCCGACGTGATCAAGATGTTCGGAGGGACCGGCGGGTTCAACGATGTCGAGACCTATCAGATCTTTACACTCGAGGAAATGCAGGCGGCCGTGGAGGCTACCCATACAATGGGCAAACGCATTGCGATTCACAGCTACGGACCGGAGGGGGCTCGGGACGCGGTAAAAGCAGGGACAGATACGCTCGAGCATGCGATCAATGTTGATGATGCCACTTTTGCGGAGATGGTTCGAAAGAAAATCGTCTACGTGCCGACCGTGTATCACAACGTCTGGTATATCGAGAACTACAAGGAATTTGGCTGGCCTGAAAGTGACAATGAGAAAATCCGCGGTTATGAACACGCGTCAGAGGAGACGACGCGGCGCGCGATCAAGGCCGGCGTCCGTATCGCGATGGGATCGGATGCGGTCTACGAACTCTTTGGTCACAACACCGAAGAGCTCACCTATCTCGTGAAATCTGGAATGACGCCGGAGCAAGCAATTGCTGCTGCCACTGTCAACGGCGCCGCGGCCCTGGGAATGGAAAAGGATCTCGGTCAGGTAACCGCCGGGCACTATGCCGATATCATCGCCGTGAAGGGCGATCCCCGAACCGATATCGGGGTGCTCGTACACAATGTGCGCTGGGTTATGAAGGGCGGCGAAGTCCTAGCGGATCAGACGAACACGACTGCGCACTAGGCGGGACGAGACGAACCGGGAACGACCTGGCCGTTGTGGATAGCGACAGACTTCACAGCGGTGCCTCTCTGTGGAGCAGCGGGAAGAGCAGGAAGGGATCAGGTGGGCGAACAAACGGCAACGGATATTCTTGAAAACCTTGGCGCCTTCAGTGTGTCGCAGATTTCAGATGCGTTGGGGTTCTCACATCCGGTGGAGGCTGCTATTCGGCCTCTCGACCCAATGTTTAAAATCTGCGGGAGAGCGGTGACTGTACAATGCGAGCCCGATGACAATCTCGGCGTGCTGCACGCCTTGGATCACGCTCAAAAGGGAGACGCACTGGTGATCTCGTGTTCCGCGGGAAGCGGCGCGGCTGTTTGGGGTGAACTCCTGTCAATGGCTGCACAATGCCGGGCTCTTGCGGGGACTATTGTTGACGGCGCAGTGCGCGATGTTCGTGAAATCAAAGCAATGGGCTATGCAGTGTTTTCGCGCTGCACGAACGGTCGACGAGCACGCAAAGAGAAACTAGGGATACACAACCAGCCTATCCGCTGTGGCTCAATCATTATTCAACCGGGCGAGATAGTGTTTGCGGATGCGAACGGCATTCTGGCTGTTCCCGCGACGGGCATAGAAGAGGTTCTTGTGAAGGTGGCATTAATTGCGCACAAAGAATCCGAGATTAAAGAACAGCTTCTAAGTGGTGTGGGCATTCTTGACATTCTCAAGCTGGAGCGTCCGATCGCGACGTCAAGAGGCAAATCCTCCGCCTGAGGGTGGACTTGACTCAATGAATTTGATGGAATGAATGAATTCATTGAGTGGTGACACCGTTGACTCTAACTGGGCGTGATGCTACATAGTCAGCCGAATTCAGTGAGGGCTGATGGACCAGCAATCAGTTGCGTTTTCTGGACGGGAACTTGGGCGGCGCGAGTTCGCGGGATTTGCCGTTTTTGAAAGTCTGTATCGGCCGTATCAAAAGATTCCCAAGCATTCGCACGAACGAACGTATATCTCCATCCTGCTACGCGGCTCCTACACCGAGGAGTGCGGACCCACGGCCTCGGAGTGTGCGACGGGGCAAACGATACTGCATGCCGCCGGAGAATGCCATTCGGATCGTTTTCACCGGAATGGCGGTCAAGTACTGAACCTAGAGCTTTTTCCTCCATTGCTTGCGAAGCTGTGCGAAAGCGGAAGCGTGGGCACGGACGGCCGGACACTCCTCAGGAGTGTTTACGCCATGCAGCTTGGACTGCGTCTTCACAAGGAGGTTTCCAGTTGCGATCCATGGTCAGCTCTCAGCATTGAGGGTTTGACGATGGAACTTCTGGCGGAAGTTTTCAGGCAACGTACGACAGGGCTCAAATCGCAAGGACGTGACTGGCTTGGGAGAGTAACCGAAATTCTTCACGCCAAATTTCAGGAACCGGTCATGCTTAGCGAGTTGGCGGCCGATGTAAGCGTCCATCCGGTTCATTTAGCGCGTGCGTTTCGGAAACGCTATCTCTGCAGTGTTGGAGACTATATACGGAAGCTGCGTATCGAAGCAGCTTGTCATGCGCTTTTGAATTCGGACACTGCCATAGCGGAGATCGCGTTGCGCTCGGGATTTTCCGACCAGAGCCATCTTTGTAGAACTTTAAAGCAATACACCGGCATGTCCCCTCGCCATTTCCGCCGTGTTTCCTTCCGGAAGTTAAACTGATGCAAGTGTTTCTCGCATTCTAGACACGTTGCTGTTCCCGCCGGAGTATCTTTCCCGCAAAGCGCTGTTCTGAAATCCTGACACAGGTTCCGCCATTTTCTGACGCGTAAAGATGGCACGGGTTTGGATTTGAGCCTCGGCTCGCCAGGACCAGCCGCGTTACATAGCTTAGGAGGCTTTTGATGATTTCGTTTGGGGGTGGTCGGCTTTGGTTTCTTCTTTTTATCTTTGGGTCATCTTTTATGGCGGCGAACGTGTTTGCCCAGGGAGTGGACAAGAGTCTGCCCAATGGATTGAAGTGGCGCTTGGTTGGGCCATTTCGCGGTGGTCGCGTCGAAGCCGTAGCAGGTTTGAGTAGTGAGCCAAATGTTTATTACTTCGGGGCCGTAGCCGGAGGCGTCTGGAAAACCGCCGACGGCGGAATGAATTGGAGACCAATGTTCGACCACGAATCAAACCTTTCTATCGGCGCAATCGAGATCGCCCCGTCGGACCACAACATTATTTACGTAGGCACGGGAGAACCTTGTCTGCGAAATAATATTAGTTTTGGCAACGGAATTTACAAGTCGACGGACGCAGGAGAAAGTTGGAAGCACATCGGACTGCGTGACACACAACACATCTCGAAAGTGCTGGTGGATCCCGATAATCCAAACATTGTGTTTGTGGCAGCCGTTGGTCACGCCTCAGGACCTAATTCCGACCGTGGCGTCTTTCGGTCTACGGACGGGGGCAAGAGCTGGAACAAGATTCTGTACAAGGACGAAAATACGGGGGCTGTTGATTTAGTGTTTGACCCGACAAATTCACAGATCCTTTATGCCGCTCTCTATCAGGTCAGTCGGGGGCCCTGGATGCTGAATGCCGGCGGCTCGGGAAGCGGGATTTATAAATCGACCGATGGCGGAAGCACGTGGACGCACTTGGAGGCCCATGGCTTACCTGAAGGAGTGTTGGGCCGAATAGGCATCGCGGTGTCGGCAAACCCAAAGCGAGTTTATGCCCTGATCGAAGCGAGGGAAAAGGGCGGAATGTATCGTTCCGACGATAGCGGTGGAAATTGGACGTTAATCAACGGTGACCATAATTTGAGTCAGCGTCCATGGTATTTCTCGCATATCTTCTCGGACCCTAAGCATCCTGATGTGGTGTATTCACTGGCCTACCGGATGCTCAAATCAATTGACGGTGGACGCACATTTAGTTCAATGGAGGCGCCGCACGGAGACCATCATGCACTCTGGATCGACCCCAACAATCCGAATCGGATGATCAACGGTAACGACGGAGGGGCGACAGTTAGTGTCGACGGGGGCAGCAATTGGAGCACGGAAGACAACCAGCCAACCGCACAGTTCTATCACGTCGTTTCCGATAATCGAATCACCTATCACATCTATGGGGCGCAACAGGACAACACTACGGTAGCGATCGCTTCTCGAACCGATCACGGCATCATTGACCGCGAGGATTGGTATAGCGTGGGAGGGGGCGAAAGCGGATACATTGCTCCGGATCCACGCGACCCCGACATCGTCTTCGCAGGAGCTTATGCCGGGACATTGACGCGCTTTGACCGCCGGACCGGTCAATCGCTAATGATTTCGCCTTGGCCACTGTTTATGGATGGCTTGTTCGCTTCACAGGTAAAACATCGTTTCAATTGGACCTCGCCGACGGTGTTTTCTCTGCACGAACCTAACACGATCTATAACGGAGCCGAGGTGCTGTTCAAAAGCACCGACAGCGGCAGAAGCTGGCTGCCGATTAGTCCGGACCTAACGCGGAATGATAAGAGCAAGCAGGGATCATCGGGAGGTCCTGTGACGAAGGACAATGCCGGAACCGAATATTACGACACGATCTTCACGATTGCCGTATCGCCCATCGAAAACGACCTCATCTGGGTGGGAAGTGATGACGGTTTGATCCATATCACGCGCGATGGCGGGAAGAATTGGGCCGACGTGACGCCGAAGGGCATGCCTGAATGGGGCCGGGTGGATCTGATCGAAGCTTCGCCGCACTCGGCTGGGGCGGCATACGCCGCAGTCGACTGCCATTTGCTCGACGACTTCCGTCCGCACATCTATCGGACAGAGAACTTCGGAAAAAGCTGGATTCAGATTGATAAGGGCTTACCGGACCAGGCGTACGTTCACGCTGTGCGGGAGGATCCGAAACGCAAGGGACTGCTCTTTACCGGAACGGAAATGGGTGTGTTTGTGTCGTTCGACGATGGCGCGAATTGGCAGTCGCTGCAATCGAATCTGCCGGTAGTCCCCGTTCATGACCTGATTATCAAGAAGGATGACCTCGTGGTGGCTACCCATGGCCGGGCATTTTGGATCCTGGATGACATTGCGCCGCTTCGGCAGACGAATGCGCAATTGACGAGCGAAGATGCTTTTCTCTATCAGCCGACGGAGGCTTTTCGGTTGCAACAATCCACAGAGGACGTGGATAAGGGCGCCGCAACCCGTGCTGGAAGCAATCCTCCGAATGGCGCAATCATTGATTACTTCCTGAAATCCGCTGCAGCCGAGAAAATCACTCTGGAGATTCTCGATGCCAAGGGTCGCGTCGTCCGCAAGTTCACGAGCGCATTACCGGGAGCGGCGAATTCTGACGAGCCCCCAGCTTCGGCAGAAGAGGTCCCGAATCTGCCGGCAGCGGCCGGAATGAACCGGTTTGTGTGGAACCTAAAACTGGACCCGCCGACGGGGGTTCAGGGAGCAGTGTATATGGAGGGGTCCAAATTGCATGGCACGACGGTAGTTCCGGGAACGTACACAGTGAGGCTGAGCGCGCAGAAAAAAGTACTAACTGCGCCGCTGTCCGTGAAGATCGACCCGGCCATCACCGCTTCAGGGGCAGACTTGCAGAGGCAGTTTGACCTGGCGGTAAAGATCCAAGAGCGCATCTCGCAGGCACATGAAACCGTACGCCAGATCCGCTATCTGCACGGGGAGCTGCAATCTCTAGCGGAACGAATTTCGGGGGCGGATGAATCCGAGACGATCCTGAGCGCGGCGAAGAATCTGGATCAGAAAATGGGTGCGGTTGAAGATTCCTTATTCCAAATCCACAAGAGCGCCGAGAAAGACTCATTCAATTATGGCGGGCGGTTGAACGACATGTTTATCGCACTACATGACTATGTCGAGCAGGCGGATGCTGCTCCGACAGAGTCGATGCAGGAAGTGTTTAGGGAGCTTGATCAGGAACTGCAGCAACAACTGGCACTGTGGGAGGCCATTCGCAAGACTGACATTCCTGCCTTCAACGTACTTGTGCACGAGAAGAACGTGCCATCACTAGGCGTCCCTGCCGTGGCTGTTCGTGCCAATTAGAGCGGCCACTGTCCTTCACCGATCCGGCGTGACGGCCTGCAGACGTAAATGCAATGTTTCGCCTGTCCAATTGTTAGCTGAATTCAATACAACTCGTGGAATTGTCTTTATTTTGCCAGTTTGCCTGCACTTTCTTCGGAGGAAGAGGGCCTCGACTTGTCAGCGAAGCTTAAAGTCTCATCACGAGCAGCGCATCGCGCAAACACACCAAGCGGGCAGGTGGGGCATCTTTTTAGATGCACTACGGATGTGAATTTATATGTTGGATAGAAAGCGGCTAGCCTTTCTTCCCATAAGTCAAATTGCCGTACTTCTCGAACGCAAGAAGGCATCACCCTCGGAAGTGGTGGGCGCGTTTCTCGAACGCATTGGGGAATTGAACTGCCAGCTTAATGCTTTTATTTACGTAAATCCTGACGAGGTTCGAAAGGAAGCAAGACAGGCCGACGAAGAGATCGTGCGTGGTCGATACCGCGGGCCTCTCCACGGAATTCCCATCGCGGTGAAGGACAACATTCTGACCGCCCGCATTCCTACGACGGCTGGATCTAAGATTTTGAAGGTCTTTGTGCCAACGAAGAACGCTTTCGTCGTAGAACGTCTCCGTCGTGCGGGAGCAATCATCCTCGGCAAAACAAATCTAAGTGAATTCGCCTACGGCGCTACAACAAATAACGCCCACTTCGGTCCGACATTGAATCCCTGGGATACGCAGCGAAGCCCTGGAGGTTCCAGCGGTGGGTCCGCAGCGGCTGTCGCCGCGTCTATGGCCGCAGCGTCGCTGGGAACGGATACCGGCGGCTCGATTCGCATACCCTCTGCGCTTTGCGGCGTCGTCGGATTCAAGCCCACATTCGGGAGGGTAAGTTGCCAGGGGATTGTGCCGCTGGCGGCAAGCTTCGACCATGTGGGTCCGCTTGCGCGTACAGTTTTGGACATTGCCATTGTTCTCCACAACATCGCCGGTTATGACTCTCGGGATGGAGGGTCAGCCCGTAGATCGGTGCCCAATTACCCTGCGTTGCTCAAGAAGCGTTTGGCGCGTTTTCGGTTGGGTGTGCCCAAGCAGTTCTATTTTGACGCTCTGGACGAAGAGGTCCGGACGGCCCTCGATACCGCGATACAATGCCTTCGAAAGTTGGGCGCTTCGCTGCAAGAAGTTTCCCTTCCGCATGTGGCTGAGTCGTCAGAGCCGAGTGCGCAGGCGGCCTTCGCCGAGGCGACAAGTTATCACCAGCTCGCGGGGTATTTCCCGGCGAGAGCCAATGAGTACGGCCAGGATGTTCGAGAAAGACTGGAAATCGGCGCCAAGGTCTTGGCCACAGACTATCTCAAGGCATTTGCAATTATAAAGTTGGTGCGGAAGGACTTTGAGGATGCGTTTGCCAGCGTCGATGCAATCCTCGCGCCGACAGTCCCCATTCCTGCTCCCAGCACACGCGCGAAAACGGTGGAAATCAACTCTCACGTAGAGCCCGTTCGCTTGGCGCTAATTCGATTGAATCGCGTGCAGAATGTCACCGGTTTGCCGGCAATTAGCGTGCCGTGCGGGTTCACGCGAACGGGGCTGCCCATCGGCATGCAAATCATTGGCCGTGCGTTCGATGAACCGACGGTCCTTCGCCTCGCACACGCGTACGAGGAGGCCACCCAATGGCATTTACTGCGACCGGGTGAGGTTTAGCTGCGCACATTCTCCCTAACGAGTTCGTCACGGTCGTCTGCGTTGATTGGGCATCGTTGATTGTGCAATTCGGTTGAGCAGTGCTCAGGAATGGAGAGCGAATGGCGGCTGGTCTTTTCCAAACCAAACCGATGAATGATCTGCTCGAGAACGCCATGGATAGCAGGCAACGCCTGAAGCGTTCTTTGCGAGCGGTTGATCTGGTAATGCTTGGCGTAGGAGCGATTGTCGGCGTCGGGATATTCGTGCTCACCGGACAGGCGGCGGCGAATTACGCCGGTCCGGGCATTTTGGTTTCCTTCCTGCTTGCCGCCTTAGCATGTGGATGTGCTGCTCTTTGCTATTCCGAAATGGCCTCGATGATCCCAATTGCGGGAAGTGCTTATACGTTTACATATGCCACCATGGGAGAGTTCTTGGCCTGGATAATTGGCTGGGACCTGGTCCTTGAATATTCGCTAGCCTCCGCCACGGTTTCGGTAGGATGGTCAGGATATGTAATCAGCTTTTTGAGGGATTTCGGAATTCATTTACCGGCCGACCTCTCTTCGGCTCCCTACGTCTATAACGCGATCACACAAAAGTGGATTTCGACCAGTGCGTTGGTGAACCTTCCCGCGGTGCTCATCGTCACGTTAGTCACAGTTTTGCTGGTTCTCGGCATCCGTGAATCGGCGAACGTGAACACCGCAATTGTATTTGTCAAGATCGGAGTCATTGTCACATTTATTTTGGCGGGAGCGGCCTTCATCAATCGCGCCAATTGGCATCCCTTTTTTCCACCAAACTCGGGGCAATTTGGCCACTATGGATGGAGCGGGGTATTGCGCGGAGCCGCCGTGGTGTTTGTGGCCTACATTGGCTTTGATGCGGTGTCGACGGCGGCGCAGGAGACGCGCAACCCACAGCGGGATATGCCGATTGGCATCATCGGAAGCCTAATTGTCTGCACGCTCCTATACATACTGGTGGCGATAGTTCTAACCGGGATTGTGCCTTACACGACTCTCAATGTCCCTGATCCGATCGCGGTGGGAATTGATGCCACCAAGGTTTTTTGGCTGAGACCCGTGATCAAGATCGGAGCCATCGCAGGCTTGAGTTCCGTCATCCTTGTGATGATGTTGGGGCAGTCGCGCGTTTTCTGGGCGATGGCGGAAGATGGCCTGTTACCTGCGTGGTTTGCCAAAGTCCATCCGGGGTTCCGTACTCCTTATGTAACGACTGCCGTAACGGGAACAGTCGTTGGAATCAGTGGCGGCGTGCTCCCGATTGACGTGCTGGCGGAGATGGTGAGCATCGGTACGCTCTTGGCCTTCGTATTGGTTTGTGGAGGCACTTGGGTAATGCGCCACACACGTCCGGGTGTCTACCGGCCGTTCAAAACTCCGTGGGTCCCGATCGTTCCCGTTGTAGGTATGGGTTCTTGTTTGTACTTAATGCTGGGGCTTCCGGCAGCCACCTGGGTGCGACTGATTGTTTGGATGTTGATTGGCCTGGTTCTTTACTTTGCCTATGGCCGACAGCACAGTAGAGTCGGCAATCCGAAGTAGTTTAACCGCCCAGAGAACTGGCCGTGAGAACACAGTTCGGATTGATTTCGCTTAGTGACTCAGCACGAGCAACCTATGGAATCATCTACGTGCGCAGGTTATATCGAGCGAACAGACACAGCCAGCCACACTAAAACATGAATTTCACGCCCAACTGAACCTGCCGAGGCGGTCGGCCGCCAAAGGCATTGGCCGATTGCAGCGCGCCGAACGCGTTTCCGTCAAAATTGCCACTTGGCAAGTCGAAGTTGGGATGATTGAAGATGTTGAAGAACTCGGCGCGGAACTGCAAAAGACGGCTCTCGCGACCCAGCCGCATCTCCTTTAGAACAGAGAAATCCACATCTTTGAAGTTAGGGCCGATCAGAATGTTCCGGCCCGCGTTACCGAATCTTCCGGGCGCCGCCACGAATGCGCAAGGATTGAACCAGTCCGCAACGGTGTGCACCTGCGCTGGCGCGATGCAGCCCGGATTCGCAGCAACCGGTCCTCCCACGTTGGAATTTCCGACCAGGTCCGGGCGATCGATGTTGCCTAATGCTATCGTACCGGTCCCACTCTGGCCGACTCCACGGGTGACACTGAAAGGCTGGCCCGATTGCAGCGTCAGGATTCCACTCAACTTCCAGCCACTGAAAACATGGTTTAGCGCGCCGGGTTCAGCAAACCAGCGCCGACCCGTGCCGAAGGGCAATTCATAGATGGAGCTGAATACAAAGCGATGTTTGACGTTAAAATTTGATAAGCCGCGGTCAGCGCTCAAATTGAACGAATTTTGAGGGTAGCCGGGCTCTGCCCTAGTGCCAAACAACCCGGACGCATCGTCTAAAGACTTGGAAAATGTATAGGAGGCCAGAAAAGCCAGACCGCGGGACGCACGCTTCTCGGAACGAATCTGCAGTGCATGATAGCTACTGTCGCCCTCGCTGGTGTTCATGGTGATTGCCCCGAACGCAGGAAAGGGCGGAGTACCACCAAGTGCGGATTGGTTGATATCGCGCGCAATTATGAGACGTGATCCCTTTGAACCGACGTACGCGATATCAAATAACAAGCCGGATTTTAGTTCATATTGGGTACCCAAGTTCCATTGCTGCATGTAAGCGTCTTTGAAGTTCGGTGCCATGAAGCTGGGCTGCGACGGGTTTGCACCAGGGGCTTGGTTCAATATGTTTTGAATAGTCAGACTGTTCGTGCTGTTGTTCGAGAAGAAGACGACGGAAAAAAATGGCGGATTAAGTTCAGATTCGAGATTTGCATTAAGAATTACGAGGTCATAAAAGATTCCGTAACCCGAACGAACAACAAAACGGTCACTGGCAAAAGGTCTCCAAGCAAAGCCCACGCGTGGCGCGAAATCGGTCCGATCGGGAGGATAGGTTCCGCGCGAAAGGCCCTGTGTGCCAGCGACGATAAACTGACAATTCGGCTTGGGTGTACAAGTGACAGCATTCGCGGAAAGGTCCGGGTCACTGAATTTATTGTGAATCTCGACCGGCGGCGCATTGAATTCGTAGCGCATGCCGAGATTGACCGTTAGGCGGGGGGAAAGGCGATAATCGTCTTGTACGTACCCGCCGTACGAGGTAGTGGTGATAACCATATTCGAGTCACCACTCACGCCCAACGCAAAGTCCGGCGTTCCCTGCAGCAATTGAATGAGCGGATTCTGAGTGGGATTTGCTGGACTCGCTGCGGGGCCGCCGTTGAATGTCCAAAGGCCTCGGGCAATGATGTCGAACAGAAGGTTGTACCAGTAAGGGCGCATCTCGAAACCGAACTTGAGCTGATGCTTCCCGCCCATGAATTCCGGATTCCAAGCCAGGTTGTCCGCAATATGAAGCGTGGTCGTGGGGTGGTCCTGGGGAGTATTGGTGGGCTGCCCGATGCCGTCGAACCCAGCAATACTGACATTGGGAAATCCGAGGTCTATGGGCTTGGACAGAACCACCGGAAAGTCCAGTGCCGTGTTGTGGTCAGTTTTATCTGTCTGTGAGAAAAAACCCCGTTCCTTGTTGTAGCCAACACGAAGTTCATTCACTAAGCGGGTATTGAAAACGTGTGTCCACGTTCCGCCGCCATTTTGTCCTTGGGTGAGAACAGTTGTCCCATAGCCAGGCAAATTTGTAAACGGAGCAAGCAGATCGTAGGGGCTGAGCCTATTCCCATAGGAAAGTGCAAAATGACCTGAAAGCGTATTTTTTTCGTTAAAGTGATGGTCCACCTTGACCACAAACTCCTGTTCTCGGCTGTGAATGACCGGCGATGCTACGAATAGGTTCGAATTCAATGGGTCTGCTCCGACGTTTGCGACTGGGTATAGATTCAAGATATTGACGCCGGCTGGATTCCTTTGGGCTGCTGGCACAGCTGCCAGGGCTGCGGCAAGCTGCGCTTGCGATGGCACTGTAGCCTGCCGCGTGCTCGCCTCCCGCAGATGAAGTAATTCGTAGGCAACGAAAAAGAAGGTCTTGTCACGTCGGATCGGTCCGCCAAAGGTTCCACCAAGTTGACTACGATCAAGCCTGGGAATATCACCACAGCTTCCTGCTACAGAAGCCGGCGTACAGTTGGGAAGGTCAAAGAAGTTCTTGGCATCCAAGTGTCGATTGCGGAGAAATTCAAAACCTTCGCCGTGATACTGGTTCGTTCCGCTCTTAAGCACGACATTGATTTGCGCTCCCCCGCTTCGCCCAAACTCGGCAGAATAAGTGCTGGACTGGACCTTAAACTGCTCGATTGCGTCGGTCATCGGAAGTACGCTGTATTGGTTGATGACTAGATCTTGATTGTCGACGCCGTCGAGAAGAAAATTATTGGCCGTCTCGCGAGCGCCGTTTACGCTCAGGGCTTGACCCTGTGTTGAATCGAGAGACCCTTGGGAGGGCAGCTGAGCACCAGGAACCAGCAGTGCGAATGCGACGAAGTTTCGTTCGTTTAGCGGCAATGTCTTTACCTGTTCCCCCTCCACCACTTGGCCAATGGTCGAGGTATCCGTTTGGACGAGTTCGGTCGTTGCGGCGACGTTCACTTGCTGGTTCATTTCGCCAATCTGAAGGCTGGCATCCAATCGGACGGTTTGATCGACAGCCAACGCGATATCCTTGAACACCGTGCGGCGAAAGCCTGTATTTTCGATTACCACCTCATAGTTGCCGGGCGGGAGCAAGGACACCGTGTAATCGCCGCTCTCATTGGTTTGCACATGGCGCGCAGCATTCGTTGCTTGGTTCCGTACGGTCACAACAGCATTGGCGACCACAGCTCCACTGTGGTCCTTTACCGTGCCAACGATGGTTCCTGTTGTTCCAACACCGAGCAGCGGAATACTCTCAGTGCACACGACAAGCAAGAAAGCAATGAGAACACGTTTCGTAAGCCGCATTTTTTGTGCCTCCACCTACTAGATAAATTCCCGGATATAGTTCAGCGCTATTCAGTGCGACTGCGCTTCGATTTGCGGGAGCGACAGCAGCGCTCGTATCCACTCTGGACGTTAGTGAGCCATGCGGAGAATCGTTTGTATTGAATTGTTGAAACGTTTGTACCGGATTAGCACGATGGATGCGCAACGTCTGCCCTGCAAGAATGGTTCATGCTCAAACCTCAAGTGCCAAAAAAAGTGTGCGGCGATGAAGAACAACTTTCGTCACGACCCGTTTCCCAAAATACTCCTCATTGAGAACGATCCGGTGGCTGCCAAGGAGATTCGAGCTACACTCGCGGCCGCCAGGCACTGATATTTTGGATGGAATACGCGCTTTTTCTTCACTGGATGAGTCAGCGATGCTTTTTCGAACTGGTGTGAGAAGAAGTCGGAACATTGACCCGCGAGAGGTTGTGAAGGAACACGCCGGGGAGTCATAAAATTGGCATGTTCGGACTTACAGTGGCTACTTTCCTACAGATTCTCCTGTATATAACTGCCCATCACAGTAAAGGATATTATCCAGCAACAAAATGGAGGAATGTCCCGTACCTCTGTTCCCGACGGAGATTCGGACATGAACAAGCTTTCTGCGGCCAAGCGGCCACGAAAGGCACAGTTCAAGTTTCAGGTGTACATCGCCCGCCCTACTCGCCAATCAGATTTGGCTCTCGCCCGGCTGCGGGCGATCTGTGATGAAGCGATTCCAGACGACTACGACATAGAAATCATAGACCTGGCCAAACGTCCCGGCCTCGCGGGAAAATTTCAGATCGTAGCCACCCCAACTATCTTGCGCACTCTTCCCGCGCCAATCCGAAAAAGCATCGGGGATTTGTCCAAGACGGACAAAGCACTGTTAGGGCTGGATTTGTGTGCTCCACGAACTAACGCACACTCGCCGCGCAAATAAGGAAGGCTATCCGTAGGGTCCAGCACCGACACCGTCCATCATGGGGTGTTATGGTTGAGCCTAAAGGAGAGCTATGACTGAAAAAACCACTGAGAAACCGAGTGTGACCCTACCGGGCACCGTGGAAAAAATCATCGAATCTCCACATCCGAGCATGCCGGAAAAAGCCGAAATCGCTGTCGAAGGGGCCGATGAGCTTTACCAAGAGATTCGCATCGAAAATACGTTGACGGACGGAAACGGTGATGAGGTGAAACTGAAAGAAGGTGCCCAAGTAGAAGTGACGGTCGAAGCCGAACGAGCGGCAACCAAGGCAACGGCCACCAAGTAAAGCCCCCATCATTTAGTTCTAATGTGAAGGAATACGCGGGGGAGTGATAGCAACCGTAAATACAAAAAGGTACTATTTTCAAACACAGCCGTATTGTCCAGAATCATTAGCGATACGCCGAGGGCCATCGAATGCGCTGGGTCGGAACGCTCTCCCTTTTGGTATTTGTGTCGTGCTGTACATTCTCTCAGGAAACTCACTATTCGAGATTCGATGACCCGAAATGGTACGCACGTCAGATTCAAACATTGCACGATGAGGTCGCCAAGATTGACGGCGATCTCAAGACGTTGCTGGAATCGCGGAAGTCCGGTAAGGGCATTACGGATGCCGTCGCCCTCGATCAAGAGCCTGAAGGTGTGAACTCCGACGGGCAAATCGATGTGTTGCGTAAGCGGCGTGCTGAGTTGTTGCGGCAGATTGACGCAGTGGAAGAACAGGCAAGGCACAACGCGATTCCACCCGGTGACATTCGCAAGGAGTATGAGCCGGAACCACTGGTAAGTTCCCCGCTGAAACCGAGTCCAGAAGTGAACGCTGTCGAGGAGGCGCTGGCACAGGCCAAAGAAGGCCTTGAGCATGCTCAAAAGGAAGTAGACCTGCTTCGCCGGAATCAGAAACTCAAGGCGCAACAGGAAAATTCAAATCCTGAACCACGATCCAGGAGAGACAAGCAATCTGACCTTGTTGGGATCGGCATGCGTTTGACTGAGAAAGAAGCTGAGGTGCAAGAAGCCGAGCAAAAGGTTGCCGAGCTGGAGGATCAACTGGAGGATTTGCGGCGAATCCCAGCCAACGCGGAGGCCCGTACCGCCGACACTGGACCATCGAACCCGAATAGTGAACTCAGCGACAAAGACGAAGCGTATTGGAGGAAACAGTTCGCGGCACTCGACGACAAGATTAGAACGGCGCAAACCGAACTGGATATTTTACAGCGCGAACTTAATAGTGGCTTGGTCCAGTACGATCCAAATCCGGCGACCGCGATGAAAGAGAGCATCACGCGAAGGCGGATCAACGAGCATCGCAAGGCCATCGAGAAGAAAAAGAAGGAACTCGCGGAATTAAAAAGGCAAAGAGACGAACTGGAGGATGCCCTGCGGCATGCGGGTGGCCCTGCCGGATGGGGCAGAGAATGAATCAACCGCATCCAAAGAGCAATCCGTCCCGTTCAGTTCCGGCTCTGCCGTAAATACAATTCGATCGCCGCCACTCTATCGAGATACTCGACCATCGCTCTGCGCTGTTCCCAGTGATCCTCACGGATATGCCGCAGCATCTGATCGAAACGCACACGCCCCCACTTGCTTTGCAGGGCTTCGGTTCTGGCCAAGTGCTCATTTCACCGGAATTATAACTCCCGTCACCAATCGCGCTACAATGGTGTCCCGTTCTCCCGCCGAATAACCCCGAGGTCCCCAATGTCATCGATCCTTCAAACCGCGCAAGCCGAACTCCGCAAGCACAACTTGGACACATTCACCGACAAGCTCCACGGCGTAGTTACGCCGGGCTGTCCACATTGCACAAAATCTTTCTACACGGTCAGTCAATTTGTGGATCATCTTGCCGATGACGTGCTGCCTGGAATTCTGGAGACGGCATTCTCGACGGCAACGAAATATGTTTATTTGCGACCATTGCAAAGCCATCGTGGAGTATGAAAAATCCGTGCTCGAATCTGAGGGGCGCACTGGCTTGGAGATCGTGTGCAAGAAGTGCCACTCCCCGGTCTGTACTTTTATGGACAGCTGGACCGTCATCGCGCCCGATGAAACCGTACGCTTTCAAATTGTTGAACCATTTGACTCGGCCATGCACTAGCGTCGCCCCTAGACCGACGCGGTTCGCTACCCCGATCAAGTTCTCAGGCGTTCGCTATTGAATCATTCTCTGCACCAACGGAATTGACTCGCTGTCTAGTCCACCAGCCTTAGAAATGAAGAGATTAATTTCGAATTCGGAATCGACGGAGCCTTTGGTATGCCGGAAGCGTATTCCAAGCAGTTCTTCATCTTCCATCAGGAGAATTTCCTCGAATTCGTAAATGCAGAGAACATTTGTAGTGTGACCCGCCGTGAGAACCCAACGGCCAACGTGCGCACTCCTGATCGTTCCTACCCAATGGGCATGCCAAGCAAGATTCCCTTTGCACACGGCAAAGCAAATTGGCACCGCTTCACTGGCCCACTTCTCAAGGATTTGGTCCGCTTCTTTCGGGGTGATGTGGCTGGACACGAATCGCTGCCTTCTGAGGTTCCGGTTGAGGTGGTTGGCTCCGGGGACGGAGGAGTAGATAACAACCCGCCGAACGCTCTGGGGGGACAAAAGAGGAGGACATAACCGTAGCGCCACGCCCAACTAGAGTCAACTTATTTGTTCCTGCAAGGCAGGGGCAAGGAAGTTGCGACAACGCTCGACAACATTTGATGCGCCGAAGTCAGCTATGCGATGCCTTATCTCATCTTTAGTAGCAAATCCAAACGGCGGGTAAGCGATTCGGATGCGTGTGGTGATTTGTCTGTTGTTTCTACTGTGATGAGCGAACGTACTGTCTTGCAGAGATCACAGACACAACCATCGGGGACAGCGGTTTTGATATGCGCGATATCTTGCATCTCTTTCCAACGCAGCACGCCATTTCGATCCGCTTCACGCAATTGCTCTTCGGTTGGTTGGGCCGCTTGGTTTTCGACTGATTCGCCCATTTGACCACCGCTCGATGCGAACCTGAAGGTTTGATGATCCACAGCAGCATTTTGACGCAAGGACACCTCACCGGAGTTGCCGTGCTACTGTCTTCGCATGAACGAGCCGGAACCCAAACCGTGCTGCCCAAAATACAGCAGAGTTGACGCAGCCGAATTTCTACGGCACATCAGTGATGACAAATGCCCGAAGTGCTTGGCGCTGGCTCGCTACCTGCAACGCGAATCTGAACGGATGATAATGGCGAAGGAATTGTGGAAGAATCGGAATTAATGTCGACCATGATGTAATGCGGAGGAAAAATGGGAAGCGGTAAGAAGGCGATTGCAACGAAAAAGCGCAAAGCAGGCAAGCGGGAACTGACTCGAATAGCCAAGAAGGCGTGGAGGACTCGGCGCAAGAACGCGATAAAAGCAAAATCTTAACGCTCAAAGTATGGAACTACTTGGCGCACCAGCGCCGATACAGGTGCAAGCGATTCCTTGGACATTCGTGCGAGGGCCTTCGTTTGTGGGACAGTGAGCCAAACAACCGTCCTTCTCATTCCCTATGGTGCCTTACTGTTCGTTTTGCGAGCCATAGAAGATCCGAACCAGAGCCCTGCTCCAAAGGTACTACGCTGGTGCGAGATAACTTTCGCTGCTTGGTATACCAAGCAAATCATTGAACAAACCCACGCCCGCAGTTGGTTTTGGCAAAATCCGATTGATGAGCAAAGCGCAGACTTACAGGTGTCCGAACTCCCGGTGCTTTTGTGAAATCACTGTGTTCATCCGGCCCGCGAACGGCAATAAGCCCCGATGTAGTTGCGGTGCGGAAATGAAAAAACCCTATACGGAACCTGTTCTAACACCATTGACGGCGGACGCTGGCGACCTGGCCTTTAGACTGAAGTCCTTTCAATCGTGAATTCCAATGAACAAGAACGCCGTCGCACACCACGGTACGCTTTCTCAGCCAGCGCAGAGGTCATTGATAGCTCTGGTGCGGTGATCCGCTCACGAGTGAGTGACATCAGCATGAGCGGTTGCCGTTTGATTGTAAACAGGTGCCTCGCGGTGGGCGCTGAAGTCAAAGTAAGAATTCACACGCCAACCGATCACTTCCAAACGTGGGCAATGGTTGTGCATTCCACACCGACCGACATAGGTCTGGTATTTCACAGCACTGATTCAACGTTTCTCACCGTGCTACAAAAGTGGGTTAGTGCGGCTCGGTCTGCGGAAGCGACAGTCAAACGGTGATAGGGACGTTTCGTGTGCTATGGAGTCAAACCGTTGACACGAAATTAAGTTAATTTTGCGAACGCGAAACTTGAATGAATCCAGTGGCGTCTCACGAGATAAAGTACATTCTTGGAGCACGTCATGAACGCCGGATACCGCATCGAACCCACCGCAGATAAGTTCACCGTCATTGGCCTCTATGGTGAGGATGTGGCCGTTCACGCCACGCGAGAAGAGGCGGAACAAGAGATCGAACGGTGCATCGAAGAGGACAAGCGGTCTGAGATGGCGAAAATACTTGTAGATACCGCGATCAAATCTTTTATGGATATGTTCGGTGTAGATCGTGAAACTGCGCGTGAAGAAATTTCACACGCAGCCCAAGTGGTCGATTGAATTCTCCGAAATGCGGAAAGCCCACGACGAGGATTCGAGTGTACATTGTGACGAACTATGCGCCCTTGGATGCAAGCACCGGGTCGGGGGTCACTTCCCAAGCAACATCATCACGCTGGCCTCCGGGCCGACTGAACCGCCCGGAGACCTCCACTTCGTCGAGGCCGTAGCACAAGGGATGAGACGAAGAGCTAACAACAAGGCCGCGAAAAAAGCATTCCCCGCTTCGAATTTACGAGCTACCCGCTCATAACCGCCCTTCGCTCGACATTTGCCGTGCCCGTACGCGCCTGCGCAATCTCCCAT
>Ga0137418_10001650_pt1 | contig 20631 bp, 15 predicted proteins | sample CZODoug3_1_2_16f_FD_122242 | JGI IMG/M metagenome (GOLD analysis project Ga0137418, IMG submission 122242) | Vadose zone soil fungal communities from Angelo Coast Range Reserve, California, USA - CZODoug3_1_2_16fungal (Hybrid Assembly) | ecosystem: Environmental > Terrestrial > Soil > Vadose...
AGACGGTCGAAGTAGGCTTGGTAATGATTCCCGAGGTAACGTCGGTAGCCGCCGAACAACTCGTCGCCGCCTACGCCCGACAGAATTACGGTCACGTCGCGGCGGGCGAACTGCGATACGAGGTAGGTCGTAATGAAAGCCGTGTCTGAAAGCGGCTCGTCCATGTGCCAGAGCAGGCGCGGCAGGAGCGAGACGACGTCCGGCCGTACCATGATCTCCTGGTGCTGTGTGTGGAATAGTTCCGCGACCCGGCGCGCATACGGCAGCTCGTTGTAATAGTCGTCCGCGCCCGTTCCCTTGAACCCGATGGCGTAGGTCCGTATCGGCTGGTCGCTGTGCGCCGCCATCAGGCCGACCACTGTGCTGGAATCGATACCGCCGGAGAGGAACGCGCCGATCGGCACATCGCTCACCATCTGCATGCGCACCGACTCGTTGAGACGGGCGCGTATCCGTTCTACCCACTCGCCCTCCGAGATTCCCTGGTCAGTCGTCCCGGAAACGCGCCAGTAGCGGCGCTCTTCTGCGCGCCCGCCTTCGACGATAAGCATGCTCGCAGGCGGCAGCTTGCTGATGCCGCGGAAGATCGACAGCGGCGCGGCCGCGTAGCCGAGATTGAGGTAACAATGCAGCGCCGAGGGATCGATCTCCGCCGAGATTCCCGGCAGCGTAAGTAGTGCCTTTGCCTCGGAGGCGAACGCGAGCCGGCGCGAGTCGCGGTAAAGGTAGATCGGCTTGACGCCCAGGCGGTCGCGGCCGACGATCAACCGCCGGCGACGTGCGTCCCACAGCGCGAAGCCGAACATGCCGTTCAGCCGGTGGATGAACTCGTCGCCGTGCTGCGCGTAGCTGTGGAGGATGACCTCGCTGTCCGACGCGGTCTTGAACCGATGGCCGAGCGCTTCCAGCTCGCGGCGCAGCTCACGAAAGTTGTAGATCTCACCATTGCACACGAGCCACAGGGTGCCGTCGCCGTTCGACAGGGGCTGGTGCCCGCCGGCGAGATCGATAATCGAGAGGCGCCGCATGCCAATTGCGCACGGGCCGTCCGCGTGATGGCCTTCGTCATCGGGCCCGCGGTGCACAATGACTCGGCCCATCGCGGACATCAGCGCCGGGTCGGCAGGGACGCCGTCAAGCTGGAAGATGCCGTAGATGCCGCACACTGTTAGTTTCTATGAGCCGCGTCAGCGATTAAGATGGAATCATGTTTGTCCGGGCTGATCGTCTTGCGATACTCTGATATTCCATTTCTATCCGACCAATCCATTGTTCGGTGTTGTAGCTTGTTTTTACAAGCAAGAGTGCATTTTGAGCGAGCTTCCGTCTTGCCGCTGGATCCTTGAACAACGCTAGTACGGCGTTACTGATTTCTTCCGCCTTGCCAGGTGAAACAAGGATTCCGGATTCACCGTGTTTGATCACCTGCGGGACGCCACCCACCGCAGATGCGATCACAGGGACGCCATAGGCCATCGCCTCTAGTAATGAAATTGGGGTCCCTTCCGTAAGTGAAGGAAGAACGAAAACGTCCATGCACAGAATCCACTCGGCGATATCCTCCCGGAACCCGGCAAATACGACTCGATCACCGAGACCAAGTTCCAGCGACAATTGTTCCAGCTTCTTCCTTTGCGGACCGTCACCAACAATTAGAACTTTTAAAGGCACACCGTCCCGCAAAAGTTGAGCGCACGCTGCCAAAAGATGGATCAACCCCTTTTCTACGCTCACGCGTCCCACGTAACCGACGCTAAAGTCGTCCCCGGTTACGCCATGACTTGCTCTCCTGGCATCACGAATTGGATGAGCCGATCCGTTACTCTCCGGGAATTCCACCGCATTCACGATAACTCGCACCCGGCTCGGATTTAGCCCGGAATCCACGAGATGCTGCTTTAGTCCGTCTGACACTGCAAGTACCCGCGTTGCGAACCTCAAAACGAGACGATCAATGACATTGTATAGGCGCAGATTCCAAGTGTGAGAGAGGAAACCGTGAACAGTCGACATGCTAGGCAATCCAATCAAGCGAGCCACCGGGATTCCAACGATGTCGGCAAAATACCCATTCGTGTGAAGAAGGTCAAAACCTCCATTCTTCAGCTGCCTCCATACGAGCTTGTAGCACCTCGCCACTCTTAGGTAGTCACCCGATTCCCGCATGGCCTCGGGAACCTCACAGCAGTCGTATCCGTCTTTTCTAAGTTCTCGAACAAACATGTTCTCGCGTTCCCACGGACGTGTTAGCAGGATCGGAACAACATCAAATCGCTCGCGATTGATATTCTTTAGCAACGTCATACAAACCCGCTCCAACCCGCCAAATTCGACTGCTGTCAACATTACGGCAACCCGGATTTTCTTCTCCACGACAGATTCCTGTTGAGTTCTATGCAAACATCAAATTTGCATTTCTGCCTGCTTCCAGCCATCTGGCGCACCGCGGCCCGCCCTGCATGTATTCCAATCGATTACTCTCGAAAGCGCATGCTTTGCCGATGGTGTAGAAGCAAAGATTGATCGGTTCCAGCCGGTTCGTGTGACTACGGATGTATTCGACTGGGATCGGTCGGTGTGTCCGTCGACGACGGGGAACCAATACCTGCCTGAATCCGCCCAATTGCCGCGGCTAGAGCAAAGTAAAGCGTGGAGAAGATCGAATACCCTTGCGACAAAAAAAATCCCGCCACCGATAGGCCAGCGAAGCCAAGCAGCATGAGTCCCCCCAGAGCGCTCATCTCTTGGGTCTCGGTCGACTGCGGCTGCAACTGAATTCTGCTCACCCGCAAAAACGTAAGGAGACTTCGCAGGTTGATGAGCATAAATATGCCAAAACCAATTAATCCGACTTCGGCGGCGACTTGCAAATAGGAATTATGAACGGCTTGCCATCGAAGAAACGCCTGCCCGGCGAGCTCTCTGGTACGGAAGTGCGCAAAAGGGTAGCAATCGACACCAACGCCGGTAAGAGGATTGGCAAGGCTAAGGTCAATTGCCGATTGCCATAACTCGAGCCTCCCTCCCTCCGACGACACATTGTAGTCCGATGAAATATCGGACAGCGTCAGATACCGCTCCACGTCAATCCTGTCTCCCAGCAGCACAAAACTCGAAGCGAGCAGAACGACCAAGACCATCTTGTGACTCCTCTTTATGCCACCCGTCTTCGTCAGAAGCATCATCAGCAGTACTGTTCCGAGCCCCAGGATGCCGCCCCTCGATCCCGTTTGCAGTATTGTCGCTAAGGCTCCGATAATGGCCGCAACTGCGACAAGCCCTTTCAATACCCCTTTGTCGAATCGAACGAAATATAGACTCAGCGGAAAAAGTGACACAAGCAGGTAGGCCGTGTCGTTCGGGTCAAAAGCATCACCAAGAATCTGGAAACGCCCGCCACCAGAGCTTCCACTCTGGAGAAGTCCGCCGAAAACACCATACGTCAGGGTGGAAAGGCAAAGTACCCACACGAGGCTCTTGAGTCGCTGCAACGAGGTGACCTGGGAAACCAAAAGGACGAAGAAGAGCACATTTACAACATAACTCTCAAAGACGCTCTCAAAGGCAACTCTCTTGTGATACGCGAACGGGACGCCAAGAATCATGATGAGATAAAAGAGCAAATAGCGCTTCGCTTCGGACGTCGAGAGCGCAGCCGAGAGTTCCTGTCGGCGAGCACCGAAGACCACGGCTCCCATCGCTAGGACAGTGAGAACCAAAGCCGGTCGCAATGGCTGCAAGAAGGTCAGAATGTCTTGAGGTCTTGCGAGCAAAACGAAACTACACAGGAGAAATAATCTGTACGGCATCGTCGGGAGCGTGGCGACGGGGCCTATCGTTTTGTCGGTGACCACGTGGTATAGGTCTCCCCTTGCAAGTACTTGACCCACGCCAGCGCTATGGCCGCGTTTACAATCACGAAAGTTCTTGCAGCTTCGGACATCCGAGCCAATAGACTTCCCTTCGGCGCAAACCAAGCCGCGCCCGCGGCAACATAGAAGATTCCTTGGGCGATTAGCGCCAGCAAGAAAAACTTTCCGTCCCCCGCCAGAATCAAGTTCGTTACGAGCAGAGCGACCATGAAAAGCGGCACCAGGAATTTGCAAACCTTGTGCGAGAAGAGTTCAAACGATAACAGGCCAAACCTCAAAGGGTTTAAAAGTTGGCGATAATTCATTATCGCCCTGATCGTTCGACTTGTGATGCGCACTTGTCGCTGGAACTCTCCCTTGGCGCTCCCGGCGTCCTTCTCGAAGCAGATCGCTTCGCGCTGCAGGACACCACGGTACCCTCGTTCGTTTATCGAGAGAGGAATGACGAAATCATTGATATCGTAGTCCTTGAGCGGCAAATACAGCTCTTTTCGAATTGCAAAAATAGCACCATCCGCGCCAATGCACGATCCCAAGCGGCTCTCCAGCTCCTTTGTTGTCAATTCCAGCCTCGAGTAGATCCCGAGGGAGTCTGCAGCAGATCTCTCCCCCGAACCGTATCTCGTCCAGCCCGTGGCAAAGCCCACGGCGCTCTCCTGGAATGGACGCACCAGCGCTTTGAGCGCGCCCTTTTCGTAAGTGGAGTTCGCGTCAGAGAACACAATGATTTCGCCTGCTGCTAACGGCAAGGCCCGGTTTAGGCATGCCGTCTTTCCTATGCGCCCTTCGTAGTGTCGCAGTACTACACCCTTATTTGTGAATTCCAAGACGATCTCACACGTGCGGTCACTTGAACCGTCCGACACGATGACGATCTCTAGCAGGCCGTGCGGATAGTCGAGTGAAAGTGCATTTTCGATCTTCTCGCCGATAACCGGGGCCTCGTTGTAGGCGGAAACAATCATGGTGACCGAGGGAAGGTACGCGCTTTGTCCAGCAGGGCTTCTCTCACCAAGCTCAGCGAATCGCGACACTATCCATAGAATCGCCGGGTAACCGGCGTAGGCGTACGATATGCCGAGCAGCGACACCCAGAAAGTGGCGGCGATTCCGATCATTCACGTACCCGGGCTGCCCTTTCTGAGCGAACCACCTTATCGATCGCGTCGAGTAGCAGAGCCGCCTGCACACGTCTGCTGGTGAACGGCATGCTAGCCGAGAGGCGGACCGGCCGAGCTCCGTTCCGGTGTTGCCGAAATCGTGATGTCAGCGCTTCGGTCATACCCTCCAAATCGTCAGGTGCCACAATGTTCGCCCCGCTATCACGGAGAAGAATGTCCGTGGCGCTGCCGCGCTGCGCAATCGCCAATATCCACGCATCGAACTGCATGTAGTCAAAGATCTTTGCTGGTATTGCCATATCGCTGTCTTGCTGTAGCGGGCGTGCAGACTTCCGACCGGCACTCCGACCGCTGAACAGGGGAAGGCTCACCAAGATAGACGCATGAGACAGAAACTCCAGCGCAGCGTCTCTCGATCCGGGCCCGAGAATCCGGACGTAATCGGCAATACCTGCTGCCTCCGCGAGTTGGTGCAAAGAGACGTTTTGATGGCTCTCGACATGACCCATGAACTCCAGTCCGATATCGCTTGGCGTCAGGTCCATGGACCTGACGAGTTGCGCCAGCGCTTCAAGAAGCAGCGTCGGATCACGGTCGAGATAAATCGCTCCGGCATAGGCAACGATGAATTTTCGCTCGACTCGAGCGGGCCGCGAAGGTTCCTCATCGTACCCGTTCATGACTGCAATTATTTGACTCCGTTTTGAAGGATAAACAGCCTGCATGGCGTTCTGTGCGCGGGCCGTATTCATCACAATCAAGGACGCCCTCGCAACAACGCGGCGCTCGTAGAATGCCGCCAGCCTGTACCAGAGCGCACTGTCGAAGACATCCGCAAGACGCTGCACCAGGCGCCAAGGGTCTCGCAGATCCACGACCAAGGGCAGTCCGGTTCGCTCTGCCAGGCGGCGTCCCGCCTCGTGGGCCATGTGCGGGGGGCCGCACGTTATGATGACTTCGTATTTATCGGCCTCCAACAGCCGTAGCCCAAGCCTGGTCACCTCGTCTGCCCAAGCCCCGTGAGTGTAGTAGTCCATCCACGCAAAGTAGCCCCGGCGCGTGATCCCCACAATCTGCTTGAGTCGGCGAAGAAGGCGATCACGGAAGGCCGCCGGCGCCATGACTCCCCAATGCTCACCCGCGCGCGCTTGCCTTCCAGGACCTGGAACATCGGCAATCGCCGGCTTAACAGGACGCAACCTGCGGTACCACCGCCAGAGCTGCCCTTCGAACTGTTCAAGGAGCAACTTAGGCATTGGAACCCCATAGACGCGCGTTTCGGGCGGAAGGTCTGCCAATCGCTTATCGTCAACCTTGTCCAGCTCCGAAGGATGCAGCGAGATCACATCCAGGGCCCATCCTCGTTGCACGGCGAAGCGCGAGAGTTTTTGCCAGCGCAACGCGCCGGTGGCCCCGCTAGGTGGAAAGTGAAAGCTGATCAACAGCAAACGACGTAACGGCGGGACATTCGAAGGGGGTGCCCGAAAAAATGGCAAATGCAATCCGGGGTCGTTCGAATACGGCATCGGCGGGTCGATGTTGGTAACGATACGACTCTGACTAAGTGACGACCACCACGGCACGGGTCACCCTATTAGGGTCGCGCGCCAAAGGGCGTTCTCGGCGTTCCGCCTTCCCCACGAAGCTCTGCAGAACGCCCACCGACCATGTAACCGTCTTGGTTTCGTAATGCCTCGACTATTTGCGATCGCTCCTGTTTCGTCAGGGCATTTTTCGTGTACGGGAAAGTCGGATATGTCATGCGTCTCGCCCGATGCTTTTCCAGGTAGTCTTCAAGCGAGCAAACGACGCGCGCCGGAGCGCCCGCACAGACCGTATCGGGTGGCAACGACCTGCTTACCACCGAATTGGCGCCGACAATAGTCCGGGGTCCGATTTCCACGCCCGGCAGGACGACCGTCCGAGAACCGATATGGCAGGACGAATGAATAGTTACGCGGCCGATGCGCGCCGCGTCGATGAATTCATCCATTTGGGCATCATGCGCAAGGATGAGACAATCTTCGCCAAAGCCGCAATGATCTCCGATTGAAATCAGGAAGCAGTAGTCCGGATCTATCCACGTAGAACTGGGCAACCAAACGTCGGCGCCAATATGCATTCCATTTTCGCGCAGCGTTGCCCAGCGGCGATTCACCCTGATTCGCTGAACCGCGTTGCGAAGACCTGCAAGAACCTCTATCGCATACGAAAGCGGACTCATATACTTCTCCGCAATATCTGCTTGAACCGTTCCACTCCGCTGACGTACTGAATCATATGAGGTAGCTCATCTGGAAAGCCAAATCGCCGCACCTTGAACCGATCATCTTGGCTCCGCTGAAATGCCAGGGCATTCGCATATCCCGGCTCGCCGACGACTGCGCCGAGGAATCCCAGCCGACGCAATACAGCTACTTCGCGTTCTCCAAAGTCGCCCCACCCGCCGTTGGGGTAACAAAATACTGGGACCGGACTTTGCGCTTCCGCGCATAATCGGGCCCACGATTCGGTGATTTCGTAGTCTGCCTCTTCGTGCGTCGTACGACTGAGCACCGGATGCGTCACGGTATGGGGGCCAAAGCTCATTCCTACCTTCTCGCACGCCCGCACGTCCTCCCATGACATGGGCGCGCAGTGGGGAGTGGGCGTATTCGGGATTTCAACTTCTGCGCTCTGTGCCAATTGTGCTATGGCTGCCAATCTCTGCGAATCAGGAACGACCTTGCACGCTGCCGTAAATTCCGCTTGCGCTCGAATGCGCTGATCTTCGTTCTCCCACCGATAGTCAAGTACCGTATCACCCATTCGTACCTGAACCGACCGCCGGGTGGTATGCACGAATACGTGCGCTATTTGATCCCACCAGAACCAAAGCTTGCCGTCCAGGAAGCCCGTACTCACGAACGTTGTTACAGGGCAGCCAAACTCTGCGAAGATGGGAGCGGCGATCGTTGCCTGGTCAATGTACCCGTCGTCGATCGTGAACGCCACCGCCCCACTCGGTTGCGGCCCCTTGCCTGCAAGGCGGTCGAAAAGGTCGATCAGGCTTACAAACTCATAGTCGTTCTTGATCAAATAGGCCAACGCACGACGCAAATGCGATACGTCGCAGCCTGCAATACCACGCTCCGCATCTTGAAACCGATGGAGCATGAATACGGTTGCACAATGGCGCTGGACATACTTCAATGATGCCGGAAATCCGGGCAGCAAAAGAGAGTTCAGCAGCAACCGTTTGACGGTACCCATTGCTTTCAATTTTCCTCAATGTTTACAGAATCGAGCGGGAAAACTCTTGCCATCTTCAGCCCAATACGCGTGAGATAAGTCTGCCAGATTTCGTTACGTCATCCTCAGTAAGATATCCATGCGTGGGTAATGTGACGAGTTCCCTAGCACAGCTCTCGGCAACGGGAAACGCTCCACCCTCGATCTTTCCTCTCAACTCCGGAATGGCGTTAATCGAAGTAGGATAGAAAGGCATGATGCCCAAACCCATCCGGGCACTTACACGCAGCAGGGATTCCCTTTTTTTCCCGTCGCTGACTCTTAGAGGAAAACGCAGAAGGCCGAGCGATCGACTTTTGAGAAAATCTGATCCGCGAGTTCTGCTCGCTTCAAGGATGGTAATCCACCGATTCACTTTCTTCTTCCGATCATCCCGCAGTTTCTCGAGTCTTCTCCGCCAATTTTTTGCCAATCCTGCTTGAAACGAAGACATCCTCAGGATGGGAAAATGCGTTTCAAAAAGCGTTTCCCCAAGTTTTAGGAAGGGCATACTGCGCGGCACCCAAAAGAGCCTAGGATGGATAAGCAACATCAGTGCCACCGCTTTGAAGATTAGGTACAGTAGGGGCAGCAGCCCGTAGCTGGTAAGGCGGCCCACGAAGCGATCTAGACCTTCAGCAATGTCCTCCCGGTTGGTGAGGATGACTCCCCCTTCCACGACTGAAAAGGCTTTCCCTCGGCCAAGACTGAAGAAGCTGACATCGCCAAGGGTTCCAACCTTCCTTTCGTCTTTTGTTTCTCCCATAGCTTGAGCCGCATCCTCCACGATGATGACTCCCGGGTCTCGAATCAATTTCCGCAGTCTCGCCACATCGGCTGGATAGCCGAGCAGATGAGTTGGAACGACAGCCAGAACCCTCTTGCTCGAGTTCCTGGAGCTGCCAGCGGCGTCACGGGTACCGACTGATGACTCGCTGGCGCCTCCTGCGGGGCGAGCTTCCGTCTGTGGAGGCGGTGCCTCGGAAAGCATGGCGGACAGTTGCGCAAAGTCAAAATCAAGGCTATGCGGGCGGAGGTCGCATAACCGTATCCGGAGCCCTGCGCGAACAACGGATGAGGGAACCGAATAACAGGTAAACGCCGGGATGAGGACTTCATCTCTATCTGGGGATAACTCCTTGAGAGCCAGAAGGATCAGAGTGAATGCTGCTTTTCCCGAAGAGACAAGAAAGCAGTGTTTGACTCCAAAGTGCTCTTTCAGCTCCGATTCGAAACGAGCCAATTCCTGCTGGCCGCGAAAAATCCCGCAAACCCCCGAAATAATTTCTTTGATGCCGATCGGAGTCGCTGCCGGCGGTAGGGTTCTTCCTATATGCATTTCGGGACGTATGGCGAGGCAGCTTACAAGCTGATGTGCTTTCTGATGCTGGGACCAATGATCTTTGTAACGATCAGCGGCAGCTTCCTCCAATAAAGCGCGGCCCTCTCAAACCTTTCCGTTCCTGAGCTTTCCGGGTCCCGCGACTTGCCGTCGAGGGAGATGTAATGCCAGTAGAGCGGCACCGGTGCGGCGCCCCATTGCTCCTTGAACTTGTAAGTTCCCTCGCCTCGGGTCGAGCGGCCAAAGTCGAATACTCGATAGCCGTTGTCGCACGCGAATTCGAGCATGCGCAGGTACAGAAGCATATTCGGACTCAGGGATGCGTATTTTCGAAGGGACGAGGCCCAGAGATTCCGTAACACCTCTCCAAATCCGATCACCAGTGCCGAGGCCACGGGCTCTTGCGATTTGTAGATCACAAAGATCCTGGAGCGTTCCGCGAATTCACTAAGGACATGTCGCATCAAGTCCGCGGAATGAACCGGAGACCCCAAATCGCGCATATTGACCAGAAAAACTTTGTAGAAGTCCTCCAGCAGCTCGACCCCACCTGTCCTCGAGGTCAATCCTTCCTTCAAAGGCTTTGTAATTTGACTTCTCAGCTTCGACTTGAAGGACTTCATGAGCATCTCGGAGGAGTCGGGAAGGTTGAGGAGCATCCGAACCTTATCCGACCGGGTGGCGACCTGCAGCGGTTCTTGCGAACTCTCACTGCAAAAAACGCTTACCTCATTGCAGGATGCGAGAGGCCGCTCATGGCGCAATTCTATTCTGCTTGCACCCGTTTTCCGGCCGAGTCTGATCGCTTCACACAGAAGGCTCTCCTCTACTTCTTTACAACCGGCAAGGATACCCCCGCCATCCAGAAACGGCAGCGATACGAGACAGTTGCCGAATATTACGTGCTTGAGGTGAACCAGGGGAAGGATGCCCACAGCGTTTTCTGCAAGTAAACTCGAGTTCTCCCTCCTCACCGCGGCGGTCTTGGCTTCTCCGCAGACCGCCATTAAATAATAGGTTTTGTGCCCATAGGTCCTGTGGATAATGTCCTGCCAGCCAAACAAATGAAAAAGACTGGCTTCCGGATGTCTGGAGACGTAAGCGTCCCATAACTCCCGTTCAGAACTGTCTGCACATTTGATTTTGTGAATTGGCAATGTGTTTCAATAAGCCATATCAAGTTTATCGATACTTGCGCATGAAGGGGCAATCGCGCCTCGCAACCGTGGGGCGAGGAGCACAGATCCTGGGAAAATCAAAATTCAAGCATCCGGAGTCTTGCGCCGCCATGCCGTCCTCGCGACGAGCATCGCACGTACTCGCTCGAAGACCAATCGTTCGACGCTCTGCGGCCGGCGCGCCGCAAGCCAAAGCAAAGCCATTGCAAGGGCATACAGGAACGCACCGAGAACGACCGCTCCGAGCAGCAACCACGCAGCCTTGCTCGTCGTCATCGAAGGGGAATATGCAGGCATAACGGCGCGCAGAACGGCGAGCATTGCTACCGACGCAGTAAGGGGACGCGTGATTGCACGCGCGAAGACCGCTGGCGCGATGCCGATATGGACGCGGATCGCCATTAAATAGACCGGCGTGGACAGGATCGAAGCGCCGAGCACGGCGACCCCCGCGCCGGAGGCGCCAAACCGTTCGGCCAGCGGGATCAGCAGGATCACTAGCAGCACGACGAAGACCGCGTTTCCTTTCACGACCGCTGCGGGGTGGCCGGCCCCGATCAGCGCGGTGCACATTGAGGAGTGAAGAAGCAGGATCGCGCCAGGCAATGCGAATATCTGTATCAACGGCACTGCTGCCAGCCACTTCGGACCCAGTGCCACCGGAACGAGATATTCAGAAATCGCGAAAATCCCGGCTGCCGCAGGCAATGCAAAAAGGACGAGAATGCCCATTGCATTGGCGTACGCCGAATGCAATTGCGCCGGATTCTGCGCGATTTGGGAGAATCCGGGCAGTAAGGCCCGATTGATCGGAGCGCCCAGTTCGCTCGTGGGAAGATATGCCAAATCCCATGCCACGTTGTATACGCCGAGGATCGCGGCCCCCTGCGAACGCCCGATGACGAAATCGGTCAATCTTTCTTTCAGGAAGGCGAGAGCGTTCATCAGCAGCAGCCACTTCGAGAAGGAAAAGAGGGCCCCGGCGCCGGCGATCGAAAAGCGCGGCCGGAACGGATGTGCGAAATAGCTGATGACGGTACCCATGAGCTTCGAGGCGAGTATGCCCGCGACCAGAGCCCAGTAGCTGCGCAGCCAGAACGCCAGCGGGACCGTAACGACGAACCCCGCCAGTTTGACGCTCATCTGATACGCGAATTCGCTGCGAAACCTCAGTTCCTTGCGAAAAGCGACCACGCCGATATTCTCGCAACCGCTGATTAGAGGACCGAGTGCCAGCCAGCACACCACCCAGAACAAGGTAGGTTCCGCATAGAAGGCCGTGATCGGCGCGGCCGCCACGAGCATCAGAAGGAAGATGAAGAGGCCGATCAGGACGTTGCACGTCCATGCCGTATGATAGTGGCGATCGGTCGCAGCCTGGTTCTGGATCAATGCCACGTCGAAGCCGACGCGCGTCAGCAGTTCGGCCATGGCGATGAACGACAGCGCCATAGCCACGAAGCCGAAATCGTGCGGCGAGAGCAGTCGAACCAGGATCAGTATGCTGACAATCCCAAGGCTGCGCTCGCCGAGCTTGAACAGCACCATCCACGCGGCACCGCTGCCCATTCTTTGTTCCGTGCTGGCTGGCATGCTCAATTCGGGCTCGATGTCCGCTCTCTCTCAATGTGACATCCAAGAGCAGCTTTCTGGCCTGTAGTTTTTCGACGTCTCAGCGCGTCAGATATGCTGATGTACGGATTCCTTTTCGGCTTCGGAGTACCCGAATAGAATTTTCCGGGAGCTCCAGTCCGGCTCCAACATTCCGCGAGTGCTCTGGAGCCACCTTGAAAACGCGGCCATGCTCTGCGCGAAGGTGCAAATTGGCCGATAACCGAGTTCGACCTTCGCCTTGTCGCAACGATGCCATACGCCTCTCAGTTGCTGTGCCGACAGCCCGACGTTCATCTTCGCATCGCCCGGTTTACGAGGAACTTTGATCGGACCTTCGATCGCAAGCCGGAACCTGTCTTCGACCTGCGAGCCGAGTCCAGCCAGGAATGCCCGGAGCGCGCCGTCGATTTTCGCGAGCAACGGGTCCTTTCTCAGCGCGCTCCTCACGTCGCTCGACACGAGGTGCTTCACACTGACCCAAAGCCTTGGCTTCGGCTCTGCCGGCTCTTCGCTCGTGCGCCGAAGTTCGTCGAGCGTGCATTCGGGGGGGCGCGCCACAATCTGACCGGCGGCGCGAAGGCCGTCGACGATACTGGCCCAAGTTACACGCTCGTCATCGGTCACGAAATATCTTTCGCCAGTCGTCGATCCCTCGCTCAGGGCGAGAAAGCATGCGTGCGCCAGATTCCTGACGTCCACCGTGCTGCAGACGCAGCGTCCACCATCTGCCAGCAGCAATTCGCCCCGCAGCAGGCACCCCAGTATCTCGAGGAGAAAGTAGGAACCGGGCCCGGCAATATTTGGGGGGCAGAGGATAATGCTTTTGAGTCCACGGGCGGCGATCCTTTGGACGATCTCGTCTTGCCGCAGCTTGATCCACCCATAGGTTCCCTTCTCGACAGAGGGCATCGCCGATTCGACGGCTGCGCCCGGCGCGGGGCGATCTCCATAAACGGCCACGCTGCTCACATGGACGAAGCGGGTCGCGCCGGCACGGAGTGCTTCCTTCACCAGATTGCGCGTGCCTTGCAGCATCACATTCTCGTTGCCGCGCAGGCAATTTACGACATGCGTGCATCCGCCGAGTGCGCGGCTCAAGCCCTCCGGATGGAGAACATTTACCAGCTGCGGAGTGATGCCTTGGCTGAATAGGCGCCAGGAGTTGCCGGTCGAACCCACGAGCGGCACTGTTTCTATGCCTTTTTCCAGCAGGTGCTCCACCACGGCGAAGCCCGCGAAGCCGGACGCGCCAACGACGGCTACTCTCACCGTGAATCTCCCGAATCGAGAGACGAATACCAATCCTGCATGAGAGGCTGTCTCCTCGAGTACAGATCCTCGATCAGACGCATGGACGCGGCCCCCTGATTGAAATCGCAGCCGAAGCCGCCTCCGGTCTTACAAGCCGACACGAAGTCGGAAATCTGCGCGAGGAACGGCTCCCGGTCCGGGCTGGCATGCTGGTTCCGCGGCTTCAGTACGTACTGGAGATGCTGATTCTCGTTAGGGAAAAGGACGATGTCGGCGTCCTCGACTTCCGGCAGAACCACGCGGCCCATCTCCGTATCCAGTACGAGCCCGCCTGGCAGGCTAGCGCTCTTGGAGCATCGCAACGTGCCGCGCATTCCCCCCTCAAACTGAAACTTGGCGACGCAGTTTGCCTCGGGGCCCTTCGATCCGTCGTCGAGATATGTCATATCGAGGGGATAGCCCCAGAACCAGAGCATCCTATCCAAGAAATGGCTAGCCGAGATCGCGAGTACCCCGGCGCCCCGGCCACCGGCGTCTGACTTGTAGCCTGCTAGAGGCGCCCAGCCGCCAATGGTACCGAACTGATAGGCGAAGTCACTCACGCGGCCGAAGTGTTTCTGATCCAACAGGGTCTTCATGAGACGCACATTGCGTCGGTGCCTGGTTACATAGCCGACCATGGCCCTGAACCCAGTATTCCGCGCCAGTTCCGAGAGCGTCAAGGCTTCGGCGTACGTAGAGGTCAACGGCTTCTCGACCAGTACATGAACTCCTCGCATCAGGCAGCGTGTCGCGATTTCGTGATGCGTGTCGTTCGGGGTCGCCACTATTGCACCATCCGCGCGCTCGAGCGCTGGTTCTAGATCGGAGAAAATCTGAACCGAGAGCCCGTACTCCCGCGCGAGCTTGGCCGCTCGTCCCGGCGTCGAATCTACGATCGCAACTAAGTCCACTCCCTCGCAGGCCAGGACGGCCGGCAGATGCGACTGTGAGGCGATCCGGCCCGCCCCAATCATGATCATTCGAAAACGGTCATTCACGCTTGACGGCATTCTCGCCGGAATTCGTTCAAGATTTGGTTTCCCGCTGATCCGACGCCCCCGCGGTTCGAGCGGGCCACAAAAGCTGCCAGCATTCGCCCATGAGCACCCACCGGTCCCAGGCGATGCGTCTTCCCAGGAACCGCAGAAGCTCCAGCTTCCTTCCGGAATCGAGAGGGCTACGAAGCAACCGACGCACGAGACCCCAGTGATATTTCCAAGTCGCGAGCCGGATGCGGCGCGTTCCCGAACTGAATAGTCGCCTGATCTGGTGCGATTCAGATTTCCGGTCCCAGCTCGTAGACTCCTGATGAAAGCGCCGGAAGTACTGGTACTTCGGCAGCTCCATGATCTTTCCATATAAGCTGAGCTCGGCCACAAACACGCGATCCGCCAGAGTGTGGCTCATGAGAGGCAGCGTTGATCGCAGCACGTCGGTTCTAATGACTCCCACGAGCTGATTTACGAGGCCGATTTCGGTCAACACGCGCCTGAATCGCACGGCCGGGTCGTCATCCATCAAGTGAAAAGACTGCTCGTATCGGCGGATCTCGCTGCCGTCCTCGGCCACCAGAACCGCTCTAGGATGGCACAGTGCCAACGACGAGTCGCCTTCCATCGATGCCAGGGAATCGCCTAGCATCGTCGGCGCCCAGAAATCATCAGCAGTTGCGAGCTTCACGTAACGCGTTCGCACCAATCTAAGGAGCAGATTGTAATTGCCATACAGTCCGATATTGGTACGATTGCGGTGGTAGCGTACTCGCGAATCCGCCTTCACGTACGTCTGGCAGATCTTCTCGGTGCTGTCAGTCGACGCATTATCGCTGATCAACAGAACAAAGTTCCGGAAACTTTGCGAAAGGAGCGAATCGAGGCATTCCGCGAGAAAGCGCTCGCCGTTGTAGACGGGAACGCCAATGGTCACTAGGGGTTCGCTGGAGTCGATCAAGCTACTTCCCTCAGGCCGTAGGATGATGCTTCATATGAACGCACTATCACGTCAGCGCTGGACACTGCCAGGTTGCTGGCTGCGCCTAAGAGTAAATGCATCCGGCTGCGCGCGAGGATCTACCCTCTCCAGCCAAGCTTCGCGCCAAAATGGATAATCGTGCTGCGCCAGAAATCGCACATGCTCTCCGGAAGCGTCGACCCCCTCAAGCACGATACAGGGTGTCTTCATCCGGAGCATCCTGCCGCTTGCATCGTCAATGATCTTGTCAACTCTACTGAGAACCCTGTACCACCGCTTACAGTAGCTGAGCATTCCTTGATCGAACCAGAGTCCGCGGTTCCTGCCGGATTGGTTCAGAGTCTCGAAGATCTTTTCGGGGTCGCAAACTCGCACCAGCTCTCCTGGCTGCAAATTGAGATCCACGTGCCGTGAGGAACTGGAGCCATGGTACATCGGGGGGAAGCCAATCCCACCGCGCAGCCGCTGTACCGCGTTGAAGAGACGAGTGAGCATGGCGACCCCGAATGCCGTCACCCTCAAGTTGCCAGCGATCAACGGCCGCAGATCCTGACGTGGATCCGATGGCCTCATTCTGGTCGAGGCTCGGACAAGCTGCGTGTACTGGCACACATATCTGCCATCAGCAGCGTCGTCGTCCTTGACAAATGTGGGCCCGAAGGAGCGATCGATCCCGATATCAGAGACCCCGGCGCCAGCCTGCTCGGCCGAGGGCTCAACCCCTGACGTTGCCGGCACGTCGGTGCTTTTGATCCAGGCGGTTTTCCATAGGAGATAACACTTGGCTTGACAACCATCGTGTGCGCTGCCATCGCAACGCAGCCCGGCAATCGACACGGTGTCCTTGAGGCGTCGCATGTCTTTTCTGCCTCCGTAGTCGTAGATCTTGTCCACGCAACGGAAAACGGTACCGACGGTTCCACAGTACTTCGCCATCTCGGGCATGAATGGCAGGCCATCGAGGCAACCGTTCGCGTCGAGGGTGGCGAGGATTTCCCGTAACGAACGGATTCGCACCGAGTCGTTGACGATGTACGCTGGAGCGCCCAGCCAACGACGAAGTCTCGGAAATTTGAGAGCCTTGGAGCGGCCGGTTTGATCAAGCAATACAGCTTCCGATCGGGCTCTGTTGAGGGCAAGGAATAAGTCCTCCTCGCCCCGCTCGCGCCCGGAATAGCGGAAATTGACGAGAAGACCAACAAGGGCGACGAGCAGCAGGAGCAAGCCAACGACCCACCCGAGCGCGACGAGGAAAACGACGAACGAGACTGGAAGGATCGCAGACACCAATGTCTGGCCGGCGTGCGTTACCGCAATTACCGCCAGACCAGCGACAGAGGAGGCGACTATGGTTTTTCGATAGCTCGTTGTGGCCGCGTGCATGATACGACTCCCAGCGATTCAGAGCACAAGCTTGCGTGCATGGTAGGCCTCCGCATATTTTTCCGGCGCGTTGCATTCGAGGCCGCGCAGTCTCAGAATCGCGAGAAATGCGTCTTCGGTGAACCAGTTCTTTTTCAGCTGGCTCCTGAAGCTGTCCAGCAGAATCCCGACTTTCCTGCGGGCAAGCGATTCCGTCAAGTGCACAAAGACGTTTGGCGTCCCAAGATCGCCGTCGTATTTGAGGATTTCATATTCCAGGATCAGGTGGTTCCTGAATGTGTTCCAGGTCAACTCGGATACCAGACGGTGATCTTGATGGAGGTCGTTGCGACAGTGCGTCAGGACAAGGTCCGGGGCGCATCTGCGTTTGAGTTCCTCGAAGAACCCTTTGATCTCGGCACCGATGTAGGGAAAGAACCCGTCCCTGAATTCCTTGACGATGACCTCCTTCTGGCGGGCTCTCGCCAGGAAGGACTTGGCGCTTGCGGTTGCTTCGTCCGCCCTCTGTCCGCTTGCCCCCATCACGACCCACAACACCTCCGCGTCGGGATTTTCTTCTAGGATTCTCAGAACAGTGCCACCGCAACCGATTTCGATGTCGTCGCTGTGTGCTCCCAGGCATAGAATCCTGAAGATCGAATCACGCCGCCTTTCGAAAGTCAAATTCAGCATTCCTGTCGCCTTTCACTCTCGACGATCGCCGCCTGTGGCTTTTTTCCAGACCTCCCAAGGGGTATTGCCGAGATTGAACATATCCGTCAATTCCTGGTGCTCCTTGAAGGTGTCCATGCACCAGAAGTGGTCCGCCGGGTAGCCGATGATCTTCCTTTCCGCGATCAATCTTTGAAACGGCTCCACAACCAGCTCCTCGCCAGGTTTGATGTAGTTGAAGATTTCCTTTCTGAATACGAAAAAGCCGGCATTGATCCGAATATTGGATTTCCGCACGCTCTGGATGCTTTTTACCGAATTGCCCGCCTCAAGCTCTACAACATGGAAGCTTTGCGAGGGCTTCGCGCACAGGAAGCAGGCAATCTTCCCGCTCTTGGCAACGCTGTCGATCAGTTCGGGAAGCGGGCAATTGGTCAGGCCATCCGAGTAATTGGCGAGGAACATGTCCTCGCCCTCGAGATATTTCTCGACCGCCTTCAGACGCTGGCCGATGTTCGCCGTGAGCCCCGTATCGACGAATGTGATCCTCCAGTCGGCGATGTCGCTCTGCTGGAGCTGTATGTCCTTTCCACCATTACTCATCGTAAAGTCGTTGGAAAGGTATTCCTTGTAGTTGAGGAAATAATCCTTGATCGTATCGGCCTTGTATCCAAGACAGAGGATGAAATCCTTGTGGCCGAAATGGGCGTAATACTTCATTACGTGCCACAGGATGGGGCGGTATCCGATCTTCACCAGCGGCTTGGGAATGTTTTCCGTGAGATCTCCCAACCGCGTCCCCAAACCGCCGCAGAACAGCACGACTTTCATTGGCGTTTGCCCCGGCAGCTGTGAATCGAAGGTGCGTGGAGCCCGGTCACGCGTGGGTCCACTCCAGCTTGTCGTCCAGCAGGCCCTTTTGGCGAAGTCCTCTGAGGACCTCCAGGCGCATGTACTTGGAGCCTCTGAAATTGGGATCGTTGAATCCCATTGACTCCAGCCCCGTCTTCAGCTCGCGGATGGTGGTGAGCAAGTCGACCTGGGGTTGATGGCTGGGGGCCAGCTTCCTGTAGAGCCCAAAATCCACGCGGTAGGAACGGCTGTCCTGCGGTGCGTCCCTGTTGATCGATATGCTTACGCCCGGAACGACCTTTGCAACGGCTTCCGCAAGGTCCTTCACCTGGTAGTTCCATGCGTCACTGCCCACGTTGACGGCCAGGAATGCCCCCGGCGACGCATTCCGGATGATGGCCCAGTCGAACGCCCTCGCCATGTCCCTGATGTGGATCAGCGGTCGCCATGGCGTCCCGTCGCTCAGGATCGTAATCTTCTTGGAACTGACCGCACAGGCGACAAAGTCGTTGACAACCAGGTCGAGCCGCAATCGGTCGCTCATCCCGCAGGCGGTGGCGAACCTCAAGCAAGTGACCGTGAAGTTCGTGCCCGCCAGCGTTTCGAGTTCGGTTTCCGTGCGGATCTTCGATTTGGCGTAGGCGGTGAGCGGATTCAGAGGCGAAGTTTCTTTCCTGGGGGTGTTGTCCGCCACGCCGTACACGCTGCAGCTGGACGCAAAGACGAAGCACCTGACTCCCGCGGCTTTGGCTTGTCTCGCAAGTTCGACGCTGGCGCGGAAGTTGATGTCATACGTGACGTCCTCGAAAGTCTTGCCCATCGGGTCGTTGGATATGGCGGCGAGGTGCACTATGGCGTCGACGCCCTGCAGTACCTCGGGGCGGAGCGTGCGAACGTCGGCGAAATACTGGACGTCGGCACGGCATTCGGGAAGTATGTCCGCGTTGGTGAGACAATGCGCGAAGTAGCCCTTGTCCAGGCCGATCAGCGTTGCTTGGGGATAGGACTGGCGAAGGCGCTGCAGCACCGAGGGCCCGATGTATCCGGTGTTACCTGTAATCAGTATCTTCATTTCGTTCGTTCGCCATTCTCATATTGATGTAAGCCGCGCCCGCTTCGGGCGCAGGCAACACGGAATCCAACCGGGATTCGGTCGGAACCACTGGAACGGGGGCGTCCGAAGCGTCCGGTCTTCAGTCGCGTGCCGAAAGGATTCTCACGCGAAGGCTGTCTTCGGGGTGCTCGCTGCCCCTTGCGTGCGCCGAAGGTGCTCTTCGAGCCAAGTCGCGTTGCCGAAATGCCGGTACTGCTCGGCCCGCAACCGGTCGGCGAGTCGGCCGACGGGCAACTCCACATCGTCGTACGTGAGCACCTGATCCTTTGCGACGGCGCGCTTCATCTTGCAACCTTCCACCAGTCCCTCCGGGAGATAGCGCATTTTGCTCATCTCTTCGGTGTTCACCGCTTCGCCGTAGGTCGTATACATTCCGTACTCGTCAAGGATCTCGCCGGTGGCGAGATCGCGCTTGGCGACCGCGCAAACCTCCACCACTGGGCCTTTTAGAGGCGGTGCGACGTTGTCCCCGAAGAGCACCACTCGCGCGATTGCGTTCGGAGCCTCGAAATGCACGAGATGGTAGGGAACCCAGAACGGATAGAGCGGCCCTTCTCCCATCTTGTAGAGGTTTAGGTAGTGGCGCTGTTTGGGATCCGTGTGCTCTGCCAAACAGAATATCTTGACGCCAGCCGGCCCAACCGTGTAGTCGACGATCCCACCCAGCGCCCGGATCTGGTCAAGGTCGTACAGCTTGTGGATATCCATGATGGACCCGTCGTACTTGAGGCCGCGCGACATTCCGCGAGATCTGACCTTGAATCCGGTGGCGTTGGCTACGATCGACTGTTCGAAGCTGATTTTCGAACCGTCTGCAAAAGAAGTAACCATGGCCGCGTTCTGCCCCCATCGCTCCGCCCATCCCTGCTGCGTGGTCGGGTTGCGATAGGGGTCCTGCAGGCCCTTGACGTTCCCGATGACGCGCGGGATGAGACCCAGCCCCTTTACCCAGCGGTAAAGGTTCATTTGT
>Ga0137418_10001652_pt1 | contig 20620 bp, 31 predicted proteins | sample CZODoug3_1_2_16f_FD_122242 | JGI IMG/M metagenome (GOLD analysis project Ga0137418, IMG submission 122242) | Vadose zone soil fungal communities from Angelo Coast Range Reserve, California, USA - CZODoug3_1_2_16fungal (Hybrid Assembly) | ecosystem: Environmental > Terrestrial > Soil > Vadose...
GCCAAGATGACGGCTAACCTTGCTTGGAGCGGACTGTGAGGCGTGGGTGGTGGCGCGCCGCGAGCGGGCTTCGCTATGTTGCGCGGGTCGAGCTGGACATGCCTGCGTGCGGCCGCTCAACCTCATCGTCAGGCGCCTAGGCTTCATCTGGAGGAATTAGGTGCGAAACCAAGATCTTCGGCCCCCACTCTGGGTAGGGCATGTCGCCCTTGAGACAAACCGATTGGAAGAATCCGCGCAGTTCATGCTCACGATCGGGATGCGACCCGTGCACAAAGGGTCGGAGGTGGCTATCTTTGAGCTGCGCGGAGGGACGCACCTGGTCCTTATTGCGAAGAGCGAGATAGTCGCGGGTGATGCTCCGTTTGACTTGATGGTTGAGGACCTCCGAGCGACACATCAGCGCTTCACCTCGATGGGGCTCGCTCCTGCGCCGATCGAAGCTATGCCATCCATCAATCACGAACTGTTCCGTGTCCGAGAACCGGCCGGCCACTTAATTACCTTCTTCTCAAATCATGTCTCGGGGAACCCGGTTTGAGCACGATTGCGGACGGCCTCCGCCTGACAAATCATTCCACGGAGCGCGCGACACGCCCGCGCTACCGTATTGCTCATAACTTGGGACACGTGATCAGCGACCAATATGGCACCTAACACTCGGTTGGAGTGGGCCGTGATGGGGCAGTGCCGGCGCGCCGCGAGCGCGCTGCGCTATTTCGTGCTCTCGTCGCGCTGGGCAGGCATGCGCGCGGCCGCTCAACCTCATCGTTAGATCTCGATATGCGCCTCACTCCGGACAGTGCAGCACTTCGAAGGTGGCGCCTCTGGGTCGGCGCGATCCTCGTTGCAGAGATTTGTTGGTTCGCACTCCTACATCCGCGGATCGCCGGAAACTTTCGCACGATTCTTGCGTTGGCGCTGCTTCCTCTAACGGTTGTTGGATACGTTTACCTGATGGCAGCCGTTTCCGCGTACCTTGCTGACCGAGAGTGGGATCTTCGGTTTCGCCAGATGATTGTCATTATGCTCGGGCTCAGCGTTGGGTCCTTCGTATTCGCGGTACTGTGGCTCGCGAAGGTACATTTTGAAGGCGAGCTCGGCTGAAGGTATGCGGCATGAGATCTAACAAACGTTGGAGCGGGCCGTGACGCGTCATACCACCACCCGAGGGGCATCCATGAAGATGAACCGCCTCATTCCAATGCTGCCAGTTAGAAGCATGCCAGCGAGCGTCGATTTCTATGAGAAGCTCGGCTTCAGCATCGAGCAGAGAAACGATGATTGGCGCTGGGCGATGCTCTGCTTTGATGAGTGTCGTCTGATGGTGGATGAGTCAATCAACGTTCACCCGGGCATTCCCCGATCATCCGTTCTCTACCTTTACCCGGATGACATTTCTGAGTTTCACAAGCAGGTGCGGAGGAACGGGCTGGTCGTCCCGGACTTAGGGGTCACCTTCTACGGCATGACCGAGTTCCGGATCGATGACCCGGACGGGAATCGATTGTGGATTGGGCAAAACGCTTCAACAGGAGCCTAACGCCCGCGGACTCACGCGAACCTTCGGGCAGTGCTGGCGCGCCGCGAGCACGCTTCGCTATGTTGCGCTCGCGTCACGCTGGACGCGTCTGCGTCCGGCCGCTCAACCTCTATTCGCAAGGCCACGAAACATGAAGCGCGTTACTACTTCTCACAAATCCTCGGCTAACCTCTCCAGGGTACGGAAAATGATTGACGCCGATATAGTGCGCGACGGCGACGCACCGGAGTGGACTCCTGAGATGTTCGCGCGCGCCGTCGCGCGCAAGGGCCTAAAGCCCGTCCCAAAGAAAGCGCTTCTGTCGCTTCGAATCGACTCCGACGTGATCGAATGGTTTAAGAAACAGGGCGCGGGATATCAGTCCCGAATGAACGCCCTGCTGCGTGCATATATGGAGGCGCATAAGTGACAAGCGCTCCAACCAAGCGCTCCAGGCGTCGCCCGGCAGACGCTTCGCGTGCGGGGTACCCTCGTTCGCTGCGCTCACTCGGCACGCCTGAGCGTCAACATTAGGGGCTTTAGGACCGTATTGGACACGTCATCTCTTCTTTGGGGTTTGCTCTTTGGCTCAATTGGGCTTGGCTTTTTCGTGTACGGAAGAAGGCAGAAGAGGGTTGTGCCGTTGGTCACTGGGCTGGCCTTAATGATTTTTCCGTATTTCGTGTCCAACACTATTCTGCTCGTGACATTAGGGATCGTCCTTATTGCTATCCCATACTTCGTCAGAATGTGAACTATGCAAAACACAGGTCGTCGTGTTCTTCGAGGGTCACACTCTTGCGCTCGTCCCTTAGGCCTTTCGCGTGAGAGTTTCATCAGCTCCGCGACGCATCAGCCGCCTAACAGGCCCACCAGGCAGCGGTCTCAGCCTACGACTACCTCGCTGATCTGGATCACCGGAGACAAGTCGGTGTATTTCGGTATGTCGGCCATGATCTCCTTTGCGTGAGGGCCGAACCCAGTTTGGAAGGCTTCTACGGAGTCGCAAAAGATGTGGCACATGGCAACATACGTCGCTGGTGCATCTGGAGTAGCGCCGGCCAGGCCCTTGTCGACAGTGTAGTATTTGCAACTCTCGGCCATACGCGCCTTGACCAGCGGCATGTGCCTGTCGCGGTAGTATTCATGGTTGAATCGGGCGCCTCGTGCATTGGGATACATCACACTCACCTTGACCATGTCTCACCTCCTGGTGGTAATTTGCCCCGAACTGCGGACACGATCGTGCACCACCGAAGCGCGCCGATGCAAAGACTGCACCGAGCCGCGGGCGTAAACCTAGTTCCCGCGGCACAATGAATCGAAAGGGGAAATGACCATGCCCACAGGCACCATCCGGCTTCACAGAGTGCTCCGCGCCAATCCGGAGCGCATCTATCGAGCGTTCTTGGACGCTGACGCAATCGCCAAGTGGCTTCCGCCATACGGTTTCACCTGCAAGGTTCACCACATGGATGCCAAACTCGGCGGCACCTACAGGATGGCGTTTACAAACTTCACGACAGGCCACGGTCACTCGTTTGGCGGCGAGTATCGTGAAGTGGTGCCATTCGAAAGAATTCGCTATACGGGTAGGTTCGAGGACCCGAACTTGCCCGGGGAAATGCAGACGACGGTGACCTTGCGGCAAGTGTCGTGCGGAACTGAGTTCAACGTAGTGCAAGAAGGGTTACCTGAAGCGATTCCGCTCGAGATGTGCTATCTCGGCTGGCAAGAGTCGCTCGCACAACTTGCGAAGCTCGTCGAGCCCGAGATTCCGGGATAATGAGGCTGCCGCTCATGTCGAACGTTAGATGGCCACCGCTGGCCCCGTCCCACTAATCAAACAGCGAGGAATGTAGTGTCGAAACTCCGCGTCCAAAGCTTCGCTATCTCCATCGACGGCTACGGTGCTGGGCCGAACCAAGATCTCCAGAATCCGCTTGGCGTCAGGGGCCCTGAGTTGATGGAGTGGTTCTTCCACACACGCGTATGGCGCAGGATGCACGGCAATGACGATGGAGAGACGGGAGTCGATAACGGAATTGCGGAGCAAGGCTTTGCCGGAATCGGTGCCTGGATTCTTGGGCGCAATATGTTCGGTCCTGTCCGAGGCCCGTGGCCGGACGACAGCTGGAAGGGCTGGTGGGGCGACGAGCCCCCATATCACACGCCGGTCTTCGTGCTGACGCATCACCGGCGGGCGCCGCTCAGAATGGCGGGAGCTACGGAGTTTCGCTTTGTCACCGGGGGCATTCACGACGCTTTGGAGCAGGCGACCGCTGCTGCGGGAGGTCGCGACGTCCGCCTCGGTGGCGGCGTATCCACTATACGGCAGTATCTGCGCGCCGCCCTGATTGACGAGCTGCATCTCGCAATCCGACCTGTCTTACTCGGTTCCGGGGAGCATCTCTTGAACGACATTGATATGCGTGCTTTGGGGTATGAATGCGCGAAGTACGTCGCGGGCGAACGCGCGACGCACGTCTTTCTACGCAAGCGCGCGTGACGCTCGATGAGCCACCTAACCCCTCAATGCAGCGCTCAAGCTCATCGTTAGGCGGCAGCTTGTGGTTCCGCGCGAGGTTCAAGAACATAGGGACGCGCTGCTGGTTTCGCTATGCGCTCAAAGCACATTCGGCCTCGTATGGATTGTCGCGCGCTCCAGGGTCACGGTAACGCATTTCATTTTCAGGTTCGTCGCTAGGCAGTAGCATGGAGCAAATCGTGCACGTCACCTTCGCAGCCCACGTGCCTCTGGACACCGTAGCCAGCATGGTTACCTGGCTCAGCTCATGCGCTGTGGTTCGCGCGACGGACGCCAGCCAGCGGGGTTACGTCGTCACGGTGCAACGTCCGAGCGCGATGGCGCATCTCGAAAGACGGCTGGCTGATTGGGAGAAGTATGGGCTCCTTAGTTGGCAGGCTGCTGCCCCCTGACCACGCGCTGCAGCGAACGCACGGCCGGTAGCTTCGGAGAGGCCACGAGGTCGGGCTTGCGGATAAAATGCTTTCGCTGATGCCGGCGGCACCCGCGCGTCGCTCGACCTCATTGTTATGAAGCACGAGGATGTGTTGCGCCATGATCAAGAAAGTCGGCCCTACCGTGATCCTTGCGAAGCACAAGGCTTCATGCCATTGCGGATCGGTGGTGCTGGAGCTCGACTTGCCCCACGGTATCGTTGATCCGAGACGGTGCAACTGCTCGATCTGTCGAAGAAAGGGTGCAATAGTCGCTTCCGTTCCCTTGTCGGCCATACGAATTGTCAAAGGTCGGGAGGTTCTGAAGCTCTATCAGTTCAATACAATGACAGCGAAGCACTATTTCTGTTGCAACTGCGGGATCTACACGCACCATCAGCGTCGTTCGAACCCTGAGGAGTACGGTTTCAACGTGGGTTGCCTCGAGGGCGTCAATCCCTTCGACATTCCCCATGTGCCGACCAATGACGGTGTCAATCACCCGGCAGATCGTCGTGCTTCGTAACAATCGCCTGACGGGCCGTGAGGCAGGGTGGTTCTGCGCAGCGGGCACTTTGGGACGGTGTGCGCTCGTGTCGCGCTGGACTGGCGGCGTGTGCGTCGAGAGGAGCAGAGGAAGTCACCATGCCATCAACTGGTCTCAAACGCCTGCGGGATGACTGGCAGCTGCTGAGCTATTACCAGAGATTCGAGAGCGTTGTCGCTCTGATCCTGACGCTGATCGTCGGGCTGATCATCGTGGTCGCGCTCTTCCGACTGACCCTTGCGGTGGTATCAGGCGTGCTTCTGGGCGCGCTTGACCCGTTGAGCCATGAAGTGTTTCAGACCGTCTTTGGCGAAATCATGACTCTACTGATTGCCTTAGAGTTCAACCACACTCTGCAGTACGTGGTCACGCGTCAGCAGAGCATCATCCAAACCTCGGTTGTGCTGCTCATTGCCCTGCTGGCTCTTGCGAGGAAGTTCATAATCTTGGATTTGCAGACAGTCACAGAGGGTCAGCTGTTTGGCCTTGCTGCCGCTACACTGGCTTTGGGAGCAACCTATTGGCTCCTCAGAGAGAGGCAGGCCAACAAGGGAGCAAGCGGTGCCTGACAGTCGGTTGCGGGGGACGTTTCAGCCGCGCAGCGCGGCTTCATGCCCCACTGAACGAGGCGTTAGACGGCAGTGCGACAGGTAGTGCGCAATGCTTTAACGGCGATCGCCGCGCTGGCGTCGGCGTTGATCGTCGGTGCCACGCTCCAGAAGGCGTTTTCTCTCCTCTGGCCTGCACTCGCCACCCGCGTCGTAGGTGCAGCGGACGTAGGTACCTACGTTGGGTACGCGTCAGTTGCGGTGTGCTTTTTCATTTGCGGATTCATCGCGCCCCGCTGGATCAGATCGCGCTTCCCCTTGGCATGGCTGCTACTGCCGATCGCCGTTGTCTATGCGGCCGCGATTATTCGCACGCCAAGAATTCTTGAGTGCCTTCCCCGCTGGTGGTCCGGGTGCTGGCTGATACATTCGCTATTCATTGTGCCGCTGGTCGCGTGCGCATGTGGATACGTCGCGCTTACACTGGCTCGAGGCATTCGATCTGGTAGCGGACAAGGCCGATGAGGCTCACAGTCGCTCCTCTTACGCCAGATCGCTGGACCGACGTCGAAGCGGTCTTCAATGCCAGGGGATGTTCGGTGGCTCGCGGCTGCTGGTGCATGGCCTACCGTCTCAGCGGCTCAGGCGAACCATTGCCAAGCGGGATGACCCGCTCTCAAGCGAATCGAGCTGGCCTCAAGGCGCTCGTCCATGCCGGCAATCCACCAGGCCTCATCGGCTATCGCGGCAAGGTCCCAGTCGGTTGGGTCTCCATCGGTCCACGTGAAGAGTACCGCAAGCTCAAGCGCTCGCCTGTGATGAAGGCGGTCGACGAGCAACCGGTCTGGTCAGTCGTCTGCTTTGTTGTGCCGGCCGAGTACCGCGGCCAGGGTGTGGCGCAGGCACTCCTCAAGGGAGCCGTTGCGTACGCCAAGAAACAAGGCGCCACGCTAGTTGAGGCTTATCCGGTCGACAAACCTGCTCGTTCCAACGACGAATATATGTGGTTCGGGGCGAAGTCCATGTACGACAACGCCGGCTTCAAGGAAGTGGCGCGTCGCAAGCCCCAGCGGCCTATCGTCCGCATCAAACCTGCCTGAGCCGTCAATGTCGCAGGCGTGCCTTCGATTGCCGCCGGCGCTGCCCCGCGGTGCTCAGCCTCATCGTCAGGCGTCTAAACATCTAACATCTAAACATGCCGAACAGAGTATTTGTTGTCGCGGTCGGGCTGCTTCTGATCGGCCTGAGCATTAACGGAGTCCGCACCGGAAGCGTACTTGGGCGCATCGGCAGCGTACAGCGGGCCGGGAATCCCGTGTGGTTTTGGTTCCGCGTGGCGCTCTATTTGATTCTGGGAATCCTGGCGTTGTGCTATGCGTGGCTGCGAGACGCCTGACAATCGTTGGAGCGGGCCGTGATGGGCACAGCATCTCGAGGGGGAAGGTGACGATTCGCCTGGCGCAGCCGAAGTCGGAGGAAGGCTGGCGCCAAGCGCGCCGGCTCATCGAAGAGTACGCGGCGTCTTTGAACGTAGACCTTTCGTTTCAGAACTTCGCGCACGAGCTGGAGCATCTTACAAGCGAGTACGCTCCAGTCACGGGAGCGTTCCTTCTCGCTGAGGAGAGAGGGGTCTATCTCGGCTGTGTCGGCGTGCGGCAATTCTCAGACGGCATCGGCGAAATCAAGCGCCTCTATGTGATCCCCGCTGCGCGAGGACGCGGGGTCGGACGTCTCCTAGCCAAAGGCATCGTGGCTGCGGCCAGGCAGCTTGGATACACCCGCTTGCTTCTGGACACACTACCTTCCATGAAGCAGGCTCAGTCCTTGTATGTGTCCCTGGGTTTCAAGTCGACTGCGGCGTATCGATTCAACCCCGTCCCAGGGACTGCTTTCCTGGAACTGGACCTTCGATGAACGGGAATCCGTTCTGCTGGCGTTATGGCTCGCTGGTGCTGATCAGCCACCTGAGCGCTGCCGCTCAACCTCGCCGGTATGCGCCAGGACACCGAGACATTCATCGTGAACGCCATCGACCTTGAGCGGTACCTCCACGAGCACATCCCTCTGTCGAAGGCGATGCAAGTCTCGGTGGTTAGCGTTCAAACCGATGGCGTCACTCTCCGTGCGCCGCTGGCACCGAACATCAATCACCGGGATACGGTCTTCGGTGGAAGTGCTTCGGCTCTAGCGATCCTAGCGGGCTGGTCGCTCCTGCATACCCGCCTCGAGGGGGCGGGCCTCTCCAGCCGCCTTGTAATTCAACGCAACACCGTGAACTACGACCTTCCGATTGCGGGTCCATTCACGGCGCGATCGTTCATTCAGACACCGGCTGCCTGGGACTCATTCATGCTGATGCTCAGGCGCAAGGGCCGGGCGAGACTCACCATCTCGTGCATCCTCGACTACGATGGCCAGCGTGCCGGTCGCTTCGAGGGCGAGTTTGTGGCGTTGGGCCCGTATGGAGCCTAACAATCGTTGGGTGTACGCGTCTTGGAGCTGCTTTAACCGTTAGGCGTCGCAAATGCCCACATTCGTAGCCCTGCTGCGCGGCGTCAACGTCGGCAAAGCCAAGCGTGTACCCATGGCCGAACTGCGTACTCTGCTCTCCCGGCTGGGCTACACACACGTGGCTACGTTGCTCAACAGCGGTAACGCTGTGTTCCACGCTCCAAGGGGCACGCCGGCAAAGCATTCTGCAGACATAGCCGCCGCGATCTTCACCCGATTCAAAGTTGCGGTGCCGGTCATCGTTAAGTCGGCAAGCGAGCTAGCGGCCATCGTATCCGAGAGTCCAATCACGCCAGCGGCCGACGAGCATCCACGCTTTCTGGTCGCATTCGCTCAAGACACCAAAGCGCTATCGAGTCTCGCCGCCATTGAGTCGCTGGTAGTGCCTCCCGAGCGGTTCGCTATAGGCAAGAATGCCGCCTACCTCCTGTGCGCCACGGGCATACTGGAAAGCAAAGCCGGGGAAGCTCTCCTCGGCAAGACAGGCAGGTTGGCCACTACCACTTCAAGAAATTGGGCAACCGTTATTAAGCTGCAGGCTCTGGCACGTGGAAGCGACGCGTAACCCTTGGCTACCGCACGCGCGGCCAGCTCTGGCATCAGACGCACGGTCACCGGCGCTCATCAGGGCGGCGACGGCCGAGTCAGAGGCCGTGGTAGACGAACTCCGCACAGGACTCGGACGTCACACGCGATCGTTTGGTGGCTTTGCTTTCAGGTCGCAAAGCCCAGGTAGATGATCAAGGCTCGCAGTGGGTCAACCCGGAAGGCGCCAGATATGCGTACGCTTTTGTTTCTCCTCGTCGGGTTCCTCCTTCTGGCCGCTTGTCTGCTCTTGGGGAGGCTCTTTTCCAGCAACTATGCTGGCGCGACCTACGCTGCAACTTTGACTTTCGTCGTGGTCTGGCTGGTGATCTCAATTGCCAACCTATGGGTGGGCGTTGCAAAGGCCGGGTACACCCTGGGCGAGGAGTTTCCGATATTCCTGTTCATTTTCGCTGTGCCGACCATTGCGGCCATATTACTGAAGTGGCGGGTTTTATAGGTCCGTGTGGACGCGCATTCAGCAGGCGTGCTGCTCACCTTCATGCTCAAGGGTTTGGCGATCGGTTTTTCCATCGCAGCGCCGGTGGGACCGATTGGAGTGCTCTGTATCCGTCGCTCGTTGCTAGAGGGCCGGCAGGTTGGCCTGGCCACCGGCTTGGGAGCTGCGAGCGCGGATGCTATCTATGGTTGCGTTGCCGCCTTTGGTCTCACGGCTGTCTCGAGCGCTCTCGTCGGCTACAGGTGGCGGCTTGGCCTTTTGGGTGGCCTGTTCCTGTGCTACCTGGGTGTGCGGACTTTCACCAGCCGCCCGGCGGCACAAGTTGCGGAGAAACAGGGCCGCGGTTTGCTTGCGGCTTATCTCACCACGTTCTTTCTGACCCTCACCAATCCGATGACCATCCTGTCCTTCGTGGCTGTCTTTGCTGGCTTTGGACTCGGATCATCACCGGACTATCTGGCCGCAGGTGTGTTAGTCACCGGCGTGTTCATGGGTTCGGCACTGTGGTGGCTGCTGCTCAGTGGTGGTGTCGGGCTGTTCCAGTCACGGGTCGGTTCCGGTTGGATGCAGGTCGTAAACCGCTTATCCGGTTGCATCATCTTCGCGTTCGGGATTTACTCACTCTCAACGGTGTGGTCCCGATGATTGAGAGAGAAACATGCAAGACACCATGGTCACAACGGCCCTTACGCTGCCGGGCTACAGAGTGGTGCGCAGTGTCGGTGTGGTCCGCGGTATCACGGTGCGCTCGCGCTCCATCGTGGGGAACATCTTCGGCGGCCTGCAATCACTGTTCGGCGGCAACATCACCATCTACACCAGCCTGTGTGAGCGGGCGCGCGCTGACACCTATCGCCTCATGTGCGAGCACGCACAGCAGCAGGGCGCAAACGCCATCGTTTCGATGCGCTACGACGCCACCGAGCTGATGGCGGGGTTGACCGAGGTGCTGTGCTATGGGACGGCAGTCATCGTCGAGCGCGAGCGGCCCGGTGCCTCAGCATGAAAAGGAGAACTCCATGCCGCTAGTCACACTCACCGTGCGCGAAGGCAAGTCCAGCGAATTCAAGTCCATGGTGCTCAATGCCGTGCATGGCGCGCTGATCGCTTCGGGCGTGCCCGAGAAGGACCGGTTTCAGCGCGTGCTGGAACTCGGCGCGGATGACTTCCGTTTTGATGCTGAGTACCCTGATCTCACCGCTCGCCGGACGGACGATTTCGTGTTGATCGAGATTCTCCTTTCGGTGGGCCGCAGCGTCAAAGTGAAGAAGAAGATCCTGGCCGACATCCTCGGCGGCTTGTCGAAGGGTCCGGGTGTGAATCCCGAAAACGTGATGGTCTGTTTCAAGGAGACCCTGTGGGAGAACTGGTCGTTTGGCGGCGGGCGAATCATTCACGCTTGAAGCATGACGCGGTTCCTCGTTGAGCCTCAACCGGGCAGCGCGCTATTCCAGCGCACGGTAGAGGCAATGGCCTATGTCGAGCTTGAATGCTCACGCGTTGCGGCGGTGGCGCGCGGCCATCGCGCGCCCCCCGCGAGCAGCAGCCAGGCGAGCAGCGTTGCGTCCTTCTGGTCTGCGCCCCAGGGGGATCCCATCCCGCGCCCCAGCGCCTTGAGCGTCGCGGCCAGCTGCTGCGGTGACTCACGCAGCGCCGCGGTGGCGCGCGCCGGCAGTTCGCGCTGCGGGATTCGTGCGACGCGCAGTCCGAGCGCCTGGCACGCCTGCGCGAGCGCGGCGCGGAAATGATTGCCGTCGGCGGTGTGAATCAGGGCGTGCGAGGCGAGAATCGCCGCCAGCGTCGCGCCGCTGCGCCCGGAGGAGTCGAGGATGCCGGCGCCGTGCAGCTCGACCCCGGCCGCCTGCGCGCGCGCGAGCAGCGCGCGCAGTGCGCCCTCGGCGAGGCCGCTCGCGGAAGTGCAGAAGCGCGCGAGTTGCCGTTGCGCCTGCGCGAGGGGGAGGCCTTCGAGCGCGTGATAGGGCTGTTTCGATCCTGCAAGCCGCGCCTCGCTCAGCTCGAGCCGCTCGCGCAGGATGACGCGCGGCTCCTGCGGCGTGCCGGCGAGCAGCACCGCCGCCGCCCACCCCGAGTGCGGTGTGATTCCCAATATCCCCGCGGCAGGTCGCACGGGCGCTATTCGGCCTCTGCCTTGATCGGCCGGCTCATGAGCGAGCGCACCGCGTCCCTGGCGCTCAGGTGCTGGTACAGCACGCGGTAGGCCATCTCGCACAGCGGCATCTCCACCCCGGCTCGTGCCGCGACCTCGCGGATGGCGCCGGCCGCGGCGTAACCTTCCACCGCCTGGCCGATTTCCGCGAGCGCCGCCTGCGCCGTACGGCCGGCGGCCAGCAGCAGCCCGAAGCGCCGGTTGCGCGATTGATCGTCGGTGCAGGTCAGCACCAGGTCGCCGAGGCCTGCGAGCCCCATGAAGGTATCGCGCTGGGCGCCGAGCGCCACGCCGAGCCGCGTCATCTCCTTCAGGCCCCGGGTGATCAGCGCCACGCGCGTGTTGGCGCCGAAGCCGAGCCCGTCCGACAGACCGGCGGCGACGGCGAGCGCGTTCTTCACCGCACCGCCGATCTCCACGCCCATGATGTCGGTGGAGGTATAGGCGCGGAAATTTTCCGACGACAGCTCGTGCGCCAGCGCCCGGGCATAGGACGCATCCGGCGACGCCACCGTCATGGCGGTGGGGAGCCCGGCGCCGACCTCGCGCGCGAAGGTCGGTCCGGACAGGACGGCGACGCGGCGTTCGGCACCCAGCACCTCGCAGGCGATCTGGTGCGGGAGCTTCAGGCTCCCATGCTCGAAGCCCTTGGTGGCCCAGGCGATATGCATAGCGGGCGCAAGATGCGGCGCGAGCTGCTCGAGGAGCGAGCGGAACGCGTGGCTCGGCACGACGATGAGCACGTCGCGCGCCGCGGCGAGCGCCCTCGCCAGATCGGGCTCGACCTGCAGGGAATCGGGAAACTGCGCACTCGCGAGATAGCGCTCATTGCGGCGGCTCCCCGCCATGTCGGCGAGCCGAGCGCGGTCGCGTCCCCACAGCCGCACCGGCCGGCCGCCGCGCGCGAACTGGATGGCGAGTGCCGTACCCCACGAACCCGCGCCGAGCACGGCGACCGGTACGTCACGCAGTGCTCGTGCGGTCACCGTGTCACCGGCTTCGGGCTTGGCGGCGTGCGCCGCGCCTCAGTTGGCCGGGCCCTGCGCCTGGTTGGCGGCGTAGAGCGCCTCGAAGTTCACCGGCGGCAGCAGGAACTGCGGGAAACCGCCCTGGCTTACGAGCTGCGAGACGGCGCAGCGCGCGTACGGGAACAGCACCCCGGGGCAGACGGTGCTGATGGCGCGCTTCAGTTCCGCGTCCGGCAGATTGCGGATGACGAACAGCCCCGCCTGCTTGACCTCCACCAGAAAGATCGTCACCTCGCCGAGCTTCGCCGACACGGTCACGGTGAGCACCACCTCGCGCACGTCCGGCCCGAGCGAGCTCGAGCCGGTTTGCAGATCGAGGCTGATCTGCGGGTTCCAGTTGCCGTCGACCCGCGGCCCGTTGGGCGACTCGTACGAGCAATCCTTCAGATACACGTTCTGCAGCGCGAGGACCGCCCCATCGGCCGACATCTCGCTCGCCGGCGCGGCGCCGGATATTTCGTTCGACATGGCAAGGCTCCGTGTTATTTCAGCATGGGATCCAGGCGACCCGCCGCCTCGAGCGCGTCCAGCTCATCGGCGCCACCGATGTGCTCGTCACCGATGAATATCTGGGGCACGCTGCTGCGGCCGCAGCGCGCCAGCATTTCGGCCGGCGCGCCCGGCACCGCCTCCACGTCGATCTCCTCGACCGCGACCCCCTTGGCGTCGAGGAGGCGGCGCGCGCGCGCGCAGTACCCGCACCAGTCGGCGGCGTACATGACGACTTTCGGTGTGCCCAAGGCCTGCGCTGCCCGCGCCCTCAGGCACGCGACAGGGGCAGATTGTCGGCACGCCAGGCGGCGAGCCCGCCGCGCAGCGTGAACGCCCTGGTGAAGCCTTGCGCCGCGAGCTGGCGCGCCGCGGCGCTGCCGAGCGAGCCGGTGTCGTCATAGACCACGACGGGCTTTTCCCGGTGCTTCTTCAGGGTATCGGCGGCCTTGAGGATCTGCTCGCCGCTCATCTGCCGCGCCCCTGCCAGGTGGCCGGCCTGGTATTGCTCGGGCGGACGCAGGTCAAGCAGCAGCGCACCCTGATTCATCAGCCGGATCAATTCCTGGGGTGTGACCGAGACCAGGCTTTCCGATCGGGCGCGCATCTCGTATACAGCGATGAGCGCCACCACCACCGCGGTCGCGGTGGCGAGCCAGGGGTGGTGGCTGACGTATTCGAGGACACGGTCCATGGGGAAAGCAAGCCTGCCGGGGGCTAAAAAGGGCGCGCATTATAGCGCCCCCCTGCCATTCGGCACGCCGGCTGCGCCCCGGGCGGCGCTCGCCCTGGCGCTGATGGTACTCGGCAGCGCCCCGCTGCCGGGAGCCCCGGCGGGGCACCCGGAGACGGATGCGCGCAAGGCCGAAGCGGAGCTGCAGGCGGTCAAGTCCGAGATCGAGCGGATCACCCGGCAGGTGAGCGCCGAGCAGGTCGAGCGCGACCGGCTCACGCAGGAGCTGCGCACCTCGGAGCTCTCGGTCGGCAAGCTCCGCGATGCGCTCAGCGAGGTGCGCCGCGAGCGAGCCGAGCGCGCCGCGCGCCGCGCGGCGCTGGCGGCCGAGCAGCACGTGCGCGAAGCCGAGGTACAGCACAACCGCGCGGCACTCGCAGGGCAGCTGCGCGCCGCTTACCTCATCGGCCGCCAGGAGCCCCTCAAGCTGCTCCTGAACCAGAAGGATCCCGCGCTCGCCGGCCGCATGTTCGCCTACTACAGCTACTTCGGGCGCGCACGCGCCGGGCAGATCAAGCTCATCGAGGACGACCTGCAGCGCCTCGCGGAACTCGACGGGGAGCTGGCTGCCGAGGATCAACAGCTCGCGCAGCTGGAAAAACAGCAACGCGCGCAACTGCACGAGCTCGAGAACGCACGCACGCAACGCAGCCACGTGCTCGCGAGCCTGGAAGCGCAGTCGCACACGCGCGCGCAGAATCTCGAGCGCCTGCACAGTCAGCAGGCGGGGCTCGAGAAACTGCTGCGTGAGTTGCGCACCGCCATGGAGCGCTTTCCGCTCGAGGGGAACGACGCCTTTGCACGCCTGCGCGGCAAGCTCGCCTGGCCGGTGAGCGGGCGCCTGGTGGCGCGCTTCGGCGATACGCGCGCCGGCGGGGTGCACTGGGACGGGGTGCTGGTGGCGACCGAGCGCGGGGCGCCGGTCAAGGCGGTCTGCCAGGGGCGCGTCATCTATGCCGACTGGCTCCCCGGCCTGGGGCTGCTCACCATCGTCGACCATGGGGACGGGTACCTGAGCCTGTACGGGCATAACGAGCGGCTCTACAAGGCGGCCGGCGAGCCGGTCGCAGCCGGTGAGGCCCTCGCCGCCGCCGGCGACAGCGGCGGCAGCAGCCGTCCGGAGCTGTATTTCGAGATCCGCAAGGGGGGCAAGCCCGTCGACCCGCGCCCCTGGTTCCGGGCACCCGACCCCTAGAGCCTGCCTCGCCCAGATGTGATTGGGGTCAATGTTTTGCCCAGTGCGCCGGGCCGGTACGTACTTTCGCCAACTCGCGCAAGGATCCCGGACGCCGTACGCGCAATGGTGTGGGGTAAGCCCTCTACCAGAATCGGCCCGCACACCGCTGGACCATGAGTTCATCAGAAAACAGCGAGCACGTCCCAGGCCGCCCGGGGGCCCGTTTCGAGCCCTACGTGCGGCTCGTTCACTGCCTGCTGCCGCGCACCACGTACGTCGCGATGTTCGGGCCGGCGGGCGATCTCATGTGGTCGACCGAGCCCGTGGCCGGCCCGGATCTGATGAACGTCGTCGATGATACGCTGTTGAGCGCGCGCTCGAACCCGGACGCCCCGGGCCAGGTGCGCCTGCTGGCCGGGAATCTGCCGGTGTACCTGTGCTCGCTGCGCGATGACACCAAGCGGCTGCTCGCCGTGCTCGCCGTGGTGTGCCGCGTCACCGAGGCACAGGGGCGCAAGAGCCCTGACTTCGCCTTCGCCTACTCGCTGCTGTCCCCGATGCTCGAGTGCCTGCGGCGCGAGCTCGTCAACCGCGCCACCATCGACGAGCTCAACCACACCGTGGGTGGGCTCGATCGGGGCATGAATCTGCTGCTGGCCTACGGCAGCGCCGAACAGAGCGCAGCCGCGGCGGACGGCGCCAACGAGCTGCAGGTACTGCTGCAGCAGACCATCGAGCACCTGCGCGCCCGCACCGGAGCGCTGCTGGTGCCGGAGCGCAACGTCACGCTGGTGCGCGCCGGCGAGCACGCCCCCGCCGATACGCAGTTCCTGATGCGCGCGCACGGCCGGCTGCTGTCGCTGGCGCAGGCGCAGCGCACGCCGGTGGTCAGCAACGAGACTCTGTCGGCCTCAACGCCCGACGCCTTGCCGTACCGGGTGTTGTGCTGCTCGCTGCGCTCGCGCGCCGGACGCTTCATCGGCGTGCTCGCGCTGCTGCGCGAGGCGAGCGCGGAAGCCTTCACGGAACGCGATGCGCACATCGCCGAGATCCTCGCGCGCAAGGCCATCGGCGTCATCGAGAGCAGTTACGACGCCCTCAGCGGCCTGTATACCCGCCCCGCCTTCGAGCGGCGCGTACGCGCGCTCATCACGGACCACAAGGCATCGCAGGCCTGGAGTGCGCTGTACATCGACGTGGATCAGCTGCACGTCATCAATGAGAAGGCCGGCATGCACGTGGGCGATACGGTGCTCGCCCAGCTGGGTGAGCTGCTGCGCCAGCGCCTGCCTCCCGGAGCCTTCGGCTCACGGATCTCCGGCGATCGCTTCGTCGTGCTGGTGCCGGCGCAGATGCCCGACGCCGAGCGTTTCGCGGAATCGCTGCGCGAGGGCGCCGAGCGGCTCGCCATGACTCACGCTGCGGCGCAGCTGCCCGTGTCCATCAGCATCGGCGTCGCCCGGCTCGATTGCGCCGCGGACGAGCTGGCGCACGTGCTGGCGGCGGCCGAGACCGCCTGCAAGGCCGCCAAGGACCGCGGCCGCAACCGCGTCGAGGTGTACGAGCAGAGCGACCTGAGCATCGTGCGCCGCTATGCCGACATCGGCATCGCGGCCAAGCTGCGCGAGGCGATCGACGCCGAGCGTCTGCATCTTTACGCGCAGCTCATCCTGCCCTTGGCCGCGGCGGATACCGCCCGGCCGCACTATGAGCTGCTGCTGCGCATGACGGATGAGGACGGGCGTACCGTGGGGCCGGACACCTTCCTGTCGGCGGCGAACCGCTACCAGCTGATGCCGACCATCGATCGCTGGGTCATCAACCACGTCATCGAGTCGCTCAAGCCGCGCGCCGCCGTGCTCGAGGGCCAGGCGCTGGGTTTCGCCATCAATTTCTCCGGCCAGTCCCTCAGCGACGATCACTTCTCGGACTTCCTGATCGAGAGCGTCGCTTCCAGCGGCCTGGATCCGGAGCTGTTCTGTTTCGAGCTCACCGAGAACGCCACGGTCGTGAACCTGACGCGCGCTGAGGCGCTGATGCAGCGCCTGCGCCGACTGGGGTGCGGGGTGGCGCTGGATGATTTCGGCACCGGCCTGTCCTCGCTCTCGTGCCTGCGCCAGCTGCCGGTGACCATGCTGAAGATCGACGGCAGCATCGTGCGCGAGGTGCTGACGGACCCGCGCGCCGAATCCATGGTGGGCGCGATCGCGCAGCTCGCCCGCGGCATGTCGATCATCACCGTGGCCGAATACATCGAGACCGAGGCCATCGGCGCGCGCATCGCGGAGCTGGGCGTCGACTACGGCCAGGGTTTTGCGATCGGCAGACCGATTCCGCTGGCCGAGCTGCTGCTTGAATTGCCGCTCCCGAGCGAGCCGGCTGCAGCCGCGCCTGCCGCCGCAGAGCGCGGGCGCGAACCGGGCTTGCGCACCAGGGGGGCCGGCTGATGCGTTGCGGGAGCCCCAGGCCGCGCACGCTGCTTGCGCTCATCGCCGGGGCCGTGCTCGGCTTCGGCGGGGCCCTGACCGGGGGCGTGCTGGCGGATCGCCCCAGCGAGGGCGCACTTCCGGCCCATCCCGCGCGCCCGGTCGGGGGCACGACCCTGCCGTGGCAGGAGGCGAGCCTGTTCGCGGAAGTCTACGAGCGCGTCAAGCGCGACTACGTGGACGACGTCGACGATCACGCCCTGATGGAAAAGGCGCTGCGCGGCATGGTCGCCGCACTCGATCCGCACTCGGCCTACCTCGACAGCGCGGAGTTCGAGGAAATCCGCCTGAGCACCATGGGCTCCTACCCCGGCGTGGGCATCGAAGTCGTGGCCGAGGACGGGGTGGTGAAGGTGCTGCACCCCATCGAGGGCTCGCCGGCACAACAGGCGGGACTCGAGCCGGGCGATGAGCTGGTGAGAATCGACGGCAACGATATCGGCGCCGACCTGGCGGGCGCCATTGCACTCATGCGCGGCGCTTCCGGAAGCCTGGTGAAGCTCAGCATCCGGCGCGCCGGCAGGCCCGGATTGATCGAGTACGCGCTGCACCGCGCCCAGGTTGAAGTGCACAGCGTCGTGCAGCAGAGCCTTGAGCCGGGCTATGGGTACCTGCGAATCACGAGCTTCAGCGAGACCACACCGGGAGACGTCGGCCGGGCGGTTGCTCGATTAAAACGAGACAATCCAGGCGGTCTCAAGGGTCTTGTGCTCGATCTGAGAAACAATCCTGGCGGCGTGCTCGAGTCCGGCGTGGCCGTTGCCGACGATTTTCTCGACAACGGTGTCATCGTGACGGCCGACGGCCGCACCCCCGAAGCGCGCTTCCGCATGGACGCGACGCCCGGTGACCTCATCGACGGCGCACCGCTCGTGGTGCTGGTGAACGGCGGCTCGGCCTCGGCTTCCGAGATCGTGGCGGGCGCGCTCAAGGACCACGGTCGCGCGCTGCTCATCGGACGCCGCACCTACGGCAAGGGCTCGGTGCAGACCGTCATGCCCCTCACTCACGGGGGCGCGGTCAAGCTCACGACGTCGCGTTACTTCACGCCCTCGGGCACCTCGATTCACGGCAAGGGCATCGTTCCGGATATCGTCCAGGACGGCCCCGGGCCAGCCCCTGCGGAGCTGCTGGCGGGAAACGGCTCACGGCCGCTCGCCGATCGCGACGGCGACGTACGCGTGGCACTCGAGACTCTGAAGACCCGCGCCGCTGCCGCGCAGCCCGCAGCAACGCCCGTGGCCATGCGCTCGCTCGTGCCCTGAAGGATCACTCGAGGCACTGCGCGCGCGCGCGTACCGCCGGCGGGGGCTTCCCGATATCCTCTCCGGCCATGCTGGCGTGGCTCATCGACGTGGTCCTGCATCTTGATCGGCATCTGCTCGAGCTGCTGACCCGCTATGAGCTGTGGATCTATCCGATCCTGTTCGCGGTGATCTTCGCGGAGACGGGACTGGTGGTAACGCCCTTCCTGCCCGGGGACTCGCTGCTGTTCGCGGTGGGCACCCTGGCGGCGGTCGATCGCAGCGGGGTGCTGCAGGCGCCGCTCGCGAGTGTGATACTCGGAGCCGCGGCCGTGCTCGGCAACACCGTGAATTACAGCATCGGGCGCGCCATCGGTCCCCCGGCCTTCAGCGGCCGTTACCGCCTGCTCAAGGTGCAGTACCTCAGACGCACCGAGGAGTTCTTCCGGCGCCATGGCGCCATGGCGATCCTGCTGTCGCGCTTCGTGCCCATCATCCGCACCTGCGCGCCGTTCGTGGCCGGCGTCGGGCGCATGCCGTACGCGCGCTTCCTCGCGTTCAACCTCGCCGGGGGTTTCGCCTGGGTGCTGCTGTTCGTCTGGGGCGGCTACCTGTTCGGCAACATTCCGTTCGTGAGGGAGCACTTCGGAGTGGTCACGCTGCTCATCATCGCCGCATCGCTGGTGCCGCTGGCGGGCACCCTGTGGCGCCGCCCGGCGCCCGATAAGTGACGCGGCCGCGCGGCGGCGGGACTTCAGGCGCGCGCGCCAAGCGCGACGACTGCGCCGATGATCGCGCCGATCAGCAGCGCGAGATTCGGAATCGCGGTTAGCATGAAGCCGATGTGACGCGCCTGCGGCGAGCGCACGTAGCCCTGGAAATATAACGCCCGCCCGATGAGGAACACGACCCCGAGCGCCGCCGCCACATAAGCGTTGACGTAGCGAGCGAACAGCAGCACCGAGGGCACGAAGATGACCAGCTGCTCGAGCGTATTCATCTGCACCCGGAAATAGCGCTCGAACGCTTCGTTGCCGGTCGTGGCCGGCGCGGGGATGTTGTAGCGAACGCGGGCCCTGGCCACCGCCCAGCAGAACAGCAGGAACTCGACCAGGGCGAGGGCAATCACCAGGTGAACGAACGGCATGAGGGCTCCGGCTTTGCACCCACAATGGCACAATGCGCTCATGAGCGACAAGGAGCGGGGCTATGCGCACCGGGTTGACATCAGCGCCGACGCGCAACAGGTGTGGCGAGCCTTCACGGAAGCCGAGCAGCTCAAGGGCTGGTGTTCACCGGATGCCGAGATCCGCGCCCGCAAGGGAGGCCTGTTCCGCGCCAGCGTCGACCGGGTCACCGAGTTCGAGGCGCACATCGATGTGTTCGAGCCCGGCCGGCGGCTGCGTCTGATCTACCTGCCCTCGCCGGCACTGCCGCGCACCGAGACTGTGATAGTCGATGACTTCATTCTCGAGCCGGTGCCCGGCGGGACCATCGTGCGGCTGCTGGGCTCGGGGGTACCGGCGACGCCCGAATGGGATACTCAGTACCGACGGCTGCGCACCGGCTGGCAGCAGGCCATCATCCGGCTCAAGGTGGTCGTGGAGCGGCAAGCCGGACCGGGAGCGAGTCCATGACGGGATTCCTGCTGCGCGCGCTGATCAGCGCGATCGGCCTGTGGCTCGCGACCGTGTGGGTCGCGGGCGTGCGCATCCACGGTCCCGGCACGCTGCTGCTGGCCGCGGTGCTGCTCGGCGTGGTGAACGCCGTGGTCCGTCCCATCGCATTCATCCTGACGCTGCCGCTCACCATTCTCACGCTGGGACTGTTCCTGCTGGTCCTGAACGCCGCGATGGTCGCGCTGGTCGCCGCGCTCCTGCCGGGCTTTCACCTCGCGGGCCTCAGGGCGGCGCTGCTGACCGCGATCATCGTGTGGCTCACCGGCTGGGTTGGCTCAGCGCTCATCGGCCACCGCGGGATCGAGCGCTTCGAGCGGCGCTGAAGCGCACAGCTGTCGTGGCGGGCGGGGGCGCGGGCGCTCGTGACGCTCGCGCGTAGCGTGCCGCCGGGCAGCGCGCGCATCGGAACTAGCTGCTCGCCGGCAGCATCCGCCCCACCCAGCGGTAGAGCGCGTAGATCACCAGCACGAAGGCGATACCGCC
>Ga0137418_10001653_pt1 | contig 20618 bp, 20 predicted proteins | sample CZODoug3_1_2_16f_FD_122242 | JGI IMG/M metagenome (GOLD analysis project Ga0137418, IMG submission 122242) | Vadose zone soil fungal communities from Angelo Coast Range Reserve, California, USA - CZODoug3_1_2_16fungal (Hybrid Assembly) | ecosystem: Environmental > Terrestrial > Soil > Vadose...
TGCCGCGGCGGGAGATCTTCCCGACAGGCGCGTCGTTGTCGCATCGGAATACGAGCGGCTGGCACGGGCGTGGATTGCAGGCCGCGGCCTCGCGGCCGACTTCGTCCGCTCCTATGGGGCGACCGAGGTATTCCCACCCGAGGACGCCGACGTAATCGTCGACAACACCGCGACCGGGGCAACGCTCGAGGCGAACGGCCTCCGCATCATCGACGTGCTGATGCGATCCTCGACTCGGCTCTACGCCAACCCCCGCGCCCTCGAAGACACGGCCCGGCGCCGCCGGGTTGAGGACCTGGTGCTGCTCCTGCGGTCCGTGCTGGACGCGCGGCGGCGCGTGATGCTCGAGGTGAATGCCTCGGCCGAGTGCCTGGACGCGGTCGTCGCCGCCCTGCCCGCGATGCGCCGCGCGACAGTGTCGCCGCTGTTCGGCAACAACGGCTACGCCGTGAAGGCCGCGGTGCCGCGGGACGCCCTGCCCCGCGTCATTCCCGCCGTGAAAGCCGCTGGTGGGACCGACGTGGTCGTCTCCCGCTTGGCGCAAATCGTCCCGTGACCACCTCCCTGAAGCTGGACAGCAACGAGGGGCCGCTGCCCCCGGCGGCGCTGCTCGAAGCGTTGGGGCGTCTCGACCCCGACGTGCTGCGGCGCTACCCAGACGTATCGGTGCTCGAGGCGACGCTCGCCACCCGGGTCGGCGTTGCGTCCGATCGAGTGATCGTCACCGCGGGCGCGGATGACGCGATCGACCGTGTGTGCCGGGCCTACCTCGGTGCCGGTCGCACGATGCTCCTCTCCGAGCCGACGTTCGAGATGTTCGATCACTTTGCCAAGCTCGCCGGCGCGGCCGCTCTCGTGCGCGTGCCCTGGCGCTGCGGTGAGTTCCCGCTGGCCGCGTTTCATGACCGGCTCGGCGAGCGGCCCGCAGTGATCGCCGTCGTGTCGCCCAACAACCCCACGGGAGCCGCCGCAAATGCCGCAGACGTGCGGCAGCTGGCCGAAGCGGCTCCCACCGCCCTGGCGTTGCTCGACCATGTGTACGTCGAGTATGCGGACGAAGACTTGACGCTCGCCCTCACGGACCTGCCCAACGTCGTCGTCCTTCGCACGCTCTCCAAAGCCTGGGGGCTCGCGGGATGCCGGATTGGCTACGCGATCGGCAATCGCGAGGTGATCGCGAAGCTGAGGGCCGCGGGAGCACCCTATCCGGTCGCCGCTCCATCGGTCGCGCTCGCGCTGCGGCAGTTGTCGGGCGGCGACGCCTTGCTGCGCGCGCACGTAGCGTGTGTGCGTGAGGAGCGGACCACGCTGCGCGCGCGTCTTGCGGCCTTCGGCGTCGATGCGCCTCCCTCCCAGGCGAACTTCATTCTGGCGGACTGCGGGGTGCGCGCGCCGTTCCTCAAGGCCGCGCTCGCGGCGCTCGGCGTCATCGTGCGGGATTTCCCCAACCGCTCGGGCTTGACGACCGCGCTGCGTATCACGCTGCCAGGAGAGGCCCTGGCCTTTGAGCGTCTCGTCGCGGCGCTCGAAACCGCACTGGCACCTGAAGCGCTGCTGTTCGACATGGACGGCGTGCTCGCCGACGTGGAGCACTCCCAGCGCGCCGCGATGGCCGCAACGGCGCAGTCGTTCGGCGTGGCCGTCACGCCCGCTCAGGTCGCAGCGGCGATCAGGATGGGCGACGCGGCCAACGATTGGCTCGTCACCCGACGCTTGATCGAAGCTGGTGGATGCAGTGCCTCACTCGACGATGTGACGGAGCGGTATCAATCGCTGTATCTGGGTCTCCGTGAGCGTGAACACCTCATCCCTCCCAAGGCGTTGTTGGAGCGGCTCGCGGCTCGCCTGCCCCTCGCGATCGTGACGGGCCGGCCGCGGGCCGAGGCACGATGGTTCCTGGAGCGCGCGGGCATCTCCCATCTGTTTCGCACCGTCGTCGTGATGGAGGACGCGCCCCCGAAGCCCAACCCGGCGCCCGTGCGCCTCGCGCTCGAGCGCCTCGGCGTCCGCCGCGCCTGGATGGTCGGCGACACCCCCGACGACATGCACGCTGCCGCGCAGGCGGGTGTGCTTCCTCTCGCGATCGCCGCCCCCGGGGACGAGGCGCCGGCGGGTGGCGCCCGTGTCTTTGGCAACCTCACCGATCTCCTCGAGCTGCTGCCATGAACCGGACCGCCACCGTCGAACGGGTCACACGCGAAACCACCGTCAACGTCACGGTCACGCTGGACGGGACGGGCAAAGCCGAAGTGAGCACGGGGATCGGGTTCCTCGACCATCTGGTCGAGACTCTGGCGCGGCACGCCGCGTTCGACATGACCCTGGCATGTAAGGGCGACCTGCGAGTGGACGACCACCACAGCGCCGAGGATTGCGCGCTCGGGCTGGGCGAAGCGCTCGACCGCGCCCTCGGCGAGCGCCGCGGAGTCGCCCGATTCGGATCGGCATTCGCGCCGCTCGACGAGGCCTTGGCGCGGGCGGTCGTCGATCTGTCGGGGCGTCCGTACTCGAGCGTCGATCTGGGCCTCCGCCGTGAAACCATCGGCGGGCTCGCCTGTGAGAATGTGACCCACGTGCTTCGCTCACTCGCCGTCGCCGCACGCCTGACCCTGCACGTCGACGTGCTCCGGGGCGAGAACGACCACCACCGCGCGGAAGCCGCCTTCAAGGCCGTCGCGCTCGCGCTGCGTCAGGCAGTAGCCTGCTCGGGCAGCGACGACGTCCCATCGACGAAGGGCGTCTTGTGATCGCGGTCGTGGAGACCGGCGGCGCGAACCTCGCGTCGATCGTGAACGCCTTCGAGCGGATCGGCGAGCGCGTCACGCTCACGCACGATCCCGCCATCGTGCGTCGGGCCGCGCGCGTGGTGCTGCCGGGCGTCGGAGCGTTCGGCCCCGCCGCTGCCGCACTTCGGGCGCGCGGCCTCGACGGCGCATTGCGCGAGCGGGCCGCTGGGGGCTCGCCGCTCCTCGCCGTGTGCCTCGGGCTGCAACTGCTGTGCGATGGCAGCGACGAAGCACCCGGCGTACCGGGATTGGGGATCGTTCGGGGCACGTGCGGCCGCTTGCCCGTCGGCGTGCGGGTGCCGCACCTCGGCTGGAATCGCGTCGTCGCGGATCCAGGCGCTCACTTCATCCGCACCGCTGAAGCGGCGTTCGCCAATTCCTACGCCCTGCGTGAAGCGCCGGTCGGCTGGAACGTCGCGTGGACCACGCACGGCGCGCCGTTCGTGGCCGCGCTCGAGCGCGGCGACACGCTCGCCTGCCAGTTCCACCCCGAGTTGTCCGGCGCCTACGGGGAAGACGTGCTGGCGCGCTGGCTGGGCCGCGGTAGCGCGCCCCGCGCCGACCCGTCGCCGCGCGCGGCCGGCTTGCTGCGCCGCATCGTCCCCTGCCTCGATGTCCGGGATGGGCGAGTCGTGAAGGGCGTGAACTTTCAGGGGCTCCGCGATGCCGGGGACCCGGCTGAAAGCGCGGCCCGCTACGAGGCGCAAGGCGCCGATGAGATCGTCATGCTCGATATCGCCGCCGCCCCGGCCGGGCGGGAGACACAAGTCGACACCGTGCGGCGCGTGCGCGCGGCGATTCGCATCCCGCTCACGGTCGGCGGCGGCGTCCGCAGCGTCGCCGACGCCCAGCGCCTACTCGGCGCCGGCGCCGACAAAGTCAGCGTCAACACCGCGGCCGTGCGGCGACCCGACCTGCTCGGAGAGCTCGCCGATGCGTTCGGGCGGCAGTGCGTGGTGCTCGCGATCGATGCGCGCCGCACGAGCCAGGAATGGGAGGCGTTGGTCGTGGGTGGGCGCGCCACCGGCCGCAGCGACGCGGTCGCCTGGGCGGCCGAGGGAGAGGGCCGCGGTGCGGGCGAGATCCTGCTCACGAGCTGGGATGCCGACGGGACGCGCAACGGGCACGACCTCACCCTCCTGCGCGCGGTCGTCGACGCCGTCCGCGTGCCCGTGATCGCCTCGGGCGGGATCGGCACCCGGGGTCACGTCGTGGAAGCGTTGGCCGCCGGCGCCGACGCCGTTTTGGCGGCCTCGGTACTGCACGACGGAGTCGAATCGGTCGACGGCATCAAGGCGCACGTCGCGGCGTGCGGGATCGCGGTGCGGCGATGATCGTTCCGAGTATCGACCTGATGAATGGCCGCGCCGTCCAGCTGCGGCACGGACGGGAGTTCGTGCTCGACGGCGGAGACCCGCTCGAGCGCCTCGAGCAGTTCGCGGTGGCAGGCGAGGTGGCCGTGGTGGACCTCGACGCCGCGCTGGGCCAAGGGTCGAATGCGCCCCTGATTCGGTCGATGGTGCAGCGGGCGCCGTGCCGTGTCGGCGGCGGCATCCGGTCCCTCGACGCGGCGCGCGCGTGGCTCGACGCGGGAGCGAGAAAGGTCGTCCTCGGGAGCGCGGCCAGCGCTGAGCTGTGCGGCGCGTTGCCGCGGGACCGTGTGATCGCGGCAGTGGACGCCGAGCGTGGCGAGGTCGTGGTCGATGGATGGCGCTAGAAGACGGGGGCCAACGTTCTCGATCGTATCGCGCAGCTGGCGCCCGTAGTCGGCGGATTCCTGTTCACCCAGGTCGAGCACGAAGGCGTGATGGCGGGATTCGACCTGGATGCCGTTCGCGGCACGGTCCAAGCGGCAGGTGCCGCACGCGTCACGGCGGCAGGCGGCATCACCAGCGCCGCCGAGATCGCGGCGCTCGATGCGATGGGCGCTGACGCTCAGGTCGGGATGGCCCTGTATACGGGTCGCCTGGCGCTGGGCGAAGCAGTCGCGGCGCCGTTGACCAAGCCACTAAACGGGGATGTCTGGCCGACAGTGGTTTGCGATGAACTCGGCCGGACCCTCGGGCTCGTCTGGAGCACGCGAGAGTCGTTGACCCGCGCGGTAGCGGAGCGGCGGGGGATCTACTGGTCGCGTTCGCGACAGGCCATCTGGGTGAAGGGCGAGACGTCCGGGAACACGCAGGAGTTGCTGCGCGTCGAGCTCGACTGCGACCGCGATGCGCTGCGATTCACAGTGCGGCAACAGGGGGTGGGATTCTGTCATCTGGAACGTCTCTCATGCTGGCCGGAGCCGTTCGACCTGGGCGTGTTGGCGCGCGTGATCGAGGCACGACGCGATGAATCGGTGCCGGAGTCAGGTACGGCACGCCTGTTGGCGAACGCGGCCTTGTTAGCCGCGAAACTGCGGGAAGAAGCGGGGGAGTTGGCCGCGGCGACTAGCGCGCCTGAAGCCGTGCACGAAACTGCGGATTTGTTCTATATGGGACTGGTGGCGCTGGTGCGGTCGGGCGGATCGCTCGCCGAGGTCCTGGCGGAGCTCGAGCGGCGACATGGCGCCGTGGGTCGCCGGCCTATGGTGGCGAAGTGACGGCTTTGCTGCGGGATCGCACCGTGGAGGAGGTCGTCCGGCAACGCCGCGCGGTGCTGTCGGCTGAGGTGCTGGATGTGGCGGCGGAGATTGTCGAAGCTGTGCGCCGAGGTGGCGAGGCCGCGCTCCGGCAGCACGCGGAGCGATTTGGCGAGCTCCAGCCAAATGAGCCGATCGTCATCGAGCGACGGGCACTGGAGAAGGCCCTGCAGGCGCTCGGCGGTGCGGACCGAGAGCGACTGGAACGGGTTGCCGGTCGGATCCGCACCTTCGCGGAGGCTCAGCGCGCCGTCATACACGATCTGACAGTGCCAATCGCCGGCGGCGCTGCCGGTTACCGCGTCGTGCCCGCCGCGCGCGCGGGGTGCTACGCACCCGGGGGCCGGTACCCGTTGCCCTCCACGGTGCAGATGACCGCGATCACTGCCCGCGTAGCGGGAGTCGCGGAAGTGATCGTCGCGAGTCCGAATCCGCCACCCCTCGTCCTTGCCGCGGCAGCCGTGGCAGGGGCGGACGTTGTCGTTCCGGTGGGCGGAGCGCAGGCGATCGCCGCGTTGGCCTACGGTGCCGGACCCATTCCGGCCTGTGACGTCGTCGTTGGTCCGGGCAATCGGTACGTCACCGCCGCCAAGCATCTAATCTCGAGGACCGTCGGCATCGACGCGCTCGCCGGTCCGTCGGAACTCATCGTATTCGCGGATGCGAGCGCCGATCCGGACCTCATCGCCGCAGACCTCCTCGCTCAAGCCGAGCACGACACCAATGCGCTCCCCCTACTCGTGACACTGGACTCCACGTTGCCGCAGCGCGTGGATGACGCGTTGCGCCGGCAGGTCGCGGACCTCCCCACGGCACCTGTCGCCAACGAGGCTTTGGCAAATGGGGGTGTCATTTTCGTTAGCACACTAGAGGAAGGCGTGGCGGTGTGTGAAGCGATCGCCCCCGAGCACCTGGAATTGCAACTCTCGGAAGCGACAGCGGCGATCGTCATCCCACGACTGCGTAACTACGGAACGCTGTTTGTCGGGTCTGGTGCTGGTGAGGTGCTTGGAGACTACGGCGCCGGACCAAACCACGTGCTGCCCACGGGGGGCGCCGCGCGAGGCATGGGAGGGTTGTCGGTCTTGACGTTTCTGCGACTCCGGACGTGGCTACGCATTGATGACGCGGCGGCGGCGCGCGAACTCGCCGATGACTCAGTGTGGTTTGCTCGATCGGAAGGGCTGGAAGGCCACGCCCGGTCTGCGGAGCGGAGGTCCTAGTCCCCGAAGTACGCCAACCGGACGTCCAAGACGTCCGGCAGGCGCTGAAGCTCCTCGAGCACGCCGTTCTTCAGCGCCTGGTCCACGTTGATCGCGGCCAGCGCTTCCTCGCCGGGCGTCGCCCGCCGGGCCTGGTGGTAACTCGCGATGTTGATCCCCGCCCCGCCCAGCACCGTCCCCACGCGCCCGATCACTCCCGGCACGTCCCGGTTCCGCATCACCAGCATCCAGCCCTCTGGCGCCACGTCCACGTGGTAGTCGTCGATGCGTACGACGCGGCCGTGGCTGTTGCCGACGAGCGCCCCCGCCACGCGCACGCGCCCCCGGGCGGTGTCGACTTTCACGCCGATCGAGGTCTCAAAGCCGGGCTCGGGCGCCCCGGTCTTGCGCGCGAGCTGGATGCCATGCTCCTCGGCGAGCACCTGCGCGTTCACCAGGCTGACGGGGCCGGCATCCATCGCCGCAAGCAGCCCTTCGAGGGCCGACATCAGCGCGGCCTTGGGCGCCGCTTCGTCCTTGCCCCCGTACGCCACCTCGAGGACTTTGACCGGGCCGTCGGCCAGCGCCAGCGCCAGGCGGCCCAGACGACGGGCGAGATCGAGCAGCGGGGCGAGCCGCTTGAGCGCGGCGCCGCCCGCGATGCCGGGCACGTTGATCGCGAAGGAGAGATCTCCGGCGACGAGCGAATCGCGCACGGCGGCGCAGATCTCCATCGCGACGCGCTCTTGCGCCTCAGCGGTCGAGGCCGCGAGATGCGGCGTCAAGAGGACGCGATCGAGCGCGCGCAGCGGCGAGTCGGCGGGGAGCGGCTCGACCGAGAAGACGTCGATCGCGGCGCCGCCGATACGCTTTTCCTTCACGGCGGCGGCGAGCGCCGCCTCGTCCACCAATTCGCCGCGCGCGGTGTTGATCAGGACGGCCGTCGGCTTCATAAGCCGCAAGCGATCGGCGTTGATCAAATGGTGCGTCTGGTCGGTGAGCGCGACGTGCAACGTGACGACGTCGGACGAGCGGAGCAGCTCCTCGAGCGATAGTAACGGCACGCCCAGCTCCGCAGCCTTCTCGGGGAGGAGATACGGGTCGTGCGCCACGACGCTCATGCCGAACGCCCGCGCCAACTGCGCGACGTGGGCGCCGATCCTGCCGAGCCCCACGACACCCATCGTCTTGCCGCGCAGCTCCGTGCCCTCGAACTTTTTGCGATCCCACCCGCCCCCCCGCATCGCCGCGGCGGCATCGGGGATGCGGCGCACCAGCGCGAGCAGCAAGCCGAGGGCGTGCTCGCCAGCGCTGACCGTGTTCGCGCCCGGGGCGTTCATCACGGCGATGCCGCGCCGCGTCGCGGCGGTGACGTCGATCGTGTCGACCCCCGTCCCCGCCCTGGCTACGAGGCGTAGGTGCGGCGCGCGGGCCATGAGATCGGCGGTCACGCGCGTCTCACTCCGCACGATCAGCGCGTGGGCGCCCGAGAGCGCGCGGTCGAGCTCCTCCTTGGGCTTCCCGGCCATCGCTAAGACTTCGATGTCAGGGGTTCCCGCGAGGAGCTTGAGGCCGCTTTCCGCGACCTTGTCGGCGACGACGACGCGCCAGGTCAATCGAGGGCCGCGCGGACGAGGGCGAGCAGCTCGTCGAGGGCCGCGACGGTGTGATCGCCCATGTGGCCGATCCGGATGGTCGAGTCTTTCAGCGCGCCGTAACCGGCACCGATGGTCCAGCCCTGTTGCTTCAGGGCGCCCACCACGTCCTTGGCGTGCTTCCCATCAGGGATCTTGAGGCACGAGACGGTCCAACTGCGGCGCCCCTCGCGCGGCAGGAACGCGATGCCGGTCTCGGCGCTCCACGCCTCCACGCGCCGGCGCATGGCGTCGTGTCGCTGCCAACGCCCTTCCACGCCGCCGTCGCGCTCGATCCGCGCCAACTGGGCTTCGAGCGCGTACAGCAACGAGATCGCCGGCGTGTTGGTGGGCTGGAACTTCGCCATCGCCGCGGCGAAGGTGACGAGGTCGAAGTACGCGCCGCGGCCCTCGAGTGTCTTGGCCCGCGCCAGCATGCGGTCGGACGCGACCCCCAGCGCGAGTCCCGGCGGCAAGGCGAGCGCTTTCTGGGAGCCCGTGAACACGAAATCCAACCTCCAGGCGTCGGTCTCGACCGGCGACCCGGCCATCGACGTCACCGCATCGACCAAGAGCAGGACGTCGTCGAACTCCTTCACGACTTCGGCGTAGCCGGCGACATCCTGGAGCACACCCGTCGATGTCTCGGAATGCACGCAGGTGACGGCGTCCACGGGAGTCCTGCGCAGCGCGTCGCGCAGCATCTGCGGCTCGATCGCACTGCCGAGCGGGACGTCGAGGCGGATGCCCTCCTTGCCGCAGGCGCCCACCAGAGCTGCGAAGCGCTCGCTGAACGCGCCGTTGACGAGCGACAGCGCCCGACGGCGCACGCCGTTGCGCACCGCCATCTCCATGAACCCGGTCGCCGACGTCGTGCCGATGAGAACGGGCCGCGCCGTGCGGGCCAGTGCGCCGAGCTTGGGGGCGACGCCCTGCAACAGCTTCTCCATCCCGGACGAACGATGGCCGATCATCGGCCGCGCCATGGCGGCGAGGATCTCGGGGTGTACGTCGGTTGGACCTGGAAGGAAGAACTTCCCGAACGGCACTGTCGTCATGCGGTCGCCCGCGCCAATTCCTCCACGAGCCCTCCCACGACAACCTCGCTGGTCTTCACGAGGCGCACGCCCTCGTCGCCCCATTCCCGCAGCAGGTGCTCAGCCACGTCGCGGTCGATCGGCTTCATCGCATCGGTCACAGCGAACAGCCTGATTTGGGGACGGTGCTCAAGGAGACCTTCGATGGCGTAGCGAACGCATACGTCGAGCGCAACGCCGTACAACACGATGTCCTGGGGATCGAGGGCATCCAGCACGGGAAGCACGTTGGGGTTTGTAAAGACGTCGAATCGGTGTTTGTGGAACAGGATGTCGCCCCGGTGAGCCTTGGCGTCCTGAGCGTCAGGCTCGATGACGAATGGTTCGCGCAACGCCGTCTCGGGAATCTTCTTCTGGCCCGGCGTGCCCCGCAGGCAGTGCGGCGGGAAGGTGGTCTTCCAATCTGGCACGTCGGAGATCTCGGGATCTGTCGGCACGTGGTCGTCTGCGCTCGCCACAATCCGCAGGCCGTGCCCGTGCGCGTAGTCGGTCAGCTTCTTGAGGTTCGGAATGATGTGCTCGGCGTCGGGCACGTACAGCTTGCCGTCAGCCTTCATGAAGTCGTATTGGGTGTCGACGTCCCAGAAAATCACTCGAGCCATAGGCGGGGGAATCTAACCGGTCGTCAATACACCCGCTTCCAGCGCGTCGAAAAGAACCCGTAGACGGTGCCTACGGGCACCGTCACCAGGGCTACCTGCGCCGTCGTCCTCCAAACGTTGGGGCAATTGTGGCTGAGGTTACAGCCGAAAGCCCGGCCGACCAGGTTGAACATGAGCGCCACGCCGAACGCCCCACCGAGACCGCGAGCTGCGCCGTCGAGAGTGTTGCGTCCGTTCGGCACGTCGATCTGCGATAGGGTGGACCAGTAGACTGTCCGTACGGGTGTGACCCTGAGCAGGGCGATGGCGCCGGTGGGGGCGACCCGCACGCTGTCGAGCGGACTGTAGGCAACCAGCGTCCCGGCAAGGCGCACCTCACGAGGACCGGCGAAAGGCGAGGGACCGAGAGCGGAGAAGCCCGGGTCCCACGCCGAGACGCGAACGCGCTGTCCCAGGTCGAGGACTGGAGCGTCGTAGGTCCACGGGAGGCGGCGCTGCGCGACGGCGGGCTCGACGGTCAGCGACGCGGCAAGTCCGCCGTACAAGAACCAGCGCATGCTCTTCATAGAGGGGAAAAAAAGGACATCGCTACAGCTCGGCAAGGGAAAGCGCCCAAAACGTCATAACTACAGCGTCAGCGCTACCGCCACCTCGTCGCACGCGTCCTGCCGGGGACAGCGGGCGCAATCGGCCCAGACCTTGAGCGGGAACTGCTCCTTCTCGACGACGCGGAAGCCGAGCCGCAGGAAGAACACCGGCTTGCGGGTGAGGCCGAAGACCTGCGTGAGGCCGAGCGCCCGCGCGTCGTCCAGCACCGACTCCACCAGAGCACGACCCACCCCACGGCCCTGTTGGTCGTCGCGCACGGCTAACCCAGCGATCTCCGCGAGTTGGGTGCTGTACACCTTGAGCGATGCCGTGCCCACGATCGCGCTGTCCGCGTCCTCGGCCACCACGTACTCCTTGATGTGACGGCAGAGATCGTAGTTGGTGCGCGGCAGCAGATCGCCGGTGGCGACGAAAGGCGCCATCAGCACCTCCATCCGCGCCACGTCGGCGAGGACGGCGGCGCGCACGACGGGCGCCGGCGCGACGGTCGCGAGCGTCGAGGTGGTCACGCGAGTACCTCGTCGAGGATGGCCACTCCGCGCTGCAGCTCGTCGGTGGCGATGATGAGGGGCGGCACGATGCGAATCACGTTCGGCCCGGCGCTGAGGATGAGCAAGCGGCGGTCCCGCGCGGCCGTGATGAAAGGCGCCGCCGGCTCGCCGAGTTCGATGCCCCACATCAGGCCGCGTCCGCGCACCGCCCGCACCCGAGGCGCGCGGCGCGCGAGCGCGTTCAACTCGGCGCCGAGCCACGCGCCCTTCGAGCGCACATCCGCGAGGAAATCGGGATCGGCGATGGTCCGCACGACCTCGAGCGCGACCGTCGCGACCAGCGGGCCGCCGCCGAACGTCGTGGCGTGGTCGCCCGGCGCGAGCGCCGCGGCGACGCGGTCGCTCACCAGCACGGCGCCCATCGGCAGCCCGCCCGCGAGCGGTTTGGCGAGTGTGAGGAGGTCCGGCGTCACGCCCGCCTGCTCGTAGGCGAACAGCGTCCCGGTACGCCCCAGACCGCACTGCACTTCGTCGAAGATCAGCGCCGTGCCTCGCTCGTCGCACAGGTGCCGCAGCAATGCGAGGAACTCGGGCTCCACGGGCCGCACCCCGCCCTCTCCCTGGAGCGGCTCGACGATCACGGCCGCGGTGCGGTCCGTGACGGCACGGGCCGCCGCGGCGCGGTCGCCGAGGGGAACGATCTGCACACCGGCGAGCAACGGCTCGAACGGCCGCCGGTAGTCGGGCCGGTCGGTGGCGGCGAGCGACGCGAACAAGCGCCCGTGGAAAGAACCGGTAAAGGCGACGATCTCGGTCTTGCCGGACCACTTGCGGGCGAACTTGAACGCGGCCTCATTCGCCTCGGCGCCCGAGTTGCAGAAGAAGGCGCGGTCGGCGAATGAGCGCGCGACCAGCTCCTCGGCAAGCCGTTCGCCGGCCTCGCTGCGGTACAGGTTGGAGACGTGGATGAGCCCCGAGCCGAGGGCCCGCTCGAAAGCCGCGCGGAGGGCGGGATGATTGTATCCGAGCGCGTTGACGCCGATGCCCGCCACGAAGTCGAGATACCGCGTCCCGTCTTCCGCGATGAGCTCGGCGCCTTCCCCTCCGACGAACAGAGGGCCGACCCGCGCGTACACGTCGAGCAGGGCCTGCCCGGCCTGCGTTGCCGGCGGCGTCGGCGTGGCCGACGCGCCCGAGGGAAAGGCGGTCACGCCGGCTGTACGGCGGGAGCGAGAATCCGGGTGCCCGCTCCGGCGTCGTCCAGGAGATGCAGGTCGCCGATGCGGACGGCACGCGCTCCGGCACGCAACGCGGCGGTCGCCGCCCGGAGCTTGGCCGCCATGCCATCGGTCGCCACACCCAGCTCGATGAGCGTCTCGACGTCGCCCGCCTCGAGCGCCGGCCGGATCGCCCCGTCCACCTCGACGCCCGGCACGTCCGAGACCAACAGCAGCTCGGCAGCCCGGAGCGCCCCGGCCACCGCCGCCGCCGCGTCGTCCGCGTTCACATTGAGGGGTGGCCCGTCCGCGCCGGAGGCGTTCGGAGCCATGGGGGCGATCACGGGTGTGAGCCCCGCGAGCAGGAAGCTCTCGAGCAAGGCCACGCGCACCTCGGCGATCTCGCCGACGTGCCCCAACTCGCCGGGGGCGGGCTGGGCGGTGAGCAACCCGCCGTCCACGCCCGACAGCCCCACGGCATCGAGTCCCGCGGCGCGCAGCGCCGCGACCACCTGCCGGTTCACGGGACCGCCCATGACCAGCTCGACCACTTCCGCTACTTCCGGGGTCGTGACCCGCCGGCCGCCACGCCGCTCCACCGGCAGCCCGAGCCGGCGCGACAGCGCGCTGACGGCCCGCCCACCGCCGTGGACCACCACGACGGGCTCGAGCCGCACGAGCGCCCGGGCGCACGCCGCGAGCCAACCGGGGCGTTCGAGCTCATTGCCCCCCAGCTTGACGACCCGAGTGCTCAGCAGGTGAGCCCCGCGGTCTCGGGCAGCCCGAGCATGACGTTCATGTTCTGGATCGCCTGCCCCGCGGCACCCTTCACCAGGTTGTCGATCGCCGCGATCACCGTCAGACGCGGCCGACGGACGTTGGCGACGGTCGCCACGCCGATGGCCACGCGATTGCGATACACAACGTCCTTGAGCGACGGCAGCGCGCCATGCAGCACCGCCACGCACGGCTCGTGGGCGTACACCGATTCGTAGATCCCCTCCGCCGTGGCCCGATCGATGGCGCGCGTGAGCGGCACGTGAATCGTCTCGAGAATGCCCCGCTTGACGGGGAGCAAATGGGGTGTGAAGACGAGGTCGCCCGTGAAACCGCTCTCACGCGCGAGGGCCGCCCTGAGCTCCGGCAAGTGGCGGTGCTCGTTGCCGGCCGAATACGCGCGGTAGTCCTCGGCCACCTCGCCGAACAGGAGGTCCCGTTTCAAGGTCCGGCCCGCGCCCGTGACGCCTGAGGCGGCGTCGATCACCACTTCCCGGGCGTCGTCGATCAGACCGCCCCGAGCGAGCGGGAGGAGTGCGAGCAGCGCCGCAGTGGGATAGCAGCCGGGGTTCGCCACGAGGTCCGCCGCCGCGACATGGGGACGGGTAACCTCGGTCAGCCCGTAGACCGCGTCGGGGGACAGGCGGAAGTCGGCGGACAGATCTACCGCGCGCTTGCCGAGGCTCCGGGCCTCCTGCACGTAGCGCGCCGATACGCCGTGTGGCAGCGCCGACAGCACGATTTCGGCGCGCGCGATGGGGGCGTCCTCGATGCGCACCAGCTCGACGCCCTCGCGCCACTCGCCCGCGGCCGACTCGGCCGTCGCGAACGCCACCGAGGCCCGCGGATGGCCGGCGAGAAGCCGCAGCAGCTCCTGCCCCACGTAGCCGGACGCCCCCAGCACGCCCACCGGGACTTGTGCATGAATATTCATCGTTACGGAAAAATATTCACTCTGGCACGAAGTGCAAGACCCGGGTTAGCGTCCCGCATGATCGAGAAGCTGGTTGCGACGCTCGCCGCGCTGGCGCTCGTGCCGGCACTCGGCGCGCAGGCTCCTACGGCCGTCTCCCACTCCACGCCGCCCGAGCCGTTCTCGCTGGACGACGTGCTGCGCGTCCGGGACGTGCGCGAGCCCCAGATCTCGCCGGACGGCGCCTGGGTGGCCTACACGGTCTCGACCTCCGACACAGCCGAGGATCAGAACAAGAGCGCGGTGTGGATGGCGAGCTGGGACGGCTCGCGCAACGTCCGGCTCACCACGTCGAAACCGGGCGAGAACACGCCGCGGTGGAGCCCCGACGGGCGGTGGCTCGCGTTCCTCTCGAGCCGCGAGGACGAGCACACACAGATCTGGCTGCTCGACCGCCTGGGCGGCGAGGGGCGCAAAGCCACCACGCTGCCGAGCGACGTGGACGACTATGTGTGGGCACCCGACGGCAAGCGGATCGCGCTGGTCGTGGCGGACGCGGATACCGCCAAGCCAAAGACCCCGCCTCCGATCGTGATCGACCGGTTCCAGTTCAAGCAGGACGAGGAGGGCTACCTCGGCAAGCAACGCCGCCACCTCTACGTCCTCGACGTGGAGTCGGGGAAAACGACGATGCTGACGTCGGGGGACTATGACGAGGTCTTGCCCGCCTGGTCGCCCGACGGCAAGTCCCTCGCATTCGTGAGCAAGCGGCGTCCCGACTTCGATCGCGACAACAATTGGGACCTGTATGTGATCGACGCCGCGCCGGGAGGAGGCGTCGCGCCCCGGCAGCTCACGACGTTCGAGGGCCCGGACAACGATCCCGACACCGAGAGCCGGCCCGCGTGGAGCCCCGACGGCCGCTCCATCGCCTACTTGCAGGGCGGCCCGCTCAAGCTCATCTACTACGCCGTCCAGAAGCTCGCCGTCGTCCCGGCCGCCGGCGGCGCGCCCCGCATTCTCACGGCAGGGCTCGATCGTAACGCGACGAACCCCGTGTGGTCGGGCGACGGGTCGTCCATCTACTTCCTGCTCGAAGACGACCGGGCGGTCGGGCTCGCGCGCGTGCCGGCGGCGGGCGGCGCGATCGAGCGGCTCGTATCGGGCTCCCGGGTCGTGAGCGCGTTTGCCGCCGGCGCGAACGGCAAGGTCGCTGTGCTCGCGTCCACGGCGCTTGCGCCCGCCGAAGTGTTCGCGCTGGACGGCACCACGCTGCGGCCGCTGTCACGCCAGAACGACGAGTGGCTGTCCCGGGTCAAGCTGGGCGCCGTGCAGCCGATCAGCTTCAAGAGCCGCGACGGCACGGCGGTCAATGGCTTCGCGGTGAAGCCGCCCGACTTCGTGTCGGGAAAGCGATACCCGACGATCCTGCGCATTCACGGCGGTCCCGTGTCGCAGTACCAGCACGAGTTCGACTTCCAGCTCCAGACGCTGGCCGGCCACGGCTATCTCGTGGTCGTGGCGAACCCGCGCGGCAGCTCCGGCCGGGGAGAGCAATTTTCCACGGCGATTTTCGCGGACTGGGGGAACAAGGATGCCCAGGACGTGCTCGCCGCGGTCGACTATGTGGTGGCGCAGGGGCTCGCCGATCCCGCGCGGCTGGGCGTGGGCGGGTGGAGCTACGGCGGGATCCTCACCAACTACGTGATCGCCCAGGATCACCGCTTCAAGGCGGCGGTGAGCGGGGCAAGCATCTCCAACGTGCTGGCCGGCTACGGCACCGATCAGTATGTGCGGGAATACGAGGGGGAGCTGGGCGTGCCGTGGAAGACCGTCGACACCTGGGTCAGGCTGTCATTCCCGTTCCTGCACGCCGACCGGATCAACACGCCGACCCTGTTCCTGTGCGGAGACAAGGACTTCAACGTGCCGCTCCTCAACTCGGAGCAGATGTACCAGGCGCTCAGAAGCCTCGGCGTGGAAACCCAGCTGGTGATCTACCCGGGAACACACCACGCCATTAACAAGCCGAGCTACCGGCGCGACCGGCTGGAGCGGTATCTGGTGTGGTACGACAAGCACCTGAAGTAGAGGCGCAGCATGCTGCGCCCCTGTATCATTCCACGCGCTTCAGGCGCGGGTTGGGCCGGTAGCTCCGGCCCACCTTCGCCAGCGGCTTCCCTTCGACCCGCACCACGTCCGCGGTGAAGTCGAAGCGGCCCTGGAACAGGCTTGATCCCACGCCGTACATGTCTACCGGCACCTGCTGCTCTTCGAACTGCCGGATCTTTTCGACGGTAAACCCACCCGAGACGACGATCTTCACGTGCTCGAATCCCTCCTCGTCGAGCGCCCGGCGCACGTTCCAGACGAGCTGCGGGTTGACGCCCGTCGGCTTGAAGGTGCCCATTTGCGGAATCACCGACTTGTCCACGAGCGTCTCGGAGGTGTCGATCCGCACGCCCCAGAGGCGATCTCCCAGAGCGCGGGCCACCTTGAGCGCCGTCCCCACGCAGTCGTTCTCGAAGTCGACGAGGGTGATGAGCCGGACGTTCCCGTCCATCAAATCGGCGAATTTTTCCGAGGCGAGCACGGTGTCGCCGCCGTAGGCGGCGATGAGGGCGTGGGGCACCGTGCCCACGCCTTCGGAGCCCCACCAGGAAGCCTGCGCATCGGTCGAGACACCGATCGCGCCCGCGATGTGCGCGGCGTAGCCGTCCCCGGTCTGGACCAGCCAGTGGTCGTGCCGGGCCGGGAAGAACATCACCTGCTTCGGCCCCGCGGCCTCCACGACGCGCCGGGTGTTGGTCCCGACCTTCGTGCGGCGCGCGAGGACGCCCAGGTACAGGGTCTCGAGGTGGGCGAACGCGTCGTACGGGCCCTCGATGAGCAGCACGGTTTCCCACGGCGCGATCTCATCGCCGTCGTACAGCGCGTATACCTCCAGCTCCGGCCACTCCATGCTGCACAGCTTGAGAATCGCGATCGCCTCGTCGATGCCGCCGAGGAACGCGGGCGCCTTGCCGAACACCTGCATCGTCACGCACGGGCGGTGGCCGTCCTTGAGCAGCAGCTCGCGCGTGCGGACGAAGTATTTATCGGAGTAGTAGCCCTCCCGCATCTTCTCGACGGGGAGGTGGAAAATCGCAGGGTCGAGCCGCGGCCTCCGGACCATCGGTGGATAATACCGCGCTCAGCGCGCCGGTGGCCAGCCGAACGTGGCCATCAGCGTGTCACCGCCGACCAGGGCCACGCGCCGGGCGATATCGTCGAGCCGGCCGCAACGGACGCGAGCCGACTCGGGCGACTCCGGCGCGACGACCCGCAGGCACACGACGTCCACGGCAACGGCGAGCGCGCTGTCGCGCCCGGTCCGGGGCGCTTCGGTCCGCTCCAGCGCGACATCGAAGTCCAACTTCTCACGGCCCAACCTGAAGCTGACGCGCCGACCGGTCGTTTCCGGAACGAGGTCCACCGCCTGTCGGCTGGACGCGGTGTCGCCCCGCACCAGCCACATCCGAACCGTCACGCGGCGCGGGGGGATCACCGCCTGGGCGCTGAACGCGATGGTACTGTCCATGACGGTCACTTCCTCGCTCGCTCGCGTCTCCCCCGCCGCGAACCCGCGGCTGACCGTGATCTCCACCCAAACCACGCGCCGCTGGCCCACGGCGGGCGGCCCGAAGGGGTACAACAGGGTCGTCTCCCCCCACGGGATCCGGGACCACCGCCGGTAGGTGTCTTCCTCCCACAGCGGCAGCCCGCGACGCGACCGGCCCACCAGGCGACGCGTGAAAAACACCCCTCCGAGGCTCACGGTGTCCGGCTCCGGAAGCGTGCTGAGCAGGCTCTGGAGTTCCGTCGCGCGACCCCGCAACGCGAGCCGCAAGTCCGTCTCCCGCGGGCCACTGACCGCGGCGCTGGCGAGCAGCCGCGTTTCGCCCGCCGCCCGCTCGACCACCCGCAGGTGGTAAGTCAGGCGGTAATTCGGGGCCTGGGCGACGACTCCAAGCGACACGCCGATCCCTAGCGCCGCGACGACCGAACTAGCGCGCCAGGAAAGTCGCACGAGTGGTCTCGATTGGTTCAGACCCGGGCCCGCCCCAACGGATATGACCCAGCCAACCCGCCGCCCCGCCGGCGACGAGGCTCGCCGCCATCCACAGCGCCAGTGTCCGCCCGCGGATGCGGGGACGCGGTACCGTGCGGGCATGGGGCTCGCCGGCGGAGCGGGCGAACGCGACCCGCAGCTCGAGATGGCTCACGCGCGCCTCGGCGCAGTGCCGGCAGCCCGCGAGGTGACGCGCCAGCCCGGCGCGCTCGGGGAGACTCAGCTCGCCGTCCAACTCGAGGTCGATCTGCTGCACCCATTCTTCATGGTTCACGGCAGCTCCTCCCGCACCTGGTAGCGCAATGTCCGGCGCTGCATCCAGCCCACCGCGAGCGCGTCCACCAGGGCGCGGAATACGCGGTTCCACATTCCGTACTTCGTCTTCCCGAAGCGGCGCGGCCGGTGGTGTACCGGCACTTCCGTCACCCGACCACCTCGCATCCTGACGAGCGTCGGCAGGAAGCGGTGCATCCCGTTGAACAGCGGCAGCGCCCGCAACGCCTCGGCGCGAAACGCCTTGAGAGAACAGCCCGTATCGCGAATCGTTTCACGGTTGAGCCGGTTGCGCACCCCGTTGGCGACCCGGCTCTGCAGCCGTTTCCAGCCCGAGTCCTGCCGATCCACCCGGTACCCCGCGACCGCCGCCCCCCCGCTGCGCTCGAGCTCGGCCAGCAGGACGGGAACGTCGGCCGGGTCGTTCTGGAGATCCGCGTCGAGCGTGACGATCACGCGCCCGCGGGCCGCGCCGAAGCCCGCCGCGAAGGCGGCCGTCTGCCCGGCATTCGCCGCGAACGCCACGATGTGAATCTCGGGGTGCTCGCGCTTCAGCGCCTTGAGGACGTCGAGCGAGCCGTCGGTCGAGCCGTCGTCTACGGCCACGATCTCGTAGCGCCCCTCCTCTCCCCGGCCGGCGAGCGCCCGGCGGATCTCCTCAACCAGGATCGGTAGATTGTCGCGCTCGTTGTACACCGGAACGACCAGCGAAAGCTCAAGCGGGGCGGACATACTTGAGCTCGGGCGCGTCGGGATACCGGCTGATGAGCCGGGCGATGACGGCCTCCGCTTTGGCGGCATCGTGCTGGTGCGTGCGGTAGATCTCGGCGAGGCGGATACCGGCGAGCACGACCCGATGTTGCGGTGGGGGGGGATCGGCGTCGATCAGGTGCTCCAGCATGACCGTCTCTTCGTCCATGGTGATCACCGTGCCACCCGGCATCGACCCACCGGTCAGCGCGTTGCTCACAAACTGGCCGATCGGCTCGACGACCGAGCCGAACAACGCGTCCAGGAACCCCCACGCACCCCACAGTGCGAGCATCAGGGCGGCGAGCCGCCATTCGATGTGCCCGGCACCGATCGATACCACGATCAGGGCGAGGCCGACGAGCACCATGGCCGCGCCCAAGAATCCGCGCACCACCGTGCGCACGCCCGGCGGATCCGTGACGTCCACGGGAGCAAGTTGACAGAGCCCGCCCGGCGGCGCAACCTACGCACGCACATTTCATCCGGAGTCGCACGTGTCCGACTTGCTGTCGCGTCGTGAGTTCCTCGCCTCCGCCGCGGTCGGCGTCGCGGCCACACGGGCGGGTGACATTCCGTTCCCGATGCGGGCGCCGCGGCCGCTCCCGCCCCGGAATCGCTGGGCGGCGAAGCCGGTCGCGGTCTCGAGCGCCAACGGGCTACGGGCCGTGCAAAAAGCGTTCGACCTACTGCTCCAAGGAGCGGACACCCTCGACGCCGTTATCGAAGGGGTGAAGATCCAGGAGCTCGACCCGAACGACGACTCGGTGGGCTACGGCGGCCTGCCCAACGCCGACGGCGTCGTGCAGCTGGACGCCTCGTGCATGCACGGACCCACCAAACGGGCCGGCGCGGTGGGTGCGCTCGAGGGGATCAAGACGCCGTCCGAGGTCGCGAAGCTGGTGCTCAAGTACACCAACCACATCTTCCTGGTGGGGGAGGGTGCAAAGCGGTTCGCCCTGCAGTACGGCTTCAAGGAAGAGGACCTGCTCACCCCGCACGCGCGCGAAGTGTGGCTGCACTGGCGGGCGAACCTGAATCCCAATGACGACTACCTGGACGTGCCCGAGACCCAGGACATGTCCGTGCGGCCCACCGGAACCATCAACTGCAATGCCGTCACCCCGCAAGGCGATATCTCCTCGGTGACGACGACGAGCGGCCTGGCGTTCAAGATCCCGGGTCGGGTGGGCGACAGTCCGATCATCGGCGCCGGTCAGTACACGGACAATGACATCGGCGCCGCGGGCTCGACCGGCCGGGGCGAATCGAACATCAAGGTGTGCGGCGGGTTTCTGACGGTCGAGTTCATGCGCCGCGGGATGAAGCCCGCCGATGCGTGTCTCGAGACATTGAAGCGCGTGGTACAGGCCAGCGAGCCGCGCCTGCTGGGCGCCGACCGTAAGCCGAAGTTTGACCTCAAGTTCTACGCGGTGAACAAACGGGGTGACTTCGGCGCCGCCTCGCTCTATCCGGCGAGTTACGCGGCGCACGACGGCACCGAGGCCAAGCTCCGGGACATGGCCTATC
>Ga0137418_10001655_pt1 | contig 20592 bp, 23 predicted proteins | sample CZODoug3_1_2_16f_FD_122242 | JGI IMG/M metagenome (GOLD analysis project Ga0137418, IMG submission 122242) | Vadose zone soil fungal communities from Angelo Coast Range Reserve, California, USA - CZODoug3_1_2_16fungal (Hybrid Assembly) | ecosystem: Environmental > Terrestrial > Soil > Vadose...
AGCGTCGAAGGCGGGAAACAAGATTGACGTGTTCCCTGCCGCCGCGGGCAAGTTATTCGCAAGCGTGACGGTTACCACTTGCCCCTCGGTCACGACCAGGGTCGGACCAGGCACCTGCATCGTGGGACAATTTGCCCCCGGCAATTTGGCCGCGGGTGGATTGAAGGTGGGCGTGAAAGTAGTGGCGCATCCATATCCCCAGGAGTAAATCATCTGGCCGTCCGGCTGGCTGATGTAGCTGGCCTGAGCGTTCAAATTGAAGGTGGTGCCCGTTATCCCAGGGGCCGCAGCGTGGGCGCTCGCGGTAAGCAGCAAGTTCACCGCTATCATGACGATTGGAATGCGTCGTGTCATCGAGATCGCCGTTTTTACAGACATTGCTGTCATCGCTGCTCTCCTAATTGATATGGACCTCGGTCATCAGCCCACCGAAGTTCTCCGCATCGTTTGACAAGTGATCAAGATTGGGTGTGTAGAGATAGAAAACGCTGCCCGAGGGATACTTGATCGTGTCGCTTGCATCCAGGATCACGTCGATCGATTCACCGCCGCCCAGCGTGATTGAATTCGCGTTGTAGTAGAGATTATTCCCCGCCTGATCGCGCAGCAGGCGCGCATTGATGGCAATCACCTGCATCGAAATTCCCAGGGATGCCAGTGTTTGAAATTCCGAAACGTCCAGGTCAGAAATGCGCAGAAGCGCCCTTCCACCCACAGGGATGTTGACCAGAGTAGGGAGGGGCTGCGAGGGACGCTGTACTCCGTCCGCGTCTTGTGTGTAGAACGCTTTGGACGTGCGTGGCTGTCCCACAAAATCGGAGTTGCCTGTGCTTAGTGTGGAATCCTGATAACCAGTCGTATTGGTCGTATCAGGATAGCTCCGCCCATTCAGGAGGAAATACTTGTCCTTCATGTCTGCAAAGCCTTCGGGGTTGAAGGTCATACCAACAAAGTGGAAGTTGGGATCGAAGCCGTGAATCTGGATGGGGTACTCAACGTCATAATGCGTAGAGCCATCTCCATCGTTGTAGGCATAGAGTCCGGTCGCCGCACGAGAGTTTGTGTTCGAGGGAGGAAGCGGAGTTGAACAAAGAATGTCAGCGGCAGGACCGGTGGTTCCGGGCCCACTATTCGGACACGAAGTCCGCGGATCACCCTGCTGCGCCTGGAGTCCGGCGTAGAGACTGGCACCGGCAGTCAGTCGATTCTGGCGCGGCCGCACATAGAGCTGTCCAACCATGCCCATCTGCAGGTGTTCGGGCGGTGTGATATGGCAATGCCAGAAATAAGTTCCCGCATCGGGCGCCAAGTAGTAGTAAGTGAAGCTTCCCCCAATATTGATGGCGACTGATGCATCCGGCACACCGTCATAAAACGACGAAGCATTGGGATAGCCATGGAAGTGAACGGTGTGCTGCTCGAACAAGTCGGGCCGCATGATCATTCCAACGTTCGAAAGGGTCAGGAAGAATTCATCATCCTCATCGATCGCCATCATGGGAGCCGGCATGTTGCCGTTCATCACCCCGACATCCATGATCTGTCGAGGATCGACGTGCCCGGTATAGCCACCGCTCCCATCCGGGTCGGGAACGAGTCCCACCGCTCCGTTGGAAGCGTCGGAACCAGCTGCGGACGTCGGGTCGTAGGGCGTCAGGAAGACCGAAGCTCGCTGCGTTCCCGGGAGGCCCTTGGCGATGTCGTTCAAGCCCGACAGCGGACCGAACGCGAATAAGTACGTCTGCGTCCCGTCCGCCATCGTTGCGTAGCCATCTCCGCCCGAAATTTGCTGGCATTTGATCCCGCCCTGGTCGGTTGAGTGACCAGGGTGCAGGCCTGTTGTCATGGGGCACTGCACTCGAAACGATTGCGCGCTCGCGGCGACAGTTGCGAGACAGGCTAGGACCAGTGAAGAGACTTGGTAGACCTTTCTCATGACCTTGCGGCCTCCTTCCGAACCTGTCGGGTGCGAAGTGAGCGTGACTGCAACAATAGCTTTCACTAGCCCAGGCTGTGCCGGAGGCACACGGCTCTCATGTGTTCGGTGCAAGAGCCTGCCCCGAGTGAATGGTGACGATTTTGGGGCGGACTTAGCTCGGGGCCAAAGGGGGAGAGAATACGGCTGCAAACCGCTTAGGGGTTTGCCGTTCAAGAGACTTGTGCTTAGTACAATCCGCTAACTGTGCTTTGTTTGCGTGAACCAGCTAGGTGTGGTAGCAAAACTTTTACTCGCTATCGCTCGGTACTGCCCAAAGCACGCGGGGAGATTAGGTTTACTTGTGGCCTAAGTCAAGATGGGCGCTCGTTAATTTACCGTAATTTTAACTTTTTAACATCTAACGCAGCCATTGAATGTCCTGCACACACATAAAACGAGGTGAGTACCAGTCAATTGATACCCGTTTAACTTGACCGTTACAACTGCTCGCCCAACATCCACGGACTTTGTGTTGGCTAAGGGGCCGACATCTGGCCGTACGGCCAATGCAGTCAGCAATGCATACCATCCGGCAGGACCATGCCACTGGCTCGTGATTCCAGACGCGGACGCCCATACTCCCGGCCTGAATCGGCCGACGACGTTTGTCAGTCGGACACCGATTTCTCGGGAGCACCGGGCTCGCTGCTCAAAAGACGAGAAAGCAGAGAGAGGAAAGAGTGCTGCCTGGTTATGTTCCCTGAAGGGATGGGATGATTCGGACATTCGAGAGCTTGCAATTACGCGTCTCTCGATCCCGCGAACTTGTACCCAACTCCTGCAATTGTAATGATGAGTTCCGGTCGACTGGGCTCATCTTCCAGTTTTTGGCGGAGGCTGAACACGTGCACATCGACCGTGCGTGTAAATGCTCCCGCATCATAACCCCAGACTGCACGCAGAAGTTCGGATCTTGAGATCGTCGTTCCTGGGCGTTCCATGAAATATCGCAGCAGCTGGAACTCTCGTCCGGACAGATAGACCGGCTTACCGTCGCGCGTGACCTGCTTTCGAGCGATATCTACCTGTATTGGACCTATTTGGTGAACACCTCGCCCCGCATGAACGGGCGCCCGCCGCAACAGAGCTTCCACCCGTACAATGAGTTCCGCAGCTTCGAACGGTTTAGTCACGTAGTCGTCCCCGCCGAGCTTGAATCCTACTACCTTATCCACAGTCTCGTGTCTGGCCGTAAGAAACAAGACCGGGGTTGCCAAACCAGCTTGTCGGATGTCTCGACACAGGTCGAAGCCACTCCGATATGGAAGTGCTATGTCGAGTATGAGGAGGTCGAAAGGCAATCCAGTCGCCTTTTCTAGACCCTCCTCACCGTCCACAGCTGTGTCCACGACATACCCCTCGCCGCGAAGCCGATCGCTCAAGGAGATCCTCAGGGCTTCCTCGTCTTCAATTAACAGTATGTTCTCTCTCATCTTGGTTGCCCGTGTGCCTTCCCTTCAAGCAACCATTTCCGACTCCAACGCGGCCGCGACTCGAAAGTGTAAGGTGAAGACGCTTCCGAGACCCGGTTCGCTCAGCACGGACACGCGCCCTCCCATGGCTTCGGCAAGATGCTTTGTGACGGACAGCCCGAGTCCAGTGCCGTGGACCTGAGCCGCAAGTACGCTGGGACTTCGATAGAAAGGTTCGAAGATCTGCAAGAGTTCCGAGGAACGAATACCAATGCCTCGATCTGTAACACTGATCTGAACTCCCTCATTCGGGTTCCCCAGCTCCTCTAATTCGGCCGACACACCGATCCACCGACTTTGACCACTGTACTTTGCCGCGTTCCCGATCAAGTTTTGTAGGCAGCGACACAGGAATCGCAGGTCGCCCAAAATAGGCGGCAGTGATGGCGCAATCTCGAAGTCCACCGTAAACCCAGATCGCTCGAAGATCGTTGCCGTATCCCTCCGAACTTGATCCAACACATTGGTCAAATCCAGGGGCTGTAAGACGTAGTTTTTCGCCCCTTTTTTCGTCGAAGCAAACGATAGAATCTGATCAACGAGATCAATCTCTTTTCGAACCTGAGTCGTGATGAGCCATCCATAGAGCTTGAGATCGGATGCGAATCCGTCAGTGATGTTCTGACCCACAGACAGGATCGCCGTGAGGGGCGTACGTAACTCGTGAGAAACTGACGTGACGAAATCCATCTGCAAATTTGCGAGAGCTTCCGCACGCCGACTACTGACAACGACGAGAACTACGCTCGTCGCGAGCAGGAGTAGGACAACCCCGCTCGTGAGCATGTGACCGCGCCACACTTTTGTGACCGCTCCGTCAAGCGGACCGTTTCGGTTTCGCAAAACGAGCAACCAGGGTCCGTTTTCGGATGCGCGTTGAATCACAGGAAACCACACCGGGCTCGAAAATCTATGCCAATCCTCACGTTTCAAGGTGTCGCTGTCTATTTCTGTTTGCCAAAGCTGCCCACCCGAGCCTTCGAGAGGAGAACCGAAAATATTCATCACTGCGTCAGAGGTAAGGACATCACGAGGCACGAAGTCAGTGTCGGATGAGTAGAGTAGACGTTGAGTCCTGCCCGCAGTGATGACCGCTACCTTGTATTTGAGTCCTCGGCTGCCGGCGAAGTATCGTTGCGCAAGCCCGGGAAGAATCCTCCTCTCAATCGTCTCAAGGTTGAGCACCGCCACCACCCAGTCAACTGGTTCGTCGTCGCTCGAGGCCTTGGCAGGCAAAGGTCGACGCGAGACGTGGCGAAAAATTGGATGAACGATCGCAGGGACCGCCTCATCAAACTGCCAACCAGCTACCGCGTCCCCTCGCAGCATGTGCGAGGGTGTGAGGCGCTCGTCGCGTGCATGATGCTGGTATGGAACCTCGTCTTGCTCCCAGGCGTGTAAGGCGACGCGCAAACTGGATGAGTTCTTCTCTAGGCGAGCCAAGAGAGACTGCAAGTCCGGAGGTACAGGAGACCTTTCGATCCTCTCTTTGTCCGCGTTAAGCCGCAACAAGCTTGGGCTCCCACTTGTGCTCGTTTCCCAAATGTAGATATCTTTTACGAGCTCCGGATTCGTATAGATGTTTTCCATCGAATCATCGTTGTTCGCGGGACGGCTCCATCGCGTATAACGTTGCAGGTAATCTTCCCGGCTATCGCGCGCTCCTGAGTCTGGACCGATCTGTAAAGCTGTACAAACTGCAGAAATCTCACTGTAAAAATCCAGGTGCCACTTCATCATCGTCGACTCGAGGAGCCCCCCCAGGCGAACTTCTGCGGCCCGCCTGATCTCAGTACTCCACCGGTATTGCAGAGTACCTACAATGGCTAGTAAAACCGCAATGGTGATCAGAACCGTGACCCAAAAAAAGAGAGAGGACTGCTTCGAGGACGTGTGGGGCGTCCGTAGCTTGCGGGATTGAAGATCAAGCGGACCCACCGGGCACCCTCCAACCAAACCGACTGCAATAGCTGAGGTCGCTACGCGATCGGTTCACCGGGTCCCTTGCCCGACGCAAGCCGCATCGCTAGAGGGGGGAACGTATGTAATTTGTCAGCGTCGGCTTACAAATGCAAGGACAAAATTACAACCGACGCATGCGGAACCGCCCTATCGCATTTGTATCCAACGATTTGCGGGGCACAATGATCTGATCGCCCGCATGTTAAATATGTGACCAATCACGAGAGACCCGCTTGTTGCCGACCTCTAGGACCACAGGCGCTCGGCATGGCGAATGGGCTGCCGCAAAGGAGCCACTGCAAGAAGAAAGGGCGTCATTTAGAGGAGATGGGAAATCGTTCGGGGAACTTGTCGCAGCAGAGCCCCAATCCGAGCGAGAAGTTCGGCCGCTTCAAATGGCTTCGTCACATAGTCATCTGCACCAAGCTTCAGTCCGACGACTTTGTCGATGGTCTGACTGCGCGCGCTTAAGAGCATAATCGGTGTGCTGATTCGTGCTTGGCGAAGATCGCGGCACAAGTCGAGTCCGTTTGTATGGGGCAGCACCACATCCAGAATGATAAGGTCGAAACGAGGATCACGAGCCTTATCGAACCCGTCAAGCCCGTCTGAGGCTGTTTCAACCGAGTAACCCTCGCCGCGCAGACGATCCACAAGTGCAATCCTGAGAGCCTCTTCGTCTTCGACCAGTAGGATGTTCATTGTTGCGTGGCAACCGCACAACGAGGCCGAGTCTAGGCATCGCGCCTGGCGCGAGCCAATGCATGTGTCATGATTTTTACTTGTGCTGCACTTTTTTACGCTGAGTCGCGCAAGGATCCAACTTCGTCTTTACGCGGTGAGACAAAATTGCGCATGTAACTGGATTTCACCGAAGAACGAAGTCATGACTTTCATGATGCGGATTGCGACCCAACAACAACCCATCTACATTTCTGGCAAGCACAGCCGCACCGCTGGTTGCAGGCGGAACAATAATAGAGCGGTGCTACGAGCAATAGAGATTTGCGACGAGTGCTTAGACGATCAATCTCCCTCCAGAGGTGTCTTCGCGAGACCCAACTATTGACGTAAATCTTGGCTCGTCTCACGGACGTTAGTTCCACTTCTGTCGACAACAACAAGCGCGCGGGACAAGGGTAAACAGTCCCTTGCCCGGCTCGGCAACGGAGTGACTCCGGAGCGTCGGCTGTGACGCTCCGGTTTTCCTTAGTTATCGCCGATCCGGTCACGTGCAGAGTATTCACGCGCGACCGAGTTGCAGGTCGGTGGGGCCCTCACAGGCCCCACGATCGCTGATGTTTCTGTTACGGGTTGGTCGCGCAGTAACCGGGAGTCGAGCCGAAGCCAAAATCGACTGCAATCGAGGCCGGCAGATCGAGGTGAAGGTCGCCGTTAGGATCACTCGCGGTGCTCCAATACCTTTCATATTTCAAGAGCGCCGCCGGCAGGGGCCTCAACAGCGGGTCTATGTGATAGCCCGAGGTAAAGGCGTTACAGAAGGGTAACAAAGTTAACTGTAGCATATCGGATTCCTGATGGAAGTTCGCGTATGTTCCGAAATCAAGAGAAATCTCACGGTTAAAGTGGCAGGACCGGCATGAAGTCGCGACTGTGTGCAGATACTCGTCCTCATGCCCCACCCAACCCACGGGCACGAAGTTCTGCTTTTGGGTTGTACCTGTCATGTTCTGATCGCCAGCGAACCCGGCGTACCAGCCCTTGATGACTTCCGCCAGGTGCGCTTGCCGCACGGCTCCAGTGCCATCGCTTTCCTTCGATTGGCTCACCGTCAGCAGCACATCTTTGTTGTATTCTTTAATCTGGGTTTCTTGGTTGGCACGGGACGTCGGCTCCGGTCCACTGTCCGAACTGAACTTCATGTTCGCGACATCAACCGGAAGAAGCCTGAACCCGTTGATATTGCCCCCATTTGGAAACGTTCCGGTGCTCGTGAGTTTCTGCGGTTTACCACCATGACATATCAGGCAGACGCCTGGCATCTGCTTGACACCTCGAAAATCAAGTTCGGGCGCGAACGGGTCCGTCGTTTTGACAGGTTCGGCCGGCGGAAACTGGGGCGGGAAAGCGTTGTGGGTGCGATTGTTGAATACCGTGTCGAGGAGCGCCTGATCATTGACCCAGTTAATCGTTTCGGACACGTTGGTGCCAGCACCACCGCTGAAATCGTGGAAGATATAGGCATACAGTCGTCCGAACCGGCTACTCGACGTCGGCTGGTTCAACGGAGGGCTCCAATCAAAAGCGACGTCGGCGATCCTCGCTATGCTGCAATGTAGCCCAGTATCGGCTGGCTGGGTGCAAGTCGAAAGGTTGCCCGAAGGGCGGGTGATTGCGGAGGCCATTGCTCTTGCGGATTCAGAATCGCTGGGGAACCCAGTTTTGACAGGGAACCCAGTGCCGCCATCCAAGGAGTTTGAGAAGGCATTGACCGGGTAGTTCTCCAGGTAGGTGAAGATTAATGGGTTTTTCGCAGCGCACCTAGGGATGCAGCGGACGAATTGGTTGCGAACAAAACCCAGGTCGGCTGCATTGAGCACAATTACGTGCGAATCGGTATTGATTATGTTGTCGCCGTACACAAGCGAGCCGTCGGAGTTATGGGCAGGTACATCGCACCCGGCAGCCAGTCCAAGATCGCAAGCGATGATTTGTTTTCCGGTGGGACGCCACTGGTCCCGGCTCCCGATAAAACCGGCAGAGACAAGCCAATCGCGAAAATCTTGCTTGCTTCCCGTCGGATCGATGCTGGCGTAGTAGGCTTTTGCGCTGGCGATATTCTCAAGCTTATAGCTTCCTAAGAACGTCAGGAAATGAGTCTCCGATTGAAAATCCGTTTGTTTCGCTGTGTCTACAGCTGGAACCTGCGCCATTGCACAAATCGGAACCAGCAGACTAATCAACCCCAACACACTTTTGACAATACTCTTTTGTACGTTCTTCATTTTCTTTTCCTCTCTCCGTTGCATCGCCATAGAATTCTCATCATGTTCCTCATTCCGACGACTGGCTCGGCTGAGGTCACCGAGTCTTACCGCCCTAACCAATCTCTTTAAGTCAATGTGCTTTCCCCGGGGTAGATCTTTGCAACAGAGAGCCTAAGGCACCTCCTAGCTAAGGCAATACGACACACGCGACTCTCCCGATCGCGCTTCTGACACCCCAGAAGGGTAAGAGGGGAACCGAATACCCGAAGGCCTGAACTTGATCGTGCACTTCAACACCGCTTTCGCGCGCGGTCAATTCCCGAAATGTACTAAGTCAATAACTGTAATCAAATGTGCTAGCCTGATGGCCTACACCTGCTGGGCTAAGCCAGCAGGGCGCACTATAACGGCTTAGTCCTGCGGATTAATCCAGGTGGATAACAAAGCGACCGGTTCATTACTACGTAGAGGTGGCGCTGCCGCCCGCCAGCAACACGATTTCTGTCTCACGTTGTCATTGGTCCCATGTCATAACATTACACTGGCGACTTGAGTGGGAAGGGATTAGAAGAGACATGCAGAACCGTCGACGGACCAGTCTAGCGAGTGGGCGGAGAAATACCTAACTGCCTTGCAGCGTATGTGACTTCGAGCCTGCCCTATCTGAATAGCGGATGTGGCGCGAAGTCATTCGGAAGGGTCAACTCGATCCTCAGAACTCCTTTGGCCTCGTAGTCATACTCCTCCCCGCATTCGTCACATCGCGCCTGAAAGACCCCGCTGAACGCAGGTGGAGGTGAGACAGCGTCCGTTTCGCCCAGCGGAATTTTGTGTCCGAACATGGTGTTTGTTTGCTTATGGAATCGATTGTTCTTGCAGATGACCACCCAACAGTAATTGGGATTATCCCAATGACTCCACGTCCCCATAGAGCCTCCCCATGGCACTCCAGGATGTGCTCGTCCAGCAAAACTCCAACGCCGGTCGCCTGACGGGAAAACGGCGATCGACTGAGTGTAGCCGATACGGCCTCCGGACGATTGTGATAAACGGCCCTGGCGCACCTTACTACCACCATTCGCAGAGTGCAAGAGGTGCACTTACTGTAAATACTATGCCGAGGATTCGAAAATAGGTTCCATCAGTTCCCCAACACGGGTCGAGGTTCAATCCGTGCTGTATATAATAAAGTTAGTCGCTAACCCGATTGTCCTTCATGACGTATAGCGGCGCATTGCGGCGCATAATGACCGGCTTCCCCTTGTGATCGCGTCGTATGTCGCTTTATCGATATTTGAGGTGGGACCATTATCAGTTCGGGTGACGTGTGTGACAGCCATTCTGAAATGGGACAGATCTTCATAACGGGTGGTGTTGAACATTTCGAGGCACCCGCTCACTCGCGGTGTTCGTGATGTGATGGGCCAGCGCTTCCGAACGTAACGCACATCGCCGGCTTCAAAGCCCGTGGTCCGTGCGCGAGCTCCCACTCAGACCCCCAATACCATGCATCCACCGGGAGCACACAACGGAAAGTGAGAGTAGCACCCGAGACTCCGCCCGTGATTGCAAGGATCATACTCCCATATGCGGCCTGATTTGCTTGAACCGTGGCGAGAGCGGCTTGGGAGTTATCACCTCTGATGGAGCCCGGTGAGATTGAGAAGCTGGTTACTCATGAGTAAGAGTAGCTACATGTCGCGTACGCAGACGAAGCCACTAGCGCGATAATTACGATGAGGGGAAGCTTGGCCAGCCTTTTCATGAGATGTCCAAAGGCGGCGTGTCGGCAAAAAAGCATTGTCATGCAGGAGGGGATTCCTCCCCGGACGACTTAGGGAATCCATTCATGATTGTTAACTATTATAGGGGTTGTCGTGAAGGTCGATTTGCAGAACAACAAGGGCGAGAGAGAGAAAGACAGAGAGGCCCCATCCTGCTCCAGCCAACTGAGGTTCCCCCTCAGAAAACCCGCGCAGAATATTCCCTCGGAGTTTATCGAGTCAAGTTAAAATTTCTTCAAGTCATGAGGTCGACATTCTGTATTCCCGTTTAGCGATTGCTCAAAGATAGCGAAGTGCGACACGTATGCGACACAACGAACTCGATCGCGAGTATCCCGGTGAGCTGATCGAACAGACCGACCAATGCACAACGCTAGTTACGGTCATGTGGTGCTTGGGATGTGGCACAAAGTTCCGATACGAACCGGACTCCACATGGGTGACGATCATTTATCCTGGAATGAGGAAATGATTGGACTGGCCGACGTAAAAGGAGCGGGGCGTGTTGATGAATCCCCTGGTACATCAGGATATGGCTCCTTGCTGAGCTACGGGGCATGCGGTTAAAGCGCCAGGGTTAGTGAGACTCGTTATCCCAGTCCTTCAGTTGCCGTTGCACAATCCCATAGCAATCGCACGCCGCATCGTCGAGCTAGGAGATCAATCCGGCCTTCTGCAAAATGCCAGCAGACACCGTGACGCTGGAGCGTCGTGTCCCCAACATCTGCCCCAGAAATTCTTGGGTGAGCGGAAGGCTATCCGAGAGAATCCGATCTTGGCTCATCAGAATCCATCTCGCCAATCTTTCCTCCACCTCGCGCCGTCGGTTGCACGCCGCAATCTGCGTGGTCTGCATGGCCAGCCTATGGGCGAAGCGATGCAACCGCTCTGCCAGCTCAGGATACTCATGCATAAGCTTCCGGAGATCCTGGGCGCTGCACCTGTAAGCTTCGGCGTCACGACGCGGGTGGGGCTGCTGTGGTAACCGACGAAAAGTGGCAAACTCGCGAAGCCTTCTCGGCCAATGAGTCCGACCTCAACAGTTTTCCCGTCCGGCTGAACTGCCAGAACCGACATCAATCCTGAATTTACGAAATAGCCGGACTTAATCGTTTCTCCGGCCTCGTAGAGACTTGATGAAGTTTCAGACGCACCAGTTCGAGCTTGGCGAGGACCTCTTTGCATTCTTTGCTGGAGAGGAGCAGCAGGATTGAATTGGCAATGTGATTCCCGTCACCATCCATCGGGGGCTTGGCGGAACGGGGATGACCGGACGGTTTTCTCACCGTGACGGCTCCTTACGCGCCGGAAAACGGTGTCTGATTTTCGCAAGGAACCGTCACCCCAAGGGCGCGGCGGAAGGTTGCTAGAAGAGACCGTTCAATACTACACCCCTTCTCCTCAGGATGTGTACGCCATCGCACTTTGGCATGTCCGAAGAGGAACAGACAAAACAGCCGCTCGCGTCCTACCATTTGTTAACGATCCCTACGAACTGCTGGTGTCTCCGCAATGAAAGCGTCTCCCCACGTTGAGCGAGAAGGGCTGGTTCAGTCGCTCAAAAACTTCTTTAACACCACTTCATCGCAGTCTCGGCGACCGCAGTTGTGTCCGGTCTGTGGCGACATGATGCAAAGCATGGACGCGACATTCCGGATACACGGAACTGACTTGCGATGGAGTTTCCCAGTCCCTATGTGCGCTTGCGAGTCAATCGATCCGACCGAGAGCCACAAATCGGCAAAAGAAGATGCGGCTCATGAGGGCAAGACACAGAGACCGAATTGAGCAAGCATTCGATAGAAAGGAGCGGTCATGGCAGCGTCCAAATCAGCGTGGCAGGAACTCTACAGGGCGGCGATTCTAGAGACAGATGACGCCATTCTGCCAAGCCGGGTTAAGGCAGCACACGAAGCCCTCGAAAACCGTCTCAGCGACATTCGCGATAGGACTGATGGATCAGGGGAGCGTAATGCTATCTACGATGCTGTTGTCGCCCTGGAGGCGCTGGTTGGCGAAAGGGTTCGGGGCAAGAGGCTGGTTCCGCGCTTTGTGCAGAACAGAGGCAAATCTGTATGACAGACCAATCAAGCATTGAAGGCCGAATGTGGAGGAGGAAGCAAAGACCGGTGTTGGAACGCGGGAGAATGGTCATGAACTACGGTCAGTTCGCAAACTTTGGTGAATTATACAGAGCGGCGTTCGCGGAACGCGACCCTATAAAGAAGCAACTCTTCTTGACCGAAGTAAAAAACGCTATCGATAGATGTTGCGAATCGTCTGCACGCTCGGTCAGTGCTACAGAAAAAATAAGCGCAAGCGAAGTAGCCGGGTCTCCGGTTTCATTTCGACAAGTGGCATAGAGTATCGCGGACCCGGCACCGTTCATGAAGTAGATTGCAAAGGGGATTTATGTTGCGAGTGAGCTGGATTTTGTTGATGGCTTTCTCCGGTTGGGCTGGCGAGATCGTGGATGCGAAACGCCCCGGTCGTTTTGCCGATGCTTTGCTAGGCATCAGTGGAGGGTCCACTGTTTTCTTTCTGCTCGACATTCTGGGAATTCATGTTCAAGATGTGAATCTGATCTTATTCGCGGTGTGGGGAGCGGGGCATTGCCTGGCTTCATCGGAATTCTGATGAGACAGCGCGATCATTTCAACCCACGCGTTTCCGATCGCACACAGTAAGGTTCCCTATTCTTAGAGGAATCGGCTGACCATTCGCGCATTTCCCATCCCGAGATACACAACACCCAAAAGACCGCTTAGAAATCGCTTGGCTGGGCCTCCTTAATCAATCCATTTTGAAGGTGGACAACGCGTGTGTTCTGCTTTAGCGTCTTGTCAGGCTCTCGATACGGAGGTCCCATGGAAGAGCCGGGCGACAAAAACATCCGACCTGCGCACGCGGACCTACAGGACTTCGTGTCAGAATACAAGAGCGGCGAGCTTGTCAGCTGCACCTGTGCGCGATGTGGATGGAAAGTCGAACGGGATCGGAACCTTCCAGAGATCGAAGCCCGTATCAAAGCGTGGGCTGAGTTCCTCGATCATACTTGCAGCTTGCTTGGACTCTGACCGACAGATCGGCTCACGCCGCCTTTTGTTGCTTCTTCCATTTCGCCCATCGCAATCTCTGAGCAGCCGCGATCTTCCGACGTGCCGAAGCTGACATCGTGCGTTTCCGTCTAGTAATTGCAACCACCTTCCCTTTAGCCTTAGCCCAGCGAGCGCGTTGAGCGGCGGCCATCCGGGCACGACCAGTGGCTGAGACAGTTCTGCCGGATCGCTTACTGCCTCTTCCGTTCAGGGCCGTGAGTGCCAGGGTGAGGTTTTCAAGTTGAGATGTGAGACGGATGCGTTCCTGTTCTAGCTGAGTGATAACTGAGGCAAGATTTGGCATGACTTTGGATTGTACTAGAGATGTTAGCCTGAAGTGAGATTTACGTCGCCGCCTCGGGCGACAGCACTAAGAATTTCTGCTTCAGTAATTTCCACGACCTCCTGCTGAGGACGTTTGCTCGCGGAGGTTTCATGCGGATACAGGTCGATCACCAAGAAAAAAATCGTCTTGTGCTTCAGAATGACGCGCGGGACTGGATTAGCGCTTCCGATCACCGACAACCTGAGCCGCTTGTTGCTCGTATTGAATATCAAAAGGTAGCCTGTGGCACGGTTGTAGTCTTCCACATATTGGTACACTTGACGGAAACCTTGAATAACGTATTGTGCGGACTTGTCTTTTTGCGGATTGAAGATCTTCACGTCCGCAATGAGCCGTTCTGGGCCTTCCGGTTGACTGCTTACCATGGAACAAGCCTGGGAACCATTAAGGACATCGTCTATTCCAAATGGGACGGCCTGAAAATCCCCCATGAGCCCAGCGTCCGCGAAGTCGTGGTCGGTATCGGAGTGATTTCGAAGTTTCAGGGGGTAGAGTCCAAGTTGGATGTGTCTGCGTCAGTATTGGTGCTTTCAACTCCTCAATCACCCTGTTAGGGTCGTGCCTCGCACCCTGCCGGGTAGCAGATCACGTTCGGTCGAAGCGCTGCAACACAATGCAATGAAGCGTGTGCTGGCGTGTTGGTTACGCTGCGACGTGATCGTGCTCGATGAAGTCGGCTATGTGTCGCCGGCCGAAATCGGCGCGGAGTTTCTTGTTCCAAGTAATCGCCGAGCGAGCCGGAAGAAACTCAAACGCCGTCCCTCCCTCGGCACTCCCTGCGCGAGCAGAAAGCATTCCAACGAGCGGGGACCTATAGGCGGGTCCCCCAACGAGTCAGCTCGGACGCCCAGCGCCTCTGGAGCCTTCGAAGCGACTGCGAAATTCGGCGTAGAGCTGATCGACGTCGGATAGAAAAGTCTCGAGTGCGCCCTGAGCCATTAGATCGCGGATCAGATCATCGTTCGTCACGAGGCGCGTCCTGAACGCTCCAGGCGCCGCTTCCACCATCACGAACATGAGCGCCATCAACTCTCTCGGCGCGGTTGGCTCTAAAGGCTGACCTTTCGAGTCGCGTAAGTCCTTTCCGCGTTTCATGACGCGCGATTCTACTACTCACGAGAGCGACTGTCCGATCCACGCAGCAACCAGAAGACACAAGGTAAGGAAGTAGGTGGGATGACCGCGGATCGATATCCCGAGATACAGGTCTGGCGGCGGTTGCCTGAAGAGGAGGACGACCCGGAGCCCAAGTTGAGCCGGAGTGCCGAGTGGTTGGGGTGGCGGCTGGGGCAGGGCTACGGCAGTGCTGTTACTGGAGGTCCTGCGGCAGTGGATAAATTGGGGGCTGTATGTCGCACTGGTGGTGGGCGTGGCGGAGTACCTCCAGGGGGATGTGCACTCCCTTGCCCGCGGGTCCGTCCGCGACTTTCGTATACGGACTCTAATAGGGTATTCCCCCGAGCTTCAACGGCGGACTTGACCTTATTGACCAGCCGGAAGAACTTCTACATTCTTGAGCCTGAGGTCTGAGAATTTATCTCTCAGAATTTCAACCTCCAAGCGCAGGAAGGTAGAGAACTTCTCATACACGCGGAGCACGGCATTTTTGGCGCAGGCGCGCAGCAGGGTGATGGCCATGTTCCATTCTTTCCAAGACGGTGGCAAGTTTGCCTCGGATTCTGTTGTGCAGGCGAAAGCCGAACATCTGGGAGAGTTTGTCGGCGGAGAGACGGAACAGTCCGAGGTCGCAGGAGCGCTCGAAAAGTATATGGATGGGGAAGTTCCGTCGGAAGACGAGGTTGCGACAGTATTGGACTTGCTGCAGTGAGTAATACGGCTGAGATTAAAGGCGGCGCGGTCTTTTTGGGAGAACTTCGGCCCTACGACCCAAGTCGAGTGATCGAGCTGCTCACGAATCGTCTGAGGGCTGAGACGGTCAGTGGCCGCCTGTAAGGCTTTTTGATCGGCTACCCAGAGAAAGGCGTTGTCGTCTTTACGAAACGCACCCCGGCACGTAGGAGTTCGCGTTCGATGAAATGATGGCCGTTGAGGTAGTAGGTGACGGAGAAGGGCTGGAACGATCCGACGCATAAGGCGATCGGCCCTAGCACTTCATCGCGAATATAGAAGTAGTAGTGAGTGTAGCGGGAACGCTGACGGGCGAGGATACGGTAATTGGGATCGGTGACGGGAAATCTGGGAACGGCGGAGCGGAACGAGGGTCCCAGTTCCATGCTCTTGACGATGAAGAAGACCCCGAACTAATTCTGGCGCTCCATTCGTCGCAGGTGGGGACGAACGTAGTCTTCCTTGCGGATACCCTTCTCGGCCCACTCCACGGGAATCTTATGTTTCTTGGCAAAGGCCTCCACCCAGCGATGGTAATCGTCGGTTCGCTGCCATAGGACTTCTTTGCTGATGGTCTCCACCTCGTGGATATCGCGGAAGAAGTGCACGATGTTTTCCGGACGGGTAAGCAAGGGGCGAGGATGACGATACGATCGAAACAGTGGTATACCAAGGCCAGTAGGCTGCCAAACAGCTTTGCAAAGGTCTCCATCGGTTCCTCCTGTGACTCTTGCGTAAGGAACAAGATCATCGGACAAAGAACCGATGGAAGTCAAAATATCAAATATGTTTGGGTAGGCTTAGGCAGTCGATTGCGCTTGGCGGGCGGCGTGGCTTAAGGCTCTTTGTATAGCGGAGTAGCCGTTGCTAAGGCCTCGTTGCCTTGTGGAGAATTATTGATGGGTTCCATGTTCAGTCAATACATGGCGGCTAAAAAGTCTGCGTAGGGAAGGAAATACCCGTGAAGGGCGGCTTCGCAACCTATTCATCTGATTCCTCAGGCCCCCCGAGCCGCGCCGTTGTCTTGATTCGCAAACAGATTCAAGGGCCAATTATCAATGGCTGGCTGGTGCTTATCACGATCTTAGGCGCAATAATTACTGTCGGGGACGGCCTGACACGCACCGCCGATCCAGCTTTGGACCCAGCACCACTGCAGCCTTTGGAATACGAACCCTACCATGCCGCTTTTTTGCTGGCAGCCGTTACGCTGCCACTGATGTTTGCTTATGCCAAGAAAGCGCGAGTTTCGCTTACCGAAGGATTATTTCTGTGGTTCACATTGTGCACCACTGCATATATGAGGGATTTTTCCTACCTTCGCTTGCCGGGTGTACCACTCTTCGTCACCGACGCTGTACTTGTTCTTCTGCTTTTTTCAACATATATTCTGCCGCGGCCGCGCTACCCTCACACATTGTTGATGTTGAATATCTTCTTTGTCCTCTTCACAGCAGCTGGCCTGATCTCAGCGACACGGGGCTTCTGGGAACATCGCGACTCGATGCTGGTGTTGCGCGATTCGGCACTGATAGTCTACTCGTTTTTTTTGCTGGTTGGGTATCACCTCTTCCGGAGCTGGCGTTCGATAAAGAGGTTGGCTGTCTGGTTCCTCCTTGGAACGGGATTGAGCATTCTAAATGGGATGGCTTGGTTTGTTGTCGCGCCTGGGCAGAGGCGCTTCATTTTCCCAGGAATTTATGTTTTGGTCGCGCTCATTGGTGTCCTGGTGATGATGTCAAACCGTATCATCCCACCACAGTTAGGTTGGATTTGCACAGGAATCTTCTCCCTTGGCTTGCTGCTCGCCAACGCCCGAAGTCTGTTCGTGTCTCTTTCAATCGTGCTAGTGATGGCGTTACTGGTTCCAAGGCTGCTTCACGGGAAGATGCGTCTTGCGTCCATCGTCGCAACTCTCGTCCTTGGCACCGTACTGGCGTGTTCATTTGCGTTCTTATTTTCTCGTATGCAGACCGGCCGAGACTTTACCACGCGTGTTGCTGGCGAACTTGACTCAGGAGTCCTCCATTCCGGAGAGGACCCGTATTGGCAATTTCGACTGTGGGCCTGGAAAGAGGCATGGAGGCGCTTCGAAGAATACCCTCCTGGCGGAGAAGGTTTTGGGATTCCGTTTGCCTTTGAAATCTGGGACAACGACTCCCGGCCCCACAACACTTTCTTAACTGTGTTGTACAAGATGGGATTGATTGGTTTCATCCCATTATTCGCGCTCCTGGGCTACTTTTTCTGGAGTGTCTCTGCGGCACTCCAGCGCCATCGGAAGAAGCGCCGAGCACTCTTCCTGCAGGTAGCTGGTGTGGTCCAAATTGTTTTGTGTCTTTACGGGATGGCGAATTTAGTGCTCGAAAGTCCGCACTTGGCAGCTCTCTTTTGGACCGCGATCGGTGTTGACCTGCGCATGATTCGGATGCTCGACCTTGAGCAATTACTGCAAAAGCGTGCGAATTCCTTTGGCGCGAGCAGATTTCTCGTGGAGAGTCCGTCCGGAGCACAATAATAGGAACGCTTGGAATGAGTTTGCCAGCTTTCATGAATCGTACATCTAAGCTGTACTGGCTCTTAGGCCTCCTCTGCGTGCAACCGGTCGAATTCTGGGACCGTTTGCGAACTTTCATCGAGGGTCGCTACGAACGCATAAAACCAGAGCGCGCTCTGCACCAGCCAATCCGCATGGAAACTCTCGCCATTCTTCTTCGTCAAGTTGTCGATTGGGACTTAGATGGTGCTCTTCAAGAAACAGCGATGCGACAAATCGAGCGGCATGTCTGTCTCCTGAACTCCAGCTCGAGTGGGAATAGACCATTTGACCCGCTCCATAGTGCGGACCTAACTCTCGCGCGCTTCTGCTACGCGGTTTGCCGTACCCTTTCACCCAATACCGTCATTGAGACCGGGGTAGCGTACGGAGTCACGACCAGCTTTGTGCTCCAAGCACTGACTCAAAATCAAAGAGGAAGACTATGGAGCATTGACCTGCCTCCTCTGTGCCCCTTACCGGACCAAAGCGTGGGGCTTTTTGTACCGCAAGAGTTGAAAATTAAATGGCACCTGGAAAGAGGCATAACCAGGAGGCACTTGCCAGGGCTGCTATCGCGCCTGCGCACCGTAGACATGTTCATCCACGACAGTCTGCACACGCGCTCGAACATGACGTGGGAGTTCGAAACGGTTTGGCCGCACTTGCGGCCAGGTGGCGTATTGATTGCTGACGACGTGCAAGGTCAGCCTGCCTTTGAGGAGTTTGTCGCCAGAAAAAATCCACTGTTCAGTGCAACCGTCATCGAAGCGAATAAGGATGCTGCTTTTGGCGTCGCGCTAAAGGGCCCATGAAAATCCTGCTTTGTCACAACTATTATCAGCACCCCGGGGGAGAGGACTCCGCCTATTTGGCAGAAGGGGAGTTATTAACGCACTTCGGACATCAGGTGTTGGAATATGTTCGCCGCAATGCGGAAATCCGTGATGATGGTTTCTTGTCCAAGGTGAATTTGGGGTTGCAGACGACTTGGGGAGACCACAGCATAAGCAAAATTCGAGACCTCCTGCACCGAGAGAAGCCGGACATCGTTCATTTCCATAATACTTTTCCACTCATTTCACCCGGAGCCTACTATCCTTGCCGCGAGGCCAGAGTGCCGGTGATTCAGACGGTTCAGAACTATCGCCTAGCCTGTCCCGCTGCGATCCTCTATCGGAGTGGTCACACTTGCAGAGAATGCCTTGACCATAGCTTGTGGCGTGGAGTCTTGCATAAGTGTTACCACCAGTCGCAGCCTGCCACTGCCGCGGTGGCGCTCATGCTGGCGTTTCATCGCTGGCGCCAAACGTGGAATGAAATGGTGGACAGGTATGTCGTGCCCACGGAGTTTGTGCGTGGCAAGCTGGCGGAAGCCGGTTTGCCCGAAGAAAAAATCAGCGTTAAGCCCAACTTCGTTTCTCCAGATCCCGGCATGCGCGCCGGAATAGGGGACTACGCACTTCTTGTGAGTCGTTTGGTGCCGGAAAAAGGTGTACGCACTCTCCTTGAGGCCTTTAAGCGTTTGCCCAGCACGATTCCCCTGCGAATCGTTGGTGACGGACCCTTACGTTCGGAGCTGGAAGAAAAGAAAGATCGGGAAAACCTCGTCAGCGTTCGCTTCGAAGGATGGTTATCCCGGCAACGGGTACTTGAGATGATCGCTGGCGCAAGGTTTTTGATATCTCCGAGTGAGTGGTTCGAGCCTTTCGGTATAAACATTATCGAGGCCTTTGCATGCGGCGTGGCAGTAATTAGCTCCCGCTTGGGTGGGCCATCCGAGATTGTTGAGGATGGGAGGACGGGCATCCACTTCACCGCCGGTGATCCTGCTGACCTGACGGCCAAACTACATTGGGCTTGGGGACACCCCCGGGAAATGGAGGCGATGGGCAAGGCAGCTCGGGCAGAGTACGAGGCAAAGTATGCGGCCACACGAAATTATCACCTTTTGATGAAGATTTATGACGAGACCATGAGGAGTCGAGCTGTGAGTCCCGCCAGGCTATAGCTTTTCTGAGGAACGTTTGCCTATGCCGATTCCCGGGGACCCAGCATCCAGCAAGTTGACTCCTTACCTTTGTGAGCTAGCGTATGGATGCCCGCGCCAAGATTTCTGTCGCAGATAAACGATGATTCATCCGCCAAAAGAACTTCTCGGGAAGTGGAAGCGGCTGCGGACGCAATATGGTTTCCGCAGATCGCCGGTTCGCTCCGTTAGCCGCTTGCTATCGTGGGGCGTAACGTGCTCGTGCCGGAAGACGGCGAGCGTAAGGCTGGCAAGATGGGACTTACAGGTTCTTCTGCCCGCCAAATGGCGAGGTATCGGCAGGCTTGTTTTTGCCTTTCGTGAACGCTACGAACCTGAATTGGAATACCTTCGAAGCTTACTTTTTCCAGGAGCAACCTTTGTCGATGTTGGAGCCAACCTCGGAATCTACACATTGGTGGCGAGCAGGATCGTGGGTCCCTCGGGCCGCGTGATTGCGTTTGAACCGTCCGTCCAATCGCTTCCACTTTTGCAGAAAAACATCACGCTGAACAGTTTGACCAATGTCACGGCCTTCCCTGTGGCGCTCTCGGAAAAAACAGGAAGGGTCCGCCTTTACCATGCTGGATC